>Ga0134126_10000544_pt1 | contig 48113 bp, 42 predicted proteins | sample KB31752_FD_96881 | JGI IMG/M metagenome (GOLD analysis project Ga0134126, IMG submission 96881) | Terrestrial soil microbial communities with excess Nitrogen fertilizer from Kellogg Biological Station, Michigan, USA - KB3-175-2 | ecosystem: Environmental > Terrestrial > Soil > Unclassified ...
AGGGTGCGCACGCGCTATGCCACGTCCGCGCCCTGTATCGTAGTGAGAAAGGCCAGTGGCAGGCTTTCTGGGATCAGCAGTTCTCCGAACCGTTTGTTCAGCAAGCTGCTTGACGCTTACACGTGGTTAAAGGCAGTAACACAATGAATGGCCAGCCCGCAGTGCCAGCAAGGAATTCCCTTGCTGGCATTGTTGACGGATTTTTGACGGAAACGGGGTAAGTATCCGACTCGCTTGTCATGTAAGGATATACTTCTTCGGGATTTCCGCCCCGGCGACATAGCTCAATTTTCCCATCTTGCACATCTGATAAACATGGATGCGGAAATCAGGACAGGTGCTGACGAGACAGTACGCATCTGTCGGCGTGAAGCCGTAATCGCGGACCAGCCAATCGATGAGGTTGATCGTCGCTGTCTCGACGGCGACTTCCAGCGGACGGAACGCATACACGGACACAATCGACTCGGGTTTCTCGATGCGCATCCACGGAACGCGCTTGCCCTTGAGCAGATCGAGGCGCACGCGCACGGTCGCTTGCGTCTCGGCGGCGGTGCCGGTGAACTCGGTGTCGCCCTGGCTGGCGTGGACATCGCCCAGAGAGAACAGCGCTCCCGCGTGAAAGATCGGCAGCAGAATGCGGTTGCCCGGACAGACATCGCGGATGTCGAGATTGCCGCCCCATTCGCCCTGGCCGTCGATGCTGGTCGTCACCTCGCGATCCGGAGCCACGCCCAGCGTGCCGATGAACGGCGTGATCGGCCATGAGAGACGCTCGCTGAAGTGAACGGTACCATCGCGCATCGTGCCGCTGGGGCCGGGCGTGTGGCGGAAGATTTTCGTTGTGTAATCGCCCGACAGTTCCGGCCAGCGTGTCGATTCGCCGAGAGGGCCGCGCCGCGGGCCGATGGCGATCCACGAATAGTCGGCCACTACAATGTCTTCGATAGTGACAACGAGAGTGTCACCACGTTGCGCACCTTCGAGATAAACCGGACCGCCAATGGGGTTGGCATGCGGGGGACTACGATCGAAGCCGGGACGCTGGCCGGGGATGGCCTTGTCGGCCGGCGTCTTGAAGTAGCCGGTGCTGGCATCCCACGTCTCGATCTCGAAACTTTCACCGGGCCGAACACGTAACAACGGTTCGTCGCGCCAATCGAAGGCGTACTTGCGGGCTTGGTCACGGGTGATGCGCTGCATGGAATACCTCATCAGGCGGGATAGTTTGCTGCGTCGGCGGCCGTGCGAGTTACTGTATCATCCCGATGCGAAGGAGGGGAGGTATATTCCGCATCCAGCGGACGATTGGAGTGCAACTGCTCTGGATGAAGAACGGCCGCTTGTGGCATCATAAGCGCATTGGACATTCGTTCTGGACCGCGAACAGGATTCTTGCGATGGCTACGGTTTCCGTAAAACGACGTCAGCCTCTTTCATCTCAGAAGTCTCCTTCGGTTGCTCCCGCGCCGGATCGGTTCAGTTTCCGTATTCCGGTCAGCGCTCTAACGCAAGCCGGCTTTCGCGACTGGGCGACTTCGGACGATTTCCCAGAACATATCCGGGCGGCCTTTATCGAGGGGGAGATTTTTATTGAAATGAGCAATGAAGAATTGGAAGCGCATATCTTGGTCAAAACCGAGATCAGTCGTGCCCTATCCACTCTGGTCCGCGAGTTGAAACTCGGCAAGTTCTTCGGCGATGGCCTCCTCATCTCCAATGAGGAGGCGTCGGTGTCGAACAATCCGGATGCGTCGTTTTTCACCTTGGAGAGCTTTCGGTCGGGGCGTGTGCGTCTGGTGCCGAAAAAGGACGAGACTGAGAGGTATCGAGAGGTCGAAGGCACGCCGGATTGGGTGCTGGAAGTGGTCAGCGACAGTTCCGTCCAAAAGGATACGGCTCGACTGCGCGAGGCCTATCACCGCGCCGGCATCTCCGAATATTGGCTCATTGACGCGCGGGGCGACGAGATTCATTTCCAGATTTTGTCTCACCGCAAGAATGGCTACGCGGCAACGCCCATCCGCGCTGGCTGGCAGCGTTCGCGCGTCTTCGGCCGCGCCTTTCGCCTGGATCGCCAGCGCGATGCTCTAGGCTTATGGGAGTACACCTTGCACGTTCAGGCCGATTGACCGTGCCAAGCCGGTCGGCTTTTGGTTCCGTTTCTCATCATTCGGGCGCGTCCGCTTGCCGGTAGTCCTCGATTGCACACTGCCACAAGAGCTGACCTGTTTTCACGTCTTGGACTTTCAAGGTTTGAGCCCAAGCCGATCCTCCAGGAGCCTTTTTCCTGTGAGTTCCCAGTATGACATAGAAAGCTTTCCTTCCCAACACGGTGATCGCGCGGGTATCGTCCTCCCGTGGAAATCGCGTTAACAGCTTGCCCGTCTCCAAGGAGAACACGAACCACCCCTTAGCGTCGGCATCCAATCGTTTCTCGTCCACAGGTTGATGAACCAGGACCGAACGCCCATCCGGGAGTACGTCCCAGCCGAAACAAACGCCCTGAGTAAGCCGAATCGATTCGAGTTCTTCTTTCGTGCCAAACTTCTGACGTTTCAGCACAAGCGCCCTTTGTCCAGGGCGGATTTCCTCGGTGATCGTCACGACACAATTGCCGACAATGAGGGGCTGGGGCGCGCTGCGCAGTAGCACATGCCCCTGTCGGTCCGTCGCCTTGCCCAACTCTCGGTTCAGTTGTTGGGCAACCGCAACGGGTAACTTCTTTTGATCGACCATTTCCACACTACCGGATGTCAGGTCGATCCGCGCCACGCCATCCGCGGCCTTCTCGGCACGCCGTTCTTTCTCCCGACTCGGGTGCCCCTTATCCCACCAGGCTCGAGCTCGCCACTTCAACAGTAAAGCGCCCTTATCGATGCAACCACATGAGAGAAACGATCGGCCGTGAACCACGCCCACGGCGACCCACGATGGAAAGACCACCGGGTCGGAGATCCGCAGGCGCTCGCCAACCCGCTCAGTACTAAGGACGACAATACGGATCGCATTTGCGCGGCCCGGCTCGGGTGTCTGGATCACCAGTCGATGATCAAGAACCGCAAGAGGTTTGCCCTGGACCGCCGCGCTCCAGCGAATCGCTCCCGTGTTCAAGTCGAGTGCATCAATGCCGCCTTCGGTATTGGCCGTGTAAGCCGTCTGTGTGTCCCCATCCAGAAGACAATCGAAAAACGCCGCCTGCAAAGCGCCTGGAGATCTGTCTTGACCACCGCAGCCGGTTTGCGTCATCAGAGCAGTCAGGATGATCGCGCCGCCGATCCACCGTTTCATCCGCTTCCCCTTCACGCCAGCAATTTCGTCACCACTTTGCCGGCCACATCCGTCAGACGAAAATCGCGGCCCTGAAAACGATACGTCAATTTCAGATGATTCAGCCCGAACAGCCGCAAGGCGGTGGCGTGGAAATCGTTGACGTGAACAGGATCCTCGACGACGTTCCAGCCAATGTCGTCGGTCTTGCCAATCACTTGCCCACCCTTGACGCCGCCGCCGGCCATCCAGATCGTAAACGCGAACGGATGGTGATCGCGGCCCGTCACCGTCTTGTAGCCGGCGCGGTTCTCGCCCAGCGGCGTGCGGCCAAACTCGCTGATCCATAGCACCAGCGTTGTATCGAGCAAGCCACGGCGTTTGAGATCCTTCAAGAGTGCGGCGACGGGTTGATCGGCCATCAGACAATTGTGGCCCAACTCGGCGTCGAGATTGCTGTGATGATCCCACGACGCATGATACAAATTGACGAAACGCACGCCGCGCTCGACGAGGCGACGGGCCAGCAGACAGTTGGCGGCGAAGGCGTGGAACTCGCCGCGTCCGCCGCCGCGCGACGCCTTGATGGGTGGTTCCACACGCTCCAGGCCATACAAATCGCGCGTTGCCTTCGTTTCGCGGGACAGATCGATCAACTCCGGCGCGGCTGATTGCATGCGGAAGGCGAGTTCATAGGCGGCGATACGGCTGTTGATTTCGGGATCGCCGAGTTGCTCGTGTCGTTGCTGGTTCAGGTCGCGCAGGGCCGCGATGGTCTGGCGCTGCATTTCGCCGGATAAGCCATCGGGGTTGGACAGGTTGAGGACCGGCTCGCCCTTGTTGCGAAACAGTACGCCCTGATAGGTGGTCGGCAGAAAGCCGCTCGACCAAGCCGTGGCGCCGGCGCTGGTGCCGCGCCCGGCCGTCAGCACCACGTAACCGGGCAGGTTGCGCGCCATCGAGCCGAGTCCGTAGGTGAGCCAGGAACCCATGCTCGGCCGACCAAAGGTCGGTACACCGGTGTTCATCATCAGCTGGCCGGGATGATGATTGAACGCCTCGGTGTGCATCGAGCGCACCAACGCGATGTCGTCGGCGCAGGTCGCCAGGTGCGGCAAGAAGTCCGACAGTTCCATGCCGCACTGACCATGTTTGGTGAACTTGCGGGGGCTGCCCAGAAGCCGCGCCCCTTCCTTGCGAATGAAGGCGAAGCGTACCTTCTTCGTCATCGATTCGGGCAACTTCTGGCCGTGCAATTCGTTGAGCTTGGGCTTGGGATCGAAAAGATCAATCTGACTGGGCGCTCCTTCGAGATAGATGCAAATACAGTTCTTGGCTTTGGGGGCGAAATGCGGCATTTTGGGAGTAAGAGGATCGGCGGCATCCGAATTGGTCTCCGCCGCGAGCAAGCCATCGTCGCGCAGCATTGAGGCGAGCGCGAGCAGACCGATGCCACTGGTCGAAGAGGTCAGGAAGTCGCGGCGCGATTGGCGGAGATATTCGTGGTAAGGGTGCATGGTATTTTACTCATTAAGGGCGATACCGGCTGAACGAAACACCTCTCACAATCCCAGACAATAGCGAACCACATCTTCGATCTCTTGCATGCGGTTGCGCGAAAGTTGGCCGGCCGGTTGAGCAGAAAAACGGCTGTGGTCCAACGCGCGAACTTGGAAGCAGAGAAAGACAGTCTCCATGGGCAAACCACTTTCGGCCGCGGAAATTCGGACATTCGTGGGATAATCGCGTGGAATGTTGGCACCATCGGTACCCGGCACGGCGGTGACGACCAATGGCACGCGGTTGATGGCGTCGATCGACGGAATCACCACGGGACGCCTCCCCGCTTGTTCTCGACCGACTACGGGACTGAGGTCCACGAAATAAATCTCGCCTCGATGCATGCGCCGCTCCTTCGCGGAAAAATTCACGGTTGCTGGTCGCGCCCACTCAGTTCCCGCTGCACCGCTGGATCAGCAGCCATATCACGAACACTTTGTTCAAAAGCGCTGAGGTCGATGAAGCTGTGGCGCAATTGGTGGATAAGTCGTTCAAGCACGCGCAGCTTGACCTCGAACGACAATCGCTCGAAGCGCTCCTCGATTTCGGTCAAGTCATTGTCAGCCATGATATTCCTCCCTTGCTCCGAACGCATCCCGATTCAGCGGGCCCCACGCCAATGCCATCATACCGTTGTTTGGCTTGGTGCTATCCCCAAATGGTCGGTCCATAGTCGAACCGCCCATCCGCGCCGACTGACAGCACGATCGCGTGGCCGCCGAATAGGTTCGCATCGTTGTAGCACAGACTAGCCCGGCAGTTTTCCAAGATATTAATGCCGGATAATGAGATGGCCGCATGGAACTCATCTTTGGTCGTGATCGTGTCAATCTCTTCATCGTACCAACCGTTCAACCAGCCCTCAAACATCTCATCCGCGATGTACTGGCGGATGGTTGGTTCATTCTCCCGTACCCAGCGAACGCAATCGCGGATCTCGTCCAAACCCTGCTCGAACAATGGTCGTCTACGATCTTCGGGTACGATAGTGCCGGGGATGGCGCGACCAGCAGGAAGCTTCATGGTGAAAGACCATTCCCCCTGTCGCTCATCCCAGCAAACAATGGCTCGTGCATAGATCACCTTCGCTTTACTCGCGTGTCACGAACTCATCCAAATTCAACAGCGTTCGCGCCAGCGCCACCCACGCAGCCGCCTCGGACGCATCGCTGCCGGAGGCACCTGTCAGGCGAGCGGCCTCCTTGGGATTCTGCCGGCACAAGGTCCGCAATTGCTCGAACAGGCGACTTAGCCGGCTCAACTCGTGCGCTGTCGGTTCGCGTGTCAGACACAGGCGAAACGCATAGCGAAGGCGGTCTTCGGTTCCGCCCGTGCGCACCGCGATCCGCCGGCCGAGCGTTCGCGCGCACTCGACGAACACCGTGTCATTGAGCAGCGTCAACGCCTGCAACGGTGTATTGGAACGCTCGCGGCGCACACAGCAGACATTCGAGTCGGGAGCGTCGAACGTCATCAGCATCGGATACGGACTGGTCCGCTGGAACCAGATGTACAGCCCGCGGCGATAGCGATCCGCCCCCTTACTCTCGACCCAGCGCGCGCTGTTGGCGTAGGTCAATTCGGAGATGCCGGGCGGTTGCGGCGGTCGTACACTTGGTCCACCGATGGCGCGCGTCAACAGACCGCTCGCCGCCAAGGTCACATCGCGCACCGTCTCCGCCTCCAGACGCAGCCGACTTTGCCGGGCCAACAACACATTGAGCGGATCACGCCGCAGCAGTTCCGGCGTCACACGCGAGGATTGTCGATACGTCGCCGACATCAGAATATGTTTATGCAGCGACTTGAGCCTCCAGTCGCGGCGCACCAATTCGCCGGCCAGGTAGTCGAGCAGTTCGGGATGAGAAGGGCGTTCGCCTTGTGTGCCGAAGTCATCCACCGTCGGCACGAGACCGCGACCGAAATACTTGTGCCAGACCCAGTTGACCAGCACGCGCGGCGTCAGCGGATTATCCGGCCGTGCGATCCATCGCGCCAGGTCGAGGCGATTGGCGGTCTTCGTGTCCGCCGCGGATGAATGCAGCGGCGGCAACACAGCCGGCGTGCCAGGCTGGACTTCGACGCCCGGACGCAAAAAGTCGCCGCGGATCAGGATATATGTCCTGCGCGGCGGTCCGAGGGCCAAGGTCTGCGCCATCGTCTTTTTTTTCGCCTTGCCCTGGTCCGCGGCTATCGCCTCGCCGGGCAGAGGAGCGGCGATGTCCGTCTCCTTGTCGCGGTTGAAAAACGCGAAGAAGCGATAATACTCGCGCTGGGAAAAGGGATCGTACTTGTGATCGTGACACTGAGCGCAGCCGAGCGTCACGCCGAGGAAAGCGCGGGCCGTCGTGTTGACGCGATCGACCACCTGCTCGACGCGGAACTGCTCGCGATCGACGCCGCCTTCCTTGTTGGTCAGCGTATTGCGATGGAAGCCGGTCGCCACTTTCTGCTCAGTCGTGGCACCCGGCAACAGGTCGCCGGCCAGTTGCTGAATCACGAATTGATCGTAGGGCAGATCGCGATTGAGGGCGTCGAGAACCCACTGACGATAGCGCCAGGCCCAGGGCCGGCCGGTGTCCTTCTCGTAGCCATCGCTGTCGGCGTAGCGGGCCAGGTCGAGCCAATGGCGGCCCCAGCGTTCGCCATAGTGCGGGCTGGCCAGCAGACGATCGACCTGCTTCTCGTAGGCGTCGGGACTCGGATCGCGCTCGAACATGAGGATCTCCTCCGGCGACGGCGGCAGACCCAGCAGATCGAGACTCAGCCGGCGCAGAAGCGTGGGGCGATCGGCCTCGGGCGCGGGGACGAGTCGCTCCTTCTCCAGCCGGGCCAGCACGAAAACATCAATTTCGTTGCGCACCCAGGCGCGGTTTTTCACTGTGGGAAGCGTGGGCCGTTTCACCGGCTGAAATGCCCAATGTTTCGACTTCGTCGGTTGCACGGCGGTCGTCGGGGTCGCGGGCCATTTCGCCCCCTGATCAATCCAGACGCGAAGCAACTCGACCTCGCTGGCCGGCAGCGGCATCTTGCCGGCCGGCGGCATCTTCACATCCGGGTCCAACCCGGAAACGAGCAGCATCAGCCGACTATGTGCGGCATCGCCCGGCTCAATGACTCGGCCGCCATCTCCGCCGCGCAAGGCCGCGGCCGCTCCATCCAGACGCAGTCCTCCGCGCTGTTTCCGCGCATCGTGGCAGGACAGACAGGAGCGTGTGAGAATCGGTTGGATGTCTCGCGTGAAATCCACGGTCTTCGCCGGAACCGGCTTATCGGCCGCATGCAAGGCTGCGGCGCAGCAGGCGAGGTCCAGGATAGTGAGGAGAGCGCGGTGTTTCATCGGCAGGCTCGTGGGTGGCGAAGACACTGGGGGCAAAGTGGGCAATCCAGCACGATCGATCCTCTTATCCTAGCGGGCGAAACCTTGGAGAAAAAGGAGATTCCCTCAAGCGACGAATTGCCTTAGAAACACGAACACAATGAATTGCCAGCCCGCAGCGCCAGCAAGGGATTCCCTTGCTGGCGCTGCGGGCTGGCCAAAAGGTTCGCGCTTCTCAAGGTGCAGTCGGCCTCTTGCGGGCGTGGTCACGGCCTGCTATCTTGCGAGTCGCCTGGAAAATCCACCACTACTCCTGGGATCCCTCCAATCGTGAAAGCCGCATTTATCGAAACAACCGGCAGTCCCGACGTGATCCGTTACGGCGATCTGCCTCAGCCCGTGCCGCAGGCCGGCGAAGTTCTCGTGCGGGTCGGTGCGGTGGCCGTCAACCCCATCGATCTCTACATCCGCGCCGGCACCGTGGCGATGCCGCTGCCAAAACCCTTTGTCGTCGGCTGCGATCTGGCCGGCACCATCGAGCAGTTAGGACCGAACGCGAGCCGTTTCAAAGTCGGCGATCGTGTCTGGGGATCGAATCAGGGATTGCTCGGCCGTCAGGGCACTTTCGCCGAGTATGCTTGTGTTGGCGAGGACTGGCTGTATCCGACCCCGGCCGGGGTGGACGACAAAACGACGGCCGCCGTCGCGCTTGTCGGCATCACGGCTCATCTCGGCTTGTTTCGCGATGGGCAATTGAAGACCGGCGAAACCGTCTTCGTCAACGGCGGCACCGGCGGCGTCGGCGCCATGGTCGTGCAGATGGCCAAGGCGAGCGGAGCCAAGGTCATCACCACCGTCGGCTCGACCGACAAGGCGAAGCAATGTCAGCAATGGGGCGCCGATTGCGTACTCCATTACAAGAGCGACGACATCACCGCCCGCGTCCGTGAGTTCACGCGCGGGCAGGGCGTGAATGTTTGGTACGAGACGCAGCGTGAGCCGGATTTCCTCCGCACCGTGGATCTGATGGCGCAGCGCGGCCGCATCATCATTATGGCGGGACGGCAGGCCCAGCCGGTGTTTCCGGTGGGTCCGTTTTATGTCAAGGGGCTGTCACTGCACGGTTTCGCCATGTTCAACGCCACCGCCACCGAACAGCGGCGCTGCGCCGAGGACATCCATCGTTGGTTGGCCGCCGGCCAGCTAAAGCCAGCCATTGGCCGAACCTTTCCCCTGGCGCAGACGGCCGCGGCGCATCAGCTGCTCGAAGAAAATACGCTGGGCAAGGCCGGCACTTTGACGGGCAAGGTAGTGCTGACACCGTAACCGCCCTCCGCTATCCGCTATCCGCTGCGGATAGCGGCTTCATCCCTTATGAATACGAACGCCAGGAGGTAGGTGCCGCTTGCCGAGCGGGACCTGTTGGGGCAAGGTCCCGCTCGGCAAGCGGCACCTACCTCCTGGCGCTCGGGCTTCTTACCCGTTTTCCTTTCGTTCTTCCTTCCCTTCGGCAACTGCGAGCTATAGTTGAAACGGCCCCTAGCCGTTACTCGCCCGGACGGATAGCGGACGGCGGATAGCGGATAGCGGATAGCGGATAGCGGATAGCGGATAGCGGATAGCGGAGGGCGGATTGTGAAGCGGACCATTCGCTTACGTGGATTGAACGGGCCGTTCAAAGGTCAGTCGTGGGAAACCATGGAATTGCTGCGCATTGGCCGGCTCGGTCCTCTTGAGGTCGTACTCGACGATAACTCAGTCAGCCGCAATCACGCCGAGATTCGCCACACGGATCGCGGTTGGCGTCTGCGCGACCTGGGCAGCACCAACGGCACGCGCCTCAACGGCGTGCGGCTGAGCGCGGGGCAATGGCCGCTGCGTGTCCGCGACCTGATCCAATTCGGCGAGGTGGCCATCGTTGTCGAAGCCTTGAGCGATGGCGAAGCGGAACCCGACACCGGCTCGGCCGAAGAGATGCGCGTCGAAGCCACTGCTAAATCCTCGTGGGACGAAGCGCTCGAAGGGTTGGCCTTCGACAGCAAACGCTGCCCGCGCGCCGGCGAGCAACTGGTGGCGCTGCTGCGCGCCGGTCATCATCTCGTGCATATCGAGAAGGAGGAAGACCTTCTCAACTCGATCCTCAATGATGCTGTGGGCGTGCTTGACGCCCAGCGCGGCGCCATTGTGCTGGCGGAAGGGGCGGAGAACAAGCTGAAACTCAAGGCGTTGGTCACCGGCCGCGGCGAACCGCGCGCCATCGCCGCCGGCCGAGGCGAAGCCGGCGGACGCTTCCAGTTCAGCCAGAGCCTGGCCAACCGCTGCGTCAGCCGCGGCGAATCAATTCTCTGTCACAAGGTCGATGAAGACCCCGAACTGGCCATGGCCAAGAGCATCGCCGAAGGTACGATGGCCTCGGTATTGTGCGTGCTGCTGCGCACGCCGCGCAAACGATTGGGCGTGCTGCACCTGGATCGCAGTCCGTGGCAGAAACCGTTCACCATGGACGATCTGCATCTGGCCGACGCGCTGGCCGCCAACGTGTCGGCCGGTATCGAGTGCGCCCAGCTGGTCCGCAAGCAACGCGATCTATTCCTCGATACCATTACCATTCTCGCCCAGGCCGTCGAGATGCGCGACGAATACACCGGCGGCCACACGCTGCGCGTCAGCACCTATTCCATCCTGCTCGCTCAAGAATTGAATATGACGCCGCAAGAGGTGGAACTGATCCGCATTGGCACTCCTCTGCACGACATCGGCAAAATTGGGATTGATGACGCCATCCTACGCAAGCCGGATCGGTTGACGCCGGAAGAATTCGACATCATGAAGACGCACACGGTCAAGGGTGCCGACATCGTTGCGACCGTTCCCGATCTTCGCCCCATCATTCCCATCGTGCGTTCGCACCACGAGCGCTGGGATGGACGCGGCTATCCCGACGGTTTGGGCGGCGAGGCCATTTCGCCGTTGGCTCGTGTGGTGGCGCTGGCCGACGCCTTTGACGCCATGACTTCCGACCGGCCTTATCGCAAGGGTATGCTGCCGGCCATCGCCTTCGCGGAGATTGAAAAACAAATTGGCCGGCAGTTCGATCCAACCTTCGCGGCCGCCTTCCTGGGCATGCAAGAGGCGATCTTGAAGGAAATGAATGTCCAGGCCTCGGTCTTGACGCCTTCCAAGCGCGTGCGTGTCCTGTCGATCGGCTGAGCAATCCTCTGCTAGCCGGCAGCGCAAGTAAGGGAAGCGTTTACCTTTGCTTGCGCTGCCGGCTGGCAGGAGGTTCGGAATCGTCATTTTCCACTTGATACAACCCTTCCAGTCGATTTATCCTAGTTAATTGTGTTCTGCATCCTCCAACCCTTGATGTCGCTATCACCCTATTCCGGTTGTGAGGAAGCCAGTAGCGGATCAGCGTGGACACCGCGCGGGCGCCGGGACATGAGGCTCTTTATGTCGATCGTGGAGAATGAATTTGAGCAATTGATGGAGCGCGTTCGTTCGGGCTGCCCAGAAGCGGCGCGCGAAATCTTTAATCGCTACAGCAACGAAATCCAACTCGTCGTCCGCCGCCGGTTGAGCCAGCGGTTGCGCTCGCAGTTCGATTCGCTGGATTTCACGCAAGACACCTGGGCGTCCTTCTTCCACATTCCCGCGGATCGCTACACGTTCAGAACCCCTGAGGAACTCATGTCGTTCCTCTCGCGGATCGCTTATCGGAAGATGATCGACGTGTATCGGCAGCGCCGGCGAACCCTCAAGCATAGCCGCCACCAAGTGCAAGCGCTGAGAACGCGAACCGACGACGATCCCGGCAACGAACCGCCCGGTCCGTCGCCCACGCCGAGCCAGCTGGCGATCGCGGAGGAGCAGTGGGACCGGCTTCTCAAGGGCCAGCTTCCCGAGGTTCGCCGCGCGCTGGAGATGCTGCGTCTAGGGCATTCGCATCGGGAAATCGCCGATTGCCTGGGAGTGCATCCCAAGATGATTCAGCGCGTACTCCAGAACCTCCACGGGAGACTGACTGCGTCATGACTTCGGTCGAGATGGTTGCGTCTGAAGGAGGCAATCCTGGATCCTCCGTCGTCGCCGGCCCTCAGGTCGAAGCGAATCCGTCGAGGAGCCTTCCCCCTGAGCCGGTCGATGACGGTTCCTCGCCGCCTTCCGTGCTGGAGCAAGCCTTAGAGGAATACTATCGCCGTCTGGGGGAAGGCGAACAACTCGATATCGATGCGTACTGCGCTCGCTTCCCCTCCCACCAAAGCGACCTGCGAGGGCTGCTCGCCTTCGACCTGTTCCTGGGCCATAACCCGAACTTCGTGCCCGAACTTCCGCAAGAGAAAATCGCCTGGCCGACCGTAGGCGAGGAATGCGGCGATCTCACCCTTCTGCGTCCGTTGGGCAGCGGCACCTTCGCGCGGGTCTTCCTGGCGGCGGAAGCGTCCACCGGCGGACGTCTGGTAGCCGTCAAGTTCTCCAAGGGCGGCGCGGCCGAGGCGCGGACCCTGGGCCGGCTGTCTCACCCTCATATCGTGCCCATCCTGTCGGCTCGCCTGGAGGAATCGACCGGCCTGACGATGGTGTGCATGCCTTACCTGGGCAGCACCACCCTGGAGAACCTCCTCGATCATTTCTCTTCTCTGCCAGATGAGCAGCGACCGCGAAAAGCCGCGGTCATCCTTGATGTCATTCGCGGGTGCGCGCTACCGGAAGATCCGCCCGCGGTCCCCATCGATCCCCGCCTGCAAACGGGCAGCTACGCCGATGGCGTGATTCATTTGGCCGTGCAGATGGCCGAAGCGCTCGCGTTTCTGCATGCCCGTCCCGTCTGCCATCGCGATTTGAAACCGTCCAATGTGCTGCTCGATCCATCCGGTAAAGCGTTGTTGCTCGATTTCAACCTGTCCACCAGCGAGTTGGAGACCGGCGTTCCGATGGGTGGGTCTCTGGGCTACGCGGCTCCCGAGCAGATGCACGCTTTCCTGGACAAGAAAAAGGGAAACCTTGATGAACAGGCCGACCTGTATGCCTTCGGCGTGATTGTTTATCGCCTGCTCAACGGAGAGCATCCCTATGGTCCGATCCCGCCGGAGTTGTCTCGGGAACCGCTGGCGCAATTTCTGTTGGAGCGCTTGAAGCTCGGCTTCCGGCCATTGCGTCGCGTCTGTCTCGACCTGGAACGCCCGGTCGCCGCCGTTCTCGAACGCTGTCTGGCGGTCAATCCCGCCGACCGGCCCTGCGCCGCGGAATTGGTCGTCGAGTTGAAACGTCAGTTCTCTCCGGCGCGGCGCCTGCGCCGCTGGCTCGCCGCCCGACCTCGTACCGTCGTGGCCGCGATTGGTTTGTTCATGCTTTCGACCACCGCCGCCGGCTTTGCCTGGTCGGACCTGCCTCCGTCCAGTGAGCGCGAGTACCAGCAGGCCGAGGCTGCCTACCATGCCGGCGACTACAACGAGGCCGAGAAACACTTTGATTTGGCCGTGCAGACGGAGCCGGACAATCCGCGTTTCCGCTTCGCGCGCGGCTGCGCTCGGTTGAAACAGAGTAAAACGCTGTCCAACAACCAAGCCAAAGATAAGTTGGACCAGGCTTTTGGAGACGTAAACACCACGACGAACGAGCTTCTCGACGCGCCAAAACTGGCTTTGCAGGCCTACATGTATAATCGCGAGCAAAATCCCAGGAAGGCGATCCGTTGCTATGAACAGCTTGGAGGGACCAGTTACTTCCCCGTCATGGTGCTGAACAATCGTGCCTATACCAACCTGCAATTGAAGGCCTTCCAGAAGGCTCGCCTCGACCTGGACCAAGCGGCCCAACTCAATCCCAACTGCCAAACTGTCTTTTATAATCGGGCGATGCTCGCTTTTTACGAGCAAATGGACTCTCCGGCGAAGTCGTTGCTCCCTCAGCAGGCTCTGGACGATATTGAACGCGCCATCCAATTAGGCCCAACAACTCCGGTCCTCTATCGCGATGCCGCCTTGCTGTACGCGCAGAGTCTCTGGCAAGATCGCCATCGCGCCCCTGTAGCTTTGAATGCGGCCATCGTAACAGCGTTCCACTTCCGGGCACGCGAACAGCGAACGGAGCGAGCCTTGGCTTATCTGCGCCAGGCTATCGTGGACGGGCAGCCTCTGCTCTCTATCACGAAGAATCCCTATCTCAAACGGGCGTTGAGATCTCATCAAGCTTTTGCGGAATTACACCAGATGCAACCGCAACGCACTGGGCCGCCGATGGAGTTGCGCCTGATCGATCCGATCGACCTGCCCCATTGACCCGCGCTCCGCCTTTTTGTTCTCCTTTCTTCAAAGCTCGCGCATATCATTAGCAAATCTAATGATCGCAAACCCATTCTCTCGCAAGACTTGAAACTATTTTGAAAAATAGTCCAAAATTCTTGTCCACAAACGCGCGCCGATTTCGATTGGATAAGTAGTAACCGCCGCGATCCTTCCTCCGATAGTCCTTCCCTCTTCCGATCCTCGTGGGCAAACGTCCATCAGAAACCCCTCGTCGGAGGAAGGTCTGGAAGCCGGCGGTTTCACCATCCCCTCGTTTCCTTTGTGGAGGCTCCCCATGTTTGATCTGTTCACACGTTCGCCCCGCAGCCAAAAGGCTGCCGCCCGCACCGTGAGTCTGCGTCTGGAACGGTTGGAAGATCGTCTCAGCCCTTCGGGCTTGGGCTTTTCCCTGCCCCCGCCAAACCCCACACTTCCGAGCGAAACCGTGACCATGAACGTTACCTACGATCCGAACAAACAAGTCACGCTCACGGGACAACTGAGCAACTCGATGGGAGCGATAGCCAATCAGACCATCAATTTCGGCGGCGCGGTGAATGGCACGGCGACGACCGACGCCCAGGGCAATTACAGCGTCACTCTCACGGCATCCCAACTGGGCCAGGTAACAGCGGCCAGTTCCGACGGAAAATCGAACACGGCTACCGCCACGCTGGCGAGTCAAGTTCCCACGATCAGCAGTTTCACGGCGACTTGTGAAGGCAACAGCGTCTGGGAGTTTGAAGGCACTGTCACCGGTGCCCCCACGCAAGGAGAGGTCGTGAACCTGGGCGGCATCCCGGCCCTGGATGACGTAACCGTCAACGTGAATCCCGACGGCACGTTCTACGTGTTTGCCACCGTCTCCGCCGGCAATGGCGGTGCGGCCTCGGCTGAGGCGGTCGATTGGTGGGGAGATACGTCCGAACTAGCGACGACGAGTGTGCCGGTGTAAGCCCCCTATCGTTTACGTTTCGCGCCCCCCTAGAGACAAGCGGCGAAACGTAAACGGGAAAGGTGGAGCAAGCCTGAACCCTAACAAGTGAGGAGCATCATGAATTTCACGGACGAGGCGTTACGAATCCTGTCCTGGAAAATGTGCGGCGATCATGCAGCCATCACGAGTCGCGCCCAGATGGAAGCGATGTTACTGGCGATGATCCGCGTTGCCCTGCGAACCGGCCTTGGTCGGCCGGCGGTCGTGCGCTGGGTGAAGAACACCCTGCCGGCGGTGACAGCGGAATCGCGTCCAGGAGAGAAAACAGATCTTCAATGGGCGGCTCCGCGCATGGCGCGGTTGCTTTGCTCGCGCATGCTGCAACATGCTCGAGCCGAACCGGTTCGGCGGGAGACTTGTGAAACCATCGTGGGTCTCTGATTATTTTCAGCGGCGGCACAGAATGCCGCTTGCGGCTTAGCGCTGCGACACGCTAAGCCGCAAGCGGCTCATTCCGTTCGACCTTCTTATTCTCCAGCGAAGCGTGAGGAACTTTGTCATGGGCGACCTTTTGAGCCAAGCCGATCAGGCCCCGACGGCTCGAACGATTCTGGTCATCGATAATGAGAGAGCCATTCTTCATCTGACCCAGACGATCTTGCGAACGCACGGCTACCGCGTATTGATCGCCGAGGATGGCCACAGCGCTGTGGAAATGTATCGCCAAGACCCAACGGCCATCGATGTCGTTCTCGTCGATCAAAATATGCCGGGGCTATCGGGTCTGGAGACGATGAACGAATTGCTGGCAATCAATCCTCAGCAGCGTATCTGGCTGATGACGGGCGGCGAACCGCCGGAAGTATCGTGGGGAGTCAACAATCCCCATTGTGGCTTCCTGAGCAAGCCGTGGACAACGCTTCAACTCCTGGAGGCTGTGCGCGGCATGTAGATTGCCAGCCGAAATGATTCGGTCAACTCACGTCGGCGGTTCATCGGACTGCCGACCGCGCCAGCGACGGATGGCCTCGGCATCGATCGCGCTATCGCGCTGGAGTTGGCGTTTTAGTTCAGCAAGTCGATCCGGCGGCGTCTGTTGCAATAGATGTTGCACGGTCAGCGGCGGGGCGGAGTTCGTGATGCCGCCTTGCACCACCTCGGCGAGATAGATCGTGCGATCGCCACTATCGAGCCGCGCCTCCACACGGCAATCGAGCCAGCCAAGAGCATCTTCCAGCACCGGGCTGCCGGTGATTCCCTGGCGAACAGGCAGACCATCGAGCTTATCCCGTCCGCGCCCGCTCTGTAGGCCGAAACGCCAAACCCAATCGAGATGCTGTTCGCTCAGCAGATGCAGGGCGAACGCATTACTTTGCTCGATCAGTTCCCGCGTGTGATGCTGCCGGGCCAGACCCACGAGCATACGCGGCATCTCCGGCACGATACTGGCCTGGTTGACGAAGGTAGCGATCAGACCGCCACGCTGGCCCTCGGCCTGAGCCGTGACCAGCCAGATTTCAGGGTTCAGCTGAGCGAAGAGTGCTGAAACAGCGGTGATATTCATCTTCTATCCTCTATTGCCCAGATATTGCACCACCGGGACGGCCAGGGTCGGTGCATGCGCTAACACATGAATCATGGTCCGAGTCAGCCACGACGAGCGGAGTACGGCGGCGATGGTTCGACAGACAACTTGCCGCTGGCCAATCAGGCGGCGATAAACCTCGCCCCACTCGTGGGCCAGTCCGGGATGCCAGCGGCCGACCGCTCGGACAACCAGAGGGGCCACGGCCCTTCCTGCGGCCAATGCCCAGGCCATGCCCTCGCCGGTGAATGGCTCGATGTAGCCAGCCGCATCGCCGATCAGAAACAATCGCTCCGCTGCCAGCCGCCGCGCGCGCCGCGTCAGCGCCGGCGTGCCGCGCCAGTTCAACTCGGCCAGGTCCGGCACGGCGGGCCAACCAACCTCGGCGAGCAATTCGACGGCAGCGTGCCCTGGACCGCCATGAGTCCGAATCCAACTCGGATCGAACGCGGCGGCCAGGTCGAGCCGGTCGTCTTCGAGACGGACCAGTCCCAAGTAACCCGAACGCCCGCAAGCCATGAAGATTATGCCGGGCGAATAAAAGGCCGGTCCCGTGGGCGCGACGACGCCCATGCCGATGCGCGCCCCCGGTTTCGTCGCGACCTCACTGACACCGCCCCGCGCTACCAGATTGCCACCCAGCCCGTCGGCCGCGAGTACGATACGCGCCGCCACGCGTTCGCTCGTTTGCTCTTGCCGCAGTTCCACCCAGCGTAGGGCCGGCGGAACCGACATTGGTGCCGTCAGAGACGCATGCGTCCTTGGTAGGAAAGCGGCGCCGGCCTCGACCGCGGCTGTCACCAGAGCGGCGTCGAGTGTTTCGCGCGATAGCGACACGCCGCTGGACAGCGGCACCTGAGCGACGCGCCCCGCGACCGCCAGGCGAATGCCTTCGAGCGGCACCGCGCCAGCGTCCCTTGTCAACTGTCCCAGTCCGACCGCTTGAAGGCTGGCGAGCGCATGACCATTGAGACAACAACCGCACACTTTCCAGCGCGGAAACGCGGCGCGATCGACCAGAAGCACGGCCAAGCCGCGACGAGCCAACTCGTGCGCCGCCATCGCTCCCGCCGGCCCCGCTCCGACGATCACGACATCCCACGTCCGTCGCGACGCTTCTTCCAGGCTGGTAGTCGCCGCGATCGTCATGGGCGTCTCTCCTCAATGCAGAAGTCAGAATGCAGAATGCAGAATGTAGAATGAAAAACAACAGGAACCAGAACGCGAAATTGTATTCAGATGTATTTAATTCTGCATTCTGCATTCTGCATTGGTGAGGCATTCTGCATTGGACTTCGTCTCCACGACAGCAACCAGCGGAACGGCCAGCGCCAACCCACCCGTGCGCCGGACAGTCCCGCGCGTTCGGCCAGGGCGAGAGCCTCTGCTTTTGTAAATGCTCCTTCAACGGAGCGCGGCCCATCTACATGAACGACATGGGAGGTCGTCAGCAAGCGCGTGACCACATGAGCCGCCAGCAGGCCGGTCCAACCACGTTCGAGATCGTTGACCAACACGAGCCGGCTCGCCATCTCGGCCATGCGCTGCAACAAGGCGATTGCTTGGGCTTCTTCCAGATGGTGCAGAAATAGCGAACACATCACCGCGTCATAGCCGGTCAGAGGCGGTCCCGCGATGGCGTTATACTCGAAAAAGCGCAGGGGTGCGCCGACCGCCGCGGCGCGGGATCGAGCGTGCTCCAGGGCGACGGAACTGATGTCGCAGCCTTCGAGATGCAACTCGAATCCCGCACGCCGTGCCCGCTTCCATAGACGAATCGGCACATCGCCCGCCCCCGTCGCCACATCGAGGATTCGCGGCACCCGTGGAGCGATGGTGCGCGCCAACTCGGCGAGATCCGGCCATAGAATGCCGGCGCTGCGACTGAGGTAGTTCACGCGGGCCAGGGCACGCAAGGCCTGGACGTGCCGATCCGCGCTCAGGTCCGGCTGATCCATGATTTCCGGACGGCGACGACGCTGACTCAGCAAGCCCATAAACCTAATCCTCGTGAACGACCCCTCTTTTGGCCTGCCCTTGCCTCTGTCGATTTTGGCATTCCAGGCGAACGGCCGGCGTTAGCCGGCTGGTGAAAGTCTGTACCAGCCCGCTGACGCCGGCCGTTCGCCAAAATCGACAGGGGCACTCCTCGCGAAGACTTCGCTTGTTTGCCGTGGAAAACAAAAGATAGAATAACAGAAGTTTCCCACGGCGACTGTGTTCGCCGCAGGAGAGGCGGGATGATCTCGCCTCCCAGGTTCTTTCTCCCGGAGCCGAATATGGGATCTCTGCAAGTCCGCGCGGGCGGTCACAGTGCCCAGGGATTGCGTCCCAATAACGAAGATCGCTTCCTCGCGGACACCACCCATGCCGTTTTTCTCGTGGCCGACGGCATGGGCGGTCAGGAGTCCGGCGAACAAGCGAGCGGCTTGGCCGTCGAGATCATTCCGCGCGCCATCCAGGTGCATCTGGATTCTCACGGCGATCCCAGTCAGGCCGTGACGCGAGCCTTGCGTGAAGCGAACCAGGCTATTCTCGATGCCGGTAAGCATCAAGCCATTGGCCGGCGCATGGGCACCACCGCCGTCCTGGCCGTGCGCCAGGACGATCAGATTTACGTGGCCGGGCTTGGCGATAGCCGTGCCTACCTCATCCGCGGCGATCGCGTCGAACAGCTTACCATCGATCATACCATCGCCGAGGCGTTGCTGCGTAACGGAGCGCTGACGCCGGAACAAGCGAGACAAAGTCCGTATCGGCACGTCCTCTACAAGTTCCTCGGTTGTGCCGATCTGCCGGACTCGGCCGAGGTGCATCCTTTCACGCCTCAGCCCGGCGATCGCCTCGTGCTGGCCAGCGATGGCTTGACCAACTACGTCGCTCCCGACGATCTGCGCACCGGTGCCATTCGCCATCCCGATCCCCAGGAATGGGCGAATGAACTGGTGCTGCTGGCTTTGGAGCGCGGCTCCAACGACAACGTCACCTGCGTCGTCGTGGCGTTTTCGTAAGAGGTGGGAACACAATGACTTGCCAGCCCGCAGCGCCAGCAAGGGAACAACTCACCCTTGCTGGCGCTACGGGCTGGCTAAGCAAAAACGCGATCCGTCAGGGATTCTTGAACCGCACACTGAGACGGTAGATATGAGTCGGTCCGCCCTGATCGTTGGCGTCGATCACGCCAACGTAGTAGACGCCGGCGCTCGGCAATGTCATCTCAAGCCGTGAGTCGGAACTGCCGTCGATGTCGTCGCATGAAGCGAGGATACGGCCCTGATGATCGTAAAGCGTGAGCAGCGGATCGAGTGCGGAGCCGTAGCGCGAAGCAAACACCTCAAGGCTCACTTGTTGCCCCGACTTGCCCTCGAAACGGAAGAGATCCACATCCTTGGCCTGGTTGATGTTCCCCTGGATTTCCTGCGGCAAGGGGATGGCCTGCGCCTGACGGAAGCCATTATTCGGCTCCTTCTCAGCGACAATCGGACCACGATCGATGAGCAGAGCATGGGCGGTGCTTTCCCCATTCGGGGTCAGCACGGAAATGGTGACGGTACGGTTCGGGTAGTCGGCCGGCAGCGTCACCTCCGCCTCGACCTGCGTATCACCGAGTCGGTTTACATCCTGCTGAGGGGGTACACCGACCTTACTCTTTTTCAACAGCTTCGCTTTGGATCGGGGTTCCTGACAGCGCACTTCCGTGGCGGTATCGAGCCGAAGTCCGCGTAAGGTCAAGCGTGTCGGAATACCAGGCGTGATGCTCAGCGGAAGCGCAACCACTACTTTGGGAAGCTCTTTGGGCGCGGGCTTCTTCGGCTCAGCCGCAGGCAGCGACATGGCCAAAGTCAGCAAACCAACCGAAACAAGATGACGCCAACGCATGGACGAAGTGCCTCTTCTTTCACCACGGAAAACACGGAAAACACGGAAAAAATACCAAAGGCGAGAATGGCCGTTGAACATTTCAAAAGCCTATCGGATCATCCTTCCAGAAGAAGTCGATTTTTTGCCTTTTGCCTTTTGTATTTTTTCCGTGTATTCCGTGTTTTCCGTGGTGAAAATCTTTGTTTGGTGGTTTCAGGCGTAGAGTTCCTTGATGTTTTCGCCCTTGTCGAGAAGCTCGATAGGCCGGCCATCCGGCGTCATAAGTGGTTTGCGTGGGTCGATGCCGAGCGCCTCGAAGACCGTGCAGGCGACATCGGCCGGAGCGACGGGCCGGCGCGTCGCGTAAGCGCCTTGCTTATCCGTTTGGCCGACGATCTGCCCACCTCGCACGCCAGCGCCGGCGAACAACAGCGACGCCGCCGGTCCCCAATGATCGCGGCCAACATCCTTGTTGATCTTGGGACTACGACCGAATTCGCCCATGACCAGCACCAGCGTATCGGCCAGCAGGCCGCGCTCGTGCATGTCCTCAAGCAGCGCCGAGAAACCTCGATCGAACTCCGGCAAACGATGCCCCAGACCATCCCAGATTTTGGCGTGATGGTCCCAGCCACCATTATTGATCGTGATGAAACGAACGCCGCCCTCGACGAGACGGCGAGCCAGCAAGCAACTCTGGCCGAACGTGTTTCGTCCATAGCGGTCGCGCAGGCGATCCGGCTCCTTTTCGATGGAGAAAGCGCCGCGCGCCTCGCTGGAGAGAATCATGGCGGCGGCGCGCTGATGGAACTCGTCGTAGGTGGTGATCTGGTCGTTGCCCTCAACCTGTTTCGCCAAGCCGTCCACGGCTTGCAGCAGCGTTTGCCGCCGCTGAGCGCGTTTGGGCGTCAACGTCTCGAAGGGGCTGACATCTTGTACCTTGAAGTCGGCCGCGTTGGGATCGCCGGTCTTGAACGATTCATAGCGTCCGCCCAGGAAGGCGCTCTTGCCCAACTCCCAGGTGAACGACGGATTGCGCGGGATGGCCACGTAAGGAGGCAATTTGCCGGTGAAGCCCATCTCATGAGCCACGACAGCGCCCATCGCCGGATAGTCGCCGAACGCCGAACCGAACCGGCCGCACAACACCCAATTGGTGGCCGTCTCATGATGATCGTTGTTGTGCGCACCGGAGCGAACCAGCGTGAGACGATTCATCACCTTGGCCATGTGCGGCAGCATCTCCGTAATGCGCAGGCCGGACACGCAGGTATCAATCGGCTTGTATTTGCCGCGAATCTCAGGCGGCGCGTCCGGCTTGGGATCGAACGAATCGTGATGCGAGAGACCGCCGCCGAGATAGACGAGCAAGACAGATTTCGCGCGCGCTCCGTTTTTCGCGGCGGATCGCGCCTGCCCTTGCAACAAGCCGGGCAATGTCAGGCTCAGGCCGCCCAGCGCGCCGATACGCAAGAAATCGCGCCGCGAAACGCCATCACAGCGAGCATTGCCACGGCCGCCCAGGATAATATCGAGCATCGGAAGCTCCTTCTTACCAGCCCGCAGCGCCAGCAAGGAATCGCCCCTTGCTGGCGCTGCGGGCTGGTGAAGATCAATGATTGAACGAAAATTCCTTCGAGTTCAACAGCGCCCAGAATACATCGCGGAACACCTCATCCTTGCCGCCCTCGGTGAGCGCCTGACGAATCGTAGCGCTCTCTTTCTCGGACGGCAAATGCGACAGCGTTGCCAGAAATAGCTCATCAATGATCTCGGCGTCCGGCTTGCCGGCCTTGAGCAACTTGGCGAGCTGGCCGTCGCCGGCGCGGACCTTTTGCACCACACTGACGCCGTTTTGCAGGTGCAACAACTGCGGCATCGTCACTTCACCGTTACGCTCGCAGGCGCACGCCGTCACACGCTCGGATCGACCGAACAGCGACAGGAAGTACGAAGACAATCCCGGATCGGGCAGTTGACCGGCACGGAGACCAACGGGATAGCCGGGAAACTGATCGGGAACGCCTGTACTCTGGCTCAGTGCGTCGAGCAGCACCTCAGCGGGCAACCGGCGTGCATAGTAATGCGAGTAAAACTTGGCATCGGTCTTGTTGCCGGGCCGCGTCGCCGAGGCGAGCTGATAGGTGCGGGAGTTAAGAATCAAACGCATCAGGTGCTTGAGGTCGAAGCGATGCGCGACAAATTCTTTGTTGAGCGCGGCCCACAATTCCGGGTTGGTGGGCGGATTGCTCGCACGCAAGTCGTCCACCGGTTCCACGAGGCCGACGCTGAAGAAATGTTGCCATAGGCGATTGACCATTGCGCCGGAAAAATACTCGTTCTTTGGGTCCGTCATCCACGCCGCCAGTTTGACGCGAGGATCTTCGCCGGGCGCGATCGGTGTGGGCGAACGATCGAGCGGTTGCGCCTTGAGAAACTGGCCGGTGCGCGGCTGCACGACGCCGACCGGCGCTTTCGCTTCGTTATCCTTGGGATTCTCGCCCCGCAGGCGCAGGACGGTTGGCTTGCCTGATTTTGGCTCATGGCGCTCAAAGCGGATGCGAGAGAAGAACGCCGAGAAATGATAGTAATCGTCCTGCGTGTACTTCTCCAGCGGATGGTTGTGGCACTGAGCGCAGCCGATGCGTGTGCCGAGGAACGCCTGCGCAACCGAGGCAACCACTTCGGAACGATGCGCGTCATTGTGTTCGCCAACCGTGACGACAAAGTAGCCGACGGCGGGTTTGTCGGTCGTATTGCCACTGGCGGTCAACACGTCGCGGGCCAGTTCATCCCACGGTCGATTGGCCGCCACCTGCTTGCGCAGCCAAATGTGGAAGGCGCGCACGCCCTTGGTGCCGCGCACATCATGGTCGCGCTCCTTGCGATTCTGAAACAGGTCGCCCAGCTGCAACGCCCAGTAATCGACAAATTCAGGACGATTGAGCAAGCTATCGATGAGCCGAGCGCGGCGATCGGGCCGTTTGTCCGCGAGAAACGTCCGCACTTCGGCAGGCGTCGGCAGCACGCCGATGGTATCGAGGAAGGCGCGGCGCAGGAACTCGGCATCGCCGCACAAGTCCGACGGTTCGATGCGCAGAACACCGAGCTTATTGAACACATGCTCATCGATAAAATTGTTACGCGGTGCCAGGCGCGCCGGATCGACGGGTTGCTCGAACGGAGCGGTGAGGATGACGACGGCGACGAGTCCCTGGAAGCTAACGCGGATGGCCGTCTCACCGTGGCGACGAATACGCACGAGACCATCGGCGTCAACCTCGGCCATGCCGGCATCGTTGGAGTCGAACTTGCTCAGCCAAGTCACATCGCGCCATTGGCCGTCGCTGTACTCGGCGCGCACGAGGAGTTGCTGTTGTTGTCCAGGCCGCAGGGTGCGGTTGCCGGGCAGGATGACGAGCTTGCGCACTTCGGGATCGGTCTTTTTTGGCCCTGGAATGCCTGCGTGGAGCCAGGCGAGCAGTACCTGATGAGGCCGGCTGCCAACGGGGAACAGAACGCCCCCTTCATGGGGAGCGAGGCCGAGCGTCTTGCGGAGAAGCAGACTATCTTCCGGCACGGTGGCGCTGACGCGCCGGCCCTCGAACTCGCGTGTCAACCACTCGAAATCGTTCTCGGGAGCGTAGCCGCGCAGCGAAAGCCGGAAACCATTCTGCCCCGAACCCTTGCCATGACACGAACCCTGATTGCACCCCCACCGCGTGAAAAGTGGCATAACATCGTTGAGGAAAGAAGGCGGGCGAGTTGTGCCGGTAGCGCGGACCTTGACGGCCAACTCGACGCTTTGGCCGCCCTGACGAACGGTGACAATGGTTTCGCCGTCGCCTTTGGCCTCGCACTCTCCGCGTGCGCGAAATGTCGCCACATCCGGCCGCGCGTTCGTGAAGGTGGCGGCGTTCGTTACATCCGTCAAGCGCCCATCGGCGGCCACGGCCGTGACAAGCACGCGCTGCCGGTCGTTCATTCCGTGCAGTTCAAGCGCGGCGGGGTGTACGAGTAGACGAACCGGCGCCTCCGCGTGGACCATTCCCAGCAGGAGAAACAGACTGGTGAGCGAAGCGACCATTCGTGAGGAAAAACGCAACACGGCAACCCTCAAAGGTGGGAGAGGGAATAGAAGGTAGGGAGTTAGACTGGATCTCAACACATCCAGTCTATCACTCTTGTCAAATTACTGTTCTTGAGCAAGGGATGCAACAAGAAAAGGCGCAGCGATCACGATCCGCGATCCTGGGTAGCGGTACAACAAAGGGCTGGGCTAATAAGAACACATCGCACTTCAAGCTCATCCTCGCGGTTGGAACTGGTTATCTCCAACACATTCGACTCATGCGTCAGCCCCTCGGCATCGTAAAGAAACACCACGAGGGTACGACACTTCCGCTCACGCCGGTAATACGCCGTATCCTCCACAAGTTGCTCGGCTAGGTTCGGCCCGGCGAACTTGATAGTGATAGCAATAGCCTCTGTCCCCAGCAGGAAATCCGTCCGTGTCCCGGCGGCGTAGCGCGGCGTTCGACATTCCGGGCGAATGTCGTCGAAGTGCAGCGGTAAAATAGATCTTAAAAGGTCTTCAATATCTCTTTCATCCGCTACACGAAACGGTGGTCGATCGCCGTGCCGGACACGCAGCTGGCGAATCACCAGCGGCAAGCGGCGCAGCATGGTTTCGAGAACGGCGAGCGATTCTTGCTTCGGCGGACGGCGTTGCTCCGTCCAGGGGAAGGCGGCTCCGCACGTCGCGCAGTAGGCCGGCGGTTGCCGAACGCCAATCGGTTGCAGTCCGCCCACGGCCACCGCACCCGGCAACTCTTGGCCGCAGGTCGAGCAATGAATCACGGTGTCGGCCCCACAGCGATCGCAGTATGGCAGACCGCGCTCGGGGTAGGTGCGCAACAGGTCGGTGATGACATGGCCGTTGCGACAGACCTGCATCACGTCTTGCACGCCATCGGCGAGATGCGACATCATAACATCCTCGTTTCTTTGCCAGTTCGGCCAGCCCGCAGCGCCAGCAAGGGACAATCCCTTGCTGGCGCTGCGGGCTGGCAAAGACAGCCTTGCTGGCGCTGCGGGCTGGCAAAACTCACGGTTTCACCGGGCCGTTCGATGCCGCTTTCGACTCCGGCGGCGGCGCGATGGCTGTTTGACGCAGCGATTCCAACGTATCGCGGGTCAGACGCTCACTGATTTCCTTCAGACCGTTGACCTCGGCCACATCCACTGGCTGAAAACCGGATTTCTCGGCGACCAGCAAGTTGAGCAGCATACCCAACATGCCGGAAGCGCCTCCGGGGCTGCCGTTGCTATCGCCGTTAGCGCCGGCCATGAACACGCGCTCCGGCACCAGCGGCTGACTACTGTGTGTCAGTTGCTCGGTGACGATCGACAGCGCGTACAAGCGAGGATCGCCGAACGAGGCGATCTTGCGCATCAGTACGGTCGCCTCGGACAGACCGATTTGCATAACGCGCTGGGCTTCGCCGCGGCCGGCCAAGATGCGTTGCTGTCCCTCGGCCTCAGCGGTGACAACCGTTTGCTCGGCCGTGCGCCGCGACTTCGCCAGCTCCGCATCGGCGGCGACAACGACTTGCTCAGCCTGCCGGCGCGAGCGGGCCAACTCCGCATCGGCGTTCACCACCGTTTGCTCGGCCTGCTTGCGCGCTCGCGCCAGGTCGGCCTCGCCCTGACTCTCGGCAATCTGGATTTGCACGCGAGAATTCGTCAACTGCGTCTGCATCGCCGCTTGCGCCTGGGCCTCATTGAGCATCCGCAGTCGATCGGCGGAAGCACGCTGACGGTCGTAAGTCTCCAACTGCTCGATGGACAGCTGGCGCACGCGCAGCTGTTCCAGCAGCGTTTCGATCTTGCCGCCGGCCTCGGCTGTGTCGGGCTTGCCAATCAGTACATCAACACATTCGATGTCGAAATCGCGGAACTTGCGGCGCAGCTCCTCGCGCGATTCGGCCTGAATCGCATCGCGCATGTGCAGCAGTTCCAGCATCGTCTTCTTGTGAGCCACGTCACGGAAGTAAGCGCTCAGCATCGGATCGAGCGTTTGTGTGATGAGTTTTTTCACGTCGCCGAAACGCTGAATGACGCCAGGCGCTTTCTGATAATCAATGTGGACGACGACCGACAACGGCAGCAACGGCTCATAGGCGTCCTTGGTGACGAGATCGATGGAACGCAAGCTCTCGTCGTAGCGGTGCGCCTCGGATCGGCCGGTGATCCAGTGCAACACGAAATTCGTCGTCGGCACGAGGATGACATTGCCGGCGTAGGTGTTGAACGGATATTTGCCGGGTCCAAGCGGGCGTTCCCACACGCCGCGCTCGCCCTCGCTGACGCGCTCACCGTGGCGGAATGCTTCGCCGGACAAATCGCGGCCAAGCCGCCCGTAGTAGCTGACGACGACGCCGACGTAGCCGATCGGCACGACTGTCTTGGGAGCCATTTCAACCGTGGCGAACCAGCGATTGAGAAAATAGGTGCCGTCGGTCAGCGGCACATACTGCCGGCCGCGCCGGCCGCCGGCACGGAGAAACGCTTCGGGATCCTGGTAGTTGTTGTGATAGTTGGCATCGCCACTATCGTTGCCGACCGCCGGCGCGATGATCTCGCCGGGCGTCAGCGAAGGGCCATCCTGAACGGTGACAATGGCAATCGTGTCCACGTCGCGCTGTGCTTCCACATCCAGCGGTGCCGGTGCTTCGGGGATCGCCGCGCCGATGATCCGGCTGCGCTGCTTCGCCGGTCGAGGTGCGTCCTCCTCATCCTCCGCCAGAACCGCTTCACGCACGCGCATCGATGCGCCGACCACAACCGGACTGAAACCGTCAATGCGGCGCAATTCTTGCTGCCAACTCACCACCGTCTGAAACTCGCGGACTCCTGCGCCCATGCGCAGGTGATAGACGGCATCCTCCGTGATGACCACGAATAAGGCCGGATTGATGGCGTATACGCCTTCGCGCAGGATGGCACGCTGCCGGCCGCGCTGTCCGCGCACACTCTCCGTACCCTCTTCGGTCGGCTCGCCCAGGAAGGTGCGGGCGTCCTGGAAATTGTTGCACGGCACCACCCGGCCAAGCGTCTGACTCGGCGGCAGCGATTCACCATCGCGCGCGTAAACGTAGCCGATTTTGCCTTGCGGGATGGTGACGAGGGGAATCTTGTGAACGCGATATTGCCACCGCCATAGTCCGAAATGCAGTCCGCCGCGCAGCACGTCGGCCTGGAAACCGGCTTCGCCGTCCAGGGCGATGATGTTGCCTTCGGGCACTGAGCCGCGATTGGACCAGAGTTTTTCGACGACGCCCACTTGTTGGTTGGGGATGTAGCGCGTCGTCAGCCAGGCAATCAGGAACGGTAACAGCAAGAGGAGAATGACTCCCGCGAGGATCATCAGCCCTTGGGTAGAGAGACCCATGAGCGCGGCATCGCCGCTGTTGGCAAAGAGAGACGAAACAGACATGGTGACACCTGTGGCGCCAGGCCAGCAAAAGAGTGGGCGTGTCGTCTTGAGAGAGAGACGAAGATGCCCTTTCAACTTGGCCCGGAACACACGTCCGGGCCGCCTACGAGGTTAGCTGACGGGCTAGGGTTTGAAAGTACCCCGATCCGTTTGGATCTTCGCCCCAGGGGTCGGCTCTCACCGATCCGTTGGTTCCCCCGTTCCCGCGTTGCGAGACGCGCGATTCGGCTGCACTGTGTAGTTATTCTACTTTCGGCTTCGCTTCTTGCAAAAGAATTCGCGCCACGTCTCTATCCATCCGTTCAGATGGCGAAGAATCGGCCAACAACGGGGATTTGTAATCTATGCTTGCTTATACCGTCTCCGGCGTAAGCACATCCCGTTTACGTTTCGCGAAACGTAAACGGGTAGAGGTAGGGGGGCAGCAATCGTGGATGGCGTGGGGCTAGGTATTCTGACGATTCTGTTCGCTCTCCTTCTCGTTCTCGCATGCCAACTTCGGCGGATGAGACGCTCGCTGGACAATTGCCGGCGCGTGCTGGAAGACATCGCCGAAGGCGTCGTTGTCGTCGATGCGCGGCGGCGCATCGTCTCCACGAACGGCCCGATGGACCGTATGTTCGGCTATGAACCAGCGGAATTGATTGGCCGGGCACTCGATGAATTGCTGCCGGGTGGACTGCCGGCGTCGAGTGGGGAATGCGTGGGACGACGGAAAGACGGGAGTACCCTTCATCTCGAATCGGCCATCCGCTCAGCGTCCAAGGAAGCGAAGGCGGGGCCGATCACGCTGATTCTCCGCGACATCACGCCGAGCAAGAAAGCCTACGAGACGCTGAGTACGCGCGAGACGTACCTGCGCATGGTCGTCGAGCAGATGCCGGCCATCCTATGGACGACGGACAAAGAACTGCATATCACGTCCACCCTCGGGGCCGGCCTCGCGGCGGTCAACCTGAAGGCACGCGATGTGATTGGCATGAGCATGTTGGAATGCCTGGAACGCGATCGGCCCGAATGCACGCCCATCACCGCGCATCTAAAAGCCCTGCGCGGCGAATCGCTCAGCTACGAGATGGAGTGGAAGGGGCGGACCTTCCAGGTGCGCGTCGATCCGCTGCGCAACGGCGAGAAAAACATCACGGGCACCATCGGCATCCTGGTGGATGTCACCGATCACAAGCAAGCGGTGGCGGAGTTGAAGGCACGACATCGCCAGCAAGAGGCGGTCGCCAACCTGGGACAGCGGGCGCTGGAAGGCGTAAGTCTGGAGGGGTTGCTCAACGAGGCCGTCACGCTCATCGGCCAGACGCTCGACGTGGAGTTTTGCGCCGTGTTGGAGGCGTCCTCGGATCAGCGGGCTTTTTCGTCGCGCGCCACGGCCGGCCGGCGCACGGCGGCGAACGCGGGCGTCGAGCGGCAAGCCGCGCAAACGCTTCGCTCGACGGCTCCGGTCATCGTCCTCGGCTCCGCTCGCGCCGGTCGCGGCGAGGAATCCGCCAGCACGAGCGGTATCAGCATCGTTATCCCCGGTGAACGCCGACCGTTCGGCGTCTTGATCGCTCAAACGCCCCGGCCGCGCAAGTTCACTCCCGATGACAGTCATTTCATCTTGGCCGTCGCCCACATCCTGGCCACCGCCATCGAACGCAAAGAGGCCGAGGAGGCGCAGGCTCGCCTTGTCGCCATCCTGGAAGCGACCACCGATGTCGTCGCCATGACCGGCACGAATCGCCGGCTGTTGTACCTCAATCGGGCGGGGCGAACCCTTCTGGGCATCGGCCTACAAGAAGATGTCTCCGTGCGCCGTCTGACCGATTTCTGTCCTCCCGCCGTGCGCGGTTCCCTTGAGGAGGCCATCTCGCGGGCGGTCTGCGATGGTGCCTGGAGCGGCGAAATGACGCTCCTCAGTCGAACCGGTATCGAGATCGCCGTCTCGCAGGTCATGCTGGCCCACAAATCGCCGACGGGCACGTTCGAGTTCCTCTCCACCATCGCCCGCGATACGACGGAGCGCCAGCGTCTGGAAGATCAACTCCGCCAGGCGCAGAAGATGGAGGCGATTGGCCGGCTCGCCGGCGGCATCGCTCACGACTTCAATAACTTGCTGTGTATCATCACCGGCTACAGCACGTTGGTGGCGGATGGGCTGGCCGTGGACGAGCCGTTGCGCGAGTTCGTCGCCGAGATCACCAAGGCGGCCGACCGCGCTACGTCACTGACCCAGCAATTGCTGGCCTTCAGCCGCAAACAAATGCTTATGCCGCGCGTCCTGAATCTCAATACCTTGTTGACCGATCTCGACAAGATGCTGCGCCGTCTCATCGGCGAGGACATTGAATTGGTGACAACGCTCGGCGCGGACCTGCATCCGGTGAAGGCGGATCAGAGTCAGCTTGAGCAAATCCTCATGAACCTGGTCGTCAACGCCCGCGATGCCATGCCGCGCGGCGGCCAACTGGCCGTGACCACGGCGAACGTCGAGTTGGACGCGGCCGCGCTGCGCGACAGCCCCGAAGTCACGCCCGGCTCCTTCGTCTGTCTGCAAGTGAGCGACACCGGCTGCGGCATGAGCAAGGACGTACGCGACCATCTGTTCGAGCCGTTCTTCACGACCAAGGGGCAAGGCAAGGGCACCGGCCTGGGATTGGCGACGGTCTTCGGCATCGTCAAGCAATCGAACGGCCATATTCAGGTTTCCAGCGAGCCGAACCAGGGCACGACCATCTGCATCTACCTGCCTTGTTTCGAGTCGGTCGAGATCGCCGAGCCGCGTCCGACCTCCAGCGAGTCGGCCCCGCCGGACGGCGTGGAGACGCTGCTGCTCGTCGAGGATGAGGACGGCCTGCGCGCCCTGGCCAGCCACACGTTGCGACAGCGCGGCTATCACATTCTGGAAGCGTCCAACGGCGAGGAGGCGCTCGAAGTCAGTCGCCGCCATGCCCAGCCAATCCATCTGCTGCTCAGCGATGTGGTCATGCCGAAACTGGGCGGTCACGCCCTGGCCGAACGCCTCGTCACCGAACGCCGCGACATCAAGCTCCTGTTCATGTCCGGTTTCACCGATAGCGCTCTATTCCGGCACGGCATCATCTCCGGCGAAGTGGAATGCCTGCTTAAACCCTTCACGCCGACGGTCCTGGCAGAGAAAGTCCGGGAAGTCCTCGATCGTCCATCTCCGTGTATCCTCGCGGACTAACGCGCCTTCACTACAATGGTTTAGTTGCAGAGCGCGGCTTGGCGTTTCGCGCGAAACGCCAAGCCGCGCTCTGCAACTAAACGAGGAGGCGCGAGCATGTCTGAATCCATCAAGGGTAGCCTGAAGGAGCGCGTTGCGCGAATCGTGGCCGAGGAAGTTGCGCCCCTGTTGCAGATGGACGGCGGCAGCGTCGAGGTGCTGGGCGTTGAGGATGGTGTGGTGCAGGTGCGTCTGCACAATCTCAGCGGCTGTTGCCCAAGTACCGTACATGCCGCCATCATGGGCATTGAGGACGAACTGCGGCGCCGGGTGCCCGAGGTCGAATATCTCGAAGCGGTGCCGTGAAGGTGGGCTGTCCTCGGACGCCGCATCCGCTTTCGCGTCCGCCCGCCAATGGCTATAGTGGCAATGAGGAGTTTCATACCATGATAACAATGCTTGTAAATCCCATTGCGGAAGAAGCGTGGTCGCGGAAAGCCAACCAGCAAGACAGTCTTTCCGCGCTGGCGACGCCACAAAACGGTATTCTCAATAGTGCGGACACTAGCCCTTGGGAACTCGCGGTTCAAACGGTAATCCAGTTCCAGCAGCTCGGTGACAATTGGGATGGTCAAGGAGCGCCGGGGCCGTCGCCGGAGTTGCTGGCCTCGGCCATTGGCCTAGCCTCTTTGTTGAATGAGCAAGGAGTAGCCCCACCCAGTCGTGTCGTTCCTGGCCCAGAAGGTTCCGTGATTTTCGAGTGGCAAGAGCCGGAGGGGATGTACACCGAAATCGAGATCGACCGGCCGCTGCATGCCGAGGTAATGTGGATCGAGCCGGGACAACCCGCCAAGCACTGGACACTCCCCACGGAGTGACAATCTGTCTGACTCCCCGTTCCATCGTCGAGCCAGCCCATGGACGAACATCGGCCCGTTGAGGACAGCGAATTCGTCTATCGCCGCATCCATCGCGTTTATTACCAGGCTGGCTTGCCTATCCCCCTTCAGGCCGCCGCGTTCCGGCCAACGACCAATGACGCCACCGGTCTTTCCGTTTTCCGAGCGGTCTTCGTGCAGCCCATAGATATTTTGGCAAGTATCGAGCCTGGTAAGCGAAACGATTACTATGTTGTCCGCCTTGCGGTCCAGGAGTTGCACCGGCTGGGTCTGACCGTCGTGGCCGAGCCGGAACCGAACGGCCCAGCCGGTCATGCGGTGATCCCGGAGTTGAGTTGGCCGGTCTACCAGGCCGACAAGCAACGGCTGAAAGTGATCCAACTCGAACTGGCGAAGTTGGCAAGCGCGGCAGTCGTGCATCAACCGAGTTAGTCGGCGAAGATCACGGAGGAAGGACGATAAATCAGCCTAATTTCTCTTGCCAGCCACGTCAATCGGTGCGATACATGAGAGACGGGACAGACGAGCGACGCGGGGACGATTCTCATGCAGGATGTTGTCAGCCTCATTCTCGGCGGCGGCCGCGGCGCTCCGCTCTACCCTTTGACCAAGCATCGTAGCGAACCGGCCGTACCCATCGCCGGTAAGTATCGCCTTATCGACATTCCCATCAGTAATTGCATCAACAGCGGAATCAAACGACTTTACGTCTTGACGCAGTTTCTCAGCGTCAGCCTGCATCGCCATATCAGCAACACCTACAAGTTCGACCCGTTCAGTAGTGGTTTCGTCGAGGTTCTCGCCGCCCAGCAGACTAACGAAACCGCCGACTGGTATCGCGGCACCGCCGACGCCATCCGCCAGAATCTAAGCACCTTGCAAAGCGACCAGGCTTCGCACGTCCTCATTCTGTCCGCCGATCAACTCTATCGCATGGATTTGCGCGAATTGATCCAGACGCATCGCGCCAGCCGGGCCGCCGTCACCGTCGCTGTGTTGCCGGTGCATCGCCATCAGGCGACGCGCCTGGGCATCGTCCGGCTCGACGAACAAAACCGTATTGTCGAACTGGTCGAGAAGCCGCATACGAATGAGCAGTTCGATAGTCTGCGCGCGCCGGCGGCTTGGCTGCAACGTCGCGGTCTGGCGGGGCGCGGGCAAGATTACCTCGCCAACATGGGCATCTATGTGTTCAATCGCCAGGTGTTGTTCGATTTGCTCGACGCGCAGCCGCAAGCCACGGATTTGGTGCGGGAAATCCTCGCTCCCAATCTAGGCGCGCACGCCATTCAGTCGTATCTGTTTCATGGCTACTGGGAGGATTTGGGCAGTATCAAGTCGTATCACGAGGCGAACCTGGCCCTGGCCAGCCCGACGCCGCCGTTCGATTTCTACAGCCCCGACGGTGTCATCTACACGCGCCGCCGCAATCTGCCGGCCTCGCGGGTGCATGGCGCTCATGTCGAGCAATGCCTTATCAGCGATGGTTGTCTGATTGGTGCCGGCACGCGCATCGAGCGCTGCGTCATCGGCATCCGTACCCGTCTCGGCCAGCATGTCACGCTGCGCGATACGGTGGTCAACGGCGCCGACCGCATGGAGATGGAACCGGATCGTCTCCTGAATCGCCGGCACGGTTTGCCCGACCTCGGGGTCGGCGACAATTCGATTATCGAGCGAGCCATTCTCGACAAGGATTGCCGCATCGGTGCCAACGTGCAGATTGTCAATCGCCGCAACCTGCAACAGGCCGAGGGTGACAATTACGTCATCCGCGATGGCATCGTGGTAATCCCCAACGGCGCCGTCGTTCCCGACGGCAGCGTAATCTAAGAGCAATGTTCTCCGGGTGCTAACGCAACCCGGCTCGCCAAAGAGGAGTCTGCTATGTCAAACCGTCTTTCGCGTCGTCGTTTCCTGCAAACCACCGCGCTGGGCGCGGCCGGTCTCTCGACTACCCTCGCGTTTGCCGCGGACAAGAAACCGCCGGCCAACGAACGTCTCGCTGTCGGCGTCATCGGCGTGGCCGGCCAGGGCGAACACGATTGGAAGAACATCCACGCCGGAGGAGCCGAGATTGTCGCCCTGTGCGATGTGGATGAGAGCCGCACGAAAAAAGCTCGCGAGATGTTCCCGCATGCCACGTTTCACGCGGACTTTCGCCGACTGATCGACCAGAAGGGACTCGATGCCGTGATGGTGGCCACGCCCGATCACACGCACGCGCCGGCCACGCTCGCCGCGCTGCGGGCTGGGCTACATGTCTTTTGCGAAAAGCCGCTGACCCACACCGTCTACGAAGCGCGATTGGTCGCCGAGACGGCCGCCAAGCACAAGCGCGTCACGCAGATGGGCACGCAAATTCACGGCGGCGACAACTATCGCCGCGTCGTCGAACTGATTCAGTCCGGCGCGATCGGCACCGTGCGCGAGGTGCATGTGTGGGTCGGAACCTCCTACAAGGGAGGCGATCGTCCGAAGGAGAAACCCAAGATGCCGCCGGGCCTGCACTGGGATCTTTGGCTGGGGCCGGCGCCGGAACGGCCGTATCACTCGGCGTATGTGCCGTTTTGGTGGCGCGGTTGGTGGGACTTCGGCGGCGGCGCGCTGGCCGATATGGCCTGCCATCATATGGACCTGCCCTTCTGGGCGCTGAAGCTGCGCCATCCGACGAAGATCACCGCCGAGGGACCGCCGCCGCACCCGGAGAGTACCTCCAAGGGGTTGACCGTTCACTATGAATTTCCGGCGCGCGGCGAACTGCCGCCGGTCCAGCTGACGTGGTACGACGGCGGCAAACGCCCGGCTCTGTTCGCGCAAGGCAAACTGCCGAAGTGGGGCGATGGCTCGGTGTTCGTTGGTAGCAAAGGTATGCTGCTCGCCGGCTACGGTGCGCACAAGTTACTGCCGGAGAAGCAATTCGCCGACTTCAAACCACCCAAGCCGTTCATCCCCAACTCGATCGGCCACTACAAGGAATGGGTCGAGGCGTGCAAGACGGGCGGGCCGACGACGTGCAATTTCGATTACTCCGGCGCGCTAACCGAGGCCGTCCTGCTCGGCAATGTCGCCTATCGTCTGGGCAAGCCGATTGAGTGGGACGCCAAGAATTTCAAGGCCAACGAACCTGACGCGGAGAAGTTCCTGCGTCCGGTGTATCGCAAACCGTGGACGTTGTAATCTCCGCCATGCCAGCAAGGTTGCATTTGCCAACCCGCAGCGCCAGCAAGGGTTCCCTTGCTGGCGCTGCGGGCTGGTCAAAAGTGAAGGTCGGTTAGCGCGCCGGCGTGACATCGGCGATGTTGGCGCTGGGCTGTCGGGTGATGGGACTGCCAACGCGGAAATCGAGTGAACTGCGCGCAATACGCGGCTTCGGCACTTCATTGGCGTCGGGGGCGGCCTCCGTCCAATCCTCCACGGTGATATACACCGTATACGAGCCGGGGGGGCATTTCCGCGGCACCTGGAAGCGGAAGTTGACGAAATAATCCTGGCGCGGCGTCCAGCTGAAATCGGTGTGTAGCTGGGAGTTCCAGCACATAAACGGCTTCTCGCTATTGTACTCGTCGAAGATCTCTAATTTGCCTTTCAGGGCCGTCGCGTATCCTCCTCGTTTTCCCGATCGACTGGCGAAGTTGCGGACCTGCACGTAGACATGAACCTCTTCGCCGGGTTGGAAACAGGTGTTTTCCAGCGCCTTGAACTGTCCAAAGCTCTCGATACGGCTGCAAAAACACATTTTATCGAGGATGAGCTGCGCCTTGGATCGAAGGAGTGTCGTGAGACCATTGAGCCGTTCCATCCAGGCCGCGAGATCGCGCGGCGAGAGTTGGCTGACGCCGCCCTGTTCGATTTGGGCCACGCTCTCCAGCAGCACCAGCAGCGCGGCACGGGTGGCGGGATCGTAGCGTTTCAGCGGTTCGCGTACTTCCTCATCCGGGTGGTGTTCCAACAAGGCGCGGAGCGCCTGCACAGAGGGAGCGTCGGGCTTGGCGGGCGGCGCGGGGCGGATGTCCATCCGTGTCTCGGGCAGGCTGGCCGGCGGCGCGGGCGGCGTCGGTTCCGGCGATTCGATGCGCAGCTGGACCGTCTTGACCGGGATCGCCGGAGCCTGCACGTCGAGTTTGACGGAGGGAGATTGGGAAACTTGGTAATCCGACAGCACCACATCGGGCCGTTTGGCGGCGGCGGGTGATTCTTGCGCGGCCAGGGCGGGAACGACGGAGCGTGGCTTGTCGGCGTCCGGCGGCAAGGCTCCGCGCAGACAGCCGGACAGCAGGCAGGCCGTCAGGCCGACATTTCCAATTCGCAGCCAGCGACGCCCTCGCATTCCGCGCCCTCAGCCAGAGAAGAGACAATTCGCCGGACTTCTCGCTCCGAGCCGGTCCCGATGATTTCGAGAATCTGGGCCGCGGCACGAAACGCCGGCGCGCAAGGGCGGGATAGTAGTTACACAGCGTGAGTGGGTCAAGAGAAGAAATGAGGTGCGGCCATAGCTCAACCGAACAGCAGCAAATCGTTCCATTGCGGCGGTTTGATGAATCGGCAGCCCACCTCCCACTCGCCATCATCGGCGCGGCAGGAGCGAATCTCGATGGCCGTCCACGGGGCCGTTTGCGGTGCCTGACGCGGACGGACGTTCAGTTGAGTTCCCTCGGTCAGAGGTTTTTCAACCACCAGACAAAGACCGCCCATTGAGCGATCGACCACCCATCCCAACAACGGCGGGCGTTTGGGATCGTCGGTTAAAAAGACCTCGACGCGGTTCCCCTTGCGGCGAGGCGCCGAACGGCGATCCGGTTCGCTCTTCTTCATCGATGCGGTAGTCAACATGGTCGGGCCTGCCTCGGGTTGCGGCGGCGGCGCAGCGGGAGCCGGTCGGGAGATGAGCCAGCGTCGGCCCATCAAAAACGCCGTACTTGCCACCAGTACGCCGATGATCGAGATGGTCCACAACATCGTCAATCCCGCCTGAACGCAGAGCAAACGAGTAGCCAAAGCCCTTCAAGGAAAACCTAGCACACGGTTGCTCGGCAGGCGCAGCCAAGTTCGGAGTTCGTTGTTTTCTCTCCTCAAAACGCGGAATTTACATAGAGGAGTAATCCCGCATGGGCTTTCGGGTGTACTTACTAGCCCACACGGATCTCATTGTGTCTTTGACCGAACATGTTCGGGACACGGCCGACGCGGGACGGCGAAGGGGGAAGGCGACATTCGCAATGTCAGGCATCAGCGATTTTCTTGGCCAACCAAGCAGTGAAGGTCGCAAAACGAGGGCAACGCTTACTCACTTTCACTCTGTCGATTTTCTCCAGCAGCTTGCTGGCATGTTTGATCTTGGCATATTCTCCTTTCTGGGTCTTTTCCGTACTCTTCTTGAGATTCTTAAGTAAGTCTACCTTGGGTTCCTCTTCTAGGTTTTGCCGGTTAGGTAAAGTGTTCGCCCGAAATTTCTTCCCGTAAAAGGCGGCCAGGGTCTCCTGATCGGCCACGATCCAAGCCTCCATACATTGCACCATCAAGTGGACGTGTTTGGGATCTGTGCCGGATAAGTCCCATTGATCGCGCTGCATGAGGTGATGAACACGGGCTTTGGCATTGGCGTCCTTATCTTTGGATTCCGGTCCAACGGAAGCCTCCGAGTCCACCAGAAGGATCAGCAGGATCTCGTCGTCCAACCGCTTGAGAGCATTCTGGAAGGCATCGAAAGTCTGCCCTCGGCCACCGCTCGGTATCATTCGCCAGCGCAGCTGCTTGTTCCTCGCAGCCTGCTTTTCCGGATCAAGCAAGGCGTCCATCCCCGTGCGCAGTTCGGCCTTTTGCTGGGCCGAATCCCCGCCACCTTCTAGGTAGATAGCGATCTCCTTCATGGATTGCCTCCCAGCTCGCCGATGCGCCAGATCTCGCCGAGCCGATACTTCTTGAGCCAGTGCACAATTTGCTCGGAATCAACGCGGCGCAGCACCGTGCCGCCCTGGTTCTCGCACACAAGTACCGAATCCGCATGGTCCGTGAGGGCCGAAATCAGGGCGTCGGAATGCGTGGTGACGATGAGTTGGGTGCGTGTGGCGGCGTCCACCAGCCAGTCCGCCAGCAGACTGACGGCATCGGGGTGCAACCCAAGTTCCGGCTCTTCCATGCACAACAGAGGCGGTGGGTTGGGGGAAAGGAGTAAGGCCAACATGGCCAGGAAACGGATGGTGCCATCCGACAGGCGCGTGGCCGGGATTGGGGCGCTTAATCCATTCTCGTGAAGGTAGAACTGAACGGTGCCGCCTTGAATGCGGGTGCTGAAGCGGTGGTAGCGAGGCAAGAAACGCGACAGCAAGCGGTTGAACTCCGGCGCGGAGTCGGTGTGTTCTACCTCGTTGAGGATCAGGCCCAGATTGCGCGAGTCGGGCAACAGAATGTCGCTGGGTAGATCCGCCGGTTGAGGTTGCCGCACGGGAGCATAACGCCCGAAACTCCATTCCCGGAACGTCTGGATGCGCGAAAACTGCTGGCCGAGCCAAGTGATTTCGGGATACACATCGGAGCCTTTGCGCTGGGAGAGTACGGATTCGTCGGGAACGATGTCTTCTCGTTTTAGACCACGATGCGTATATTTTCCCGAAGTATTCCGAATGTTCAGAATTGGCCGCCCGCTCTGAAAGCGGTAGTAAAAGAACACGTCTTGTTCGTTCGGGAATCGCTTTTCTCGTTCTTCGATGACTTCGTCGAGGACTTCGGTTCGCTGGCCGGAGGGAGCGAAAACCAGGCGATAGCGGAGGTCGGGAATCGGCTTTTTCGCTTTGACCACCGCTTCCATAACGGCCTGACCTTTGCCGTCTTGCCCTTTCCAGAGCCATTCCTTCACCCCCCCTCCGTCGCGGATAGCAGTGGTGAAGGCCGTGGGGGTGGCACGCAGCAATTCCACGGCTTCGAGCAGGTTAGATTTGCCGGCCCCATTTGGCCCGATGAGGACGTTCAGTGGGGTCAGCGGAATAGCCTTGGCACCTGGTGAAAAGGAAAGCAAGCCGTCGAGTCGAAGCGACTCCAGGAATAACATGTGTCCACTCCTTATCGAATCCGCGTTGGGCCTGACTAGGTTCTCACGCTAGCAACCAACACCACACGGAAGCCGAAGCTACCGTTGCGACTGCTGGGCACACCATCATTGCGGTAAGCGGGGCGGCAACTCCTACTGTCACAAATCCATGAACCGCCGCGCAAAACACGGCACTTGCCGGTTTCCGGTCCCTGTGGGTCTTGCCGAGGGCTCCGTTTGTAGTATTCCGCCTCGAACCAGTCGGCGCACCATTCCCAGACATTGCCTAGGAGATCGTATAGCCCAAGGAGATTGGGAGGGTAGGAGCCGACCTTGGTAGGGCGTTTCGGGTATCCGTCGAAGGGTGGGTTGTGATTTAAATCTAAGTGGTTACCGGAATCGGGTGCTGAAAAGATTGTCTTGAGAAACGGCCCTCCTCGGCAAATGTATTCCCATTCCGCCTCCGTCGCCAATCGATACAAATGCTCATGTATTTTTCCATCAGGTAGCTGCGAGAGACGGCGGCAGAAATCCGCTGCTTCGTCCCAATTGACACACTCCACTGGGAACGAGCGTGTGTCCATACCCTTCACCTTGTCCTTGTCGCGGCCTGTGGACGAGAAGCGGCTTGGATTTTGGCCCATGACACGCTGATACTGCTCTTGTGTCACCGGATAGATGCCCGCATAGAAGGGTTGGGTGATCTCAACCTCGTGCGGATGTTCATTGCGGCCGCCTGTACAATATCTTGGCCGCGATCCCATGAGGAAGGTGCCCGCCGGAACCAGTGTCAGGCGCATGCCAATAGAGTTGGTCCGCACCGGCATGCAAAAACGGACACCCTTCCGCAGCAGTTGGCACAGGCGTTCTTCCTGTAGCGGCCGCTCCGCTGTTGTCGCCGCTTGTCCCAAGATATACTGCAAACGCAATATCTCAGCACGCTGCGGATCGTTGTGTTCCTCGAACCAGTCGGCCAGGATCAGCCAGGGCGTCCAATCGGAGGGATTGTCCTGAATGGCCTGTAGCAATGCTTCTTCCATGTCCATGCGGTACCCTCCGGCGACTCAGGCAGCCCCTTCTTCTTACGAGTGTGCTGATTCGATAGTACCATTGGACGAGTTGGGGGCCGACAATTCCGTGGGCGGGTAAGCCCTCTCGCCTTCACCAAGCGATTCGCCGGGAGCCGAGCGCATGGGAGGATCAACTCCTTGATTTTACAGCCATAGACGAATACGGTCGCGTAACTGCGGCGGCAATTTCGCTTCGACTACGCGCTTGACCTCCTGCGGATGATAGCGCGTACTCAGGTGCGCGCAGATAATCAATTCATTCTGGAAGCGATCGGCCCGTTCGATGTAGTCGTCCAGGTGCATGTGGCCGAACTTGTGAATCTTCTCGCGCCGGTGGTTGGGGCGGATGAAACTCAGTTCGGTGATGAGGATTTTGGCCTCGTAGACGGGCGGATAGGCGTCCAGGCCGGCAGGGTTGGTGTCGCCGGTGTAGGCGACCAACGGCGTGCGCACCTCGCGTGTCACCGCCACGCCGGACAGCCGCAGGTCGCGGATTTTGTCGCCGGGCAGACCGTGGTATTCTTCCTTGAGCTTGAAACGTCGTTCCCACACGACATAACCCAGCGACGGAATCGTGTGCGTGGTGCCGAAAACGGTGACGACGTGATCGCGCGATAGCTCGATCTCATCGCCGGGGTTGACGCCGCGCATGTCGCAGTTCATGCGGCCACGGTCCAGACGCTGGAAGACGAGCAGCAGGCGGCGCAAATCCTCGACGGCCGACGCCGGTACGTACAGGACGGGAGGTTCCATGCGCATCATGCGCCGCCGTGCCACGTAGACGGGCAGAGCGGCCACATGATCGAGATGCGTGTGCGACAGCAACCAAGTCGGCGTACCCATGAAGTCCCACGGCTGAGCGCCGAGGTCGAAACCGATCTTCAGTTCCGGGATGCGCCAGTAAGATTGCACGGCGGCGCGCGACCAGCCCTCGATCGTCAGACCGCTGTGCTGGCAAGACAGAATGGGTGCGTTTTCGACCATGATAACAATCGGCTCCCGAAGGCGGAATCACAAGTTAACCACAGAGGCACAGAGACACAGAGAAGACAGAAATCAATCTTTATGGTCTTCTCTGTGTCTCTGTGCCTCTGTGGTTAATCTTCTTTTTTATGAGATCAATTCACTGGTGTGCTATTCATCAGACGATCAAGGTCCGTCTCGGTCAGCATAACGCGACGGATGGCATGGCTCTGTCCGGTGGCCGGATCGAGGTCCACCAATGCGCCGGCCAGACGCGGATCGCCGGTCGCCACATCGAAAGCGCTGGGAACGAACGTAACCGTCGTCGAAAGCACGCGATCAATGCGCCGGCCGAGAATGCTGTCATAAGGCCCGGTCATGCCGACATCGCTGATGAACGCGGTGCCGCCCGGTAGGATTTGCTCGTCCGCTGTCGGTACGTGCGTATGCGTGCCAAGCACGGCACTGACGCGGCCCTTAAGATAATGCCCCAGGAGATATTTATCCGCTGTCGCCTCGGCGTGGGCATCGACGACGATGCAGCGCGTCTGTCCGGTCAGCGCCGCCAGCACGCGGTCGGCGGCGTGAAAGGGGCAATCCACCGAACGCATGAAGGTCCGCCCCAATACCGACAACACGGCCACGAGTGTGCCGTCGCGGCCCGCAGCCACGGCGAACTCACGGCCGGGCGCTTCGGGGGGAAAATTGGCCGGCTTGCAAATGCGATCGTCCTTTTCCAATGTGGAAATGATCTCGGCTTTCTTGTAAATATGATCGCCGAGCGTCACCAGATCGACGCCGGCTTCGCGGATACGGCGGTATAGATTCGGCGTCAGGCCGGAACCATTGGCGGCGTTCTCGGCGTTGGCTATCACCAGATCGATGCGCTCGTGAGCAATCAGCACCGGCAACGCCCGCCGCAGGAACGTCACGCCCGGCGTACCCACGATGTCACCGATGAACAGCACACGCATGCACACCATCCAATTAAGATTTTCACCACGGAAAACACGGAAAAGACGGAAAAATACAAAAACAAAAATTGCAAGAGACACGAAGCACTTGCATAGCAACTGTTCCCACCGTTATTCTCTTTTGCCTTTTGCGTTTTTGCATTTTGCCTTTTGTATTTTTTCCGTGTATTCCGTGTTTTCCGTGGTGAAATTCTTCTTTTAGCGAGCGAACTCGACCGCGCGCGTTTCGCGGACGACCGTGACTTTGATTTCGCCAGGGTAGTGCAACTGCTCCTCAATCGCCTTGGCGATGTCGTGACAAACCTTAATGGCATCGCTATCGGACGTTTGCGACGCGTTGGCGATGACCCGCACTTCCCGGCCTGCCTGGATAGCGTAGGCATGCTCGACACCAGGGAACCCCGACGCCACCGCCTCCAGTTCCTCCAGACGCTTGACGTATTTTTCCAGGGTCTCGCGCCGCGCACCCGGACGCGATGCACTAATAGCGTCGGCCGCCGCGACCAGCACCGTATAAATATGGTCAATGGTCACATCATCGTGATGCCCGGCAATGGCGTGCAGCACATCCTTGTTTGTTTCCCCATAACGGCTGGCCAACTGCGCGCCAATCTTCGGATGACCGCCTTCCATCTCATGATCGGCCGCCTTGCCGATGTCGTGCAGCAATCCGCAACGACGAGCCAGCCGGCCATCAAGCCCCAACTCCTCGGCCATCATGCCGGTTAAGTGACACACTTCCAGACTGTGTTGCAAGACATTTTGACTATAACTGGTACGGAACCGCAATCGCCCCATTAACTGCATGAGCTTTTCATGCAAGGGACCGATGTTCGCTTCCTGCACGGCCTGCTTGCCCACTTCCAAAATGTGCTTTTCCATCTCCGTCTGCGTCTCCGTCACCACCTCCTCGATGCGCGACGGATGAATACGGCCATCCTGAATGAGCTTGGTCAGCGCCAGCCGGGCCGTCTCACGGCGGACGTTGTCGAAGGCGCTGACAATGACCACACCGGGCGTGTCATCGACGATGACATCGACGCCGGTACATTTCTCGAAGGTGCGGATATTGCGCCCCTCGCGGCCGATGATGCGGCCCTTCATGTCGTCGCTGGGGATGTCTACCGTGCTGACCGTTGTGTCGCAGGTATGCTCGGCGGCGTAGCGATGGATGGCGGTGGCCAAGATGCGCCGGCTCTTCTCCTCGCTGGCCTGACGCAATAGCTCCTCGTGCTTTTGCAAACGTCCGGCAATCTGCTCGGACAGTTCGCGTCCCAGACGTTCCATCAGCAGCGCCTCGGCCTGTTCGCGGCTGAGACCGGTGATTTCGTGCAGCTTCCGTGCTTGCTGCTCAATTAGCTCCTCCATTTCGCGGGCGCGTTTTTCCACCTCGCTCTTGCGTTCGCTCAGCTTGGTTTTGAGATGATCGAGATTACGTTCGCGCTTTTGCAGATCCTTGTTCTTTTCCTCCAGGCCATCTTCGCGGCGGGCGAGCCGGCGTTCCTGTTCGCGCAGTTCGCCGCGCGCTTGTTCGGTTTCGCGTTTGAACTCCTCACGCTGTTGATAAAGGTCATCCTTGGCCTTCAGTTCCGCTTCCTTTTTGATCTTCTCGGCCTCTTCGCGGGCGCTCTTGGCGATCGCTTCCGCCTGGGTGCGGATACCCATCAGACGGGACCGATCCAACAAACGGGCGCCGGCGTAACCCAGCGCCAATCCGATCACAACCGCGAGACAGCTGAGGAGGACCACATACAGCGGCTCCACCATTCAGCCCACTCCTTCTCGAGGGGCCGTCGCGTCAAAACCCATGCGACACGCGGAGACAGCGCAGAAGCGAGCGCAGCCTCTCCGGCGCAGCCGCGCCGGAGGGAGGGAGAGAGGAACAAACGAACGGGCAACCTCAACCGAGCCGCTATCCGCTATCCGCTATCCGCAGTCAGCCAAGAGCGGATAGCGGATAGCGGTTATCTTGGCCCCGCGCGCGTGATGACGCGAAACGGAGGCAAGCGATCGTGTGGAGGACTACGGGGAGGGACCGGAATGGGCCGCTCGGAAGAGCGCGGCACCGGTTGACGGACTCCAAACCAGTGGAGCCAAAGGTCTTCCAGGGCCGCACGCACTTGCGGACATACGGCGAGTCCAACCAGTAGCAGACACACGCACAGCAACCAGAACAGAGTCATGCGGTTTCAATCCTCGCCCAGCCGTTGAGCCAGACGCCAGCCCCGCGAGGTGTTTTCGTTCCCACCTCGACGGAGAACAGTCCTTGCGACGGCGCGATCGAGTCGGTGTAAGGCGCCCGCGACGTTCCTGGTCCCACTTCAACAGCGTGTTGTGGTTCCGACGCTACGGACCTCGTAAGCCAAAACTTCTTGCCAATCCACTCCCGGCCTTCGGGCCGAGAGGAGAGTTTTTGTGAATACCTGGATCATTATGCGGGGGCGCGCGGGGCGGCGTCAACTGAAAAGGCGCGCCGTCACGACCGCGCACCGAAATAAAAGCCGACCAGAGCCGCCAAAACCGCTTCCACCACCGGCAAATCGAGCTGTCGTTCCAGCGACACGCTGGTGTTAATGAATAGTTGAATGATAAGGATGATTCCCATGCAAAGGATCGCCAGGAGAGCGACCCACGCCTCCACATCCTGAAACCAAAAAGGCAAAACACCTCCGGAAACCGATTGAACGGCTGTAGTGAGGATATGGCCGAAGAAGAAGCCGCTGACCAGAACGAGCAAGAGAATCAGGGCGCTGGTGGAGGGATACTCGAACTTCGGCTGGGTGTGGTAGAGGAAGCCGGCCAATCCCAGGTAGCCGGCCAGCAAGAGCAAACGCACCGAACCGCGCGGCAAACCCAACGGCGAGCGCACGCCGCTCGTCGGCCGGATGGTGTGGCCGTGTGCCGCGAAGAAGTGCGACAGAATGAGTACCATCAAGATTTGTAGATCCATAAACACGGTGGGCAACTTGAGATCGGCAGCGGCCTCGGAACCGCCCGCTATCGGTCGCAGCGCTAGCAACCATAGCAAAGCCAACACTGACAAGGCGAGCAGCGCGCGGATGCTGCCCGGCGGTAGACCGAGAGCGTGACGGCGAGGTGGAAGGCTAGGGGGTTGACCGGGCGGCGGAAGGGCTGGCGTAATGGACATGCGTTGAATCTCCGGAGCGAATCGGCTCCCGTGGGTTGATGAGGGTATTCCACTATGCCATTCATTGTACAGAGCCTCATCCTACCAGCCCGCAGCGCCAGCAAGGGAATCCTTCCCTTGCTGGCGCTGCGGGCTGGTAGGTTTTACCCGTCCTCCTCTTGACGACGCGGCCGGCTGACTTATCATGACCTTGTCGGCATCCGAGTTCTGGACGAGATGGAAGTACAAGTTATGTCCACGTTCATGGCCAAGCCGGACCAGGTCTTGCGACGCTGGTTGGTGATCGACGCCGCCGATCAGGTCGTCGGCCGTCTGGCCGTGCAGGTTGCCAACATCCTGCGCGGCAAACATCGCCCCGAATACACGCCGCACATCGACACCGGCGAATTTGTCATCATCATCAACGCCGAGAAGATCCGCTTCACGGGCAAGAAGCTGCAAACCAAGACCTATCAGTGGTACACGCGCTATCCAGGCGGTCTCAAGGTCGTGCAGGCGCGCGACGTGATGAAGACACACCCCGAGCGCATTCTGCTCGAAGCAGTGAAGCGCATGGTGCCGCGCAACAAGCTCGGTCGTCAACAGATGACCAAGCTCAAAATCTACGCCGGAGCATCGCATCCGCACCAGGCGCAGCAACCCGTGGAATTCAAGCTGGTTCCCTGATCGAGTAGGTGCCGCGAGCCGAGCGGCACTTGTTTTTGTCCGGCTCGGCTCGCCGGACCTACCCGTAGGTGCCGCGAGCCGAGCGGCACGGTTTGAGTAGGTGCCGCGAGCCGAGCGGCACGGTTTGAGTAGGTGCCGCGAGCCGAGCGGCACTCGCAGCATCGCAAGTTACAGCCCCGCTCGGCTCGCGGGGCCTACCGCCGGAGATAGATCGTGGCCGACACGAAACCCAAAAAGACTTATCACCGCGGCACCGGACGGCGCAAGACCTCCGTGGCCCGCGTCCGCCTCTGCGAAGGTTCGGGCCAGGTTGTTATCAACGGCCGCGGCCTTGAAGAATACTTCACCGAGGAGAAGGACCGCAAAGCCGTCATCGGGCCGCTCGAAGTCACCGAAATGCGCGGCCGGCTCGACCTGATCGCCAAGGTTCAGGGCGGCGGCATCACCGGACAGGCCGGCGCGATTTGCCAAGGTGCTGCCCGCGCGCTCAAGAAAATGTTCGGTCTGACGAGCGGACAGCAGGAAGGCGCCGATGGTGCCGACCAGGTCAGCGGCATGGCCAAGAAGCTGCGCGATTCGCTCTTCCTGACCCGCGACGACCGTATGAAGGAACGCAAGAAATACGGCCGCAAGGGCGCACGCAAGAGCTTCCAGTTCTCCAAGCGTTAATCGACCCGAACCGATGAATTGCCAGCCCGCAGCGCCAGCAAGGGGAACTTCTCCCTTGCTGGCGCTGCGGGCTGGTGAACGTCTGGACGCTTGACTCCTTTCCTATACCTTCCGATAATTACTGATGGTCTTTCGGGGATGGCCGGGCGGAGACCGGGTCGTTCTCATAGCCTCCGAGGGCGCTCGTCGCATGCCGGTTCTGACCGGGGGGAACATGCGAACGACAACGTCTGCTTTGAGTTGGTGGCAACGCCGCGACGGCAAAGGGAATGGCCACGCGGACTCCCTTAAAACCTTCTCTCATCGGGAGGCATCATGTCTTTCTTGACGCGTTGTCTGCGGATCGGTTACGTACTGGCCTTCGTGGCGCTTGTCTTGCTTTTGTCAAATCCAGGGCGATCTCGCGCACAGTTTCGGAGAGGCATGGCTGGCCTTCCACCGGGCCTCCCCATCAACAACTTCGCTCCCGTCAATTTTGGCGTAGGCGGCTTCGGAGTTGGCTTTGCTGGTTTCACCCCCTTCCCTCCCATCGGCTTCAATGGTTTTGGTTTCAACGGTTTCGGTATCCGCGGTTTCGGCGGCTTTCCTGCTTTTGGTATCGGCGGCTTTAACGGTTTCGGCGGCTTCCCCGCGTTCGGTGTCGGTGGGTTCAACGGCTTTGCCGGCTTCAACGGCTTTGCCGGCTTCAACGGCTTCAATCGTTTCGGCTTCAACGGCGTTGGTTTCAATGGCTTTGGTCTTGGTGCCTTTCCCGCTGTCGGGTTTGGCGGTTTCAATGGTTTCGGCTTCAATGGCCTCGGCTTCAACGGGATGGGTTTCAACGGCTTCAGCTTCAATGGTTTTGGCTTCGGCGGCGTTCCCGCCTTCGCCTTTGGTGGCAACATCAACCGATTCGGCGGCATTGCCGGCATCGTGGGCTTGCCTCCTCTTGGTGCCGGCTTCGGCGGTTTGCCGGGCTTCGGCGGCATCGGCGGCTTCGCCGGAAAGGGTTTCGGTGGCTTCAACGGCGGCAAGGGTCTCTGACTTGGTATAAGACATGCAGACATTTTTTGGCTTGGGAGCAGTTGGTGAGGAAGGGTCTTAGAGTCTGTCCGGGAAGCCCCTCTCCCCCGAGTCATTGGTATCTACACAAGTGGTTTTCGGGTCCGAAGCGTGGATGAGGAAGAGCGTAAAAAGGCATTTGGCGCTCTTCCTCAACCACA
>Ga0134126_10000545_pt1 | contig 48039 bp, 46 predicted proteins | sample KB31752_FD_96881 | JGI IMG/M metagenome (GOLD analysis project Ga0134126, IMG submission 96881) | Terrestrial soil microbial communities with excess Nitrogen fertilizer from Kellogg Biological Station, Michigan, USA - KB3-175-2 | ecosystem: Environmental > Terrestrial > Soil > Unclassified ...
CGAAGCGCTGACCAAGGCGCTGTTGCCGTTTTATCCGCGGCTGGCGGTGATGCATCTGGTCGATTACAAAGTACGCGTTGTCAACGCGCGCGCGGAGACGGCCGCGCGGGTGCGCGTGGTCATCGAGTGGCGCGATGGCGAGGACGTATGGAGTACGGTCGGCGTCAGTGAAAACGTCGTCGAAGCGAGTTGGCTGGCGTTGGTCGATGCGACCGAGTACAAACTGTTCAAGGACGAGGAAGGCAAAGAGAAGAAGGAGGAGGTGAAGGTATGAACATTCGCGTGGAGCCGACTCCGCAACCGGTGCCCGACCTGCAAGCAGACCCGTGGTATTACGGTTGGCGCTATGTGGAGCATACCGGCCCGGACGGTAAGATCACGACCGTCCAGGTTCCTCTTACCGAGGAGGACGTGCTACACCCGCAAGAGGATGACTTCATCGTGCAAAACGACGATCATACGCGCGATTGTCACTACCTGAAGACGATCCTGGACGCGCATTTGGCGAACCGTCCGGGCCTCCATGTCTTTTACGATCATCGCATGGATTGGAGCGTTGAGGGGATTGAGCCTCATGGACCGGATTTCGCGGTGATTGATGGATTTCCGGAAGACTGGAATGGGCAGCGTGGGACGTTCCGCTTGGGCGAATTCGCCGCTCGCACGCTGTTGGTAATCGAGGTGACATCCCCGACGACGCGCCGTGGAGACCTCAATCAGAAAGTGACGGAGTATTATCAGGCGGGGATACCCTACTATGCCATCGTAGATCGCCAGTTCCAAAGAGCGACGCAGCCGCGTCTGTTCGCCTACCGTCCAGGGGAGCAAGGATATGTACTCGTCGAACCGGATGAGGAGGGCTGGTTGGCGTTGGAGCCGATTGGTCTGTGGTTACGGTTCGAGGAAGGTCGCCTCGTCTGTCGCGATGCCCAGGGCCGGCGTCTACGCGATTACTTGGATATACTCCATGAGATGGAGCAAGCCGAGGCACGAGCCGAGGTCGAGCGAGCGCGTGCCTCGGCTGCCGAGGAACGAATCCGCCAACTTGAAGCCGAGTTGAATCGTCTGCGCGGACAATCCTAGCATCGCGTTTTTTCTCTCCAAAGGATGCCGTATCTCATGTCGATGGAACTTCCCAAGCATTACGATCCCCGCGAAGCGCAAGAGCGTTGGTTGCGATTCTGGACGGAGCGCGGGTTCTTTCACGCCCGGCCTGACGCCAATCGCCAGCCGTTTTGCATCGTCATTCCGCCGCCCAACGTCACCGGCGCGCTGCACCTGGGCCACGCCCTCAACAATACGCTGCAAGATGTACTCATTCGTTGGCGACGCATGCAGGGCTATGACACGCTCTGGATGCCCGGCACCGATCACGCCGGCATCGCCACGCAAGCCGTGGTGGAACGCCGGCTGCGCGAAGAGGAGAAAAAGACTCGCCATGATCTCGGCCGCGACGAATTGGTCAAGCGCATCTGGCAATGGAAGGACCAGTATGAGAAGCGCATCCTCGGTCAACTCAGTGAGCTAGGTTGCAGTTGCGATTGGCAGCGAACACGCTTCACGCTGGACCCGGTGTGCGCCCGCGCCGTGCGTACCACGTTCTTCAAAATGTTCAAGGATGGCCTCATTTTCCGCGGCAAACGCCTGGTGAACTGGGACGCACAGCTGCAAACGTCGGTGGCCGACGATGAGGTGGAGAACGTCAAGCAGAAGGGCAAATTCTACTACTTTCGTTATCCGATATTAGCGCGCGGTTCGGGCACGCTCGATCACGTACTCATCGGCACGACACGGCCGGAGACGATGCTGGGTGATACCGCCGTGGCCGTGCATCCGGAGCCAGCCCGCGAACTGGACAAGCGCGAACGCGAATTGGAAGCGAACTTGGCCAAGGCGAACGAGAAGGATACACGCGAAATTCAGGAACGCCTTGAACGCCTGCGGCGGCGGCGCACGGAGATGCTGCCGCACTTGGAACAGTTGGCGGAACTGGCCCACGCCGGCACGATTCTTGAATTGCCGCTCCTCGGTCGCAAGATTCCCCTCATCGCCGACCGCTACGCCGACCCGGAGAAGGGCACCGGCGCGGTAAAGATCACGCCGGCTCACGATTACAACGATTACGCCGTCTGGGAACGGCATCGCGCTACTGGCGAACCCATCAACATCCTCAACCCCGATGGCTCGATCAACGACAACGGCCGCGGCGAGTTTCGTGGCCGGGCGTTCTCCTACAGCGGACTCGACCGTATGGACGCGCGTCGCAAGGTGGTTGAGGACTTGCAGGAACTCGGTCTGTTCGACCGCGAAGAGGACATCGAGAACACCATCCCGCTGAGCGATCGCAGCAAGACGCCGATTGAACCGTACCTATCGGATCAATGGTTTGTGCGCATGGGCGACGTGGACAATCAGCCGGGATTGGCTCAGCGCGCCATCGACGCCGTGAAGGATGGGCGGGTGAAATTCACTCCCGAGCGCTACGGCAAAACGTATCTCGATTGGCTTGGCGAGAAACGCGACTGGTGCATCAGCCGGCAATTGTGGTGGGGCCACCGCATTCCCATCTGGTATGTGTACGCTCCAGAAAACGAGCTAAAGCGCATCTTCGCCGGCCGCGATGATGTAACCTGGCGACTCGACGAAGTCAACGGCCGTTGGTTGGTCTGCGCGCTCGAAGATCTGCCAACCGATATTTTGGGTCCGAAATATCCATTGGAACAAGATCCCGATGTTCTCGACACTTGGTTTAGTTCGGCGCTGTGGCCGCACTCAACACTTGGCTGGCCGGAGGCGACCCCGGAACTGGCGTACTGGTATCCGACGAGCGTGCTGGTGACGAGCCGCGACATCATCACGCTGTGGGTGGCGCGCATGGTGATGACCGGCCTGTACAACCTGGACAAAGTGCCGTTTCATCATGTGTACATTCATCCGAAGATTCTCGACGCCTTCGGCGAGACGATGAGCAAGACCAAGGGCAACGGTCTTGATCCGCTCGACATCATCGCACGCTATGGCACCGATGCGCTGCGCTTCCAGATGGTCCACCTGGCGACCGAGACGCAGGACAGCAAAATGCCGGTGGCCAATGTATGTCCGCACTGCGATGAATTGGTGCCCGTGAAAATGGAACATTTGGGAGGCAAGACACGCAAAATTACTTGCCCGTCCTGCAAGAAACCATTCCGGCCGGGCGGCCCCTGGCACGCGGTCGATCCCGAATTGCCGACGGCGAAACAAGCATCCGAGCGTTTCGAGGTCGGCCGTAATTTCGCCAACAAACTGTGGAACGCCGCCCGCTTTCTGTTCCTCAACCTGGAGGGCTACAAGCCGGAGGCGATCCGGCATGAAGCGTTACCCATCGAAGATCGCTGGATTCTCAGCCGATTGGCGACGACGACGGCGACCGTGACGCAGCACTTGGAGAACTACCGTTTCAGCGAGGTGGCGCGGACGATTTACGATTTCACTTGGTCGGAATTTTGCGACTGGTACATCGAAATGAGCAAGCGCCGGCTGAGCGATGCGGCCGCGAAGCCGCTGGTGCAGCGCGTGCTGGTCGGGCTTCTCGATGGCATCCTGCGGCTGGTGCAGCCGATTATGCCGTTCGTGGCCGAATCGATTTGGCAAGCGCTGAACGAAGTTGCCTTTGAACGCGGATTGCCCGCGCCGGAACCAGCCGCCGAGAGCGTGGTCATCGCTCCGTGGCCTGTGTTGCCCGAATCGTGGCGCGATGCCGCGATGGAAACGCGCATCGGCCACATGCAAGAATTGGTGCGCGCGGTGCGCGAGGTGCGCAATCGCTACACGGTGGATATGAAAACGAATCTGGATGTGTTCGTTCGTTGTGCGGAAAGCGTGGCCGGCGATTTCCGCACGTTGACGCCGTTCATTGCGACCCTGGCTGGCGTTGGTCGATTGGAATGTGGTCCCGATACGGCCAAGCCGCGTCAGTCGGCGACGCATGTGACTCCCGAGTTCGAGGCGTATGTGTCGCTGCAAGGCTTGATTGACGTGAGCAGCGAAACTGCACGTTTGCAGAAACAGCTGGCGGAAAAGCTCAAGCACATTCAGGCGGCGCGAGGGAAGCTCGGCAATTCCAACTTTGTCGATCGCGCGCCGGCGGACGTGGTGCAGCAGCAGCGCGATCTCGTGGCCGATTTGCAAAACCAGATCAAGGCGATCGAGGAAAACCTGCGGGACTTACAAGAAGGATAAACTGCGTCAACAAGACCATCGCGGCTCATTGCTCCTGGTTTATCCATGTAGCCGCGAGCTATCTTTGCGGAACGCAGCGTCAAAGAATCGGCTACCCCGTCCTTGCCATCTCCGCGTGGGGAGAACGCTCTTTGTAGGGTGTGCCGAGCTTGCGAGGCTCACCATGTCCCCGCTGGTGAGCCTCGCAAGCTCGGCACACCCTACAACCGAGATACCGCCCCCAGAGATTCTGGGTACACCCAACTGCCAAGGTGCTGTGTTCGCGGCTTGTTGTCGCACGGCGGATCGTGGATCATGGCAGGATATACAGCCGCATCGGTCATGGTGGCGGTGATCGACCTGACGAACCGACTGCCGTGGTTCGCCGCTTCGGTGCGGGACATCCGAATGTTGAGGATCGAGGAACTCAACGATCTAATGTCCGTGGTGCAGCAGGTGGCGGGTCTGTCGGGCGGAAGGGAGTAATCCACGCCGTCCCTGTCACTACAGCAGAATGGGAAAAAACCAAAACACTCCTCACCATCCTTGCGACGAGAAACGACGGACCATCCCACCGTGAATGAAGATAGTGTCGCCGACCTCTCCCTGCTCCCGATTTGCCTTTACAGCTGCCAGGCAGGTTTACGGTGCTATGCAGCTGCCAGCTGTCTAGTTCCGGCCACGGATACGTGGACAGATTTATACAAAACTGGTAAATAGGCAAGAATAAATACAGGAGGGGTAAAGGAGAAAAGATGCCGATGGCGCAAGTAGGATAAAATCAAGAACTTGGGTCGGGCCTCCTACCGATTGCGCAAAAAGCCGCGTTGGAGAAGCGGCGAATTTTTGCTTGACACCCGCGAGACATCCGAACAAACTAAATAGCTGCAAGCTGTAGAATAACTTGTTCGGCGAAGAAGGTCGTGGTTTGTACTGGTGGCTACTCTTGGAAGGAACTGGTCAGGTCTCAAAGTCCTCGGGCTTGCATTGGCCCTAACGAACTTGGCGCTCTGGTTTGGCGTCGTTTGGTTACGCAACAGCTTCGATGCTCTGGCCGGGCGGCTCCACTCTCCGTATCGGCCTGGTGTGTTTTTCGGTGTTCAGGAACTGCTCGTCTACTACGACCCTTGGCTGGCGCGGGGCGTCTTCCCGATAGTTTACATGCTTGGGTTCGTGGCAATCGGGTTCCTCTACCAACCCACCAAGGAACCCGAGAGCCGAGATCCTATCTCTTTTGCTTTGGTGATCCTACTTCTCTTTTTCGAGACAGTATGGCTCTTCCTGATCGCCTTCGCCCTCTTCTGTCGCGGGCCCGATTGGAATTTCTACTGGCCCTGGGAGCCGTGGAATCCGAAGGTTGTGCCGATGAACCCGGCCAACTTCTCTGGCATCTTCTGGTGGCACTTGGCGGGTCACCGAGTCCCGCAGGCTCCGTGGTTCGTGCGCGAAGCCCCTGGCCTGCTCCTGGTTGTAGGTTATTTTTCTCTTGGGCTGCTTGTCGCTCGTAGCCTCTCTCGTGGAGTGGGCCGCACTGCGGTCACTTGTTTCTCCCTCCTTTTCATGCTCTTTGGACTGCTGCCACTGACCCTCCGAATGATCTTGTCACAGGATGTTGCGAACTTCTACCTGGTATTGTTATTATTCCTTCCCGTGCCCACCCTAATCGTCGGGGCGAGTTACCTGCTCTTTCGGCTGCTGAGGGCGCGGGAACTCTCCGAGATGTCTGGCGGCCCGATGGCTTGCTGGCGATGGGATCTTCTGGTATTGCTTGTACAGTTGGCAGCCCTTGTCCCGGTGAAGGTGTTGCTATTTTGGGCATTCGACATGAAGTACTTCATTTCCCTCCCGGAGTACGCTGTGAACGTGTAACGGCGTCGCTGGCTGGCGCGAAAAGCTGCCGTCCCAGGAACCTTTTGGAGTGACGGCAACCTGTCCGAATAGATGTGCGGAGTGTGTCAGACGCCGGCGCGCACCACGAACACCAGACTCATCCTCATTAGCTGCTCATAAAATCTTTTTTATCCCTGGTGCGACCCGCGTGTATCCCTCCGGCGCCTACGGCACCGCTGTCGGCTCCGCTTCTGCCGACGGCGACTCCACCTTCTTTAACTCGTAGCCCAACTCCCGCGCGCGACGATGCAACTGCTTCTCCAAACGCTCCCGTACCTACTCCGCAGCAGACTCCACGCCGCCACACGCAACGCATGCGCCGCTAGGGTCTTGCCCCGACGGGTGCGGCTCGACTTCATCTTGCCACCCGTCTGCTGCCAGTTCGGACATAAACCCAACCAACTACAAAACGACTTCACCATAAAGGGAGGTAGACGGTGGTCATCAAACCAGTGGGCCGAAAATCGCTATCATCCAGATTGATGCTGAACATGCGAGCGCATGGGTAGAAGGGAAGGCGAAGGCAATGAGAAAATGGCTATTCGCGCAACTGTTTTCTCTGGCGGTTACGTCGGTCCTGGCCTTCCTCTGCGCAAGTTGCCCCGCGTGGGGACAACCGTTTGAATGGCACAACGCGACGCCGGAAAGCCAGGGCATGTCCGGCAAGAAGCTCGACGCGCTCAAGGATGAGTTGGCGAAGCGAAAGACGAAGGCGTTCCTGGTCATCCACAATGACAAGATCGTTTACGAATGGTACGCGGTGGGGCATGGTGCAAACAAGAAACATGGCACCGCGTCTCTGGCCAAGCCGGTGGTCGCGGGGATGGCGCTCGCGCTGCTGGTGAGCGACGGCAAACTCAAACTCGATACGCCAGTAGCCGATCTGGTGACGGCCTGGAAGGACGACCGCCGCAAACGAAAGATTACCTTGCGACATCTTGGCTCCCATACCTCCGGCCTGGCTGATGCCGAGCAAGATCGTCTGCCGCACGGTAAACTTACCGGCTGGAAAGGCGACTTCTGGAAACAACTCGATCCGCCCAACGATCCCTTCACCCTTTCGCGCGACAAAGCGCCGGTTCTGTTCGAGCCGGGAGCGAAGTTGCAGTACAGCAATCCCGGAATTGCGATGCTCGGCTACGCCGTCACCGCAGCCTTGAAGGATGCGCCCCAGAAGGACATTCGCACCCTGCTCCACGATCGCGTGATGCGGCCAATTGGCGTGAGCGATAAAAATTGGTCCGTGGGTTACGGCAAAACATTCAAGGTCGATGGTCTCCCGTTGGTCGCAGGCTGGGGCGGTGGAAGTTACACCGCGCGAGCCATGGCGCGCATCGGCCGGCTCTTGCTACGGCAAGGTGACTGGGACGGCAAACCAATTCTTAGCAAAGAGGCCGTGCGCCAACTCACGGGAGACGCCGGTCTACCCGGTCATTGCGGCATGGGATTTTGGACCAATGCCGATGGCCGTTATCCCAAATTGCCCAGGGATGCCTACTACGGTGCCGGGGCCGGCGATCAACTATTGTTCGTTGTGCCGAGCCGAAATTTGATTATGGTCCGCAATGGCGAAACGCTCGCGCCTGAACCCAAGAACGCTCGTGACGTGTTTGCTGCTTATCACGACCAGCGCGTGAAGATCCTTTTCGAGCCGCTCCTCGATGCGATCACCGAAGGCCCCAAGCAATCCCGAACCGCTCCGTATCCGCCAAGCAAGGTCATCACCGGCATTACGTGGGCAGCGAAGAAAACGATTGTCCGCCAGGCCAAGGGCAGCGACACTTGGCCCCTTACCTGGGCCGACGACGATCGCCAGTATACGGCCTACGGCGACGGCCGAGGTTTCACGCCGTTTGTACCGAAGAAGCTAGGACTCGGATTCGCCCGCATCGACGGCGATCAGCCGGCTTTCACAGGCGTCAACATCCGGTCCGCCAGCGGCGAACAGCTCGGCGAAGGGGCCAAGTCGAAGAAGGCCAGCGGGATTCTTTGCATTGAGGACGTCCTGTATTTGTGGACGCGGAACGCCGGCAACGCGCAACTCGCCTGGTCGAAGGATCATGGCAAGACATGGGAATGGGCCGACTGGAAGTTCACGACGAGTTTCGGCTGCCCGACGTTCCTCAACTTCGGCAAGAACTACGCCGGTGCCCGCGATGAGTTCGTTTACATCTACTCGCACGACGCCGGCAGTGCGTACCACGCAGCCGACCGAATGATCCTGGCCCGCGTGCCGAAGGGGAAAATACACGAGCGCGCTGCCTACGAGTTCTTCCAAGGTCTTGACAAAAAGGAACGGCCGCGCTGGTCGAAAGAGATCGCCGATCGCGGTGCCGTCTTTTCGCACAAGGGCCGCTGCTACCGCTCCGGTATCACGTTCAACGCCGGCCTCCAACGCTACCTGTGGGTGCAGATCATTCCGGGAACCGAAGGGAAGACAGCCGACACTCGTTTCGAGGGTGGCTTCGCCATCTACGATGCCCCGGAACCGTGGGGACCGTGGACTACGGTTTACTTCACCGAGAAATGGGACGTCGGCCCAGGCGAAACGGCCAGCTTCCCAACCAAGTGGATGAGCGCGGACGGCAAGACCCTGTATCTGGTGTTTTCGGGAGATGACTACTTTGCCGTTCGCAAAGCGACTCTTATCGTAACAGCACAACAACAATGCACAAGCCTGGAGCGCCAGCGACAGGGAGCAAGAACCCGTCGCTGGCGCTCCAGGCTCGTCGTCAAGTAAACCTATTTGCCAACGGAAGTTTCCTCACCATGAAAATCACGCGCATCGAACCAATTCACCTTCGTCTCCCCGATGTCAACGAACGCTGCGACGGTAGCCAAGAGACGCTCATCGTCAAGGTTCACACCGATGAGGGCATCGTCGGCGTCGGCGAGGCGGATACCTCTTCCCTGGTGGCCAAAGCGATCATCGAGGCGCCGTTGTCGCACAAAATCTGTCGCGGCTTGGCCGAGTGCATCATCGGTCAAGATCCCTTCGAGATCGATCGCTTGATCCATCGCATGTACGAAGGCTCGATCTTCTTCGGCCGGCAGGGCGCGGTCCTGCAAGCGATGAGCGGCATCGAGATTGCCCTATGGGACATTGTCGGCAAGGCGACGAAACGGCCGGTGTATCAATTGCTCGGCGGCGGCTTCCGCAAGAAGTTCCGCGCTTACGCCTCCATCCTCTTCGGCGATACGCCGGCCGAGACCGAGCGCATTGGCCGCGAATTGGTGAAGCAGGGCTATCGAGCCGTCAAATTCGGCTGGGGTCCGATGGGACAAAGTGAGGCGAGCGACATCGCCCATGTGCGCGCGGCTCGCCAGGGCATCGGGACCGATGCCGAATTGATGGTCGATGCCGGACTGTGCTGGGATACGGCCACCGCCATTCGCCGCGCGCAGCAGTTCGAGACATTCAATCTGACCTGGCTCGAAGAACCACTGCACCCGGATAATCTCCAGGGTTACGCTCGGCTCAGTGCGCGCGCGCCCATGCGCATCGCGGCTGGCGAGGAGATTTGCGACATTAAAGAGTTTCAACTGATGATGGACACCGGCGGCATCGACGTGGTCCAGGTCGATGTGACGCGCGTTGGCGGCCTGGCGCGCTCGAAGCGCATTGGCTGGGACTCGGCTGAACGACATCGGCTGTGCGTCAATCATTCGTACAAGACCGGCGTCAATATCGCCGCGTCGCTGCATTTCGTCGCCGCTTTGCCGAACACGCACTATTTTGAATACTGTGTCGAGCAGGGTGCGTTGCGGCAGACGCTTACGAAACAACGGTTTCCCGTGGTGGATGGAGAGATCGCGGTTCCCGAGGAACCTGGCCTCGGCCTGGACCTTGATGAGACTGTTGTGGCCCGCTATCGGGTTGGCTGACACCGCCACGCCCTTCCTGCCAGCCCGCAGCACCAGCAAGGGAAGGATTTACCTTTGCTGGCGCTGTGGGCCGGCAAGCTTTTGTCTGGTCTTTTCGCGCGCCGGGGCTTTCCTCATCCCCCACGGATGTGGTAAAAGAGATATAGCGTCCTTCTCACCGAACGGGTGTCGCATACGATACCGAACCTGAGATCACCTTTTCCTCCGATCTTCAGGCTGGGGGCGAATTGAAACATGGGAATTTATGATCGCGACTACGTTCGCCGTGAAGGGCCTAGCTTCCTGGGATCGTTCGTGGAGCGCGGTCGCATCTGCAAATGGCTGATCGGCATCAACGTCGCCGCCTTTATTGTGCAAGTTCTGACCTTGCCGCACAACGACAAGGTTCCAGGCTTTGGTTGGTTCACCGATGCGTTCCACCTCACGGTTCCGGATGTGCTACATGGCCAGGTCTGGCGCTTGCTGACCTACGCCTTTCTGCATGATACCGACCACATTATGCATATCCTCTTTAACATGCTCTTTTTGTGGTGGTTCGGCAGCGATGTCGAGGATTTGTACGGCCCGCGTGAATTCCTGACCTTTTACTTGACTTCGGCCTTCGTCGGCGGCTTCGCCTATTTTCTCAGTTCCCTGGTCTGGCTTCCCACAGCAGCACCTTGCGTCGGCGCTTCCGGTGGAGTGATGGCGGTGATTCTGTTGTGTGCCATTCATTATCCGCGGCGAACCATTTTGCTGTTCTTCATTCTGCCAGTGCCGATCTGGCTGTTCGTTGCCTTCTCCCTGGCTCTCGATGGCTATGTGTTCCTCGATAGGAACAATAACGAGAACCGCGAAACGGCCGTGGCCGCGCATCTGGGGGGCGCTCTATTCGCGGGCGTTTACTACAAGTTGCATTGGCGATTGACCAACTGGCTGCCGCAGTTCCGCGCCTGGCGACGGCAGTTGTCTCGTCCACGCTTGCGCGTCTACCATGAAGACGACGCGCGGAGGCCGGTTCGTGTGCCTGCGGCGACCGTTCCGCCCGAGGACGACCAACTCGAAGCCAAGATGGACGCTATTTTGGAAAAGATTTCGCGCGTCGGCAAAGAGAATCTCACCGAGAACGAACGCCAGCTTCTCTTGCGCGCCAGCGAGATTTTCCGCCGACGCCGCCCATGAAAGAAGGATCAGCGATGCCGCTTTACGAATACACCTGCGATCAGTGCGAACACGCCTTCGAGACGTTGGTTTTCGATGGCGATGAGGTCGCGTGTCCGCAGTGTCACGGTAATCGGCTCCAGCGCCAGTGGAGCGTACCGGCCCGGCCGCGCGCCGAGAGTGATGCGCTGCCGATGAGTTGCAATCCGAATCTGCCGCCTTGCAGTCCCACCTGTTGCCGACTACCGCCAAGCTAGAATTCACCTTAGGGCTGTCGGATACCTCCCCTGATTGCCAGCCCGCAGCGCCAGCAAGGGACAATCCCTTGCTGGCGCTGCGGGCTGGCTGGCCAAAAGATTAGTGTTTTTGCGGGCTTTTCCTTAGAAAGACTGGCCATAACTGCCCTTGTTTGATAGGATAAACCTATCACTCTCCATCCCTGATGCCTCCCTATCCCCAGAACGATTCTTCGGACCTGGCGGTCATCAAGTGTGAGGAGTCGGACGTTCCACATTCAGGTCGGCGGCAACCGTCCGTTTCTACCTGAGGAATCGTTTGAGGTCCAATCACGAACGGGGAGGCGGTCATGGCAACGGCACAGCAGCGCGAACAAGGGCGAGGCGATGAGCAGAAGGAGCGCGGCAAACTGCACGCGCTGATCGCGGAACGAGTCCTGCACACCCTCGGCGAACCGGGCACTCTTCATCTAATCCAGGTCCGCCATCTGTGGGGCGATCACTACCGAGTGAACGTCCTGGTCGGTGAAAATGCCGCCTCGGCCCGCGTCGCTCACAGTTATTTCCTCATTGCCGACAATGCCGGCCACATCGTCACGTCAACCCCGAAGATCACCAAGCGGTATTGAACTGAATAAGAGCGCGGAACTCTTCTTGCTCGAGAGAACCATCATGCCACAACCCATTGAGATCGAAAACATCGAGAAGCTGCGACTCCGGGAAGGCATCAAGGACGTGGAGTTACGCCGAGCCATTCGTGGTCTCCACGCCGGCGATTTCGTCAAGCTGACGCTGCTGACCGGGGCGACGCTGTCGGCGGGCGAGACGTTATTGGTCCGTATCACGAGCATTCGCGGCAAGTGCTTCCGCGGCAAACTCGCGCGAAGCCCCGTGTCGGCGAGCCTGTCGGAATTGCAAGCCGGCTCGCCCATTGTCTTCACCAGCGACCACATTCACTCGCTGCCGTCGCATCGACCGACGGCGGAGGAATGAGTCGCTTCCGTCCGATCTCGAAACTCGGAACCCTCACAGAAAGCAGGCTGTCATGGCCGGCCGAATCTTAAATCGACGCGAGATGCGTAAACAGGCGGATCATGCGGAACAGACGGAACAGGCCGAAGCCGCCGTCGTGGACCCAACGACCGCCGTTGCCGCGCCCCGTAAACGTGCCAAGGCGAAAGCTCCAGCGACGCCTCGGGTGAAGAAACCTCGTGCCAAGAAAGCACCGCCTCGTCTGCGCGCACGCTGGGGCGTCTTCGACTCCGGGATGAAGCAGATTGCCATTTTCGACTACAACCAACGGGATGCCGCCGAGGAGAAGCTCGCCGACCTGACCGCCCGCAAAAAGGGCGCTCATTTCCTGCAAATCGTCAAGGAAGCGATGCCGGAGCCGGTGGCTTTGGTGGAAGGTGAATGAGGATTGCTGATGGATGAAACACGTTCATCAATCATTCGTCATCCTCAATAACGGTGCTTACGGGCACGAACTTTTTGCCAGTCCGCAGCGCCAGCGAGGGATTCCCTTGCTGGCGCTGCGGACTGGCAATTCGCGGCCATCCGAAGGCAGACCCGCCATACTTTCGTTCCGCGAATGATGGTGATATGCGAATCTTTCACCCGCTCTTTATCGCGGATTCTGACCTTTCAGCGCTTTAGATCTGACAAAAAAAAGACTCACTGACAGCGCTTGTCAGTGAGTCTCAGTTTTCGGGGCGGAGAGATTCGAACTCTCGACTTTCTGCTCCCAAAGCAGACGCGCTAGGCCAGACTGCGCTACGCCCCGTTTCCAGCCGGCCAAAGCCGGCCGTTCCACTCTGTCAGCATATCGGAACCTATTTCTGAGACAACCGCAACTGCCGGCGGGTTCGCGATCAACGGCGCAGCACCTCGACGAGGCGCTCAAAGTCGTCGTTGGACTCGAAGCTCAGCAGGATCTGCCCCTTGTCCTTGCTCTTGACACGAATCTCCACGCGCAGGCTCAGCTTCTGTCGCAGTTCATTCTCGATGCCCTGCACATGCGTCGTTTTCTCCGGGGTGGTGCGACCGTTGTCATTTCCGCTCGCCGACGCTTGCGGCTCGGACGGACCAGCGTCGCGCCGGTCGGCGAATTGCTTGATGAACGCCTCGGTCGCATGCACCGATAGACCCCGCGCGATGATCTCTTTACTCAGCGTGATCTGCCGAGTCGGATCGTTGATGCCCTTGAGAATCTTGGCGTGTCCGGTACTCAGCTGGCCGACACGGACGGAGTCTTGTAGCTCGGCCGGCAGTTCCAGCAGCGCCACGAGGTTGGTGATGGTGGCCCGGCCCAAACCGAGGCGCGCGGCCAACTGCTCGTGCGTCATGTGATAGCGGGTCAGGTATTCCTTGAAACCGTGCGCTTTTTCGATGGGGTTAAGGTCGCTGCGCTGGATGTTCTCGACAAGGGCAGCCTCGAGTACCTGCTGATCGTTAAAGTCCACGATGTTGACGGGCACGCTGTTCAGACCGGCCTCGCGAGCCGCGCGCAGCCGTCGCTCGCCAGCCACGAGTTGATAGCGCTCGCCGACCTGCCGCACGACCAGCGGTTGCAAGATGCCGTGCGAACGGATGCTGGCGCTCAGAGACGCCAATTCGTCATTGTCGAAGGTCTTGCGTGGCTGATAGGGGTTCTGTTCGATGGCATCGACGGACACCTGCGACTGGTTGCCCGCCGTCGCCACGCCGCCGTCATCCGTTCCACTAAGCAGCGCGTCCAGACCCCGACCCAGCCGTGATTTCTTCTCCATTGAGGCTCCCTCCTCTTGCACCGTGGCGATGATGAGCGTCCTGCCCACGGGCCGGATTGTACCAGTGTCCGGCAACACGGAACAAGGCGCTTTCCGTCGTCTTGCAGCCCGCGGCGTCAGCAAAAGGCTCCCTTGCTGGCGCCGCAGGCTGGTAAGACCTTGGCTCCGCGCGGAACTTTCCTATCTAGCCTGTCTTTGCCTACAATAGCGCGGATAGCGCAAGGCGAAGGACGGATAGCGGAGCATGAGTAAAAAAGGCGAGGCCCCCAAAGACGATGGTGCCGGCGGAGCGAAACCTTCGCGAGCCAGTGTGGGGCGTCTGTGTCTCTATCTGCGACGCCTCGAAACCCTTCTCCGCGATGGAACGACGAAAATATCGAGCCGTCTCCTCGGTGAAGCGATTGGCGTGACCGACGCCCAGGTGCGCAAGGATCTCGCCTACCTCGGCAACCTCGGTCATCCCGGCATCGGCTACGCGGCTCCCGAATTGATCGCGGCCATCCGTCGCGTTCTCGGTATTGATCGCGATTGGGCCGCCGCGCTGGTGGGGGTCGGCAATCTGGCTCGTGCGTTGCTCCGCTACCAGGGCTTTGTCGAGCGCGGCTTTCGCTTCGTGGCTCTGTTCGATTCGGACCCGGCCAAGGTCGGTCAGCGCGTCGAGGATTTGGAGATTCATGCGCTGGAAGAGATGCCGGCCGTAATCGCCGCGACGGGGGCTGAGTTAGGGGTGCTGACCGTGCCTTCCGAAGCCTCGCAGAGCGTGGCCGAAGCCCTCCTCGCGGCCGGCATTCGTGGGCTGCTAAACTTCACGCCGCAGGTGCTGCGCTTACCCCCCGAAGTCAGCGTCGTTTCCGTGGATCTGACGGTCCAACTCGAACAGCTCGCTTTTCTCGTCCAGCTCAATGAAGAAGATTAACCCTCCGGCCATCCCGCAGCGCAAGCAAGGGGAGTTTCTCCCTTGCTTGCGCTGCGGGATGGTAGGTTTCTTCAATAGCAACGCACCGCGACCACGATGCAATTGTCGCTGCCATCAAGCTGGGCGGCACGCTCGACGAGCAGCTGAGCCTGATGTGCTGCGGAAAGAGACGCCTTCGCAATCTCCCCCTGCAAGACTGAAGCGTTCAAGCCATCGCCGGTCACGATAAGCCAATCCCCTGCGGCAAGCTTCATCGGCTCGCGCGTAACCTGCATGAGCTGGCCGGCACGCTGGTGATAGATCCGGCAGTCGCCGATGTGCCCGATATGCACTTGGCCATCCCACACGACAACCACGGTCGCTGTCGTGCCCCTTGTCTTGCAAGCGGCGATGACCTCGGTAGCGTCCTTGCTCGTCCCGCTCAAGACATTACTCAGCAGTGGTGTCAGGGCGGCACCGGCTGCCGCAGCGCCCCTGTCGGCGGCGATCACCAGCACCGCGAGTTCTCGACGTTCATCGAGGTTGGTGCAAACGAGGTGCTGCACGAGGAAGCTGTTCTCGGTGTCCTGGCGCACGCGCCCCGTCGAGGTGGCGGCGCCGAGATCGAGCCGGACGACCGGCGCGACGGTCGAGGCGGCTGGAGCCACCCCGACCGCATCGGCGCGCGTCGTGAAGGTCTGAGCGCATCGACCGCACTTCAACGGCACGCCCAGATGTTGCTCGGCCACCAGACACGGAGTACGGCAATGGGGACAGCTGACACGCACAGGCACGGATGGATTCTCCTACATCGACGCCGCTTGCGCGGCGTTATTTCGCGTCGGTTGGCTGGACCACGGCCGACAGAAGCACCGGACTGCCCTTCACCATCGTATACAGGATCGCGATCGTCTGCTTGGGCAGCAAATCCTTCACGTCGGTGTCCTTCTGAGTCACGATCAGGCTGCCCTTTTGCATTCGCGGCACCAGGGTCGTCACCTTACTCGTGCCGGTGATCTTGAGGACCAGACTCTTGCCAAACTTGCCGTCGGGACCGCGTTGCTTCACGGTGAGTACGTCCTTGCCCACCTTCTCGATGGCACCCTGCCCGGTGAGCAAGGGAGGCGGGTCCGCCGCCGACACATGGGCCGTCAGACCAACCAGGATCAACAATACCACACCGAACCGATCTCGTTTCATGGGTTTCTCTCGCTGCAAGGATCAAGGGTCTAGGACCGCGACACACGACGATCCTCCGACATAGTGACCGATCCAGGGCGATAGATACAAGGAAATTTCTAAAAGAATGCAGAATGCAGAATGCAGAATGAAAACCAGATGCATTTTCATTCTGCATTCTGCATTCTGCATTCTGCATTCTTTTAGAACTGGAAGGAGCAAGTGAACTGCCACTGACTCGGAGCGGTGTTGGATGGTCCGACCGGCAATAACAGGCCGCTCGATACCCACCAGCTGTCATTGACGTGCCAATATAGACCCGGCAGCACCTCGCAGGTGGGCAACAAGCGGAGGGAGTCGCCCTCGGGACGAATCTGGCCCAGCGCGCCCACGGAGAAGAAAAGGCTGCGCAACCCCTCGGGACCGTTGGCCACGATCGGCCGCTGCACGGCCAGGCCATATTGCACATTGCGTTGCAGCAGACCGGTACTGTCAGCGTTTCGGATAGCGACGTTCTTGGCCACGAATCCCTGGATGGCCATGCGGTCGTTCACGGCATGGAAGACACTGAAGGCGGGGCTGACCACCGTCGGTCCGTCCGGCACACCGGCGAACTGAATACCGGCCGGCGTCACCGCTTGCAGACCGAACGTGCAGGCCGTGGTCGGCGAATCGAGCAACTGCACCTGCGTGTTCATGCGGTAGTAACCGACGCCGCCGGGATCGCCGGGCCGGCGCAAATCGAAGTAGGGATTGTCCGTCCCAACGCCAAACTGAACCCAGTCGAGTCCGTCATCGCTCGGGATTGGCGATGCCGGCGACCCCAACGATGGCACGCCAAGGATGCCCGCCATGCTGTCGTCATCCTGTAACCCGATGGGATCGCTGAGAAAGCCTGGGGCGATACGGAAGAGGCGGATACGGCGTGCCTGACTCACCGACGGGGGCGCGATGCCGATCGAGCTGGATGCGCCCCCGCCCTCCCAGATGTTCAGAGCCGAATGCTCCTCGCCGAATTGAGCCGGCACAGGGTTCGGAGACGTGGACAAGCAAAAACCCAATAGGACGGAGGCGATCCGCCGCGCTCGTAGGGAGAAGGGAAATGAAGTCATATTCCTCTGTGCCCGTCGAGAGAAGTTCCAACGAGCGCCCCGGTCATTGGCGGTTCCGAGGCGAAAAGCGGATCGGAGGCATATCGGCCTCATCTTGATAAAACAAGAGCGCTTACCCGGAATGCGGCGAGAACGCCGTCAATTGAGATTGGCGGGAGGAGAGGAGGGACGTTCGTCAAGGGCGGAGCGAACGCCGGCGATCAGTTCGGGCATGGCAATGGGTTTGCAGAAAAAGTGTGTGATGCCCAGTTGGCGCAACTCGGCGGCCTCCTCCGGACTGGCGGCACCTGTGCAGACGACGACCGGCATGCTCGGGAAGAATTGCCGCAACCGAGCGCACAGATCCGCGCCGCTAACATCGGGTAAGCCAATGTCGAGCAGCACCACATCGATCGGCGACGAAGGCGTTCGCAGCACCCCGATGGCATCGTGGCCGGTCGCCGCAGTCAGGACCAAATAGCCTTCGCGCACGAACAACCGCGTCATGGCGTCCCGAACCAACTCATCGTCTTCGACAAGCAACAGCGTAGGTTGTCGAAGGGATGGGGAGTTTGCTTTCATGACGCGACCACTTGGAGGGACCACGCGAACGCTGACTCGGTCATGAACAAGAGATAGAGAATATGACCAAGTATTATCTTAACATAGTGATGGACAACCCAGAATGGCAAGACAGCACAGCCACAGGAGAGATCATGACTGCCGTACTGCTCGATGGCAAACAACTAGCGCAGACCATGCAAGCGGAGATCGCCGCCGAGACAACGGAACTCTTGCGGACGTACAACATTCGACCAGGGCTGGCGGCGGTTCTGGTCGGCGATAATCCCGCCAGTCAACTGTATGTTCGCAACAAACGCCGTGCCTGCGAGAAAGCCGGCCTCACCAGCTGGCTGCACGAACTGCCGGCCAACACTTCGCAAGCGGACCTGCTCGCCCTCCTCGCTCGCCTCAACGCCGACCCGGTCGTGCATGGCATTCTCGTGCAGCTGCCGCTTCCTGCTCACATCAACGAATCCGTCATCGTCGATGCCGTGTCGCCGCTCAAGGATGTGGATGGTTTCGGACCGCATAGTCTGGGCCTCCTGGCGGCGGGACGGCCGCACTTCCTGGCCTGCACACCGCATGGCGTCTTGCAATTGTTGGTTCGCAATAACATCCCCGTCGCCGGCGCACACATCGTCATCCTGGGGCGAAGCAACATCGTCGGAAAGCCCTTGGCCCTGATCCTCATGCAAAAGGGCATCGACGCAACCGTGACCGTCTGCCACAGCCGCAGCAAGAACATCAGCGCCCTGACGCGCTCCGCCGACATTGTCGTGGTCGCCATCGGTCAACTGCGCTACTTGCGCGCGGACATGATTCGCCCCGGCGCGGTGGTGATTGACGTGGGCATGCACCGTCTGCCGGATGGCGGCTGGGCGGGGGATGTGGACTTCGCGGCGGTGCGTGAGGTGGCTTCGGCGATCACGCCCGTGCCCGGCGGCGTTGGCCCGATGACCATCACCATGCTGTTATATAACACGCTGCGAGCGGCGCGCTCGCTTCAAAGGGATAAATAACAAGCCTGGAGCGCCAGCGACGGGAAGAACCCGTCGCTGGCGCTCCAGGCTTATCAAAGATAATCGTTATTCCGGATACAGCGACGTACTCAAATAGCGTTCGCCGAGATCGGGCAGGACGACAACGATGAGCTTGCCGGCGTTCTCCGGTCGCTGCGCAACCAGCGCGGCGGCGGCGGCGGCGGCACCGCAGCTGATGCCACCCAGGATACCTTCCTCACGAGCCAAGCGTCGCGCCATGGCGAAGGCGTCATCGTCGTTGACCAACACCACCTCATCGATGATGTCAACATTGAGTACCTTGGGAATGAAGCCGGCGCCGAGTCCCTGAATCTTGTGCGGGCCGGGCTTGAGCGGCTGACGATTCTTCGTTTGCTGAATGACCGGACTGCCGGTTGGTTCGACGGCGATGGCCTTGAAGCTCGGCTTACGCTTCTTGATGACCTCGGCGACGCCGGTGATCGTGCCGCCGGTGCCGACGCCGGAAACAAGAATGTCCACCTTGCCGGCCGTGTCGGTCCAGATTTCCTCGGCAGTGGTTTGGCGATGAATCTCCGGATTGGCCGGGTTCTCGAATTGCTGGGGAATGAACGAATTGGGAATGGTCTTGTGCAACTCGCTGGCCTTCTCGATGGCCCCCTTCATGCCGGTCTCTTTCGGCGTCAGCACGACCTCCGCGCCGAACGCCTTGAGCAACCGGCGGCGTTCGAGGCTCATGCTCTCCGGCATGGTGACGATGAGCTTGTAACCGCGCGCGGCGCAGGTGAAGGCCAGGCCGATGCCGGTATTGCCGCTGGTCGCCTCGATGATCGTGGTGCCTGGCTTGATGGTGCCGTCGCGTTCGCCGGCGGTAATCATGGCCACGCCGATGCGGTCCTTGACCGACCACAGCGGATTGAAGTTCTCCAACTTGGCGACGACGGTCGCCTTGGCGTCGCCCACCACCCGCCGCAGCCGAATCAACGGCGTGGCGCCGATGGCCTGGGTGATGTCGTCGTACATCCGGCCGCGGAAGGTCGCTGCCTGCGTCATTGCGTTTCTCCTGAGTAGATGGGATACGTCCAGGCGTTTCGGGGCTTATCTTAGAGATGGAAAGCCGCCGTGGACAACCGAAATGATGGGTTTACGTTTCGCGCGAAAGGTAAACACGCGCGAAAGGTAAACCCGGCGCGGCGAAACGCAAAGGATTTTCGCGTCGATCCTTAACGGGGGAGTTCCATGTCTTCGTAACCGAGGCGGACGACCGCGCCGGCGCGAACAGTGACACGTTTGATCCGCGTGATGGTCTTGCCGTCCTGAAGGACGTTGACTTTGAAATCGTAATAGTAGTCTCTACCCGGCTCCAGCGGCGGCGTGACGAACGAGACCGCCGGCGAAAGCAGGGAGATTTCCCGATCATTGGCGAAGAAAACAGCTCCCGCCGGCACCTGAAGGGAAATCGTCGCGCGCTGGGCGGAAGGCATCAGCGGCACGGGAGCCGGCAACACTCCGTAGCCCATCTCTTCATACCTTAGGTCGCGGATGTCGCGCCGCAGTTCATCGAGTTTCTCGTCGAGCAGCCGTTGCCGCAAGCCGGCAATTGTTTGCTTCAACTCCTCAAACCGAAAGATGGCCTGTTCCTTTCTCACCTCATCAATCGACTTTTGGAGTTCCCGGATGTCCTCGCGGATGTCCTGTCCGGGTGCCGCGTTTCCCGTGGTGAGGAACGCCGCTAGCACGATCGTGTACATGGGCCAAACCTCCTCGCTGCGAACCAGAAATGCCCGGTCTTGCCGAGAACATCGGCAGCGCTGCCGATACCTCAGCAGAGCCGAGTAACTCAAAATGGATCCACAAAGTAGCGTTTAAGGCGCCGATCGGCGGTTGGGCGATAGGCGCAAGGCACACCGCTTCCTGAAGCGATATTCTCTTCCGTGCGGAACCTATCTATCTCAAGCAAGAAACATGCCGAGAATGCCGCTGGTGGCTTAGCGTACCCACACGCTAAGCCGCCAGCGGCATTCTGTTAGCGATTGCTCACGACAAGATTCTCGAAGGACACGGTGACGCGCTCTCCAGCTCGGAAGGTGACGCGCCGAGTTTGTGTCACCGGCTGCCCCTCCCGCAACACCTTGGCCTTGAGGTCATAGAAGTAGTCCTGTCCCGGAGCAAGGACCGGCGTATCGAAGGTGCGCGTGTTCGAGGTTAACGGACAATCAACGCCATGCACTGTCAACTGAGCGTCAGCCGGCAACCGGACGATGACATGAGCAGGTTCCGCTGTCCCATCAGCCAGCTTGACTACCTTCGCGTGCGGTGGTTCCATGTCCTCGTAGGCGAGACGAATGACCTCGCCGGCGCGGACGACCACGCGCTTGACCCGGTTAATGCTCTCACCATCCACGACCAGCGCCGCCTCGAAATCGTAGACGTAATCTTTGCCTGGTTTCAACATCGGCGTGATGAAGGAGGGACCGGCGGGGATGGGCTTATCGTTGACGATAAGGATCGCATCGGCCGGCATTCGCAACATCACTTTGCCTGGGCGAGGAACCGGCAGTTCCGGCGACGCTTTCGGCGCGGGCAGGGGCAAAGGCATGGGCAAGGGCACCATCCGCGGCGCGCGATTCAATCGTTCAAGGCTCCGGCGGATTTCGCCGATCTGCTGCTCGACGGTCTTGAGCCTCAGTTCCTCAGCGGTTTGCTTCATCTGTTCGAGGCGGAAGTGAGCCTGCTCCTTCCTCACTTCCTCGACCGACTTTTTCAGGGTTCGGAGTGTCTCCGCCACCTCCGTTTCCGTTGAGGCGTATCCTCCCGACGACCCTATCCCCGAACCCCCGTACGCGCTACCGGAACCGCTTACGGCCGGGTAAACCATACCGCCCGAGCCGAAACAGCCTCCGCAACCAAAACCACCTCCACAGCCGTAGCAGCCTCCGCAGCCGTAACAACCTCCACAACCAAAACCACCTCCGCAGCCGTAGCAGCCCGTGGAATAGACGATGCGACCCCCGCGGCAGCCATGACGCCGGCCCAAAGCGGGCGCTTCGTACGCTGGGGTTAGAAATGCCGCCAACACGATGCTGTACATGAGCCAACCCTCCTCGCTGCAAACCAAAGACCCAGCATCGCTCTGAGTTGCGGCCTCATTGCCGAACCCTAGCAGAAACTGGGAAAAGCCCCCTCATCACCCTAATAAAAGGAAAAATGGGTGTCAAAGGCAAAATAGGCAATATCAGCAAGAAGAGTAAAATCCGAATTATCGGCAGGAGGGTATGCCTTAGCCCGCTACCGTTTACGTTTCGCGGAAGCCGATGATCGCGAAACGTAAACGGTGGTCAGGTGCATCGCCCGCACAACAGCGTTCACACTAATTCCTTGATTGGCTTCGCTCCGCCATCGACCAGATATTGAAGCCGGCCATTCAGATCGGTGACGGTCGCCGTGTCCACGTCGATCCCCAGATTGTGATAGAGCGTGGCAAACACTTCGGGGAAGGTGACGGGACGCTTGACCGCCTCGCCGCCGAGACGGTCGGTGGCCCCGATTACTTGCCCCGTTTTCATCCCGCCGCCCGCGAGCAAGGCACAGGAGACGCGCGGCCAATGATCGCGGCCGGCTTGCTTGTTAATCATGGGCGTGCGTCCGAACTCGCCCCAGGCGAGGACCGTGACATCTTTGTCCAAACCGCGCTGATGCAGATCGTCCACCAGGGCCGTGATCGCTTGATCGAACGCCAGATTGTCTTCCTTGGCGCGGCGGAAGGTGTTGCTGTGCCAGTCCCACTTGCTGTAGTTCAAGGTAACGATACGTGCGCCGGCCTCAACCAGTCGCCGCGCCAGCAGCATACTCTGCGGCACGCGCGGGGCACCGTTGCCGTCCATGAACACGGTGGGATCGCCGGTCCCATAGCGCGCGACGGTACGAGGATCTTCGCGCGACAGATCGAGCGCCTCGGCCAACTTGGAGGACGTGAGCAGCCGTAGTGCCTGCGTGGTGAACGCATCCATGCCCTTGGCCGTGCCGCTGGCGTCCACGTCGCGCCGCCAATTGTCCATGCCGGCGAGCAGCGCCTTGCGATCGTTCAACCGTTCGACGCTGACGCCCTTGAGTACCATGTCGTCGCGGATCGGCCCCATCGGCCGGAAGGGCGATTGCGAAATGCCGAGAAAGCCCGGTCCCGGCTCGTTGTAAGGTCCATGCGTGCAGGTATAGCAGAGGCTGACGAACGGCGGCACATCCGCATGAACCGGACCTTGCAGCTTGGCCACGGCGGAGCCTAATTGCGGAAAATCACCCGTCGCCGTGTTCTTGGCGGGAACGCGGCCGCTGTAGCATTGATAGGCGGTGTGATCGCTCTGGGCACCCACGATGGAACGAATGGGAACGAATTTATCCATCATCCGCGCCAGACGCGGCATGTGTTCGCAAATATCAATGCCGGGCACGTTCGTTCGGATGGGCCGAAATGGTCCGGCAATTTCTCGCGGTGCCTCGGTTTTGATGTCGAACATATCCTGATGAGGCGGACCGCCGACAAGGTATATCATAATGACGGACTTGTGCGAACTACGCGCGCCGGCCTGCGCTTCCGCCGCGAGTAATTGCGGCAGCGTCAGACCTCCGAAGCCCAACGCACCGATCTTCAAGAAATTGCGGCGGGCGATTTTATCGCAAAATTGCGGGTGTTTATCTGGTTGGCCAACGATCGTAATCATGGAGATTCCCTTTTTTGGGTAAGTTGGCGTTCGGTGGGTTCCCTTCGAAGGGAGATTGCTTCCTCGACAGTAGCGAGCTTTTCGTGAGGAAACAACAACATTTACGGCACAATTTTTTGCGTACAAGCCGACGAGCGCCGAAGCGCCAGCGACGGATTCTTACCGTCTGTAAGAACCCGTCGCTGGCGCTTCGGCGCTCGTCGATCATTGTTGCAAGGCCTTGTCGAGATAATCGTCGATGCGTTCCCAGGCATCCTTGACATCCTCGTTCGGCGGCGCTCCATTCGTGGGCCAGGTCGCCGGATCGAGAAATCCATGCGCACACTCCGAATAAACGCGCATTCCGGCGATGCGCTTTTCCGCCTTGGTCATGGCCGCGCGGAATTGCTCAATCGTCTCCGGAGAAATGCCCTTGTCCTTGCCGGCGAAAACGCAAAACACTGACGCCTTTAACGGAGCGAGCAGCTTGGCATCCGTCGTCAGTCGGCCATAACAGGTCACGACGGCGAGCAAACGTGGATCGCGAATGGCCGCATCGAGCGCATAGCCGCCACCCATGTCCCAGCCGGCGACACCCAGGCGGCTCGCGCGCACATCTTTACGACTCACCAAATAATCGACCGCCGCTTTGAGATCGCGCTGGACGCGATCTTCCGGCAAACCGCGATCCATAATGTGGGCATCGAGCAAGTTCGAGACGGCCTCGCCGCGATACAGATCGACCGCCAGCACCATGTAGCCCTGTTCGGCCAATCGTTTCGCTTGTTCCTTCACCCAGTCGGTCAAACCGAAATCGTCGTGGATCAGCATCAAACCGGGAAACGGTCCCTTACCCGGCGGATGGCACAGAAACCCGCTCACCTTGTCCTCGCCCGACGCATAGGTGACTGTCTCCGTTGTCGGCTCGGCTTTCTCCAGGGCGACCGTACCGGAATTTTTGGAACAGCCGAAGGGCAATAATATCGATAAAAAAGCTAGTGTATATCGCATGAAGAAATCGCTCCGAAAATGGAGCCGGCCCACGACGGAGTTGTCATGGGCCGGAGCGAAGAGATTGCGTTACTTGCCGCGCAGGTTTTTAGCGAAGAACTTGTCAATATCCTGCCAGGCTTGCTTGGTTTCCGCTTCCCGATACACCGGATTTTTGCCGCCCGGATTGCCCGGCCGCATGAATCCATGACCGGCCTTGAATTCCTTAATGGCCTCAACTTTCTTGCCGGCTTCCTTCAGCGCTTCCTCGAACTTGGCCACCATCTCCGGCTTGATGCCCTTATCTTCCTCAGCGAAAATGCCGAGAATCGTCGCATTCAACGGCTTGAGCATGTCGGCCCTGGTGACAACGGCACCATAGCACATGGTGCAAGCCTTGATGCGTTTGTCGTGCAGCGCCAGTTGCAGCGAATAGCCGCCGCCCATGCACCAGCCAATTGAACCGAGTCGTTCCTTGTTGACATTATCCTTGGCGACCAGGGCATCGACCGCGCCTTTGAGATCGCGCAGAGCGCGATCGTGCGGCATGCCTTTGCGCAGCTCGCTCGCCGTTTTCATGTCCTCGGCGACCTTGCCGCGATACAGATCCGGTGCCAGCGTGACGTAGCCTTGCGCCGCCAATCGTTTCGCATTGTCCTTGATCCAGTCGCTCAACCCCCACCATTCCTGAATGACGATGATGGCGGGAAACGGTCCCTTGCCGTCCGGCTCGGCGAGGAAGGCTTTGATTTCCTCGTCGCCCGACTTGATGGTGATATTCGCGGTTTTGACTTTTCCCTCGGCAGCCCACGCCGGAGCCACCAGTGCTAGTACGGCACATACCCCCAGGAAACGGCGCATGGTTGTGTCCTCCTCAAACGGCCAGATAGGAAGCGATGAACCTTTACACGCTATGCGCTGTTGTAGCGATTTTGTCGCTTGCGGCTTAGCGCGAACAACGCTAAGCCGCAAGCGGCCGTCACGACGAGAATCACAATTCCAGCACCTTATTCATGCGCTCGGCCACGTCCTTCAATTCCTTCGGTCCGCCGCCGCTGACTTCGGCCGTCGCCCAGCCGTGGTAGCCAACTTCCGCCAGCGCCTTGAGGATGTCCGGCCAATCCTCATCGCCTTCGCCGATCCGCACCCATTGTTTGCTCTTGCTGTAACCCTTGAAATCGAACTTGAGCATGCGTTTACCGAGTTTGCGAATCCAATCGCCCGGCTTGACGCCATACTTAATCATGTTGCTGCAATCGAAATAGGCACCGACGCTGGGCGTTTTGAATTGATCCACGTACTCAACAAGTTGCTCCGGCTTGGTGATGAAATTGTTCCACACGACCTCAATGGCGATCTTGACGCCAAGTTTCTCGGCTTGCGGAATGGCCTTGCGAATTTCTGCCGACGAGCGTTGCCAGCATTGTTCGTAAGTGACTTCCTTGTTGACGACGCCAGGCACGAGCAAGGCGGTATCGGCCCCATAGAACTTGGCATCATCGAGCGCGCCCTTCAAGGCCGCAAGCCCCTTGGCGCGCACTTTCTCATCGGGAGACGAAAGCGTATCCTTCCAATGCACGGAGTCGATGACGCCGTGAATAAGGATGCCGGTCTTGTCGCGCGCCTTGACAGCCTCTTCCTTGTTGATGCCGCTGGGGCTATCCACTTCGACGCCCTGAAAGCCGAGCGATTTGATTAACTCGAATTTGTCTTGGATCGATCCCTTGATGCGGATCATGCCGTACTTGACGGCCTTCTTGAGTTTCGGCTTCTTCTCCTCCGCCGCCCGCGCGCCGCCGGCCGCGAGGGCCGCCGTCGTCGCCAGGGTCGATTGCAGGAATGTTCGCCGATCGATGCTCGTGGTCATTGGAGACTCCTCTTGTCGCTCATGCTAAAATTTCGTGTCGAATCGTCGCCTCGCCCTCAGGCCCGATGAGCCGCTGTTGCAAGCCCTGATAGGGATACGTGTGCTTCCACGGATCAAGCCCCATCAGGTGCAGAATGGTCGCCTGCAAATCGTGAACGCTCATTTTGCCCTCGGTGATGAAATAGCCGAGTTCATCGGTCGCGCCAAGGGTCGCGCCCTTTTTGATGCCCGCGCCGGCCATCCAAATCGTGAAACAATGTGGATGATGATCGCGTCCCAAAAACTTGGAACCACCGCGCGCTTCATTCATGGAAGTGCGGCCAAACTCGCCGCCCCAGACAACCAGCGTCTCCTCAAGCAGGCCGCGCGCTTTCAAGTCGGCGAGCAAGGCCGCGATGGGTCGATCGATCTCCTTGCACTTCTGCGGCAAATGCTTGACGATGTCGTCCCCTGCCCCGGTGCCGTGGCAATCCCAGCCCCAATCGTACAGTTGCACATAGCGCACGCCGCGTTCGACCAGTCGGCGCGCGAGCAAACAATTATTGGCGAACGACGCCGCCCCCGGCTTCGCACCGTACATTTCTTGCAGTTTCTTCGGTTCCTGGCCGATGTCCATAACTTCGGGCACGGCCATTTGCATGCGGAAGGCCAGCTCGTACTGATTGATGCGTGTGAGCGTTTCCGGATCGCCAAACTGTTTTAATTCGACTTCGTTGAGCTTGCGAAGGGCATCGAGACTGCGCCGGCGCACGTCGCGATCCATGCCCTTGGGATTGCTGACGTAGAGAATGGGATCGCCACTGGTGCGGCACTGCACGCCCTGATAAACCGACGGCAAATAGCCGGTACTCCACAGCGCCTTGCCGCCGGTCGGATCGGTGCCGCCACTGATGAGGACGACGAAACCGGGCAAATTCTGGCTCTCGGAACCGAGTCCGTAGAGAATCCACGAACCCAGCGCCGCCCCGCCGTTGCGCGACGAGCCGGTGTAGATGAACAACTCCGCCGGCGCGTGGTTGAACTGATCGGTGTGCATCGACTTGATGAAGGCGACGTCGTCCACCTGCTTGCTGAACTGCGGCAACAACTCGCTAACCCATGCGCCGCTCTTGCCGTGCCGAGAAAATTTGTACGGCGTGCCGAGCAACTTGGGATGTCCCTTGATGAAGGCGAAGCGCTGATTTTTCAGCAGATCGTCGGGACACGGCTTCATGTTCAGTTCGACGAGCTTGGGTTTGTAGTCGAACAATTCGTGTTGTGGCGGCGCGCCGGACATATGCAGGTAGATGACGCTTTTCGCTTTTCCCGCGAATTGCGGCGCGCGCGGTGTCAACGGATTGTCAGCGGCCGCGGCGGGGGCATCGCGCTCAAGCAGCGAGGCCAGAGCGATCGCACCAATACCGGTGTTTTGAAGGAATTGCCGGCGGCTTTGCACGCGGGCGAGTTCAAGTCGCAAGTTCATGGAAGTTAGCCTTTCGTCTGCCGTCACTCTGCTTTCCGTAATCGTCTCGCTACCTGCGCAGCATCTTCAGTGCTTGCTTGGCTGCGGATTGTACCTGCTCGTGTGGATCATCGCGCGCAGCCTCCAGTGCCTCAACTACATCTGGATCTGGAGTTGGATGCCCTCCTTCGAGGAACCCCAACGCTTTCGCCCCGACGGCCCGAAAGTCGGGATCACTATCCCGGAGAGCGAGCAGACTCATTGGTTTAATGGTTCCGGCAAACCATGGATCGCCAGACACGAGGAAGTCCACGGGACCGAGCCAACCCTCCGGCGCGGGTTTCGGATTGGGGGCAGCTGGCTTTCCCGGAATTATCGCGCCGAGGTCGTCCAATTCCTTCATCTTTTCCTTGTGCATTCTCTCCCGTTCCTTGTGCTTTCTTTCCAGAGCCGGCCGCGCTTTTTCTCCAAACGAGATGAGGGCTACCGCTGCAAATCCCTTGACGAACCGATCGTCATCTTCCAGAGCCATCATCAGCGTCGGAATCGCTCCTTGGGCATCAGGACCGCCACCGGCAAGTTTTTTAACGACAGCCACGCGTTCGCGGGGTTCCTTCTTGTCGAGAGGAGGCGGCAGAGACGACTGCTTTGACGGCTGGCTCAGACCTTCATCGGGTTTGTCCTGCTCCAGTTTCGCAGGCCGGGCCACAGGACTCGCCCCCTGGGATTGAGCTGCCTCTTTCCGTTGACATCCTGCTAGCAACAAGCAAAGGAAGATCAAAAACAGATATTTCATACTTCGTCTCTCTGATTTCCCTCAGTCGGTGGCAGGGGGTTGTAGCTGTCCATCTCTGGATCATCCCAGCCTTCCTGGCGCGCCACCGCGTCCATGAGCGGGTAAGCCTGGCGAACGTCCGCGATCTCCGCTAACTTGGCATAATCATTGTCCTGAAGATTGTCCCATACTTCCGCCAGAGATGTTTCACTGGCCTGTAACCAGAACTGGATTTCCTCTTCCGGCGACATAAGTTACCCTTTCATCAGCACCGCATCGAGATTCAGCAACACATTCGCCACCACCGTCCACGCCGCGATTTCCGCCGCATCCATGCCCGTCGGCAGCGGGCCGAGCGGTTCCGTCGCCAGCGCCAGCGCCGCCTTGGCGTCCTTGCGATAATGCGCGCGCTCGCTCCCGAACAGCGCGGCCACATATTTGACTTGCTCCGCTTGCGGCGGACGACACAGACACAAGCGCAGCGCGAAGCGCGCGCGTTCCTCGGCGGTCGATCCGCCCTCCTTGAGGATGCGACGCGCCAGCGCTTGAGCCGCTTCGACATAACACGGATCGTTTAAGGTGACGAATGCTTGTAGCGGCGTATTCGTGCGGATGCGGCGTACGGTACACGTCTCGCGGCTGGTGGCGTCGAAGGTGGCCATTGACGGATACGGCACCGTGCGCCGCCAGAATGTGTACAAACCACGGCGATAGCGGTCCTCGCCCTTACTCGTCGCCCAGGTGCGCTGACCGTTAAACGCCGCCTGCCACAAGCCCGGCGGTTGCGGCGGATAGACAGACGGACCATGCATCTTGCGGCTCAGCAGGCCACTCAGCATCAGCGCCTGATCGCGCACCATCTCGGCTTCGAGACGGAAACGCGGGCCGCGCGTCAGCAAGCGATTGCGCGGATCTTTCGCCAATACTTCCGGCGTCACCTTCGAGGATTGGCGGTAGGTCGCCGATGTGACGAGCATTTTCAAAAACGCCTTGGTATCCCAGCCCAAGCGCACGTATTCCGTGGCCAACCAGTCGAGCAATTCGGGATGGCTGGGCATGTCGCCCTGCGTGCCGAAATCCTCCTCGGTTTCAACCAGGCCAATGCCGAACAATTGCGCCCAGTAACGATTGACGGCGACGCGCGCCGTCAGCGGATTGTCAGCCGCAAGCAGCCACTTCGCCACACCGAGCCGATTGGGTAGCGCATCTTTTGGCAGCGGCGGAAACGCCGCCGGCACACCCGGCTCGACCTTCTCGGCGGGAGTGAGGTAATTACCCTTGCTCATAAGATGCGTCTGCCGCCGCTGCTTGGCCGGCAGTTCGACCATGACAGGCACCGTCGGAATGGCCGGCTTCGACTTTTCCAGCCGCGCGATCTCTCCCAGGAGCGTCAGCGACTCCAACGGGATTGGCGTCCGCCGCAGCACCGCCACGGCGACCCGCGATGGTTCGGCGAACCGTTTTTTCACCGCCGCGATGCGGACATCGATTTGCCGCCGTTGTTCCTGCATCTCACTCGTCGGCGCGGGAACCACCGGCGATTCATCGCCCCGGTCGGCATCGGCCGTCTGATTGAAGAAAGCGTAAAAGCGATAGTATTCATTATGCGTAATGGGATCGAATTTGTGGCTGTGGCACTTGGCGCAGCCCATCGTCAGGCCCATCCACACTTGCATGGTTGTATCGACGCGATCCTTGACGGCGGCAACGCGGAACTCCTCATCGTCGGTGCCGCCCTCGGTGTTGGTCATGGTGTTACGATGAAACGCCGTCGCCATGCGCTGTTCGAGCGTCGGATGGGGCAGCAAATCGCCGGCCAATTGCTCGATGGTGAAGCGATCGTAGGGCAGATTGCGGTTGAACGCATCGATGACCCAATCGCGATAGCGCCAGATGGTCCGCAATGGATCGGAGCCGTAGCCGGCCGAGTCGGCGTAGCGGGCCAGGTCGAGCCACATGCGCGCCCAGCGTTCACCGTAAGCGGCATCTTTCAGAAAGCGATCGACGGCCTTTTCGTAGGCATCGCTTGACATGTCCTTGGCGAACGCTTCGACTTCTTGCGGCGTCGGCGGCAGACCGCGTAGATCGAGACTGACGCGGCGCAGCAGTGCATAGCGATCCGCTTCCGCCGTCGGCTTCAATCCCTTTTTCTCCAAGCGCGCGAGGATGAAATAATCGAGACCCTTGCGCGGCCAGGAGCGCTCCGTGACGGCCAGCAGCGGCCAGCGTTTCGGCTTGGCGAACGCCCAGTGTTCGGCGTAAGGCGCGCCCTCAGCGATCCAGCGCTTGAGTGTGGCAATCTGCTTCCGCGTCAGAGCGTTACCGCTCTGCATTGGCGGCATGCGTTCGCCTTCATCCTCAGCAGTGACACGAGAGAGAAGCAAGCTCTTGTTGGGATCGCCCGGAGCAATGGCGACGCCGCGTTTGCGTGGGAGGATGGCCGTCTCGCGGCGATCCAGGCGCAACTTGGCGGCGCGATGGCCGTCGTCCTGACCGTGACAAGCGAAACAGTTCTTCGACAAAATCGGCCGAATGTCGCGGTTGTAATCGACGCTCCCCCTGGCGAGCAGCGCCTGCGTGGGGAGAACTAGACCGGCCAGGATCAGGCAAGAGAAAGCAAACGGCTTCATCGAAACCTCGTTGCGGCTGTCGTTGCGGATCATCGGGGCGGGATGGCAGGAGGATTCACTATACGGGAGAACGAGGGGGCAGAACAACAGAATTACCGTTTGTGTAGCCGCAACGCGCAGCGGAGCGCGGTTTGTCGTTTCGCGCGAAACGTCAAGCTGGTGGAAGGATCATTTCGCCGTGTAACCGCCATCCACCATGAGATTCTCGGCCGTGATGAACGATGCCTCATCGGAAGCGAGAAACAGAATCGCATACGCAATCTCGCGCGGCTCAGCAATACGCTGAATCATGTGCGCGCCGCCCCAACTGGGATCCTTATCGGCGGCGGCGCGGTCCATACCGGCCTCGCGCGTCCGCTCTTGCACAATCCGCGTCCACACGGTTCCCGGCGCGACGGCATTGACGCGGATGTTATCCGGTGCCAGATCGAGAGCCATGCAGCGCGTCATGTTGGCGATAGCTGCCTTGGTTGCGTTGTACGTCAAGAGTTGCGGTTGGGCGATGAAACTGGAAATCGACGATAAGTTGACGATGGCTCCGCCACCGCCGCGCCGCATGTGCGGCACCACATGCTTTGTCACCAGGGCCGGACCCATGACATTCACGTCGAGACTTTGCCGCCATTCTTCCGGCGTCGCCTCAATGCCGCGCAGCACGAACACTGCCGCGTTGTTCACCAAAATGTTGATGCGGCCAAAGGCTCGCACGGCCTCATCAGCCATGTGCCGAATGCCGGCTTCGTCGGTCACGTCCGTGTGAACGAATAGTGCCTTGCCGCCCTTGCTGTGGATTCGTTCGGCGACCTCGCGACCACTCAGCGCATCGCGTTCGGCGATGACAATGGCCGCGCCTTCCTCGGCGAATAGCTCGCAGGTGGCGCGGCCGATGCCCGCACCGCCGCCCGTGACAACGGCGACCTTGTCCTTGAGTCGATTCATGATGGTCTCCCCAGACAAGCCCGGAGCGCCAGCGACGGGATTCAAGCTCCCGTCGCTGGCGCTCCGGGCTTGTCTACTCTTGAACCCCGTCGCTGGCGCTCCGGGCTTGTCTATCCTTGCCTCTCTAAAACGTAGCGGATCGCATTCCAAAAGTATCCCTCATCATTGATCCACTTCGTACTTCCGTATCGAGTCCACCAGCGCTTTCGGCAATCCGACGATTGCGATAACCCCGCTTGCTCCGACAACCGCCGCGAACACCAGGCTTTGAATTGATTCATCACTTGCTCGGCAGGAACGGGCGCGGTGACGACAACGTGGATGTGATTGCTTCGCGCATTAACGGCGTGGAGCTGCCATTGCCTCAACTCACAATGAACGCGAATCGTTGTTTCCGCGAGAGATCGTTGGACCGTATCGAGAAGTACAGCTTCCTGGGTCATTTGTGTCCGAGCAGCCGTTACGCGAGTTGGATCGCCGGGCTGAATGAGAGGCGACTCTAACTCTACCCATCCGCGTTCATCGCCCGGAAGCCAAGTACCGTAAGTCGTCCAGGTAATCAAGTATCCCAGAGGAGGCGGCATGAGTGTTCTCCCGAACAAGCCCGGAGCGCGACAAGCCCGGAGCGCCAGCGACGAGGGCACGGAAATCCATCGCTGGCGCTCCGGGCTTGTATTGTTGAAGAGAGTTGCCGCGATGACAAGAAAAAATCATCGAGATTTTGACAAGCGCCGAAGCGCGACAAGCCGACAAGCCCGGAGCGCCAGCGACGAGGGCATGGCAACCCGTCGCTGGCGCTCCGGGCTTGTCGGCTTGTCGGCTTGTCAGTTGTGACACTTACACACACGCCACTTCGCGACGACGCGACTTGGCGGCGCTGCCGCGCTCCATCGCCTTTTTCAGACGGTTGCGCGCGACGTGCAGACGACGCTTGATGGTGCCGATGGGCGTCTCGAACTCACGGCTCATCTGCTTGAGCGAACGGCCACGGATGTAGAACGCCATCAGCGTGGCGCGATCGACCGGCTTCAAGCGCTCCAAACCACGATACAACTCGGCCGCCTGCTCCGCCTTAACGAGCGTCTCCAGCGGGCTGGCACCCGCCGCCTCGGCGTTCTCCAACACCTCCGGCTCGGCCTTCTGCAACGGACCACGCCGCGTCAAACGGTTGATGGCCATGCGCACCGTGATTTGACGCAACCAGCCGGCGAAGCATTGCGCGTCACGAAGCTGAGGCAGTTTCTTCATGCCGTGCAAGAAGACCTCTTGCGCCAACTCCTGCGCTTCCGTCGGATTGCGCAGACGCGCCAACGCCACGGCGTAAACGGTCGGCTGGAAGCGCTCAATCAACTCACCGTAGGCCGCGCGATCGCCGGCCTGCGCCAATTCAACTAGGCTCTTGATCTCAATCCAGCTCATACGTGAGATACCTTCTCGATCCATGCGCGAATTTCCATACCCACGATCGGATGAGAGAACGGCGCGGGGATCAACCGCGCGATTCCTGTGCATTCACCGCTTACGGCTTGGCGTTTCGCGCAAAGCCGCAAACGGCGGCGCATCCGCTTCGGAAGCGCATCCGTGGTTCGATCGTGAGAACTGTCGGTAGTTGGCGGCCGACTAGCGGACCCCTAATCCCCAGGTCGAAGCCGATGGCGTCTTGTTGGCTGGTTTGCACCAGGCCAAGCCAGCCGGACAACGCTTGACGACGACTATCGCGGCGGGTGATCCCCGCATGGATAGTCTCGCGGCGTCGGTGGCCGATAGACGTGTCGAACTTCGATAACTGAGGACACCCGCGCGACGAAGGGACCGACCGGCCCCATATACGGCCAACGAATCCACACGGAATACCTCCGCATGGCCGAGCCGCATGGCAGGTTGAAATTCCTGCCGTGCGTCACGCGACGGGTGTCGCATGGAGATGCGGATCTCCGGCGTCTCGGAGTTGGCCGTATAGCTGGTACCAAGGCGCGGATTCTCGGTCTTACCGCCCAGCAGGACGGAAGAACCACACAGCACCAGGGATTCCAGATTCATGACGGCCATTGGAGACCTCCGGCGATCGCGAAAGAAGGTTTGGCGAGATTCGCTTTTGGGCGAATCTCTCGGAAGAAGGAAACAGTACGGTTGCTCTGCTACCTCACAAGTTGGAAACATGTGTGTTGAGGCGTCACGCCTCGCTAACACTTCTACGGAGCTATTCGACGTTTGTGACAGAACTTTTCAAAAAAGTTCCTGGGCCGCGAATACAATTGCCCCATTATAAAGGAGAGACGCGACAAGCGGGAAAAGGTTCGCGGAAAAAAGAGAAAATGCGGAAACAGTTAGCCCCTGGCGTGCCAGGGGCCACGTCAACCCCCGGCAAGCCGGGGGCTATGTGCTTAGGGGAAAGGGAATTACAGACGGTTACTGTAGCGTTTGATACGGCGGCCAAATACCTGAACGGCCGGCTTTGGTGCCTCAGCGGAAGACACCACGCGAACGCGCGGCAGGTACGCCTGGAAATCAGGCATGTGATCCTCGGGGATCATCTTGTTAATGAACTGCTCGATCTCGGTCAATTGCTCGCCCTGCTCGGGCGTGACGAAAGCGACGGCCACGCCATCCGCGCCGATACGGCCGGTTCGACCGATGCGATGGACATAGTTTTCCGGATCGATCGGAATGTCGTAGTTGATGACGTGCGAAATGTTCTTCACGTCGATGCCCCGGCCCACTACATCGGTGGCCACCAAATAGGTGAACTTACCGTCGCGGAAGCCCTGCATGATGCGATTACGCATCGACTGCGGTAGATCGCCGTGCATCGCCACGACGCGCGACCGCACCTTGCGAAGCATGCGGTAAACGTCTTCCACCCAGCGCTTGCGCTCGCAAAAGATGATGCACTGGCGCGGTTCCTCACGCTCGAAGACACGCAGCAGTAGATCGAACTTGCGATCCTCATCGACGGTGAAATACGTTTGCCGAATGTTCTCGACGGTGATCTTGGCCGGCGACAGGTTGATGTTGAGCGGCTCGACCATGTAGCGCTGCGCCAGCTGCAACACGGGCGGCGGCACCGTGGCCGACAGCAACAGCGTTTGCCGTGGCTGCGGACAGCGGCGAAGAATCTTCTCGATGTCGGGCCGGAAGCCGATGTCAAGCATGCGGTCGGCTTCATCGAGAACGACGTATCGAACATGCTCCAGCGTCATGGTGCCGCGCGACAGGTGATCGAGGAGACGCCCCGGTGTGCCGACGGCGATGTTGCAGCCGCGCCTCAGTTGGGTCAATTGCTGGTGGAAACTTTGTCCACCGTAGATCGGCACGGCTCGGCAGCGACGATCGGGTGACAGTTTGGCCGCTTCCTCGGCAACCTGCACGACCAATTCGCGGGTCGGCGCCAGGATGAGCGCCTGGGGACCGGGGCTATTGTCGTCGCGCCAGTTGTTCATGAAGGGAAGCAGAAAGGCGGCGGTTTTGCCGGTGCCGGTCTGGGCCTGGCCGATTACATCGCGTCCGGTGAGGGCTTCGGGGATAAAAGCGGCCTGAATCGGGGTGGGTTCGCGATAGCCGGTTCGATCAAGGGCTTCCAGCAGAGGCGAGGAGAGAGCTAACTTGTGGAAACCGCTGTGCGGCTCCACCATCAATGCGGTCGTCAAACAGAACCTCCCATAACTTTATTTCACTCGACGAATGTTTCAATCTCTAATCTATTCCCTAATAATACTCTAAACGGTTGCGGAAATCCTGTCCAGAGCCATTCGCGCTACGCGAACGAATCGCCCAAAATGCCCTTTTCGCCTATTCTGAGGATTTTGACAGCAATCCTCTTTCGCCGGCTCGCCGCACTCTTCGTTTTCCCCGCCGAAGTCGTATAATAGGGCGAACTTATAGGCTGTAACAGAATACGGTAGGTCCGGCGAGCCGAGCCGGACTCAGACAAGTGCCGCTCGGCTCGCGGCACCTACCCAAGTAGGTCCGGCGAGCCGAGCCGGACAGTTGAAACAAGTAGGTCCGGCGAGCCGAGCCGGACTCAGACAAGTGCCGCTCGGCTCGCGGCACCTACTCAAGCTATGACGGGCGCTTACAGGCTACGCCGTCCCACTATTGCGATCCTTCGTGGAGAGACGCCGATGAGTTACGATCCTTACGACCCCGGTTCCGACGCTCCCCGCCCCGGCGAACCCTACGATTATTTCGACAAGCCGTTGCGCGACGATGCGGCGACGATCAAGGGGCGCGTGCAAGCGCCGGCCATCGGTCTGATCGTGGTCGGCATCCTGAACCTGTTCTTCGCTCTTTACATGATCGTGAACGCGGTCATCACGACGGTGATGCCGGCGGATAAACTCAAGGTCCAGCAGGATCAGATCTATGAAGCCCTGCCGCCCTCCATGCGCGATCCCGAAAAGAAGACTGCCGGCGAGATGAAGATGCAGGCCATGTTGATTAACTGGCCCTGGACTTTGTTCGCCATCGTGGCCTCGATCTTGCCTCTGGTGGGAGGCATCCGCATGCTGTCGCTGAAGTCCTACGCGCTCGGACTTTGCGGCGCGATCGCGGCCGCCATTCCGTGCATCTCCGTAACCGCATGCTGCGGTCTGGGTGAGGGCATCGGTATCTGGGCCCTCGTTGTACTTCTCAACGCTGATGTCAAATCAGCGTTCCGTTGACGAACCCGTCGCTGGTGCTTCGGGCTGTAGCCTGAAGCGCCAGCGACGGGTTCGCTTGTTTCGTTACATCCTTCCTGCCGCTGCGGTTTTCATTCCATGAGCAAACAACTAATCACCGTCGGCCATAGTCCCGATCCCGATGACGCCTTCATGTTCTACGCGCTGGCCCACGATAAGCTAGACACCGGCGATCTGCAATTCCGTCACGAATTGCAGGATATCGAGACGCTCAACCGCCGCGCCCTGCGCGGCGAATTGGAAGTGACGGCCATCAGCATCCACGCCTACGCCGCGCTGTTGGACAAGTACGCGCTCTTGCCCAGCGGATGCAGCATGGGCGATCGCTACGGCCCGATGGTCGTCGCCCGCCGGCCGCTGACCGTCGAGCAACTCAAGACCGCGCGCATCGCCGTGCCCGGCACGATGACCACGGCTTTCCTCACGCTACGTCTGCTTCTGCCGGATGGTTTCGCGCATGAGGTAATGCCGTTCGATCAAATCCTCAACGCGGTGGCCGATGGTCGATTCGATGCCGGTCTTATCATCCACGAGGGCCAGCTGACGTTTCAAAATCAGGGATTGCATCTGGTTGCCGATCTCGGCGTATGGTGGCAAGAGAAGACCGGCTTACCGCTGCCGCTGGGCGGCAACGTGGTCCGCCGCGATCTCGGTCAACAGACCATCCGCGACATCAGCCGTTTGCTCAAGGAGAGCATCCGCTACGCTCTGGATCATCGCGATGCGGCGCTGGACTACGCGCTGGGCTATGCCCGCGACATGGACAAATCGCTGGCGGATCGCTTCGTCGGCATGTACGTCAACGACTGGACGCTGGACTACGGCGAGCGCGGCCGCGAGGCGGTGCGCCGGCTGCTCGACGAAGGACATCGCGCCGGCATCATCGCGCAACCGGTCAACGTCGAGTTCGTGGAATGATCGATAAGCCCATCGATGTGTGCGTCATCTACAACCCAACTTCCGGGCGCGGCCGATCCGTGCGGCGTCTTGCCGGTCTGCGACGCACCTGGGCCGACCGCGCCGCCTTCTGGCCTACCAGTGGCCCCGGTCAAGCCGAGGAACTGGCTCTGCAAGCCGCTCGTGAAGGCTTCGCTACAGTAGCCGCCGCCGGAGGTGATGGCACCGTTCACGAAGTCGCCAATGGTCTGCTCCGTTCTCAGCGCCCCGATGTTATCCTCGCCGTGATTCCCACCGGCTCCGCCAACGATTACGCCTCCAGTCTCGGCCTCGACGTCGGCTGGTGGCGACAGTTCGACGCGGTCGCGCCGCGTTCGGTTGATGTCGGCATCGTCCGCGCTGCCGGTCGCAGCCGTTACTTCGTCAACGGTCTGGGACTGGGCTTCAACGGTCAAGTCACGCTCGAATCGCGCCGCATTCGTAGGCTGCAAGGTATCGCCCTGTACGGTCTCGCCGTCTTGCGCACCCTGTGCTTTCGCTATACTCTGTCGCCCATGACCGTGCGCATCAATGACGATGACGAGCGCGTCGTGCCGACGCTAGCGCTATCGCTGGCTCTGGGACAACGCGAGGGGAATTTCGTGGTCGCTCCCGGTGCAGTGCTGGATGATGGATTGTTCGACTACATCCACGCCGGCCCGCTTCATCGCCGCGATCTGGCGACCCTGCTGCCGCGTCTCTTCATGGGTCGCGGATTACCGGCCGATCATCCGAAGTTGTGGCTGGGGCGCTGCCGTCGCGTTCGCCTGCATTCCGAGTCGGCCCTGGTTATTCACACCGATGGCGAATTGTTTTGTGTGCCCGAAGATGGTGTACAGGATCTCGATATTGAACTGCTGCCTGGAACGCTGCGCGTTCTGGCCAGGCTCGGCTAACCCACCGTTCTGATCGTCCATCATTCCGGCTGGAATTGACTTTACTGTTGGAGGAGGCAGTGAATCTCATCCCCGGCGAAAATGGACGGAGTCGTTCCGAGTAAGAGGCACTAACTTTATCAGGCGGGGGCGCGTTTCAAATCGAAAACTCATAGCGAGCCTCCCGCGTAAGCGAGCCTCCCGCGTAAGCGGGGGGAGGATGCAGCGAACACTCCCCCCGCTTACGCGGGAGGCTCGCTCACGCGGGAGGGCTGCGCCATTTGGTTAGTGGTTCTAAGCAATTTCCTCACGCGGGCGGCGTTTCGTCTCCTTCGCTCTGCGTAAACTCGCGCAAGTGCAAGCGTGTCTGATGCTCCTCGGCCTGTTCGCCGTTGACCGTCAAACCCTTCATGTAATCGCGCTGCCAGCCGCGCCGCACCGCATCGGGCCGCAACTCCGCCAGGTCCGCATTAAAGCTGGAGCGCGATTTCTCCCACTCGCGATAGCGACGAGCAAGCTCCGGATTGGCATCCAGCGGAATGTACACCGGCTCTAGTTGCTCGGATAGACCGCGCGGGATGGGTATAACCATGCAGATCGGTTCGCCGCGCTCGAAGCGGACGGAACAATTCGGCCGTGTAAACTTCCAGTTCATGGTGAACGTGGCCGGCAGCCAGTCGGTTTCGACAATGCCCTCCAGAGGCTGAATGCCATCCTTGATAAGATTGGTCGGCCCCTTGACCCACAGGTTGACGCCGCGCGGCGTGCGGAACAAATAGGGGATCGAGAAGGTGACAATGCCGCTGCCGAAATGACTGCTGACGCGGGCCTCCGTATGCGCTCCCGTGTTGGGCGCATCGGCCGACACCACGATGGGAGTGAACAGGCCAGCGAGATCCATCGTGCCCGACGGCGAATCGAAGTGGATTTGCACATTCTCCTTGGCGACCCCGCCATCCCAGTACGCGGTGAACGACAACGGAGAGCAGAGTATCCACCCCGCCTGATTGGCGATCACCAACGGCAGACAGCGATACGGCGCACGTTGCGGGGTGGCATCCATCCACGCCCGGTCCACCGGCGCGGTACTCAGACGCATATCGCTGGCCTGATGCAATTCGTAAGCAATCAAACGATGTTCTTTGTCGCTCATGGCCCGCCTTCCGGTGGTCCTATTTGTCCTTCGGCAACGGCTTATCGAGAATGGCCACATAGGGCTTGCCATCGTCGGAGGTGATATAACCGCGCGACATCTGCCCGGCAAGACGATTGTAGACAATATGAAAGTCGCCCTTAGGACCCAGAACAATGGCCCCACCCTCGGCGCCGGCCTGCTGCAACTGCTCGTTGATGACGGTTTCCGCCGCCTCCTTGACCGAGCGCCGGCCATACTTCACACGCGCGGTAATGTCGTGGGCCACGGCGTAGCGAATGAAATACTCGCCCCAGCCGGTACACGAGACGGCGCAGCCTTCGTTATCCGCGTAAGTTCCGGCTCCGATGATGGGAGAATCGCCGATCCGCCCCGACCACTTGTTCGTCATGCCGCCGGTCGAGGTGCCGGCCGCGAGATTGCCGTCTCGATCCAGAGCCACGGCGCCGACCGTGCCGAAGTGCCGCAGATGTCCCGAAACTGCAGCTCCCGCGCCTTCCTTGCGCGCCTTCTCTTCCTTCTTCAGCGCCTCTTGCAGTTCGCGCCAGCGCTGCTCGGTCCAGAAATAATCGGGGTGAACGATGTCCAACTTCCGCTTGATGGCGAACAATTCCGCCCCCCGGCCGACAAGCAGGACATGCGGTGAATGTTCCATCACGGCGCGCGCAGCCGTGATAGGGTTTCGGACGATGGTGACGCCGGCCACCGCCCCAGCCTTCTTGGTCTTGCCTTCCATGATGGAGGCGTCGAGTTCATGGCGTCCGTCGTGGGTGAACACCGCGCCCTTGCCGGCGTTAAACAGCGGCGAATCCTCCATCACGCGGATGGCAGCCTCAATCGCGTCGAGACTCGCATCCTTCTTCCCTTGCTTCAAGCGCGCATAGCCCTGCCGCAGCGCTTCCTCCAGAACTTCCTTGTGTTTCTTCTCCAATTCCGGCGATACCTTGGCGGGCAAATCGCCCTCACCGCCGTGGATCACGAGGACCAGCTTGCGAGCCGGCTGCGCGGGTGCCGGTTGTTCAGCGACGGCCAACATCCACGCCAGCAGCGGCAGACTCGCCGCGAGAATTAGGAGAAGAAAACGCTTGTGTACCCACATAGGAGGATCTCCCATGACCACTCGGGCAAATAATACCCCACACCATTATTTCCGACTTGCTTCGCGGGCCGATTTTTCTTCGCGTAGAGCCTTCTCTGCTTTACAATACTCGCATGTCTTCGACGAATGCCAATAGGAATTCGGCTGTTCCCGACGGTGCGCGGTTCGCAACCACGCGCTGGAGTCTCGTGCTGGCAGCCCGAAATCAGGCGGCACCCCAGGCCCGCGAAGCGCTGGCGGTGCTGTGCCGTACTTACTGGTATCCGTTGTATGCCTACATTCGGCACCGGGGTTATGACGTCCACCACGCCCAGGATCTCACTCAGGACTTCTTCACCCGCCTCCTTGAGAAAGACTCGCTGGCTACAGTGGATCGGGACAAGGGCAAATTCCGTTCGTTCCTTCTGGCCGCTTGCAAACATTTCCTGGCCAACGCCTACGATCGCGCTCAGGCCCAGAAGCGCGGCGGCGGCAAAATCCTTGGTTCGCTCGACTTTAACGCGGGAGAAGGGCGGTATAGCCGCGAGCCAGCCCACGACTTGACCCCCGAGAAACTGTTTGAGCGCCGCTGGGCGATGACGCTGCTCCACCAGGTTCTGGATGACTTGCGAGCCGAATACGAGCAGGCGGGCAAAGGCTCGGTCTTCGACCGGCTCAAAAGCGTTCTGTCCGGCGACTCGGATGTTGCTCCTTACAGCCAGTTGGCCGGCGAACTGAACACGAGCGAGGCTGCGGTCAAGATGACCGTCCACCGTCTCCGGCGGCGCTATCGAGAACGCTTGCGTCAGGAAATCGCCCAGACCGTCGGCAACCCCGCTCATGTCGAGCAAGAGATTCGCGATCTGTTCGCGGCCCTCCGTCCCTGAAAAAACTCCTCCCCCTGTTACCTTTGCCGAGTTTTGCTTCTGTAAAGGAGAAATACTTCCTCCCAGGAGACGTTCTATGTCAGAAGTGCGTGCCTGCCCAACGTGTGGAACCGAGTTGCCCGCCGATGCCCCGCAAGGACTTTGTCCTCAATGCCTGCTGGCTCAGGGTTTGAAATCCTCGAAGGGGACAGAAGCGGCGGAAGCCGGCCAGCCGCCCACGACCGGCTTTCGCCGCCCGTTTCGGCCGCCGACGCCAGCGGAGTTGGCCCACCACTTCCCCCAGTTGGAGGTTCTCGATCTCCTCGGTCAGGGTGGGATGGGCGCGGTCTACAAGGCTCGTCAACCGGGGCTTGACCGGATTGTGGCCCTCAAGATTTTGCCGCCCGAAGCAGCCGAGGAGCCGGGCTTTGCCGAACGCTTCGGACGAGAAGCACGGGCCCTCGCCCGCTTGAGCCACCCGAACATCGTCGCCGTTTATGACTTCGGCCAGAACGACGGCCTGTACTACCTCCTGATGGAGTATGTCGATGGCTTGAACCTGCGTCAGCTTCTCCAGTCGGGCCAACTCAAGCCCCCGCAAACTCTGCTGATTGTCCCGCAGGTCTGCGAAGCCTTGCAGTACGCCCACGATGAAGGGATCGTCCACCGTGACATCAAACCGGAAAACATCCTGCTGGACAAAAAGGGACGGGTGAAAATCGCCGATTTCGGCCTGGCCAAATTGCTAGGTCAGGCTCCGCTGGACCTCCGACTGACCGGCACACGGCAGGTGATGGGCACGCCGCACTACATGGCTCCCGAGCAGATGGACCGGCCGCTGGAGGTCGATCACCGAGCGGACCTCTACTCCCTGGGTGTGGTTCTCTACGAAATGCTGACGGGCCAGCTGCCGCTCGGCCGCTTCGTCCCGCCGTCGCAAAAGGTGCAGGTCGATGTTCGCCTCGACGAAGTGGTACTCCGCGCCCTGGAGCGAGAGCCGGAACAGCGCTATCAACGGGCGAGCGAAATTAAAACGGATGTCGAATCCGTCCAGCATGCGGAACCTATCTCGGAAGGCCCGCCCGCCCTCCTCCTGGGTCGAACCCCAGAGTTGGAAGCCCGCGTCGTGGAAATCCTTCGTCACGACAAAATAGCGGCGATTCGCTTCTTTCGAGAGGCGACCGGTGCCGGGTTGGCGGCAGCCAAGGAGGCAGTGGAGTGGATCGGCCGGCGTCGAAGCGAGCGAAGCGGGTCGTTTCAATCAGCAAGGAATGCCGACAAAAATTCTCTGTCCAAAGACGGACTCGCTGCGGCGAGACAGACACTGTTGGCGCCGGCACTTGGGCTGATGCTGATCGGGGCGCTGAACTGTACAGGCCTGGCCGTCCTGCTCCTTTCGACAATTCGCCTGTTGAGCGGCGGTCAATTCACCGTATCGAACCTGGGAGCGCAGGAGGCCATCCTCCTCAGCATGGATGGACTGTTGGGGCTGGCCATCCTTTGGGGCGCCTGGAAGATGGTCCGACTCAAATCGCTCGGCTTGGCTCAACTCGGCTGCGTCCTGGCGCTGCTCCCCTTGAGCCCATGCTGGTTTCTCGGCCTCCCCGTAGGCATCTGGGGACTGATTCTTTTAATGCGACCCGAAGTGCGGAAGCACTTTCCGACATCCTCATGAGTTTGGCGTCACTTTATTCCTATCTCGTTGTGTCGATGGAGATCTACGCTCACTGCTCCGGCTGCGCCGGGTCTTGTGGCAACGGCACCGGTGCCGGCGATCCCTTGCCGCCGTGGACCAGCGCATGTAAATCACTCGCGCCGACCGGGTGCGGCAGCGCGAACAATTCACCATAAGCAAAGCCGCACCGGCTGCCGGCGGCGATGGCGTGGCCGGTGACAAAATGGCTCACCTTGGCGAAACGCGCCTCGTCGAACTGCGAGGCGTAACAGTGAACCGCCGCCAACTTCTGCTCGAACGTCTCGGTGATGTCGATGACGAATGTGCTGTGCCAGTGGCGAATCTCGGCGTCGAAGGGAAACGGCGCGTAGACAAGGTGCGGCACGCGATGCGGCGACGTGCCATCGAAACGCTCGTTCCACTTGGTCAACTGCGACCAAAAGCGCGCCGCCTCGATGAGCAAATGGGCCTGATGATGGTCCGGCGAGGCGGCCGGCGTGCGGCCGGCCACACTAATCACCACGGCCGGACGCAAACGGCGAAACCAGGTAGCCAACACGTAGCGATTGGCCGGCACGTCCATCAATTCACGATTCGGTAGGTCGGCGTTGATACGCAGCGGCACACCAAGTACCTGCCGAGCCGCCTCCGCTTCACGCACCCGAATCTCCTCGCTGCCGCGCGGCGTCGGCTCGCCGCTGGTCAGGTCGAGCATGCCCACGCGATGGCCCTGGCGAACCAAGCGCGCCAGCGTGCCGCCGCAGGTTATCTCCAGGTCGTCGGGATGCGGTCCCACGGCCAGCACGTCCAGCCGATCGTATACAATTTCCGACATAGAACGAAATCCACTTATGAAAATGAGTTGGCGAGCGTCTATTCCATTACCAGCCCGCCGCGCGAGCAAGAGACTTCCCTTGCTGGCGCGGCGGGCTGGCAAAGAAGGCGATCATCAGTATCCGCGGCGGACGGAGCCGACGCAAGGGCGTCCCTCTCATGGTACTTTAATCGCTAACGATTATAGTAGGGAGAGGCGACGAGTCCGTGCGGCCGGGATGGCCGAAGAACGGACCTCGAAAGCGAGAATTAATTATGCGCGTGTTGCTCATTGAGGACCATAAACCCCTGGTCCGCGCTCTCAAACAAGGGCTGGAAGAAGAAGGCTTCGCCGTCGATGTCGCCCCCGACGGTCAGGAGGGCGATTTCAAGGCGCGCACGGCCGAGTACGATGTGATTATCCTCGACATCATGCTACCCAAAGAGGATGGTCTATCGCTGCTCCAGCGCTGGCGCAAGGACGGCCTGACCGTTCACGTCCTTCTGCTGACCGCCCGCGGCAGCATGGACGACAAGGTCAAGGGACTCGATCACGGCGCCGACGACTATATGACCAAGCCATTCGAGCTAGAGGAGTTGCTGGCTCGGCTGCGCGCGCTCATCCGCCGCACACATCAAGTCAAAAGTCCCCTTCTTCGCATTCACGATCTGGAGATTGACACCGCCAGCCGCACCGTGCGCCGCGGCGGCAAAGCCATCCACCTGACGCCGCGCGAGTACGCCCTGCTCGAGTTCCTCGCCTTCCATCGCGGCAAGGTGGCCACACGCTCGATGATCTGGGAACACCTGTACGACGACCAGGACGAAAACACCTCCAACGTGGTCGATGTGTACATTCGCTATCTGAGAAATAAGATCGATAAAGGGTATGAACCGCCTTTGATCCTGACGCGCTGGGGCGAAGGCTACATGCTGCGGAGCGAAGATCACACATGAAATCGATCCGCTTGTCGCTGATGGTCTATTTCCTGGCTCTGTTGGCCGTGGCGCTGTTCGTGGCGTCGCTGCTGGTTTATCGGACGGCCGAGAGAACCCTGGAGGCCAAGCGGCAAGCGATGGGGCAGCTAATTGAGGCGCAATACCGGGAGCGCTGCCGCGAGAAAGAAACGCGCTTCGACGACGACCTGCGCGAAACGGCGCAATCACTGGCTCGCTTCGTGCAGGTGCAATTCGACAGCGAGCGTGTCGAGGCGCGCAGCCGTTCCCTCAGCCCGCAAATTCTGGGCTTGCTGTCCTCAAGCCTAAGCCCGAACGGTTATGTGCTGGCACCAACCTGGATCGCTGAGGGAGCGCCGGGGGTAAGACCAATACCGGGAGAGAGACCGGTACCGGGGGCAAGACTCCTACCGGGAGAGAAACGAGCGCCGGGAGGAAGGCCGCCCCGAAGAGAATTCTGGCCCAGCCGGGTATTCCTGGATCTCCACCGCAAGAGTTTCTGGGATCTCACACTCAAGGGGGATCGCTTGTTGCTGCCGGCAGATGGACAGGTCTGCGATTACTTCCAGATCGACAGCCCTTCGGGCAACTCGTACCATTCGCCGTCAATGGCCGGCCGATCCTTCCCCTTAAATCCAAAAGGGTTCGCCCCCGACCGGCTGGTCGATTGGGTCTTCGATGACCCGGTGTTGTCGCCGAATACGCGGATACGGCGGGTGGTACTCAAGACCTCCGGCGTGGACGTGGTATTTTGGGGCCGGAGCAACTCGCGGTCAACACCGCAAGGTTCAAGCCCCTCCCGCGCGGGTCCGACGATTTACGTTCACTGCGCCGCCGAAACGAAGAATCGCGATGCCGCCCTTGCCGAATTAGCGCAAAATCGCGATGAGGAATTGCGCGAAGTCGCCGCTAAGACAAGCGAATCTCTCCACGATCTGCGCCTTCGTCTGCTGGGCATCAGTTTGGCCGTGTTCGTCGCCACAATTGCCGGCAGCTTTTGGCTGGTGCGTCTGGGGCTTTCGCCGCTGCGCCGTCTCTCCGACGCCGTCAGCCGAGTATCCGCCAAAGATTTCCGCCTGCCGCTGGACCAGCGTCCTCTGCCCCTGGAACTCCAACCCATCGCCGAACGACTGAGCAACACGCTCGATCTTCTCAAACGCGCCTTCGCGCGTGAGAAGCAAGCGGCGGCCGACATCTCCCACGAGTTGCGTACGCCGCTGGCCGCCCTGCTGACCACCACGGAATTGGCTCTGCGCAAGCCGCGCTCCCCCGAGCAGTATCGCGAACTGATCGGCGACTGCCGCACCAGCGCCCAGCAGATGAACCAGATTGTCGAACGGTTGTTGACCTTGGCTCGGCTTGACGCCGGCGTGGATCGGCTGCGCGTGCAAACCATCGACGCCACTGCGCTCGCCCAGCAGTGCGCCGCCGTCGTTCGGCCGCTCGCCGAGGCGAACGGCCTCCAACTCACCGTCGATCGTGCCGGCATCGCCTCCGAGACGGGCAACGGTGGCGGCTGCCTGGTGCAGATTGATTCCGACAAACTGCGCGAGGTGGTGAGCAATTTGCTGCACAACGCCATCCAGTACAATCAGCCGGGCGGCTCGGTCGGTCTGCGTGTGGGGCGCGAGAACGGCAGTCTGAAGGTGGAGGTGCGCGATACGGGCATCGGCATCAGTGCCGAGGCGCGCGAGCATATTTTCGAGCGCTTCTATCGCGCCGATCCGTCGCGCGGCAGCGATGAGCCGCACGCCGGCTTGGGCTTGGCCATCGTCAAGGAATACATCGACCTGATGGGCGGCTCCATCGGCGTCGAGAGCATCGAAGGACAGGGCAGCACCTTCCGCGTTCTGCTGCCGGTGCATTAGAGTGCAATCACCGCCAGCCTGCGGCACCAGCAAGGGAACCCTTGCTGGTGCCGCAGGCTGGCGGGTCGGAGACATCTTTCTTTGTTTGGGAGCAGTCGATGCCGGTGCTTACGCTGCCAGGCTCCGCGAAATCTCCTCGCCGCCGCGCATCGCCCTCGCGCGAGGCGAAACAGCGCTGGTTGGATGATCCGGAAGTCGGCATGATGCTGCGCGTCCGCGACGGCGACGAAGACGCCTTCCGCCAGTTGATGGACCTCTACAGCGCGCGCATCTTCGGCTTCTTCTGCCGTCGTCTGGGTGATCGGCAAGAGGCCGAGGATCTGACGCAAGAAGTGTTGCTGCGCCTGTTCCGTTCGCGGCAACGCTATGAGCCGCGCGCTCGCTTCTCGACGTGGATTTTCCATATCACGCAGAACGTCATCCGCAACGCCCTGCGTTTCCGGCAGCGTCATCCCAGCGTGTACCTGACCGCTGTCACCGACGATGAGAATCTGTTGGACGTGTTGCTATCCGGTACGAGCGACGCCCCTTCGCGGCCGTTGGAGCGCGCCGAACTGGCAGGCGTGGTGCGCACCGCCATCGCCGGGCTGGGCGCACGGCAACGCGCCGCATTGGAATTGCATCAGTTCGAGGATCAGACCTACGCCGAAGTAGCCGCTCAGCTGGACATGACGCCCAAGGCCGCCAAGAGTCTGCTCTATCGCACCCGCAATTTGCTCCGCGTTCGCCTCACATCGTTGCTCGATAACGACTGATAGGGTTCTATCCGAAGGAAACCGGTGGGGCAGACACGTTGGCCGCTCGATAATTATAGGGGGGAGCTTCTCAGGCGTTCGCACGCCGCCTCATCCAATCGCCGATGTGTCCCTGATGCCAGATCGCCCAGTTCGTAGTCGCCAATCGCCACGCGCACGAGGCGGCGCACGCGATGGCCCAGAGCGGCCGTCATGCGGC
>Ga0134126_10000546_pt1 | contig 48032 bp, 48 predicted proteins | sample KB31752_FD_96881 | JGI IMG/M metagenome (GOLD analysis project Ga0134126, IMG submission 96881) | Terrestrial soil microbial communities with excess Nitrogen fertilizer from Kellogg Biological Station, Michigan, USA - KB3-175-2 | ecosystem: Environmental > Terrestrial > Soil > Unclassified ...
CGGCCTCGAGGCCGGCTCCCAGGTCGGCCCGGTGGTCAACGCCAAGCAGTTGCAGCGCATCGAGGAGTACATTGCCATCGGCCGGCAGGAGGGCGCCCAGCTCGTGCTCGGCGGCCGCCGCCGCGCCGACGGCGCGCTCGCGCACGGCTTCTTCCTCGAACCCACCATCTTCACCGGCGTGCAGCCCTCCATGCGCATCGCGCAGGAGGAGATCTTCGGCCCCGTGGTCTCGGTGCTCGCCTGCGACGGGCTCGAGGACGCCGTCGCCCTGGCCAACGGCGTGGCCTACGGCCTCTCCTCCTCGCTCTACACCGCCAACGTCCACGCCGCCTTCCGCGCCCTGCGCGACCTCGACAGCGGCATCGTCTACATCAACGCCCCCACCATCGGCGCCGAGGTCCATCTTCCCTTCGGCGGCGTCCGCGGCACCGGCAACGGCCACCGCGAGAGCGGCTTGGCCACGCTCGATGTCTACAGCGAATGGAAGACCATGTACGTGGATTTCAGCGGCCGCTTGCAGCGCGCCCAGATTGACTGAGGCAGGGACTGAGGAATTCCTATGATCATCGGCGTTCCCCGCGAATTGAAGGATCATGAAACCCGCGTCGGCTTGGTGCCCGCTGGCGTCGGCGAGCTGGTCAGCCTCGGCCATACCGTGCTGATCGAGAACGGCGCCGGCCACAATTCCTACTTCGATGACGCCGAGTACCGCCGCCAAGGCGCCGAACTCGTCTCCACCGCCAAGGAGCTCTGGGGCCGCGCCGAGATGATCTGCAAGGTCAAGGAGCCGATCGAGCCCGAGTACCGCTTCTTCCGCCCCGGCCTGCTGCTGTTCACCTACCTCCATCTCGCCCCTCTGCCCGATCTGACCGAAGAGCTGCTGCAGCGCGAGGTCACCGCCATCGGCTACGAAACCGTCGAAGGCGCGGGCGGCGGCTTGCCGCTGCTCGAACCCATGAGCGAGGTGGCCGGGCGCTTGGCCGTGCAGGTGGGCGCCCAGTACCTGGAGCGCCGCCACGGCGGCCGCGGCCTGTTGCTCGGCGGCGTGCCCGGCGTGCCGCCCGCGCGCGTGCTCATCCTCGGCGGCGGCATCGTCGGCACCAACTCCGCCAAGATGGCGGTCGGCGCCGGCGCCGTGGTGACCATCGCCGACCGCAGCGCCACCCGCCTGCGCCAACTGGATGACCTGTTCAGCGGCCGCGTCCTCACGCTCGCGGCCAACCCCACCACCATCCGCGAAGCCGTCGCCGAGGCCGACCTCGTCATCGGTGCGGTGCTGATTCCGGGCGCCAGCGCGCCCAAGATCGTCAGTGCCTCCATGGTGACCAGCATGAAGCGCGGCGCCGTCATCGTCGATGTCGCCATTGACCAGGGTGGCTGCATCGAGACCGCCCATCCCACCACCCACACCCATCCCTCCTACGTGCTGCACGACGTCGTGCATTATTGCGTCACCAACATGCCGGCGGCGGTGCCGCGCACCTCGACGCTCGCCCTCACCAATGCCACCTTCCAGTACGTCCGGCAGTTGGCCGATCAAGGGTTCAACGCCGCCATGGCATCGAACCCGGGCTTGCGCGCCGGCGTCAACACCTATCGCGGCGCGCTCACCCATGCGGCCGTGGCCGCGGCCCAGAACCGCTCGCATAAGGCGTTGAGCGAGTTGCTATAATTTAAGCGTGCGAGAGGGTTCTCCAGCGAGCGCATCCGTCGGCGAAGAGCGTGCCCTGGGCAGCCGCGAAGCCGCGATTTTGCAGGCTTTGCTCGAAGCTTATGTCGAGAGCGGCAATCCCGTGGCCTCGCTGGCGCTGGCCCACGTCACCGGCCTGCCGCGCCTGAGCTCGGCCTCCATCCGCCATATCCTGGCCGAGCTCGAGCAAGCCGGCTACCTCGATCAGCCCCACGTCTCCTCCGGCCGCGTTCCCACCGCCAAGGCGCTGCGCTGGTGGGTGCGGCATTTCGGCCCCCCGGTCCTGCCCGCTGACGATCTCGGGTCGCAGCAGCTCGAACGCCGCCTGCGCGACGCCAGTGACGAGGCCACGCTCTGGATGCGGGCCTCGGAATATCTTTCCGGGGCCAGCAAGCACGTGGGCCTGGTCGCCATCCGGCCGTGGCGCGACGCCGGCCTGAAACAGATTCGCTTCTTCCGCCTCACCGACCACCGCGTGCTTGCCATCTTGGTCGCCGGCGATGGCGTAGTCCGTGAACGCGTCAATCGCGTGCCGGAAAGCTATTCTCAAAGCGAGCTCGACGCCGCGGCCCGCTTTTTCAACCACCACTTCGCCGGTTCCACCTTGCTCCGCATCCGGCGCGAGCTCCAGCATCTGCTGGAGCAGGAACGCGCCGCCTACGACGTGCTGCTCAAGCGGGTGCTGGTGCTCTCGCATTGCGGCGTGCTCGAAATGCAGGACGAAGGCCAGGTCTACGTCCAAGGCGCCAGCCATTTGGCCAGCGTGCTGCAGAGCGGCGAACTCGAGGCCATGCTCGAAAGCTTGAATCAAAAAGAGCGCTGGCTGCATCTGCTGACCGAGATGGATAGCGCCGATTGGATCGAAGCCCAAGGTGCCGCCGCCAGCCCCGCCGTGCGCGTGCGCATCGGCCTGCAGGACGCAGCCTTGCCCGGCTGCTCGCTCGTGGCGGCCGAGTGCGGCCGCGGCACCCTCGCCATCCTGGGTCCCACCTGCATGCCCTATCCCCGCGCCTTGGCGGCGGTGGCGCTGGTGCGCGAGCTCTATGCCCGCGTCGCCGACCTCGAATCCGTCCGGGGGCGCAGCTTATGAAACTGCCCGAGCCCGACCTGCCCGCCGCCCCCGATCCCGACTTCGCGCTGCCGCCGGAGCCGCCCGAGGAAGCCGCGGCGGAGGCTTCGGAGGAGCAAATCCGCAAGTTGCGCGAGGAGCGCGACGGGCTGCAGGACCGCCTCCTCCGCAGCTTGGCCGAAGCCGACAACGCCCGCAAGCGCGCCGCCCGCGAAATCCAGGATGCGCGCGCCCACGCCACCGCCGAGGCGGTGAAGCCGTTTCTCTCCGTGCTCGACAGCTTCGAGCGCGCGCTGCGGCACGCCAATCCGGTGGCCATGGCGGGCGAGAATGCCGCCACCGACTGGCGCAAGGGCGTCGAGTTGCTGCACCGCCAGTTGGCCGACGCCGCCCGCAAGGTGGGCCTGGAGCCGGTCGAGGCCGCCGAACAGAAATTCGATCCGCACCTGCACGAAGCCATCGAAATGGTGCCCACCGAGGCGGTCCCTGAGGGCACCGTCGTCGAGGAGCTGCAGCGCGGCTACAAGCTGCATGGGCGCCTCATCCGCCCGGCCATGGTCAAGGTCGCGCAAGCTCCCGCGAAGGCGCCGGCCTGAGTCGAGTTCCCAAAGTTCCGCCACATGCCCGAAAAGCGTGATTATTACGAAGTGCTCGGCATTGCCCGCGATGCCGGCGACGCCGACATCAAGAGCGCCTACCGCCGCTTGGCGCTCAAGTACCACCCCGACCGCAACCAAGGCGATGCCCGCGCGGAAGAATCGTTCAAGGAAGCCTCCGAGGCCTACAGCGTCCTCGCCGATGAGCAGAAACGCGCCCAGTACGACCGCTTCGGCCATGCGGGCGTCAGCAACGGCGGCGGCTTCGATGCCTCCCACTTCGCCGATTTTTCCGACATCTTCGGCGAGTTCTTTGGCTTCGGGGACCTGTTCGGCGGCGGCCGCTCCCGCCGCGGCGCCCAGCGCGGCAATGACCTGCGCTATGACCTCGAAATTTCCTTCGAGCAGTCGCTTCAGGGCGCCGAGGTCGAGATCAAGTTCCAGCGCCTCGCCGAATGCGACGCCTGCCGCGGCAAGCGCACCCGCGGCGGCGCGCCCCCGGCCACCTGCACCACCTGCGGCGGCCGCGGCCAGGTCCGCTTTCAACAGGGCTTCTTCAGCGTCGCCCGCGCCTGCTCCGCCTGCGGCGGCGCCGGCATGATCATCCGCGATCCCTGCCCCCAATGCCGGGGCCAGGGCCGCGTCCAGCGCGAGGTCAAGCGCACGGTCGGCGTGCCCGCCGGCATCGAGGAGGGCATGCAGCTTCGCCTTAGCGGTGAAGGCGAAGCCGGGGCGTCCGGTGGTCCGGCCGGCGATCTCTACGTGCTGGTCCACGTGCGCGCCCACGCCTTCTTCCAGCGCAAGGGCACGGAGCTGTTCTGTTCCATCCCCATCTCCTTCCCGCAAGCCGCCCTCGGCTGCAGTCTCACCGTTCCCACGCCCTGGGGCGACGAGGTCGCCACCGTTCCGCCGGGTACCGCCAGCGGCGCCGAGCTGCCGCCGCTGCGCGGCAAGGGCGCGCCCCGCGTCAATGCCCGCGGCCGCGGCGACATGCACGTGTTCGTGCAGATCGAAGTTCCCAAGAAGCTCACCCGCGAGCAGAAGCTGCTGCTCCAGGATCTCGACCGCCTCATGCCCAACCAGAACGCGCCCCACGAGGCCGGGCTGTTCGAGAAGGTGCGGGAGCTGTTCGGGTAGCTCCGGCGATGGCGCGGCGGCGCTTCTTCGTCGATGGCTGCGACGGCTGCCGTGCCGAGGTGCATGGACCCGCTGCCGCCCACCTCGCGCGCGTGCTTCGCGCCCAGGTCGGGCAGGATTTCGAGATCGCGCACGCGGGCCGGGTCTACCTGGCCCGCATCCGCAGCGTCGCGCGCACCTCGGTGGAATTCGAAGTCCTGGAAGCGGTGCCGCAGCCGCCTCCCCAGCCCGACTTGGTGCTCGCCCTCGCGCTCTTCAAGTTTGACCGCCTGGAATGGGCGCTGGAGAAGGCCGCCGAGCTCGGCGTCTCCAGCATCGTCCTGATCGCCACCCGCCGGGTCGAGCCTCGCCTGCTCGCCGCCGCCCCCGCCCGCATGGCCCGCTGGCAGGCCATCCTCCACGCCGCCGCCGAGCAGTCTCGCCGCAACGCGGTTCCCCCCATCGCGCCGCCGCGGCCCTTGCGGGAGTTTCTGGCCGCGCCCGGCCCCGGAGCGCGTCTGCTGCTGTCGGAGCTTCCAGCCCATCCGCCCCTCACGCCGGTCTCTGATGCCGCGACCCTGCTCGTCGGCCCCGAAGGCGGCTTCGCGCCCGAGGAGCTCGGCGCCGCCGCGGCCGCTGGTTTCGCTCCGGTTTCGCTCGGTCCCCGCATCCTTCGTTCCGAAACCGCGGTCCTCGCCGCTCTTGCCCGTCTGCGCCCTTGATGCGCCCTAGGTCGGCACGCGCAGCAGGAAATACAGCCCGAGCCCGAGGAATACCGCGTCCGGCGCCCAGGCCGCGACCGGCGCTGGCAATTGGTTCAGGTTCCCCAAGGCCTCCAGCAGGCTGGCCGTGCTCCAGTAGGTGATCGCCACCATGATCCCCACGCTCACGCCGAGCAGCGTTCCGCGCCGGCCGACGGTGAGCGCGAAGGGAAACGCCAGCAGCGCCATGATCACGGTGATGAGCGGATACGCCAGCTTCTTCCATAGCGTGATGCTCAGCCGCCCGACCGTATAGCCGCTGGCGCGCAGCGCGCCGATGTAGCGGTGCAATTCGCCGAACGACATTTGGCTGCCTTGCCGCGCGTCGGTGGCGAAATATTGCGGGGATTCGGGCAGCCCTGGGAAGCTGGCCACCAAGAACGGCTGGTAGGACGTGGCCACGGCGCCTTGGAACTGCCGCGTCCAGCCGTTGGTGAACACCCAGCCTTGGATGCCGTCATCCCACCGCGCCTGGCGCGCGAAAATGCGCCGCGTCAGCTCAAAGCTCTGCGGATCGAACTCGAACACCGACACGTCGGCGAATGCCGCCCGGTTGGGATCGAAGAAGGTGAAGTAGTAGATGTCATTGCCTTGCCCGAAGACCCACTTGTGCTCCGGATTGCGGTAGGTCTGCGGCGGCTGCCCCTTGATGATGGCGCGCAGCGCGTCCTGTTTCTGGTTGAATTGCGGCAGCCAGGTTGCGTCCAGTCCGAACTGCAAGCCGCACAGCACGCCGGCGGCGATCACCATCGGCGCCAGCACGCGGTAGGCGCTGATGCCTGAGGCCTTCATGGCCGTGACCTCGTTGGCCTTCGACATCAATCCGACCGTGATCATCACCCCGGCCAAGATCGCCAGCGGCGCCATGAGATAGAGCATCTGCGGGCTGAAATACAGCAGGTACTCGAGCACCACGCCCATGCCGATGTGGTGCTGCAGCACGCTGCCGATCAACTCGAAAAGCGTGAACACCAGCACCAGCATCCAGAACGCCGCCAGCAGCAGTCCGGTGTAGGCCAGGAATTCGCGGACGACATAGGCGTCGAGCGCCGCCGGCAGCCAGTGCCGCTGCCCCAGCCCAGGCCCGGGCCGATGCGCTCGCCGCTGGCTGGTGGCCGCGCGGATCCAAGCCACGGGATCGGCGCCCGCGATCGGGCGCAGGGGGATGCGGTCCAGCCGCGATAGGCTCCAGCCGGCCGCAGCCAGAAAGGCCAAGTTCGCGCCCCAGGCCCCCAGCCAGGGAGGCACCGCGCCCTGCTTGGCCAAGCCCAGGCCCAGCACGAACAAGAGGTAATAGGCCAGGATCAGGAGCAGCGTCAGCACGAATCCCCCGGCCTTGCCTCCGCGGCCGCCGCGCAGCCCCAGCGCCATGCCGAGCATCGCCATCGCCAGGGTGGCGAAGGCCAGGGCCCAACGCCGATGGAACTCGACCCGCGCCTCCCGCCAGTCCGGCGCGTACTGCGCCCGCTTCCACAATGCCGCCAGCGGGAGCGCGGCGACGGCAGTGGCGCTCGCGCCGCTGGCGGGCGCCGAGAACGGTATGTCCACCGTCTCGAACGCGCTCACCATGCTCGTGCTCGGCCGCTGCGGGTCCAACTGGTACTGCGCCCCCTTCACCAAGTGCAGCTGCACCTCGCCCGGGCTTCGGCTGATCAGCTCGCCCGCAGCCGCCAGGGTCAATTGCGGCGAAGTGCGGTTGATCATGTCCGCCACCAGCACTTGCCTCCACTGCGCGCCGTTGGCGTCGCCGGTGTAGATCACCCAGTTGGGGTCGTTGTCGGGCTCGAAGAATACCCGCGGCTGGATGGCCGACGCGATCTGCGTGCTGGCCAGCTGCGTCGTCAGCCGATTCAGGCGCTGCCGCGCCGCCGGCGCCCATCCGAGCGTGATCACCAGCGCCAGCGCCGTCGCCGCACCCGCCAATTCGAGGATGGGGCGCATCAGGCGCCTGGAGCTGGCGCCGTTGGCCCGCATCGCGGTGAGCTCTCCATCCACGCTCAGCCGCCCCAATCCGATCAGCACTCCGACCAGCAAGGCCATCGGCAGTGTGAACACCAGCGCCGTCGGCAGCACGTCCCCGACCAATTCCAGCAACGCGCCGCCGTTCACTTGCACCGCCGCCTCCAGCGCGCGGCCCAGGTCTTGCATGAAGATCACGAAGGTGAACAGCAGCAGCCCCACCGCTGCGCTCGCGGCGACTTCGCGGCGAATGTAGCGTTGGAGCGTCTTCATTGCCCTTGCCCTTCAGTATGAGCCCGGAACCACCACGAGGCGGTTCGGCGCCGGCACCGTTGGCAGCAGCGTCATCAGTGCGTAGGGATGATTGGCGTCGGTCGCGAGCCGCACCACCGCCAAATCATTCGAGCCGGCGTCAGCGGCAAAGAGATACCCGCCGGGCGCTTGCGCCAAGGCCTCGGGCCGCGTTCCTAATCGCAGGAACGCGGCCGGCTTGCGGGTGGCCAACGTCGTCGCGGAAAGCGTTCCGGCGCGGTCGTTGGCCACGAACAGCAAACTGCCGTCCGCCGTCACCGCCATCGCGCCTGCGCCCAAGCCGGCCTGCAGGGTTCCGGCGACTTCCCCGGTGGACGTGTTCACGATGGTCACCGTCCCCGCCGCATTGCTCACGTAGAGTTCGCCCCCGTCGGGTTTCAATTCCATGCTGCGCGGATCTTCTCCCACGGGAAGGTAGGCCAGCACACCCGCGCGGGCCGTGTCGAGCAGCGCCAGGCGCGCATCCGTCAAGGCGAAGGCGGTGTGCCCGTACGGCAACGCCGCCAGCGCGCGCGCCGGTGCGTCGAGCTGGAAGAATGCCGCGCCTCGCTTGCCTGCGGAATCGAATGCCTCGACTCGCCCGTCCGCGCTGGCAGCGAGCAGCGTGCCTTCCGGGCCCATGCACACCGCCATCGCCGCCGCGCTGAGGCGCCGCTGCCAATGCAACTCGCCGCTCCTGCCGTCCCGTGCCTGCAGCCAGCCCTGCCCGCCGGCATCGGTGCCGGCGACGTACAGCACCTCCGCTTTGGGATCCAGCGTTGCCGCGGCCGGGTTCACTCCCAGCATCCGGTGCTCGGCCTGGCTGCGCCTGGGGTCCAGTCGCCACATCCCGGCGTCGGCATCGGCGGTGAGGGCCACGGCCGCGTGCGAGGCAGGATCGGCAAGCAGCACCGCGACCCGGCCCGTCACCGCCCAAGTGCGCCGCGTCGTCAAGGTTGCGGCATCCAAGGCGCGCACCATGCCTTGGCCGGCGACATAGACGGTGGCCGATGGCGTTGCCGGCCCGGTGCCGGCGCAGCCGGCCAGCAGCACGGCCAATCCGGCGGGCAGCAGTAGCCTGGCCTTATCCAAAGAACACCGACGCCATGGAATAAAGATCCTCGCCCACCTTCCGGTTCCGCTGCAATGCCTCCTCCAGCGGAACGCTGGCCATGGCCTGTCCGCGCAGCGAGGCCATGCGCCCGAATTCTCCGCGGTGCACCATGTCCATCGCCTGCACGCCGTATCGGGTCGCCAGCATGCGATCAAACGCCGTGGGTGAGCCCCCGCGTTGGGTGTGGCCCAGGATCACCACCCGGGTCTCATAGCCGGTGTGCCGCTCGATCTGCTCGGCGAGCAAGTTGCTCACCCCGCCCAGCCGCTCGTGCCCGAACTCGTCCCGCTGCCCGCCCTGGGTCACCGGGGCCTCCGCCCATTTTGCGCCTTCGGCCACCACCACGATGCTGAAGTATTTTCCGCGCGCGTGCCGCCGCCGCAGCAGCTCGCACACTTCCTCCAGATTGAAAGGCTTCTCCGGGATCAAGATCACGTCGGCGCCGCCGGCAATGCCGGAGTACACCGCGATCCAGCCCGCCTCGCGCCCCATGACCTCGACCACCATCACGCGATTGTGGGCTTCGGCGGTGCTGTGCAGGCGGTCAATCGCTTCGGTGGCGATGCCGACCGCCGTGTCGAATCCGAAGCAAAGGTCGGTGCCGGAAAGATCATTGTCGATCGTCTTCGGCACGCCCACCACCGGCAAGCCGGCTTGCGAAATCCACTGCGCCACCCCCAGCGTGTCATCCCCGCCGACGGCGACCAGCGCCCCTAATCGCTGCGCCTGGAACGTCTTCTTCACCCGTTCCAGCCCCTCCGGATCCCGCGCCGGGTTGGTGCGCGAGGTGCGCAGAATCGTGCCCCCGCGATGGATGATCCCGGCGATGCTGTCCAAGTCGAGCTCCATCGCCCGGTTCTCGACCACGCCGCGCCAGCCTTCCAGGAACCCCACCACCGAGTCGCCATAGTACATGGTGCCCTTGCGCACCACCGCCCGGATCACCGCATTCAGCCCCGGGCAGTCGCCTCCGCCGGTCAGGATTCCCACTCGCATGGTTCAATTTTACCTGCGCGTTATGCTTTGGAAATGCCGCCCCGCATTGGCACCCATGTCTCCAGCGCCGGCGGCGTCCACCTGGCTGCGGAGCGCGCCCACGAGCTCGGGTGCTCGACCATGCAAGTCTTCACCGCCAGCCCTCGTCAGTGGAAGGCCTCGGCGCCCCAGCCGGAAGCCATCGCCGAATTGAAGCGTCTGCGCCGGAGCTACAAAATCCAGCCGCTGGTGGTCCATGCCAGCTACCTCATCAATCTGGCCGGCGGCCCCTTCCGCGCACGCTCGATCTCCGCCTTGCGCGGCGAGCTTGAACGCGCCGCCGCCATCGGCGCCGAGTACTTGGTGCTGCATCCTGGCAGCGGCGAGCTGCGAGCGTGCGTCGAGGCTCTGGGCGAGGCCTGCGCTGATTTTCAATGGAACGGCTTGCAGTTGCTGATTGAAAACACCGCCGGGGGAGGGAACCACCTCGGCGGCGATTTCGCCGCCGTCGCCGCCATCCTGGATGCCTGCCGCGATCTGAAGCTGGGTGCGTGCATCGACACCTGCCATGCCTGGGCGGCCGGATACGATCTGGCCACCGACCAGGGATTCACCGCCGCCCTGCGCGAACTCGACCAGACCATCGGCCTGCGCCGCGTCCCGGTCTTCCACGCCAACGATGCCAAGTCCGGCCGCGGCAGCCACCTCGACCGCCACGCCCACATCGGCGCCGGCCATCTCGGCACCGCCACCTTCGCCCGCCTGCTCCGCGACCGTCGGCTCCGCACCAAGGCCTTCATCGTCGAAACCCCGCCCGACGGCCAGCCCCGCGATCTCGCCACGCTCCTGCGCCTCGCGCAATAGTGCCGGCACTGCCGTTTTTTGCCGCACAATAGAGAATTCATGGACGCGCCCTCTTACGCGCCCGCCAGCTTCGAGCCGCAATGGGCCGAGCGCTGGGCGGCGGAAAACCCTTTCGCCGGCCGCGCTTCGTCCGGCCGGCCGAAGTACTACGTGCTGGAGATGCTCCCCTATCCCAGCGGAGCGCTGCACATGGGCCACGTGCGCAACTACGCCATCGGCGATGCCTTGGCGCGCTTCCTGTGGATGAAGGGCCATGACGTGCTGCATCCCATGGGCTGGGACTCGTTCGGCCTGCCCGCGGAGAACGCCGCCATCCGCCATCGCACCCACCCGCGCACCTGGACGCTGGGCAACATCGCCCACATGAAGCGCCAGGACCAGCGCTTCGGCTTCAGCTACGACTGGTCGCGCGAGGTCACCACCTGCCTGCCCGATTTCTACCGCTGGAACCAGTGGTTTTTTCTCAAGCTCCTGGAGCGCGGCCTCGCCTTCCGCAAGCGCGGGCTGGTGAATTGGTGCCCGAAGTGCGCCACCGTGCTGGCCAACGAGCAGGTCGCCGGCGGCGTCTGCTGGCGGCATGAGGACACGGCCGTCGAGCAGCGCGAACTCGAGCAGTGGTACTTCCGCACCACCGCCTACGCCGAGGAGCTGCTGCGCGATCTGGACCGCCTGCCCGGCTGGCCGGAGCGCGTGCGCACCATGCAGCGCAACTGGATCGGCCGCAGCGAAGGCGCCGAGATCGAGTTCGCCATCCCCGGCATCGGCTGCGCCCGCGTCTTCACCACCAGGGTTGACACCATCTACGGCGCAAGCGCGCTGCTGCTCGCCCCCGAGCATCCCCTCGTGGCCCAGCTGCTCGACCGCGAGGGCGCGGCCCGCGCCCGTGCCCTGCGCAACCGCCAAGGCCATCTCGAACCTGGGCAGGAGCCCGAGAAGGAGGGCTTCGACACCGGCCGCACGGCGGTGAATCCGTTCAGCGGCGAATCGCTGCCCATCTGGATCGCCAACTACATCCTGATGGGCTACGGCACCGGCGCAGTCATGGCCGTGCCTGCGCACGACCAGCGCGACTTTGAGTTTTGCACCCGCTATGGGCTGGCGATTCGCCCTGTCGTTTCGCCCCCCGAGGGCATTCCCGCCCGACTCGATTCCGCTCTCGAAGTCGATGGCGTCCTCATCCATTCCGGACCCTACACCGGAACGCCCAACCGCGCCGCCATCGCCGCCATGGTCGCGGCAGCGGAACGCAATGGCTGGGGGAAGGGAACGGTCACCTACCGCCTGCAGGATTGGGGCATCTCCCGCCAGCGCTTTTGGGGCACGCCGATTCCCGTGATCCATTGCCCGAAGTGCAGCGTCGTGCCGGTGCCCCTCGAGCAGCTTCCAGTGCTGCTGCCCGACGAGGTCACGCTCACCGGCGAGGGACAGTCGCCGCTGGCCGCCGATGAGCGCTTCTGGCGCGTGGCCTGCCCGAAGTGCGGCGGCGAAGCCCGCCGCGAGACCGACACCATGGATACCTTCGTGGATTCGTCCTGGTACTTCTACCGCTATTGCAGCCCGCGCGCCGAAGCCTCTCCCTTTGAGTCCGGCGATATCGCCCGCTGGTGTCCCGTGGACCAGTACATCGGCGGCATCGAGCACGCCATCCTGCACCTGATCTATACCCGCTTCTTCACCAAGGTCATGCGCGACCTGGGTCTGTGCCAGCTCGACGAGCCCATCACCCGCCTGTTCACCCAGGGCATGATCACCCGCCACGGCGCCAAGATGTCGAAATCCAAGGGCAACGTGGTGGATCCGGCGGAGTTGATCGAGCGCTTCGGCGCCGACGCCACCCGCATGTACGTGCTCTTTGCCGCCCCGCCGGAGAAGGATTTCGATTGGCAGGACAACGGCGTCGAGGGCATCCACCGCTTCCTCGCCCGTGTCTGGCGGCTGGCCGCGGCTCCGCCGGCGGCCTCGGCACAGGGTGCGTCGGATTCGCAATTGCTCCGCAAGGCCCATCAAGTGCTGGGCAAGGTGACCCGTGATTTCGAGGGCCGCTGGCACTTCAACACCTCGATCGCCGCCCTGATGGAGCTGGTCAACGAGTTCTACGCCTGCGAGGGGAAACTCTCGCCGGCCGCCCACGCCCAGGCGATGCGCATGCTGCTGCTCATGCTGGCGCCGTTCGCGCCGTTCTTGGCCCACGAACTCTGGCAGCGCCTCGGCCACCGCACCCAGATCGGCCTCGAGGATTGGCCCGCATTTGATCCGCAGCTTGCGCGCGAGGAACTGATCGAGGTCGTGGTGCAAGTCAACGGCAAGTTGCGGGCCCGCATTGCTGTTCCGCCGGGCACCGCCGCCGCCGGACTCGAGGCCGCCGCCCGCGCCCACGAGAAGATCGCGCCCTTGCTCGCCGGCGTCGTGCCGCGCCAGGTGGTGGCGGTTCCTGGTCGCTTGGTCAATTTCGTGCTGCCATGACCACCAATGCTGCCATTGTCGTCCTCGATTTCGGCGCCCAATACTCCCAGTTGATCGCCCGCCGCGTGCGCGAGCTCGGCGCCTACAGCCTGCTGCTGCCCCATTCTGCCGCCTGGGAGCAGATCCAGGCCCAGCACCCCGCCGGCATCATTCTTTCTGGCGGTCCGGCCTCGGTGTACGCCGCCGACGCACCGCGCTGCGCGCCCGAAGTCTGGACCAGCGGCTTGCCCGTGCTCGGCATCTGCTACGGCCTGCAGTTGATGGTGCACACGCTGGGCGGAACGGTCGAGAATGCCGACCAGCGCGAGTTCGGCCGCGCCGAAGCCACGCTCGATCCCGCTTGCGCGCTGTTCCGCGGCAGCAGCGGCCGCGAAATGGTCTGGATGTCGCATGGCGATTCCGCCCTGCAGCTTCCCCAGGGCTTTCGCGTGGCCGGTCGCAGCCCCTCGGCTTTGGCCGCGATTGAGAATCCCGATCGCAAGATGTGGGCCGTCCAGTTCCACCCCGAAGTCCGCCACACCGAGCATGGCGACCAATTCTTGGGCAATTTCCTGGATCTGTGCGGCATCCCGCGCACTTGGACGCCGCATTCATTCATTGAAGCGCAGGTCGCCCGCATTGGCGAGCAAATCGGAGAGAAGGGAAGCGCCATCTGCGGCCTTAGCGGCGGGGTGGACTCGACCGTGGCTGCCACCTTGGTCCACCGCGCCATCGGCAGCCGGCTGACCTGCGTGTTCGTCAATAACGGCTTGCTTCGCCAGGACGAGTTCACCAAGGTGCAGCAGTCGCTCCGCTCGAAACTCGGCTTGAACATTCTCGCCGTGGATGCGAGCGGGCGGTTCCTGTCCGCGCTCGCCGGCGTCACCGACCCTGAGCAGAAGCGCAAGATCATCGGGCGCGTCTTCATTGAAGTGTTCGAGCCGGAGGCGCGCAAACTGGGCGCGGATTACCTGGTGCAGGGAACCCTCTACCCCGATGTGATCGAGTCGGTCTCGGTGCGCGGTCCCTCGGCCGTCATCAAGAGCCACCATAACGTCGGAGGCCTGCCCGCGGACCTGCGCCTGAAGCTGGTCGAGCCGCTGCGCGAGCTGTTCAAGGACGAAGTCCGCCGAGTCGGCGCCGATTTGGGCGTGGATCCGGAACTGCTCCAGCGCCAGCCCTTTCCCGGCCCGGGCTTGGCGGTGCGCATCGTCGGCGAGGTCACGCCCGAACGCATCCAGCTGCTCCAGGCCGCCGATGCCATTGCCGTCGCCGAAATCAAGCAAGCCGGGTGGTACACCCGCCTGTGGCAATCCTTCGCGGTGCTGCTGCCGGTGCGCACGGTCGGGGTGATGGGCGATTTGCGCACCTATGGCTATACCTGTGCCCTGCGCGCCGTCCACTCCGACGATGGCATGACCGCCGACTGGGCGCCGCTGCCCTATGACCTGCTGGGGAAGATTTCAAACCGCATCGTCAACGAGGTGGCCGGCATCAACCGCGTGGTCTACGACATCAGCTCCAAGCCTCCGGCCACCATCGAGTGGGAATAGCGGCGGAGGTATCCTGGGGGTAGGCCCGAGCTGCCCGAAACGCCGAAGTCATGGCCAACGTCCAAGATGACATGGAAGCGGTTCTGCCCCGGTTGACCGGCGTTTCGGCCCCGTCATCCCCGGCCCCACCCGATGTCGCGGACCAATTCGCCCTGCTGCGCCGCTGCCAGCAGCACGAAGCCGGCGCTTTCGAGGAGCTGGTGCGGCGGTTCCACCCCCGCGTGGCGGCGGTCATCCGTGGAATTCTGCGCAACTCCAACGATTGCGACGACGTCGCCCAGCAGGTCTTCGCCAAGGTCTATTTTGCCTTGGACAAGTTCCATTTCCAGTCGGCGGTCACCACCTGGATCTACAAGATCGCCGTCAACGAGTGCTACGACCATCTGCGCAAGTTGCGCGTCCGCAAGGCGACCATCCTCGCCGACCTTTCCGAGGAGGAAGCGGCGTGGGTGGAGAATCGGGATGTCCAGGCCAAGGCCGGCATCGCTAGCCTCGAGCGCCAGGTCGAGATGCGCGACTTGGCCGAAAAGCTCCTCGCTCGGCTGTCACCCGAGGATCGCATCCTGCTGATTCTGAAAGAAGTCGAGGGCCATTCGGTGCGCGAAGTGGCCGATATGCTCGAACTGAATGAAAACACGGTCAAGGTGCGCTTGTTCCGTGCACGCCAAGCCCTGTTGTCGGCTTGGAAACGAAAGCGCGTTTAGGGAGAACCGGTCATGTCCGATTGTCGTGAATTTGTCTTGGCGCTGGAGGAGCATCTGGCGCTTCATCCCGGAGCCTTGCCCGCGGATATTCCGGCGCCGCTCGGCCTCCATGCGGCGGGCTGCAGCGCTTGTGCCCAGCGCTGGCATACCGCGGGGCAGAGCCGCAGCTTGATGGCCGCTCTGCGTGGCCCGGCGGTCGTGGACGACCCATTCTTTTGGACGCGGCTGCAGGCGCGCATGGATGGGCCTTCGCGGCAGCGCTCGTTCCGGGTGGGCGGACGCGAGCTCGTCCTGGCCAGCGCGCTGTTCGCGGTGACCCTAGGGTCATTCGTCTACAACTTCCGGCGGACCGAGCGCCCGAACGCCGACGAAGCCATCGCGCTTGACGTGCCCCACCTCAACCCCATGCATCCGGCCGACGATCATGTTCGGCCGCAAATGGCCGACGTGATGCTCAACCTGATGAACCCGTAGGCCCACCATGGATCGCCGCCCCCTTGTCTACGTCGCCTTGATCTTTGTTAGCGGGCTGCTGCTTGGAGGCACTGCCATGAACCTGGCCGAGCACTATTGGCTGCATGCCCATCCGGCCAACGAGTACGACATCCGCCAGCACCGTGTCATCGCCCAGCGCATGAGCCAGCGCCTGCATTTGGCCCAGCAGCAGCAAGACCAGGTGGACGCGGTGCTACAGCAGACGGTGGGGCAATACCAGCAGCTGGAGCTGCGCCTCGCGCCGCAATTCGATCAAGTCCGGCAAGCCGAGCGCGACCGGCTGCGCGCCATCTTGAACCCGCAGCAACGGCAGGACTTCGATCAGATTGTTCACGAGGTGGATGCCGAGTACCCGCTTAACGAACGCCCGGCGGTGCTTTCGCCGGTGCCTTGCGACACCGCCGGGGCCTCGTCCCATCCCTGAGACAACGCAACATAATATCCATTATCAGACGTTCCAGCCCGCCATTCGGCGCAACGCCTTCAATCCATGGAGGCTAGATGGCGAAGTCGAAATCCCAGAAGTCGAAAACCGAAACTGAGAGTTGCGAAGTCCCAGCCCGGACGGGCTGGGTGTTGTCGTTTCCCGGAATCCCCGTCCTTTGGTTCCCGGTGGACGCCCCCGGCAAGGCCATGGTGACCCTGGCGGAACTGGTTCGCCAGTATCGGCTGGCGCACAACAAAGTCCCGCGGGGCGCTTCGTTGAGCATCAAGCAAGGCTACGAAGAGCCGGTTGTTCACTGCTCGGAAACCGCGTAGAAAACAGAACCCCCGGCCGCGCCTGAACTTTGGCAAGAGATGCGCGGCCGGGGGCCATTACCGACCTGGAGGGCCGATGCGGATATTCTCAGTGTTTTCTCGGTTTTTGGCAAGGAAAATTTGCCAATGCCCAAACGTCATTTCGAGCAGCAGTATTTCTGGGTGTCGCGGTCCGAGTTCGACGCGGACCTTGCCCGGCGCGACCTTGCCGCCACCTGCCATCTCATCGCCCCGATTATTGGCTGGTTCGACATCTGCGAAGGCACCTACCTCCAGGCGCGGGCGGACTGGCGCGAGGCGCGCTACCGGCTGGACGCTGTTCGAAGCCGCGTTGCTTGTCTGCGCCGTCCTGTCGCCAGCGTGTCGGCATGTGAATGCGCAAGGCACCGAGCCTGCATTTAGCTTTGTCTCAAGCGGCGGCATCCTCACTCTCCGTCCCAATTACGCCTTCGATTCTGTGCGGCTGAAGCAGCTTGCCGGAATGCTCTACGCCGATCAATTCCCTGGCGGGAGCGTTCAGGCGAAGCTGAACGCGGCCGTAGCCGCTGCGCCGGCAACCGATGGCGTGGTGATTGCCCCCCCAGGGATGGGGGCCGGTGTTCCATCCAGCGTGCCGTCTGGCGTCACCTATATTGGCTACAACGGCGTGTCTGCATCGAGCCCCGGAGGCATTGCGATCACGCAGGGCACGCCGCCCGAAGCGCTTGCCGCCAACGTCCTCCTCAACGCGAAGCAGATGGCATCCTCGCCCGGTTCTACTCCGCAGAATACGGCCTACATCGAGCAAACCGTAACCGGCGCGCTCGCCGGCAACACTCAAAACACCAACTGGGCAATTTTCGCGGCGGGCCAAGTCAGTTCGCCGACCTCCGATCAAGCCGGCGAAGAGGAGGACGGCTTGGAGGGAGAGGCATCTGCGATTGGCAGCGGAACCTGGCCGAATCTTGTGGGCGTCGGCGCTCAGACGCTTGTGTACGACTCGGCCGGATCGAGCATCGCAGTTAATCAAGCGGACTCAATGTATGCCCGCGCTCCGATTCTGGCTTCGAGCGGCGGCACGGCGACTCTCGCCGACGCAATCTCGATGCGGGTTGACACCCCGAACGCGGGCAGCGCCAACAATGCAGGCATCCAGAACTCAAGCCTCGATGCCGCGCATCCGGCAATCGAGCAGATTGCCACGGCTGGCACCCCAGTTTGGCAATGGATTACCAACACGTTTGCGACCCAAACCGACGATCTTTGGCTTCAATCGCAGAATGTCCCTGGCGGCGGCACTTCCGCCGACATCTACTTGTCGCATGGCGGCGCTGAAGGCCGGACTGGCGGCGCCGGGCCTCTGTACCTGACGGCGGGAGGTTCAGCATCGGTGGTGATAAATGGCGAGCCCACTCACCCAAACTTTGGCGGCACTACGAACGGAACGGGCGGGCTTGCCATATATGCCGGCGGGGCTTCGGGCTCGCTCTCGCCCGTGGCTTCGGTGGGCTTGATCCGGTTGCCGAACAACACCGGAATCGTCGCCCGAAATGCGGCCAACAGCGCCGACATCACCCTAATCCAGACCAACGCGGCCAACAATGTTGTGATTGACGCGAACGCTCAAGGAACATTGTTCGGCGGCCAGATTACTATTGGCAACGGCTCGGCCGTCACCGGAATCATCCGCGCGGCGATTGATATTGCATTTTCCGCAATCGCGGCGGGAACATGCCAAGAGCAGACGGTCGGCCTGACGGGCTTACTCGCCAGCGCCGGCGTGTTGGCAAGCCCATCCAGTCCCATTGGATCCAACCTCGCCTGGAGCGCATCTCCGACTTCCGGAGCGGCCAGAATCCGCGTATGCAACCCGACCGGTGCCTCGATTACGCCAGTAGAGGTGACCTGGAACATCGTGGCCATCCAGTGACGCTCACCGTCCAATTCAGCAGCCGTGGGTTTCACCGCGGCTCGCGCCGGCGCCTTCATCGCCAGTTCATCGCGGCGATCGAGCGCATCGCCGTCGATTGCCGGGCAACGCCCGAATCCATCGCAGCGGAACTGCTCGAGGTGGCTTTGATCGAGAGTTTCGAAAAGCGTTACGGCCAATCCATCGCAGCCTGGATGGCCACCCAGCCCGCCCGCCTGGACAACGGCGCGGGGCGCATGCGCGCGGCAGGCGGTCTGCTCACGTCTGCCGCGCCGGCTATTTCGTGAACCGTTCTAGAACGGTGCCCGCGACCGTCTTTTTCGCCAGCAGTGAGAAGCGGTTGTCGAAAACCAAATGGTACGAACCCGCTGGCAGTGGCCCGACGTGCAACGTAGCGGCCGTGATCTTGCCGGAAGAGAAATAGGCGCGGAATTGATGCCCGTTCAGCCAATTCGTGAAATCATCGTCGGCGAGCACGTAGGCCACAATGTCATTTCCACGGCCGCCCAAGGCGGTGATGTGGCCAGTGACCATGGCGTCTCCGGTGTAGGACGCAAAGGCGACACTGGAGTATCCGAGGGCGGCAACCTGAATCGGGTTCGGCGTGAGGTTCAACGTCTGACTCGGCCTGAACGCATTGCATCCCACGGCGAAGAAAACAATCAGGGTAAGGGCGGCGTGGCGCATGGACGAATTGTAAGCGACGTTTCGCGCCACGCGATTTTCGGGATCCCGAAAGGGCAATTCCCTTCCCTACTGCCGAACGACGCTCAGAGGGCCGCCTGATGGCCATGGTGGAGCGGCTGTTGCCCTCCCGCTCATGCGCCCAGCGTCCGGGGACCCGCGCGCGCAGCCTGGCAAGGCTGCGTCGTGAGCGCGCGGGGGCCTCGTGCCTGGCCGCGCAGCGGCCGGGCGGCGGCGAAGCCGCTTCACTTGATGTTGTCAAACATCTAGCAATATCTTACGCGGATTGGTTGAAAATCCTAGAGACGCCAGAAGAACGCCAAAGATTAAAATGTTTTAATCAAGCGCGGCTCATGGCTTCGCTGCACACCATCTGGCGGGAGGGCATCAATGCCGATCGAGCTCGAGACATCAAACGGCTTGCGGCCTGCCATACGGAATGGCTCGGCTTCCGCTGTTGTGACGCCGGCCGGGTGCTGGCGGTGCCTATCGGCTGCAACCACAAGCTCTGCCCGGTGTGTGCTGCACATCGGGCTGAGAAGTACCGCGCTCGCGTGAGCCAGTTGTTTGATCGGCTCGATAATCCGTGGTTTTTGACGCTCACGGTTCCGAACGTGCGACGGCTCTCGAAGCGCACATTTTCTCGCATCCGCTGCCAGACCCGGAAGTTCTTGAAGCTTTATGAGGCCTGGGTGCGGGGCGGTGTCTATAGCCTCGAAACCACCTGGAACCGCAAAGAGCAAACCTGGCACGTTCATGTCCATGTGCTCTTGGATGCAGCCTTTTCCCCGCCATCGAGGCGCACCGAGTTTATTCAATTCAAGCGGGCATTGGAGTTCACCTGGTTGCGGCTCACTGGCGGCCGGCAATGGGCAGCCTCGGATTGGGAGTACTGGTACGAGCAGACCTGCCAGCCGGGCTTGGCAAAGGCGTGGAACCGGGTCAATCGTCGGGTGGTGGATGTGCGCCCGGTGCGCGACCGCAAGGGCGCGGCCTTCGAGGTTTTCAAATACATCACAAAGGTTTCTAATTTTGTTGATGATACGATAGCTGTAGAAGAATTCCTGCGCGGCTCGCGCGGCGTCCGAATGCTCCAGACGTTCGGCACCTGGTACGGCTTCAAGTTTGACGCTCCCGAAGCGGCATCGGCCGGTCTGAAATGCACCGCTGGGTGTGCGGTCAGCCACTGGCACAACATCGGCCGATTTTTCCGGGAGTGCATCGAGACCTTGCCGGGGGGCGCGTTTGCCCTCCGTCATGGTGTAGTGAAACCACCTGGAGGATAACAATGCTTCGAGAGCGCGTATTGGTTGACGTGAAATGGGACAAGCCGGGCACCGAGGTTTGCGGAACACTCGCGGCCGTCCGCAAGACCGACTTCGAAGGAAAGCCGGGTCTGGCCTACAAGGTGTTGGACGCCCACGGCCAGATTGTCAGGTTCTTCGGCACCACCGAAATCAATTCTAAGCTGCTGCCGTCCGATATCGGCTGCAGGGTTCGCGTTCAGTTCCGCGAAACCAAGGACATCGGCGGCGGGAGGGACCAGAAGCTATTTTTCATCGCCGTTGATTCGGATGCGGCGGGCGTGGAACCCGAGGCGCCGCGGCCGGCCAACAGGAAACCTGAGCAGCCGGCATTGGAGATTACTGATGACGACATCCCCTTCTAAAGTGCCACCAAATTTGACAACTTCAACGTAGCTGATAGTTTCGGGCTGGGGCCAACGCCCCAGCCCATTTTTTCCGAGGAACCATGCCGAAACCCATTCAGCTTGCGGATTTTGGACTGCTCACTGACGCCGATGGCAAGTTGCTGCGCGACGAGCACGACAAACCGATTCCCGTGGCGACCGATCAATTCACCGGCACGCGTTACGAACTCGTTTGCCGCGAGACGCCCGGCATCAAAGACGCGCAGCGGAAAGACGCCACGAAACGGCTCACCGAATCCGGCGCCGTGCACATTTCCAGCGAGGATTCCGGCGTGCGCGGGTGGTGGGCGCCCGTGGTTGAACTGAAGCCCGCCGCGATTGACGCGCCGGCCGAGCCCGCGGCCGAGCCCGCGACCCAGGCTGCGCAGTAGGCGGCGATGGAAACAGTCGCGTGCCCCGGATGCGGTTCGCCCGTTCCAGTCCGAGTGAACCGGCGCAATGCTCGCATCTTCCGATGTGAGCATTGCCGCGCGTTCGGCAACCTTCCGCGCAAAAAGGAGCCGCATGAGCCAGCAAGCGAGCAGCGAACCCCTACTGTTCACGATGGACCCAAGCCAGAGCCCAAGCGCAGCTTCTGGGACCTCTACTGACCGCTTCGAGGCGGAGGCGGAGCGGATTCCAGATGAAATCCTTGAAGCAGGGTCACCTGCCCAACCTAGCAAGGGCGCGGGCCAACCGGAAGCGGTAATCGGCTGGCCCGAAGCGATGGTGCGCGGCGTGTTCGAATTGCCCACGGCGTTCCTGGCTGGGCGATTGGGGGAATATTGGAAACTGACCGAAGCCGAACGCTCGATGCTGGTGCTGGCGGCAAAGCCGGTGCTGGACGAATACCTGCCGTTCGACACCTTCGGGAAGCTGGGGGCGCTGCTCGCCGTCGCAACCGTGGTATTCGGCCCGCGGCTGGCGCAGTGGCAGATCGAGCGGAACGCGCCCGCGATCCAGAGCACTCAGACGGCGGCGTCCGCGGCCTAATCGGCATCCTGGGCAAGCGGGGCAGCGGCAAGAGCTTCTGCCTTGGCGGCGTAGTGCGCGACTGCTCGAGGATTCTTGTTTTCGATACCGTCTGCCAGTTCACGCCGGATCAACTGCCCGGATTCACCTGCATCACGCAACCCGGCCGATTGGTTGCATTCCTGCGCCAGCATCGCGGCGGGAGCTTCAAAATCATCTACCGCGGTGAGCATCACCCGGAACAGCACTTCAGCTATGTGGCGGCGTTGGTGGCCGCGGTGGGCGACCTGGTGTTTGCGATTGACGAAATTGACTACTTCGGGACCGCTGGCGCCTGCGATGAAAAATTGGATTGGTTGATCCGCTACGGCCGCCATCGGCGCGTGGCCATGGTCTACACGGCGCGGCGGCCGGCCGAGGTTCCGCGCAACCTCACGGCGCAATCGTCTGAGTTCCGCATCTTCAGGTTGACCGAGCCGCGCGACATCGAGTACATGCGCCGGCTGATTGGCCCCGCGGCCGAGAGGCTTCCCCAGCTCGAGCAGTTCTCGCACCTGCGATACCAGGATTCGGGGGCGGCCGAAATCATTGACGCGCGTGGCCGTGCGGTGAGCTTCTCAGAATAGTGCCATCAAACTTGACGGAATCGGCTGGCGTGCTCGAATTGTCCCACACGCGCTGGCGGTTCGCGGCGGCTTCCAAGCCGAAGGCGGGCCGCCAGATGAAACTTTCGGAGGCTCTCAGTGGACGTTAAAAAGATTCTCACTCACGCGGCGATCATCCTGGCGGTGGTCTACGTTGCCCAGCACATCCCGACGCTCAAGGCGTTGATCTTCACCAGCTAGGCGCGGCCTGGCACCAGCGGAGGGACACCCATGCTACCCGTAGATCAAATTGTCGGCCAGCCGCAAGTGAACGCATTTGCGGCAAACACTCCCGTCTACCAGACCCTGCCCAAAGAGGCGATTTACGATGAAATCGCCATCCGCGTTTCGGGCACGCTGACCAATGCCAGCTATTCCGTTGCGCCGACCAAACGCGTGGAATCGGTGCAGAATCTGCTCGGCCTGGTGACGCTCAGCGCAACCGGAGATGTGGCCGAGCAGTTCAAGTCGGTCGGCTTCGACTGGCTCTGCCGGCAGATGCAGTTGCTGGAAGGAACTGCGGGCTACACCAACGACGTGGGCACGGCCAATCAGGCGTACAACTTCGAGACGCAGGGAAAGATTTACCTCCGCGGCGCGAAGTGGAAGTCCTGGGCGGACACGCTGCTGGATTCGCGCCTGCTGAGCAACCTCACCCTGGGCATCAACTGGCGGGATGCAACGGCCATGGTCACCGGGGGCACGGGCGGCACTTCAACGTTGAGCAATGTGCAAGCAACGCTGCTGGCGCGGCTGTGGTACGGAACCAACCCCAACGGCGTGCCGGGTTTCGGCTACCTCAAGGAGTCCGAAATCATCACCAACATTGCGGCGTCCCAGCAAGGTTTCGATATCAACACCCTGCCCACGGGGAACCTGATTCGGCGCATGGAGTTCAAGGGCATGGTCGGCGGGGTCGGCTACGCCGATCCCAGCGATTCGCTCTTCGACACCACGCGCACGGTCAACATCCAGGTGAAAGACGGGGCGGTGTATCCGGTCCAGAGCGGGTACAACGACCTGCGTTCGCGCAACAAGGTGTTCTACGGCCTCGAATCCATGCCTTCGGGCCATGCGATTTGGGAGCCGAGCATCCACGGCACCAATCGGGAACAGTACGACGCTCGCAAGAAGCGCGTGCTGGAAGCGTTGGTGGATGTCGCATTCACCGGGGGTCAGACCAACACGCTCGCCATTCGCACGGTGGAGCATGTGATTCCGGCCTCCGCCACGCGGAAGTAGCCAATGGATCAAACCTCGGACTGGACCGGGGGCGTGAGTGATTTTGCTCTCGACCCCGGTTCAGTGAGCCTGATTACGGATTCTGCGCCGGCATCCACGGCACCACCCGATTTGTGGGATGCCTTCTTGGCGATGGTTGGCGACATGTGGGGCGTCCCGGCGCTGCCCGATGTTGCGACGGCGACGGCTACAGGCGTCGGGAACACGGTTACTGCGATTGGCAACGCTTTGCCGAGCGTGAAAGAAATTGGCGTCTGGCTGGTGGTGGTGTTGATCGTAGTGGTGATTGGTATCGCAGCCCTGGGGAAGGTGTAGATCATGGACCCTGATTCTCTCGATAGCATCGGCTCGATGGATTTGAGCGGCGACCTGGGCGGGTTGTCGCTCGACGACATCTCGACTATTGCAGATACGGGCAGCGATGTTGGCAGCCTCGCCCTGACGGGTCCGGTGGAAGGCCCCACGGCATCGGAACTTGGCATCGGCGATCCCGCGAATGTAGTTGCCTCTACGGGCAGCTCGAGCGCTTCCGGTCTGGGATCGTTCTTTTCGAGCCTCGCAGGCGATGCGACCACGATTCTCGGCGGAGCAACCGCCAGCGTGTCGCAGGCGCAGGCAATTCAACGCGCGAATCAACTCCGGGCGAACGGTTATACGGTGCCGCTGAACATGCCGGGCTTGGGCGGAAGCTTCCCCACTGGCACGCTCATGCTGTTCCTGTTGATCGCCCTCGCCTTCTACATGATTGCGAAATAACATGCCCTGGGTGCTCGCAGCCATCGCCGGATTCTTTTTCTTGCGCTCGAGGCAAACGGCGCAACCGGCGGCTCCCGGCGCACTGGTTGCGCAGGCGAGCCCCCTGGGGCAGATCACGGTTGCGCCCCAGCAGACGGCCGCGGGCGGTCCGCCGAATGTCCTCGGGCAGCAAGCCGTGGGATTGGCCGAAAAAACCGGCCTGGGCCTGGGCACGGCGGCGGGAGGCGCGGCATTCACTGGCGCTTCCGTGACCGGCGCACTCGCGACGGGACTCGAAACCGCGGGCATCGGCGCAGCCGTGTTCTTTGGCGCCGAGGCGGTCACCGATCTTTTCAAGTGCGGCACAATCGGCCAGCGCGGATGCCAGAAGCGCAGCGATGCGAAAACCCAGATCACCGGCATCGAGGCGATGAAGCGGGTGATGTACGCGGTGGAAACCGGGCAGGCGACGGTTGCGCAGGCAGCTTCCGTCATTCAGTCCATCGCCAATCAGATTTACGCGGCCTACGAAAACAAAGCCAGCGGCAACACCTTTGGCATGGACGTGCGCGGCACGGATGCCGGGATTCCCACTTCCTCGCTTTCTGCGGCGTTTATGCTCGGCCAGCAAACGAGCCTTACCAGCATGACGCAAGCATTCATCGGCTACCTGCCCACGCTGGCCGCGGCATACGCCAGCGGCGTGACCGTCGCGGCCCAGACCAATGCGCCGCTGCTTCGCTTGGGCGCGGGAATGCCTCTCCCCTACGACCCTTTGCAGGCGGTGCTGGCTTAGATGTTCAACCTAGTCCAATTCGGAACGGAAATCGAAGCCCTCAAGAAAGGCGCATACGTCCAAACCGATCTTCTGGCTGTTGACCTCAGCGCCGTGGTCACCGACAAGCCGATTGACATTCCGGCTGGCGCCACGATGCTGGCGCTCGTTCCGCTCGTGCTAGACCGCAACGGCAATCAGCAGACTAGCGACATCACGCATAGGGTGTTCGTCAAGCTGAACTCCACTTCGGCACCTGGCATTCCGTTTTCTTTGATTCCGGCCAGCGGGGACCAAAACGTGCTGAACGCGGCGCTGGTGCGGTTATATCTCACCGTGCCCATTGCGTCCGCTGGGGCCAAGCTTTATTTCGTGCTCGGAACCGGCGTCGGCTTGGCGTCGGCGACTGGCGGACCTTCGGGCGGCGGCTACAGCCCCACCTATGGCGGTGGTACGTCGGGCGGCTCGAGCTCGAGCGGGGCCGGAAGCGATTCAGGAGGCGGAGGCGGCCAAGGCGGCCAGCAGCTTTTGTGAGGCTACGGATTGTATGGCGGCGATTCTCATTGGGGCGGTCATCCTTCTGCTTCTGGTGGCTTCAGCGCCGGCGAGCGAAGGTACTTCAATTTTCGGTTTATTTGGGCAGCAAGCATCGGGCGCGGGCGATGCGCTTTCAGCGGCGCTAGGCGGGCTTTTTGGAGACGGCGGCATGAATATCACTCCCACCATTCAGGCGATGGCGCAGGCGGTGACCAATCAGGAAGGTCAACCCGGCGACCGCAACTATCGCAACAACAATCCCGGCAACCTGAAGCCACCGAACGGAGGCATCTACTGGCCTGGGCAAACGGGCGTTGATGGCGGCGGCTTTGCGGTTTTCGATTCGTGGGCGGACGGGATGTCCGCCCTCCAGAACAACCTGGCGGTTCACATCGCCAACAACCCCAGCCAGTCCATTACGGACTACTTCGCCCAATATTCGCCTGACAGCACCGGCCTGTCTGGCGAGTACGGTGCGAACATCGCAGCAGCCCTCGGCATTAGCCCGGACACCTTATTGGGAGCCCTGATATGAAAAAGTTTTTTGCCGCACTGTGGGCCGGCGTGGCTGCCACTTCCGGGATTTGGGGACCGTTCGTTTTCAACTTCACCCAAGCGCACCCGACCCTGAGCGGGGCCATCGCGGCCGGCGCAGGCCTGGCGCTGCATTTCACCACTCCGCCCGCATCTGCGCCCCAGCGGTGAATCTCGCCGTCCTCAATCTGGTCGTGAGCAGCATCACCCTTGCGGGCGTGCTCGCCGTTGGGGTGTGGATTGGCGGCGTCAATCAAAAGCTGCGCGATCATTCGCGCCGCTTGTTTCTGTTGGAGGTGCCCGATGCTCAAAATCGTTCATCCATCCAAGGCGATTAACGGCCTCGACTACAACCGCGAAACCGCTGATCGTGATTTGGTGCAACGCACGGTATGCGTCCGCACGCTCAAGCGCACGCTGCGCCTGGACGTGAGCATCCCGGCCTACATTGCAGGCAAGCTGCGCTCGCACGATTGGGACGAAATTGGCGGGAAAATCAGCCGCTTCGCCGAGGAAAAGGAAATGACGGCCGAGTTGCTCGGGATCCCGGAGCATATGTTTCAGGTGCTCTGTGGCTGCGCCGCCAAGCGGGCAATCTACGACGCGTTCACTGGCCAGCAGATTGCGGCTGGCAATGATTCGTGGGCAGTTCCAGTGGCCAGCCTGTTCCCCGATCAGTACCCCGACGTGGTGCCATGCTGAACCCACTCCAAACGGTTCTGCCGACGCTCGAAAAGCTCTTCCAGATTCGCCGGCGCGTCCTTGAGGGCGAAGATGCCATCATGCAGCAGGTGGCGTCTGGGCTCGCTCAGGGGCGCGTGGCGCGTCTGGATGGCACCGCGGACGGCAAGCCGTTCGTGATGTTCCTGATTACCGACCCCTAGGGGCTGAAAAAAAATTGCCGCTACCTATTGCGTTTTGACAAGCAGTGGCGTACAGTGGCCCTTGTCTGAACTTTGGCGCAAGTCGAGCAGCGGAACTGGAATATCCATTATCAGACGTTGTGCCCGGGGATGCCGATCGGGCCTAGGCGGCCAACTTCTTCCCCTCGCCGCCCTCGGATTTGATCTCGATGCGCCGCGGCAGCGCCTTCTCGCTCAGCGGCGCCGATATCTGCAGCACGCCGTCGCGGAAATTGGCCTCGATCCTGTCGCCCTGAACGCCCTCCGGCAGCGGGACAATCCGTTCGAACGATCCGTAGGCGATTTCGCGCTGGAAGCTGCGCTCCTCGGAGGGGGTGATCTCCTGCTTGCGTTCTCCGCTGATGCTCAACTCGTTGCCATGAACCTGCAAGTTGACGTCGCTGGGCTTCACGCCGGGCAAGGCTAAGCGGATGTGGAAGCGGTTTTGATCAATGTAGCTCTCGACCGGCGGAATCCAGGCGAGGACATTCGACCCGGACCATCGGTCGCGGCCCTGGTCCCAGTAGGACGTGAACATGCGGCTGAACAGGTCGTCGAAGTTGCGGCGGAAATCGAAAACATCAGTGGCGAATGGATCGCGGCGGGTCAAGCTTCTGGACGGCATGGTTCCAACCTCCTCCGCCGATTTGAGGCAAAAATCCACCAAAAGGTGGCCTCCCTCTTTACTTGACGGGAGCCGCGGGCTGCATGCCGAGGCCGAGCAGGCTGTCGCGCAATAACGGCTGCAGGCGGCGCTCGTTGATCATCTTTTCAATGGTTTCGCCCAAGTGCACTTCGCCCTCCAGCGCGACTTCGTCCACGGCGTCGCCGGCGGCCAAGCCTTGCGGATGGGCTTCGGTCAGCAAGGTTGCATTTCGACCCGAAAACACGCCGCGCAGCGGGTCCACCAAGCCGGCCATCAGCAATTGAACCAAGGCCTGGGCTTGGGCGCGCAGTCCGGAATCGGCCAGCACGGCGCTCCACTCGATGCCATCGGCCCAAACAATCTGAACGTATTCGAACTCCACCTCGCCCACGCCTTCCAGCGTGAGGACGAATTGCGCCTTGTAGATCAATTCGTCAGGCATGCAGTTTTCAAGGTCAAGCGTGACGGCCTTCAGGCGCACCTCCTCGAGGCGATGAATAAACATCGGGGTGGGAGGCAGTGGACGGTTATCCTGCCCGGGCGCGCCGTTGGGAAACAGCGAGCGATGCACCGCGCCGCGCAAATCCAAGGGCCAGTTCAAATACGCCAGCGTTCTTCCCTGCTCTTCCACCCAGGTGGGCGAAAGCGCAATCTGCTGGAACAGCGCGCGCAGCGGCGGGTTCTTGAGCTTGTTGCGGAGCAGCACCAGATTGTCTTCGCTGGCGGTCATGGCGCCGACTTGGAATTCGACTTCACCGCTCGGTTCCTGCACCGCGACCCAATGGTTCCGGCAACGTTCCTGCAATCCGCAAATGGGGCACTCGGCCATAGCGCTTTCAGAATACCAGCGCAGCAATCCCGGCCAGGATGAAAGCGACCCCGACCCACTGCCGCCAGATCAAACGCTCGCGCAGGAAAATCACGGCCAGCACCAGCGTCCAAACCGTGAATAGTCCGCTGAGGGCGGAGACGATCGAGACCGGCAGATGCTTTCCGCCTTCGGCGAACAGCAGGTAGGCGAAGCTGTCCAGCAACCCGGTGCTCCAGACCCAGCCGGATCGCCACAACCCGGCTGGAACGCGCCAGCCCCAGACCAAGGGCAGGGCCAGTGCGGCGGCCCCGACCCAGCGAAACACCAGCACCGGTGCGGTCGCGGACGTGGCCCCGGCATGGGCAGCCAGCGAGAAAAAGACGCTGCCGAAGATCAGCGCGCTGGCGACCGCTGCCAGCAAGGCCGCCTGCGCGCGCGGATGCTCGTGGCGGTAGCTGCTTTCACCCATGCTGGCCAAGAGCGTTCCGGCAATCACCCCGGCCACCGCCGCAACCAGCCAAGCCCCCAGGCGCTCGCCCGTGATCCAATAAGCCAACACCGCCGACACCACCGGATAGGCCGCCGTGATCGGCGAAACCAAGGCCAGGGGGCCATGCTCGAGGGCGAAATAGAAAGCTACTCCACCGACCGCATTGCCGAGCGCCAAACCGACCAGCAAGAGCAGGTGCGAGCTGCGAATGACGACCCCTCCGCCCGCCCACACTCCGGCCATGGCCAACGCCCCGACCGCATTCATGGCCCAGACCGTGGGCCAGAACCCGAAGCGGGTCGAGGCCTTCTTGGCGCAAAAATCTGCGCTGCCCCAGGCCACGGCGGCGCCGAGGCCCCATAGCAAGTACAAGTTCATTCCGGCCAGTGTAACCGGGAGGCATTCCGCTCTCGCCCCTCCCGCGGGGCCTGCGGTTCGGCCTTCTCTGGCGGCCATGGGCCGAAGTGCAATGCCCTGATATTCTTGAATGCGATGCCCGGCGCTTCCCTGCTCGACGTTCCGCCCACGGCCCCCATCCACGCGCGCCGAGGCACGCAATTGCAGTGCCGGGGCTGGGCGCAAGAGGCGGCGCTGCGGATGCTGATGAACAACCTCGATCCCGAGGTGGCCGAGCGCCCGCAGGATTTGGTGGTGTACGGCGGCCGGGGCCGGGCGGCGCGCAACTGGGCCTGCTACCATGCCATCGTCAACGCGCTGGAAAATCTGGCGAGCGACGAGACCCTGGTGGTGCAGTCGGGCAAGCCGGTTGGCGTGTTCCGCACCCATGAATACGCGCCGCGCGTGCTGCTGGCCAATTCCAACCTGGTCGGCCACTGGTCCAACTGGGAGACCTTCGACAGGCTGGAGCAGCAGGGCTTGATGATGTACGGCCAGATGACGGCCGGAAGCTGGATCTACATCGGCTCGCAAGGCATTCTGCAAGGCACCTTCGAGACCTTCGCGGCGGCGGCCCGTCAGCACTTCGATGGCAGCCTGAAGGGCAAGCTGGTGGTCAGCGGCGGCCTGGGCGGCATGGGCGGCGCGCAGCCCTTGGCGGCCACGCTGAACGGCGGGGTCTTCATCGGCATCGAGGTGGATCCCGAGCGCATCAAGCGGCGCATCAAGTCGGGCTACTGCGACATTCAGGTCAATAGCCTGGACGAGGCGCTGCGGATCGCAAAAAATGCCGTGCGCCAGCAGGAGGCGGTAGCGATCGGGTTGGAGGGCAATTGCGCCGAGGTCTTGCCCGAGATGGTCCGGCGCGGGGTGGTGCCCGATTTGCTCACGGACCAAACCAGCGCCCACGATCCGCTCTGCGGCTATATTCCCGCCGGATTCAGCTTGGCCGATGCCGCCGATCTGCGCCGCCGTGACGCCGGCGCCTACCGCGACTGCGCACTCGATTCGATCGCGCGCCACGTCGAAGCCATGCTTGCGTTGCAGAAGGCCGGAGCGGTCGTCTTCGACTACGGCAACAACATCCGCGCCATGGCATCGAGCCGCGGCGTCGCGCGCGCCTTCGATTTCCCTGGATTCGTGCCGGCCTACATCCGCCCGCTGTTCTGCCAGGGCCGCGGCCCCTTCCGCTGGGTGGCGCTGAGCGGCGAGGCTAGCGACATCCACGCCACCGACGAGCTGGTGCTGCGCATGTTTCCGCACGACGAGCTGCTCAGCCGCTGGATCCAGCTGGCGCGCCGGCATGTGCGCTTCCAGGGGCTGCCGGCGCGCATTTGCTGGCTGGGGTATGGCGAGCGCGACCGCTTCGGCGTGGCCTTGAACGCGATGGTGCGCAAGGGCGAGCTCAAGGCTCCGGTGGTGATGGGACGCGATCACTTGGATTGCGGCTCGGTGGCCTCGCCCTACCGCGAGACCGAGGCCATGGCCGACGGCAGCGACGCGGTGGCCGACTGGCCGCTGCTCAATGCGCTGCTGAACACGGCCTCAGGCGCAAGCTGGGTGTCGATCCACAACGGCGGCGGCGTGGGCGTCGGGTACGCGCTGCATGCCGGCCAGGTCACGGTGGCGGATGGCAGCGCGGAGATGGACCGCCGCATTGAGCGCGTCCTCACCAACGACCCCGGCATCGGGGTCGCCCGCCACGTCGATGCCGGCTACGAACAGGCGCGCGCCTTCGCCGCCGAACGCGGCATCGCCATTCCCATGGCCGGGTCCACGCCGAAGCCATAGTGGCGCTGCTGCTCACGCACGCGGCCGAGTTGCTGACGCTGGCCGGCCCCGACCGCCCTCGCCGAGGCGCGGAATTGGCCGAACTGAGCCTCGTGCGCGACGGCGCGGTGCTGTTCGCCGAGGGCAAGGTGCTGCGCTCGGGCCCGACCGACTCGGTCGCCCGCCATCTGCCCGCCGGCATCGGCCGCATAGAAGAACACGACTGCCGCGGCAGGATTGTGACTCCCGGGCTGGTGGACTCCCACACCCACCTGGTCTTCGCGGCGCCGCGGCTTGACGACTATGAACGCCGGATCGCGGGCGCGTCTTATGCGGAGATTGCGGAAGCTGGCGGCGGCATCCACTCCAGCCTCGCCCGGGTGCGCGAGGCGAGCGTGGACCAACTGTCGGAGTTGGCCCGGCAATGGATGATGCGAGCCTTGGCTTTTGGAACGACCACGATCGAGGTGAAGACCGGCTATGGACTCGAGCTCGAAGCCGAACGCCGCAGTCTGCAAGCCGCCGCGCGCGCCGCCGCAGCGGCCGGCATGGACGCGCCGCGCACCTTCCTCGGTGCCCACGTGGTGCCGCGCGGTCGCGATCGCGCCGCCTACCTGGAGGAGATCACCGAGGCCATGATTCCAGCCTTCACCTCGGCGCGCGCCTCCGGCTATGCCCCCGAATTCGCCGATGCCTTCTGCGACGCTTCTGCCTTCACGCTGGAAGAATGCCGCCGGGTGCTGATGCAAGCGCGCCGCCATGGCCTTCAGCTCAAGCTGCATGCCGAGCAGTTCGGCCATCTCGGCGGCATCGGGCTCGGCATCGAGATGGGCGCGGTTTCGGTGGACCACCTGGACACTGCCAGCCCATCCGATGCCGCGCTGCTGGGCCGGGCCCCAACCGTCGCCACCCTGATCCCGGGCGCGAATTTCTTTTTGGGCCAGCCCTATCCCCCGGCCCGCGACCTGATCGCGGCCGGCGCGGCCGTGGCCTTGGCCACCGACTTCAATCCGGGCACCTGCCCCATTCTCAGCCTGCCGCTGATCATGAGCCTGGCCTGCAGCGGCATGCGGCTGTCGCCGGCGGAAGCCTGGTCGGCGGCCACGATCAATGGCGCGGCCGCCTTGGGCCGCGCCGCAAGCTGCGGTTCGCTGGCGCCGGGCAAGCGCGGCGATGCCGCTGTTTTCGAGGTGGACGACCACCGCGCCATTCCGTATTTTGCCGGGCACAATCTGTGCCGGGGAGTGGTTCAAGGCGGAACTTGGAGGGAGACGGCTGCATGCATTTGATCGAGTGCGTTCCGAATTTCAGCGAGGGCCGCGACGCGGCCGTGGTCAATGATTTGGTGCAGGCCATGCTCGCGGTGCCTGGGGTGTATCTTCTGGATCGCGAGATGGACGCGGATCACCACCGCTCCGTGGTCACGCTCGCGGGCGAGCCCCAGGCGGTGGCCGAGGCCGCGGTGCGCGGCGTGGGCCTGGCGGCGCAGCGCATTGACCTGCGCACCCACCGGGGCGCGCATCCCCGCATCGGGGCCGCGGACGTCGTGCCTTTCGTTCCACTCGAAGGCGTCACGCTGGACGAATGCGTTCGCCTGGCGCAATGGGCCGGCGCAGAAATCTGGAAGCGCTTCCAGATCCCGGTCTACCTCTATGAAGCGGCTGCCCGCACCCCGGAGCGGCGAGGATTGGAAACGCTGCGCAAGGGGCAATTCGAGGGACTGGCCGAGGAGGTTGCCACCAACCCCGAGCGCACTCCCGACTTCGGACTTCCCTTCCCGCAATGCCGCCTGCACCCATCGGCCGGAGCGACGGTGGTGGGCGCGCGCAAGTTCTTGATTGCCTACAATATCAACCTCGACACGGCGGAGGTCGCGGTGGCCAAGGCGATCGCCAAGACGATTCGCGCCTCGAGCGGCGGCATGCCTGGGGTGAAAGCCATGGGCGTGCAGTTGAGCGATCCGCCGCGCGCCCAGGTCTCGATGAACCTCACCGACTTCGAGACCACGTCGGTGGCCGCAGCATGGCGTGCCGTGGCCGCCGAAGCCGAGCGCCTCGGCGCCCGGCCGGTGGAGAGCGAATTGATCGGCCTGATCCCGCAGGCCGCGATCGAGGCCTCGGCGGCCGAGCTGCTGCGCCTTGCGTCTTTCGCCGCCGATCGCGTGGTCGAGACCCGGGTCGCCGCGGTGATGGAGAGCCTGCCGGCGCGGTTTGCCACCGTCCTCGAACCGTTCCTCAGCGCGCTGGCTTCGAACGAACCCGCGCCCGGGGGCGGAACCGCCGCCGCTGCGGCGGGTGCCATGGCCGCCGCGCTCGGCCACATGGTCGCCGGCCTGGCTCTGGCCAAAGCCCGCAAGGCGGCGCCCGCGGACACGGGCTTGCACGCGGTTTGGACTTCGGCCCAATCCGAGTTCGCCCAGTTGCAAAGGGATCTGGCGCGCGCCACCGATCAAGACAGCGAGGCCTTTCTCGCCATCCGCGCGGCACGGCGGCTGCCGAAATCCACCGAAGCCGAGCTGCGCGCCCGCCAGGCGGCCATCACCGCCGCCACCGTGATCGCGGCGGAAGTGCCTTTGGGCGTCGCGGCTCGCTGCCGTCAAATTGAATTCCGGCTAGGCCAGTTGCGGCCACAAGTGCCGGCGGCCATGGCCAGCGATTGCACAACCGCGCTGGCGCTTGCCCAGGCAGGGTTTAGCGGTGCCCGCGACAATGTCGCCATCAATTTGGAGGGCTTGGAAGCCGATTCCCCCGACCGCCGTCGCATCGCTGCGGAGTTGGACCGTCTCCAGGGCACGGCCGCTTGAAGGTGCGGCGACCCGCTCCAACCCCCTTTTTGCTTGACTAAAGGGGCGTGCTTTATAGATGATTTGGTAACGGCTCTGCCCAGCCCGAGCTGGCCGGCCCAAATGATCGCGCCCGCATCCCCCGGACCTGACCAAAATTGTTGAACATGCTTATGTCGCGAAGGAAATCTCCCTGTGCAATTTGGTTGTCCCCCCGCCTTCTGCTCGCCACCGCCGCGATTGCGGCCATGGCTGCGGCACAGGCGCCGAAGCCTCGCCTTTCGCCGGTGGCGTTGCCGCTGGCCTTTGAGGCGAACCATGGCCAGACCGATGCCCGCGCGCAGTTCCTGGCGCGGACCTCGGGCAGCGTCGTGTTCCTGACGTCGGGGTCGGCGGTGGTCAAGACCCAGCGCGGGTCGGTTGCTGTGCGCTTCGAGGGCGCGCAGCCCTCGCCAAACGCCCAAGGCATGAACCCGTTGCCGCAAGCGGTGCACTATTTCCATGGGGCAAAATCGGTAGCGGCCCAAGCCTTCTCGGAGGTGAGCTACCGGTCGCTCTATCCGGGCGTGGATGTCCGCTACTACGGCAACAGCCACAGCCTTGAATACGACCTCGATCTGGCTCCGGGCGCCTCGGCGGCGCAGATCAGCCTGTCGGTGGCCGGCGGCGCGCCGGTGCTGGCGAAGGATGGCTCGCTGCAACTCGCTCCCGGCATCAGCCTGCGGGCTCCGAGCGCCTACCAGGAAGTCAACGGGGTTCGGCGCGCGGTTGCGGTCCGCTACGCGGTCTCGCGGCAGCATCGCGCCGGCTTCGTTTTGGGCGCTTACGACCATTCGCGCGGGTTGACGATTGACCCGGTGCTGCAATTCGCATCTTTGCTGGGGGGCACGGCGCTCAATGCGGCGAACGCGGTGGCGGTGGACGCCAGCGGTTCGGCCTATGTGGTCGGGGCCACGCTCTCGGCCGACTTCCCCACCCTCGGCCCGATTCAAGCCAATTTGGCGGCGGGATCGTTTGGCCCGGCCAACGACGCCTTCGTGGCGAAACTGACCCCGGACGGAACCAAGCTGGTCTATTCGACCTTTCTTGGCGGCAGCGGCGATGATGCGGCCACGGGCGTGGCGGTGGACAGCACCGGCGCGGCCTACGTGACCGGATTCACCAGCTCGACGAATTTCCCCACGGTTGCGCCGATCCAAGCGGCACTCAAGGGCACATCCTACAACGCGTTTGTCGCCAAGCTCAATCCGGCGGGCTCGGCGTTGGTGTATTCAACCTATCTGGGCGGCAGCGGCAGCGACAAGGCGGCCGGCATCGCCTTGGACGGCGCCAACGATGCCTTCGTGGTCGGCACCGCCAACTCCAGCGATTTTCCGACGACCGCCGGCGCGCCGCAAACCACTTTCGGGGGCGCGACCGACGCCTTCGTGAGCGAGATCAATGCGGCTGGCACGGCCTTGGTGGCCTCCAGCTACATTGGCGGCAGCGGCGCCGACACCGGCAAGGGGATTGCGGTGGATGCCACCGGGAACGCCTACGTGGTGGGCTCGACCATCTCCTCGAATTTCCCGGTCACAAGCGGCGCGCTGCAGGGCACGATCGGCGGCGGCGGCAAGTTCGATGGTTTCCTGGCCAAGCTCGACCGCTCCGGGCGCAGCCTGGACTACTCGACCTATATCGGCGGCAGCGGCGCGGATGAAGTCAACGCAGTTGCGGTGGACGCCGCCGGCGAGGCTTTCATCGCCGGCGACACCAACTCGATCAACATCTTCCCTGCGGCCACGAGCGCGGTGCAGCCGAATTTTGCGGGCGGCAGCAGCGACGGCTTTGTCGCGGAGGTGAATGCGGCCGGCAGCACGTATGTTTACGCCACGTACTTGGGCGGCAGCCAGACGGATATCGCCACCGGCATTGCGCTGGACTCGACCAACGGCGCGTACGTGGTGGGCAGCACCTCATCCACCTCGGATTTCCCGACGACCACCAGCGCCGCGCAGACGGCCACGGGCGGCCAGCAAGACGCGTTCTTGGTCAAGCTGGATGGGGTTGGGCAGACCCGCCTTTACTCGACCTATTTCGGCGGCTCCGCCAATGATGCGGCCACCGGCGTGGCTTTGAACGCGGCCGGCAACCTGTACATGGTCGGCAACACGCTTTCGGGCAACTTCCCCGTGACCGCGGGATCGTTCCAGACCACCAATGCCAGCCCGAATGGGGTGGCATTCGTCGCGGAGTTTGTCACCGCCCCGCAGGGAGTTTTCACGCCCAGCGCGGTTGGATTCGCCGCACAGGCGCCCAAGGCCGCCAGCACGGCGTTTCCGGTGACTTTTTCGAATGGCGGCGAGAAGAATCTGGTCATCACCAAGATCGCGATCACCGGCCCTTACAGCGAAACCGACACCTGCAGCGCCAACAGCTCGACGTTGCTGCCGGGCCAGAGCTGCACGATCAGCATCGTCTTCACCCCCACCGCCACGGGCGCGCAGAACGGCTCGTTGGTGGTCAGCGACAACGCTCCCGGCGGCTCGCAGACGCTGGCCTTGAGCGGCAGCGGCGGCGACTTCAGCCTGACGGTGACGCCGACGTCGAACATCATTTCCGCTGGCGCGTCGGCCAGCTTCGGCCTGAACGTCACGCCGGCGACCGGGTACACCCAAGTCGTCACGTTGACCTGCTCGGGCATCGGTTCGGCGCAGAACGCGACCTGCACGCCGTCGCCGACCTCGCTGACGATGAACGGCAGCACCACGGCGACGGCGACCTATACCATCAACACCACCGTGCGTCCGGCCTTGGTGCCCCCGTCGCCAGCTGTTCCGGGCGGCCCCTGGACCTGGCTGGCCGTGTTCGGACTGGCCTTGAGCGCGCTCTGGCTGATGTTGCGCATGAGCGTCGGCGCGCGGCGCCGCGGCCTGGGATGGCTGGGCACGGCCGCCATACTGGGCTGGGCAGCGGCGGCGATCGCCTGCGGCGGCTCGACCACCAACAGCGGCACGCCCCCGGGCAACTATCCACTGACGTTCACCGCCACGGCCGGCAGCACCACCCATACCGAGCAAGTGACGCTGACCGTGAACTGAGGGGCGGCTCCGCCGCAGTTCTGCAGTTGCGCAACTGCCCGGATCCAGGCCCGGCTTCGCCGAAGCTAGCCAAGGCAAGCTGGTATTCTGGAAGGAGAAGTTCTGCCCGGAGGTGCCATGTCTTTCCGTTCTTGCATCGCGGCGTTGCTTTGCTGCGGATTGCCCGCCGCCGCTGCCCAGCTTAGCGCGTCGTCCCAAGCGGTGATACCGCAGTCGGCGCGCCAGATCATCTCGCTCGATTACCATCGCCTGTCGGGCGATGCGGTCGCCCAGCAGGTGGAAGTCCAGGTGCTTCCGCCCGAGATGCGCGGCCTGGACGCGCTCTTGAAGCAAGGCGGGGTCAATGCTGCGTCCGATCTGAACCGCCTCACCTTTGCCACCTTCCAGGGGCAGAAGGGAGTCGGCTTGATCGGGGTGGCCGAAGGCAACCTGGGCGGGCTGCAGCTTTCGAAATTCTTCCAAAAGACGCCGAAACAGCCAACACCGCCCCAAATTTCCGGCGTGGACGTCTACACCTCGAATGGCCTGTCGTTCTTCATGCCCGACCCCTCGACCTTGGTCTTTGGGTCGCGCGAGGCGCTGACCGAGGCCATCGCCACCGAGCAAGGCAGCGCCAGCATTGCGCAGAACGACGAGCTTTCCAATCTGATCGCCGGCACGCAGACCTCCGACGTTTGGAGCGTGCTCGACGCCCAGGGTTCGCGCGCCATGATCCGTTCGATGCTGGGCGCCAGCGCCGGCGGCTTCGACGCCAGCATGATTGACAAGCATTTCAACGGCGCGCGCTACACCATTGCGTTCCAGAGCGATGTGCAGTTGAACCTCGAGCTGATGACGTCGGACGCGCTCAGCGCGGCGGCGGTCTCAACCGGTTTGAATGCCGCCATTGCCCTGCGGCAGCGCGGCGAGAAGAACGCCCAAGCCAAGGCCGTGCTGGGCCAGATTCAAGTGGATTCAGCCGGCGACAACGCCTTCTTGCAGTTCAGCTCGCCCGAGGCGCAACTGCTGAGCTTGCTGCAGACGGATCTGCTGCAATCGGTGCTGCACTGAGAGGCGTTTGACTGGCGCGGGACCCCGCGGGGCTCCGCCCCGCGACCCGCTTGACGCTCGGCAGGGCGTGCTCGCTGCGACGCTCGCACCCCGGGACCCAGCCCTGCCGGGCCCGCGCCGCTTCGATCCCCGGGGGCGCAAACGCATGCGTTTGCCGCTTCGGAATTTCGCGGTCACTCCGCGCCGACTTGGCCCGCAGTGCCAACGGCGCGGCCCCCGCGTGAAGGGAAAAAAAGAACCCGGACATTGCTTGCTGTCCGGGTCCTTTTCAGGTTGCGCCACTTCGTCTACTTCTGCTCATGCACGACGGGTGCCAAAGCAGAAACTAATGTAAAACAGGCGTTTACGGACCAGGAGGGGGCAGGCGGAAGCAAAATCTGCCTTGCCGCAGCGTCGGTTCGGCAAAAATTGCTTTAGCTGAAATAGCTGCCGAGGTTGCGGAGGCGCTGGTAGCGGCTTTGGCAGAGTGCCTCGGGGGCCATGCTCGCCATGGCGTCCAGACCGCGTTCGAGCGCGTCGCCCAGCAATTTCGCAGCCGCTGCCGGGTCGGCGTGGGCGCCGACGGGGGGCTCGGCCACCACTTCGTCCACCAGGCGCAATTGCAGCATGTCGGCGGCGGTGGGCTTCAAGGCTTCGGCGGCCTTGGCTTTCATGTTGGCGTCGCGCCAGGTGATGGAAGCGCATCCCTCGGGGCTGATGACCGAATAGATGGCGTTCTCGAGCATGAGCACCTGGTTGGCAACGGCGATGGCCAGCGCGCCTCCGCTCTGACCTTCGCCGGTGACCGTGGCAATGATGGGCACCTTGAGGCGGGCCATCTCGCGGAGGTTGAGGGCGATGGCTTCGGCTTGGCCGCGTTCCTCGGCCTCGATGCCCGGATAGGCTCCGGAGGAATCAATAAAGGTCAGCACCGGGCGGCGAAACTTTTCCGCGAGGCGCATCAGGCGCAAGGCTTTGCGAAAACCTTCGGGCTGGGGCATGCCGAAGTTGCGCCGCACCTTCTCCTTGATATCGCGCCCCTTTTGCTGGCCGATGGCCATCACTTCGCGGTCGCGGAAGCGCGCGAAGCCGCCCACAATGGCGGCATCGTCGGCGAAGCGGCGGTCGCCATGGAGCTCGTTGAAATCAGTGAACAGGGCCGCCGCCCATTCGGTGAAGGTCGGCCGCTGGGGATGGCGCGCCAGCTGCACCCGTTTCCAGGCTTCGCCATCGGCGCCGGGAATGGGCGGAGGCTCGTGAGCTGGCGCGGGGTGCGGATTGGGCTGCTGTTCGCTCATCGTGCCTCCGCGGCGATCACCTGCACCGAGCCGCGGCCGCAGAGCTGCTCCAATTCCCGCCGGAAGGCGGTGCCTCCGGCGACGGGGGCACGGACCTCGAGGATCTGCTCGAACTGCTCGGCCCTGGAAAAAGCATGCACATGCATCTTAGCCGATCCGGCCGATTGCGCGAGCATTTGGGCCAGGCGCTCGACCGCCTGCGCCTCCAAGCCATCGAGCGCCAGGCGCAGGCGAAGCGCCTTGGGCGGCGTCACGGCGGCGCTGGCCAAATCCCAGAGATCCAGCAATTGGAACTTGACTTCGGCGCCGTCATCGCCGGCATCGTCGGCCAGCACGCGCACCCGGGCCAGCATGGGCTGCGGCATGCGCAGGCTGGGCTCGAGCCGACGATAGGCTTCGGCGAAGCACAGCAGTTCGCGCCTGCCGGTCAAGTCTTCGATGGCGGCGGTGGCCCAGGCTTCGCCTTTCTTATTGCGCTTGATCTGCACCTGGGACAGCATGCCGGCCACCAGCACCTCGGCCGCACGACTGCTGCCAGCCTCTTCGATGGCCACCGCGCCCAGATCCAAGCAATGATCGCCGAAGCGATCCAAGGGATGGCCGCTGACGTAGTAGCCGAGGACTTCCTTTTCGCCAGCGAGGCGCGTGGCCTCGTCCCATTCTGCGACTTTGGGCAGCGGCGGAGCGGCGGCGGGCTCGGCATCGAAGCTCAAGAACAGCCCGTGCTGGCCGGATTGCTGGGCGCCGCGCGCCTTCTGCGCCTGCTCGAGAGCGCGCTCGGCCTGGGCGGCGAGGGCCGCGCGCGGGCCGAAGCGATCGAGCGCGCCGCTCTTGATCAAGCTTTCGAGCACGCGCTTGTTCAACGCGCGCCCCTCGACCCGTTCGCACAGGTCAAAGAGGTCCGCGATGGGGCGCTGTTCGCGCGCGGCCACGACGGCCTGCACGCTGGCCTCGCCGACATTCTTGATGGCGTTGAGGCCGAAGCGGATCACGGTGCCTTGGGGGGTGAAGCCCGCGCCGCTGAGGTTGATGTCAGGCGCCTCGACGGCCACCTTCATGTCGCGGCATTCCTTGATGTACTTCACCATGCTGTCGGTGGAGGCGATGCTGGCATTGAGCACGGCGGCCAAGAACTCGACCGGGAAATGCGCTTTCAGATAAGCGGTCTGGTAGGCCACCCAGGCATAGGCGGCGGCATGGCTCTTGTTGAAGCCGTAGCCGGCGAATTGCGCCATGAGATCGAAGATGCGCGCCGCCTTTTCGGTGGCGAACCCGCGCTGCTTGGAGCCGGCAAGGAACTTGGCGCGCTGCTCGTCCATCTCCTGCTGCTTCTTCTTGCCCATGGCCTTGCGCAGTATGTCGGCTTCGGCGAGGGAATAGCCGGCGATGGCGGCGGCGGCCTGCATCACTTGCTCCTGATAGACGAAGACGCCGAAGGTCTCGGCCAGCACCGGCTCCAGCTCGGGCAGATCGTAGGCAATCTGCTTGCGCCCATGGCGCCGTTCGATGAAATCATCGATCATGCCGCCTTGGATGGGGCCGGGGCGGTAGAGCGCATTCAGCGCGGTGAGGTCGCTCAGCCGCTGCGGACGGTAGCGGCGCAGGATGTCGCGCATCCCCGCCGATTCGAACTGGAAGACGCCGTCGGTCTGGCCCTTGCAGAAAATCTCGAAGGTGGCGGCGTCATCGTCTGGCAACTGCGCCAGATCGAGGGGGGTTGCGCGCAGGCGCGCGATGCTTTCGACGGCTTCCTGCAGGATGGTGAGGGTGGTCAGCCCGAGGAAATCCATCTTGAGCAGCCCAAGCGATTCCAGGCCGTTCATGTCGAACTGCGTGACGATCTCCTCGCGGTTGGTCTTGTACAGCGGCACCAGTTCGGTCAAGGGGCGGGGGGCGATCACCACCCCGGCGGCATGCATGCCGGCATGGCGGCAGAGCCCCTCGACTTTCTGGGCGACCTCCATCAGCTCGCCGACCTTCGGATCCGATTGCGCCAGCTCGCGCAGGGGCGCCGACTGCTCCAGCGCGGAAGCCAAGGTGATGTTGAGTTGGTTCGGGACCATCTTGGCGATGCGATCCACCTCGCCATAGGGGAGGTCCATGGCGCGGCCGACGTCCTTGATGGCGGCCTTGGCGGCCATGGTGCCGAAGGTGATGATCTGGCTGACGTTGTCGCGTCCGTACTTGCGGGTGACGTACTCGATGACTTCGCCGCGGCGGTTCATGCAGAAATCAATGTCGATGTCGGGCATGGAGATGCGCTGCGGGTTCAGGAAGCGCTCGAAAAGCAGCCCGTGCTCGAGCGGATCCACATCGGTGATGCCGAGCGCATAGGACACCAGGCTGCCGGCGGCCGAGCCGCGTCCGGGTCCCACGGGGATGCCCTTTTCGCGGGCGAAGCGGATGAAGTCCCAGACGATGAGGAAGTAGCCGGAGAAATGCATGCCGCGGATCATGGCGATCTCGCGGTCGAGGCGCTGCTGGTATTCGTCCCGGCTGTGGCGAACCCGGCCTTGCTGCCGCCGCGCCTCGATCCAGGGTTCGCGGGCCGCCATGCCGGCGCGCGCGGTCTGCTCGAAATAGGCTTCGAGATCGGTTCCGGCCGGGACCTCGAATTCGGGGAAGGGGGTCTCGACCTTGCGCAGATGGAAATCGCAGCGTTCCGCCACGGCCGCGGTTCGCTCGACGGCATGCTCGATGCCGGAGAACATGCGCAGCATCTGCTCGCCGGTCTTCAGGAAAAATTGGTCGCTGCCGAAGCGCATGCGCTGGGCATCGTTGACGCGCTTGCCGGTCTGGATGCACAGCAGCACGTCATGCATGCGGGCGTCGCCGGCGTCGAGATAATGGCAATCGTTGGTGGCGACCAGCGGCAGCCCGGTGCGCTCGCTCAAGGCGATCAAGCTGTCTTGGATGCGGTGCTCCTGCTCGAGGTTCTGGTTCTGGATCTCGAGGTAGAACTGCCCTGCCCCGAACAGGTCGCGATACTCCGCCGCCGCTGCCTCGGCGGCCTCGGGCTTGCCGGCGCTCAGCCATTCCTGCACCTCGCCCTTGAGGCAGGCCGAGAGGGCAATCAACCCTTTGGCATGCGCGGCCAGGTAGGACTTGCTGATGCGCGGCTTGTAGTAGAAGCCATGCAAGCTGGCTTCGGAGACGATTTGCACCAGGTTGCGGTACCCGGTCTCGTTCTCGCACAGCACGATGAGATGGTTGTAGCCTTCGTTGTCGCGGCTGCGGTGATCGTCGGATTTCGAGATGTACAGCTCGCAGCCGAGGATGGGCTTGATCCCGGCCGCGCGGGCGGCGGCATGAAAGCTCCAAGCGCCGAACAGGTTGCCGTGGTCCGTGAGCGCGACCGCCCCCATGCCGTGCTGCTTGGCGGTGGCCACCAGCTTGTTCACGTCGCAGGCTCCGTCCAGCAGCGAGTAATCGGAGTGGACGTGCAGGTGAACGAAACGGTCGGAGGGCATGGGCGGAGGCGGGAGCCTCCTCATTTTATACCGGCGCGGGCTTGGAGCGTGGACCCTGCGCGGTGGTCCGCGGCGCGGCGCTACTTCTTTTTCTTGGCCGCGGGCTTCTTCGCCTTGGGCTTGGGGGCCGGAGCCTTTGCGTGCGGCTTCGCGGGCGCGCGCTTGGCGGCGGCGGCCGGTCTTGCAGGGGGAGGGGGTGATGATTTTTTCAGGGCCGCGGCGGCGGCGGGGCTGGGGGGCGGCGGGCTGGCCGGGGATTTTCCTGCGGCCTTGGCGGCAGCCGCCTTGGCGGGCGGCGGCGGCGTCTTGGCCTGGAGCTTGCCGGCCACGGCTTTTCCGCTGCTGGGTGCTGGCTTGCCCGCCGCCGGAAACTTTTCGGCGACCGCTTTGCGCAGACCCTCGATGAGCTCGGCATCACTGACCGCCTCGCCGCCGAGCAGGCGGCGATACCAGGGGCGCAGCAAGGCCTCGGCGGCTTGGGAATGGGGCGCCACGCCGGCGGCGCGCAGCACACCCAACGGCAGGTGCTGGCGCAGTTGGGCGGCGGCGGTCTGGAAATCCTTCAACTTCTTGCCCGCCTTGGCGTCGCCTGGCTCGAGCGTGGCAAAAACAATCGCCTCGGCGGACGTGCGCTCGACCACCTCCTGGACGCGCCGCGGCCAATCGGTTCCGCCTCCGGCGCTCGCCGCCAACAGCTTTTTCTCGAAATGCGCCGCATCGGGCCGGATTTTTTTCCATTCCGACGCCAGGTGGCGGCTGGGCAGCATTTGCGCCAGCCGGGTCTGGTCGGCAGGCGTGAGCCCACCCAGCATCAACGGCAGCGCCGCCAGGCCGGAATCCACGTTCATGCCGAGCTGCTCCCAGCCTTCGACCACCGAGGCCAAGCGCGACAGCGCCGACAGGTTCATCTTGGCGATCTTGACCGAAGCCCCGAATGCCGCCGCCAGCCAGCCATCCTTCTCCAGCGCCTTCAGCACGGCGGCGGGCTCGGGCTCGTAGGCGATGGCTTCGAGCTCCTGCCCGCGCGCGCTGGAGGTCGCGCGTTCCAGGTATTCGCCCTCGCGCGCCGATTCCATGCGGGCCAGGGTCCGCTCCTCGACCGCGAACTCGAGGCGGGTGGCCAGGCGCACGGTGCGCAGGAGCACGATCGGATCTTCGAGGAACACGTAGGGGTGGCTGATGCGCAGCAGGCGCGCCTCGATGTCGGCGGCGCCGTTGGTCGGATCGAGCGGCAGGCCGCGCGAGCCCGGATTCAAGGACAGGCCGATGGAATTGACGGTGAGGCCGCGACGGCGCAAATCCTCGACGATGGTGCCGGGTCCGTTCGCGCCCTGCGCCGCGGCCAAGCGCAGGCGCACGCCGCGGAGGGACAAATCGAGGCTCTGCTGGCCGGGATGCGGGCTGACATGCTCGGCCCCGGCCGCCTCGAGCGCATGCACCAGCCCCAGCGGGCTGCCTTCGGTGGTGAAATGCAAGAATCGCACCGGCTGCCCGATCAGCAAATCGCGCATGGGCCCGCCGGTCAAGTAAAGATTCAAATGCGCCCGGCGGCACGCCTGCTGCAGGATCTCCAGCACTTGCTGTTGATCGTGGCTGAGACGGGTCGAGAGCAGGAAATTGAAATCCGCCATGATTGCTCGCCTTGGTGATTGCGGTCAGGCGCGGGGATGGTGCGCGCGGTAGACCGAGCGCAACCGCCCCGCCACCACATGGGTGTAGATCTCCGTGGTTTGAATGTCGGCGTGGCCGAGCAGGGCTTGCAGGCTGCGCAAATCCGCGCCGCCCTCAAGCAAGTGGGTGGCGAAGCTGTGCCGCAGCCGGTGCGGATAGAGCGAGCGCTCGATGCCGCTCGCCTTGCCCCAATGCTGCAGCCGCCGCCAAACCATGCCGCGGCCCAAGGGCCGCCCGGCCCGGCCTTGGAACAGCCACTTCTGCTTGACGGCCGGACCCGCCAAGTACCGGCGCAAAGCCGAGATGGCGGCTCGATTGACGGGCACCAGCCGCTGCTTGTCGCCCTTGCCGCTGCAGCGAACCAGGCCCGCTTCCAGGTCGAGGTCCACCGGCTTGAGCGCGACCAGCTCGGTCACCCGCAGGCCGCTGCCGTAGAGCAAGTGCAGCATGGCCAAATCGCGCAGCCGCAGCGCCCGCTGGTGGCGGCCGGCACCCAACTCCGGCTTGACGCTGTCGAGCAGCCGGGCCACCTCCTGCTGCGAAAGGGCATGGGGGATGCGTTTGATGAACTTGGGGCGGCTCAGCGGCTCGCTGGGGTCGGCGTGCAGGCCCTCGTTCAAGACCAGGAAGCGGTAGAAGTTCCGGACTGCAGTGACATGCCGGGTGACGCTGCGCGCGCCCAGGCCGCGCTCGTGCAGCCAGCCCATATATTGCTGCAGCTCGGCGGTGGTGCAGGTCGCGGCGGCAAGGTGACGCATTTGGCACCACCGCTGGAATTGCTGCAGATCGCGGCGGTAGGCCAGTAGACTGTTCACAGAGAGGCCTTGCTCGACTTGGGCGCGGCGCAGCAGCGCCTCCATGGAGGAGGTCAGGACTGGCGGCGGAAGGTGGGCGAGGGCAGCGCTCAAGTGGTGTGCAGTCAATGACTTACAGTGATTTTGCGGATCGTTCCAAGAGAATCATACTAGAGTTGAGGCATCGGTGCCAGCGAATATCGGCATCGCGCCCCAATTGAGTCAACGCGTGCCCTACTCGACACACAAGAAGGTTGTCCTGCGCCATCGCCACCTGGGGCTGGTGGCGGGCTTCCTGTCGACCGAGCAGCTGGAAACCGGGGCCCTGGCCAGCTTGGAGATGGCGCGGCCGACGGGCGAGTCGCTGGCGCTGCCGGCGGCGGAGTGCCTGTGCCTCTATTTCGTGGCCAGCTTTGCGGACGAATCCGCGCTGCGGGCGGCGCGTCCTTCGACGCGCGGGAGCGCGCGGCAGCCCGGGGTCTGGATGCGGCTGCGCTTGGCCGATCGCTCGATCTGCGAAGGCATCTTGGCTTCGGATTTGCTCGAAATCGAGCGCGGCGTATGGCTATCTCCGCTGGGGCTTGAATCCGCTTGGCAGCGGATCTACGTTTTCCGCCCGGCCATCGAGCACCTGGCGGTGGTCGAGGTGGTGCGGCCGCCGCGGCGGCGGACGGCGGCGATGTTGCCGAGCTCACAACCCGGACTGTTCGGCGCCGACGCCGCCTAAGGCACGCATTGATGCGGCTGGGCGAACTGGCGCGCCTGCTCGACTGCCGCTGCGACGGTGACGAGGGAATCGAGATCACCGGCTTCGCCAGCCTCGAAGCGGCTGGCCCCGGCGACCTTTCGTACTGGGCGGACCGGCGGCGGGCGGCGCAGGCGGCGGAAACCGGCGCCTCGGCGCTGATCGTCGGCATGGATGCGCCCGTGTTCGCGCGGGCGGAGGACCTGGGGCCGCCGCTGGCTTGGCTGCGCAGCGGCGAGCCGGCCCTTGCCGCCGCGGCGGCGATCGAACGCCTGCGCCCGGCTTGGCGGCCGATGCCGGGCATCCACCCGTCGGCCAGCATTCATCCCACGGCGGTGCTGGGGCCGCGCTGCCATGTGGGGGCGTTTGTGGCCATCGGCGAAGGCTGCCGCATCGGCGCGGATGCCGTGCTCCACCCGCATGCGGTGCTGTACCCGGACGTGATGGCGGGCGACCGGCTGCTGCTGCACGCGCATGCAGTGGTGCGCGAGGGTAGCCGGCTGGGCGACGATGTGATTTTGCAGCCCGGGGCGGTAGTGGGGGGCGATGGCTTTGGATTCGTCCGCCGCGGCGACGGGACGCACGCCAAGGTTCCGCAGGTCGGCACCGTGCAAATCGGCGACCGGGTCGAGCTGCAGGCCAACGCCTGCGTGGACCGCGGCAGCCTGGACGCCACCCGCATCGGGGCGGGCTGCAAAGTGGACAACCTCAGCCAAATCGCGCACAACTGTCATCTGGAGGAAAATGTCGTGCTCTGCGCCCAGGTCGGCCTGGCAGGCAGCACGGAAGTGGGCGCGGGCGCGCTGCTGGCGGGCCAGGCGGGGGTGGCCGGGCACTGCAAGATCGGGGCGGGAGCGATCGTGACCGCGCAAAGCGGCACCCATGGCGACTTGGAGCCAGGCAAGATGTACAGCGGCTCCCCCGCCTTTGATCACGCCCAATGGCTGCGGGCCACGGCGGCATTTTCGCGTCTTGGCGATCTGCAGCGGGAGCTCCGCGAACTGCGCCAGGCGCTCAAGAAGCTGGAACGCAGATAGCGGTGCCGGTGGGTCGAGGCGAGGGTGGGGGGCAGGGCCTGGTTTTCCCGTACACTGGTTGAACGATCGCCCATGCGCGTCCTTGTCTACAGCGACGTTCACGCCAACTGGGAGGCGCTGCAAGCGGTGGCGGCGGCAACGGGCGACGTGGACGCGAGCGTATGCTTGGGCGACGTGGTGGGCTACGGCGCGAGTCCCAATGAGGCCAGCGCCTGGGTGCGGCAGCACACGCCGATCGTCATCCGCGGCAACCACGATCGCGCCTGCGCCTCGCTCGACGGCATCGAGCAGTTCAACCCCAGCGCCGCCTCGGCCGCGCACTGGACGCATGCCCAGTTGCACGCCGAGCATCTCGGATGGCTCAAGCAACTGCCGGCGGGGCCGCTCGCCTGGCGGGATTGCACCTTGGTGCACGGCTCGCCGATTGACGAAGATGAATATGTGGTCGAGGCGGTGCAGGCGGCCGGGGCCTTCGCCTCGAACACGGTCGAACTGCAATGGTTCGGGCACACCCACATCCAGGGCGGATTCGTGCTCGACCACGACCAAATCCATGTGCTGTTGACGGGACCGCTGCGGCAGGCCACGCATACGGCCATCCCGGCGCAGCCGGCGGCGCGGGTGCTGAAGCTGCTGCCGAACTGCCGTTACCTGCTTAACCCGGGGTCGGTGGGCCAGCCCCGCGACGGCGACTGGCGGGCGGCATTTGCGGTTTATGACGACGCCACGCGGGAGGTGACGTTCCGCCGGGTTCCGTATGATTTGGCGGCGGCGCAGGAGCGCATCCTGCGATCGGGCTTGCCGCCGCGGTTGGCGCACCGGCTGGCGCAGGGGCGGTAGGCGGCAACGTTGGCGGAGTGTCTCGTAGACACTTTAAGGGCAAGAATATACTTGACGAATCATAGCTTTTCTGCCACTCTGGATTCATGAAGTCCGAATCCGATCCCAGCACCCTCCAGCAGGCCATCCAGTTTTTCAGCAATCCGGATCGCGCATTGGCC
>Ga0134126_10000547_pt1 | contig 48012 bp, 53 predicted proteins | sample KB31752_FD_96881 | JGI IMG/M metagenome (GOLD analysis project Ga0134126, IMG submission 96881) | Terrestrial soil microbial communities with excess Nitrogen fertilizer from Kellogg Biological Station, Michigan, USA - KB3-175-2 | ecosystem: Environmental > Terrestrial > Soil > Unclassified ...
CGTAACGGCCCAAATTTCCGGCCAAGTTCCGTAAGTTCCGTTTTCGGCCCGAGTTCCGTTTTCAGTCCTTGACCACCCTCGAGGTGGACCTTGAACCCTGAAAACGGAACTCGGGCCGAAAACGGAACTTACGGAACTTGGCCGGAAATTTGGGCCGTTACGCAGCTAAAAGACATAAACGGAACTTGCGGAACTCGGCCCAGTCACGTGCACACGGTTTGGCCCAGACGATTCTTTGAGCCCCTGGTGTCGGATCTCATGTTTTAGATTCTATGATTAAAGAAGTTTCTCTGAACAAATGAAGAGATAAAGATTTATTGGCGAATCAATAAAAAATATGTTTAATTTAATTGATTGACGAGTTAATAATCTTCCTTCAACTCTGATACACTCCAACATCAGGCTTTCTTCATTTTCACTCTTCGATCTTCTTTATTTCATTCTTTCTCTCTCATTATGTCAGACCGTTTCTTAGACAAAGCAATGGAAGAATATCAACAAATTTTGGCTTGTCGATTCCGTTTCCGTAATGATAATGGGGACATGGCCACTGTTACTTCAGTTACGGATGAGGAAGCTCAGTTATTAGCCTTGTATCGAACTGTAGGTTTGGTGAATTTACTGAAGGACTGGGGAAAGTTTGAGTTGATGGTCAAGGAAGCAAAAGGGACTAAGAACAAATAGACACCAATCGAAGGATAGAGGAAGGCAAGGATGAGGGCGAGACTTAGTCGATTAGCTCATTCTGATTGCCTCAGCCGACGGGCTAATTGTAAATCACGCTTCATCAATGTAGTTCGCTTCGCGTGAATCGCGCATAGATTCCCGTCTTCCATCAACGAAATAAGATAATTTTCTGCAGCGGTTTGTAATGCAAGAAACGCAGTACTTTGCCATCGAAATTCACATCCAGGCAAGGCATAGTGATCTTGATAGATTTCTCTACATAGACGATTAAATGCTGCACGACTGAGGAGTAGGTGAGTGGACCGCTGCAGTCGTCGAATCTCAACCAACGCACGACAACGACGAGGCCGAGGACAGTCCGAAGGACTGTCCTTCCTTGATTCCTTCAAGCGATACTTGCGTGGGATGCGAGGAATAGGTGGACGCCGACGAATTGGAGTCTTCTTCACACGAGTCATTTGCTGGTTGAGTTGAGCAGTGAAAATCTCATCAGCCACACTGACTCGAGTCGAGTTTCATTCTTCAACTCGACCATCATGGCGGAGATATCAACATCAGCTGCTGCTGCTGATGGTCCCGTCCTCTTTGAACTCGTAGATGAAAAGGATGAATCTATTATTCCGGAGGTAGTCTATTTTATTCGACTGTTTCAACTGAAAGCAGTATTTCGGAAACAGAGAGTCGAACAATATTCTTCTTCTCCTCTGTCGCTCGACGATTTCTTTACCTCTAGGAAGTCGTTTTGCACGCAATGTATTAATCTGCAACGGCGTCCTATTCCGTTCCATTCCGGGGATGAAGAATATTTGGACGTCAAATCAGATCGATTATTCCCTACTCTATCTCGTCGGGCAAGAAAGCAGAAGATAGACGAATTGAATTTAACAAGACAGAATATCCATCTGATTTCATTGGGATCCTTACACTTACTCATGAATTATTATTATGATGATTTATTGAGATTTACACACGCACTCTTCTGCGAAGAGTGCGAGGATGAGGAGAGAGTCGTCGAAATTGACTGTGGTAAATGGTGGGAGAAAATGGCTGAACATAAGTCGATTAAACCGTATAAAAATTGGCAAATGGGTTTATTAGTAAATTGGATCTCATGGAATAAAGATCCGACTGATGATAGTGCTTATTTTACATCAAATCTAGAAGAACAAGGAAGTCAGATGTTGAAGGATTGGGTTATTGAATTATTTGATGCTATCAATCAGCAATAAAAAATCTACTTATTACCAGATCTGCATACAGTTCCTACTTGTTTACAACAGCTAATAGTAGTACCAGCAATTTTGAATCCTAGACTACGTCCACATTGTGTACAATAATCCTTATTTTCGTCTTTGACATCTACCTCTGAATCAGGGTGTGGAGTGAGTTCGTTGCGAAGAGTGGTAATTCTCTTAATTGCTTCTTTTGATTGAGAAGAAATTTGTAGGTCGAGGTGACCTTTCATACGCAATAGATCCAAATGAGGTTTAGTTATTAACCAATGAAACCAGTCATCCACGTGCCATCCTGTTGCTCCTAATAATCCAGATGTGTCTCGAATTGTGACTTCATCAAAAGCAAGAATGTAATTTACTAATACTCGTTTTGTTCTCAGATAGGATTCATCATCCTCTGTTGTCATGGCGTCAACTTCTTCATCGTCGTCATTAGAATCGTCCGGCTGTGGCGTGAGCTCGTTGCGATGGGCTTTGCACCATTTCGTGCCTGGGGCAACTACGCGCTCGCATCGAGTATGATAAGAGTCTTGAGTAATATAGGCACACTGTTGCTGCGGTGACTGTGTAGAAGAGCTAACTAACGCGCGTAGACCAGGATAACAAGCTGCCATGATTAATCAGGGTTTTTGGGGTTGCCTGAATGCTTTCTCGACTAATGTCAAAGCTTGAGCGTACCCTGCTAAATATCCACGCCAATAGATATAACAATTACCAATAGGACACAACCACACAATTGTGTTAGTATCAGGAGCAGTAGACGAATGAGTGAGTTGGGATAATTCTTTCTTACAGACACAACAGAGAACCATGAAACAAACACAAATTGAGAGAGAGAGAGAGAGAGAGAGAGAGAGAGAGAGTTTGAATAATGAGATTTCAGTTTGGGGAGAAAAAAGGACTTGTGTTGCAGTTTTGATTGTTATTTATTCCTGTTTTAGTTGACACATAGTTATTCGTCGATCAATCAAATTGAAACTAATTCCATTGATTAACCAATAAAACATTATTCTGGTTTTCATTCGTTCATAAACTACTAATGCTTCATTCTTGGTTCTTATTATAATCATCCGGTATAAGTATGGCGGCTTTACACCAGGGGCTCAACGATAGGTTGGGCCGAGGTCACATGTCCGGGCCGAGTTCCGTGAGTTCCGTTTATAATCTTTACGGAAGTTTTGGCCCAAATTTCCGGCCAAGTTCCGTGAGTTCCGTTTTCGGCCCGAGTTCCGTTTTCGACTTTGGACCACCCTGGAGGTCGACCTTGAACCTCGAAAACGGAACTCGGGCCGGAAACGGAACTTACGGAACTTGGCCGGAAATTTGGGCCGAAACTTTCGTAAAAGATATAAACGGAACTCACGGAACTCGGCCCAGGCACGTGATCTCGGCCCAAATGAAAAATGGGTTGAAATCTATCGAACTAAAATTACAGGCGACTGTCTAGATGACTGCCACTTCCGTCTAAAAGCTGAAATCGTCTCATCACTCCATTGAGACGATTGGATCAGTTGCATCTTCACCGGATAATTCACTAGCGGTCTCATCCTCTGCCTTAACCGTCTTAATAATGCGACGGAGGAGCTCGTTAGTAATAGTGTGTTTCTTCACAACGTGCTTTTCGCAGCGCGCTGACTTGGAATTTGAATGGCCTAAATCTCCACAATCTAGACATCTAGCCGAAGGACATTTCTTTTGATAGTGTCCAGTTAACCCACAATGGCCACAATGTTGGATCTTCGATGGAGAGACATTGACAATCGTAGCCATAGTCACCGGTGGTAATGGAAGTAAGGGCATACTTGGCTCCGATGAAGCCAAGTATGGATTCATTCCAGCATAATTCGTCGGAACATACGATGGAGAAGAAGGCGGAGCAGCTGGAAGCGGAGAATAAGGCTCACGAGGTGGAGTAGTCGGAGAATAAACCGGAGAGTTCATTCCCCTGGTCTTCTCATCCCCGCCTTCGTCGGCATCCGTATCACACTCAGTCTCGGAATCAGTCCAGTACATCTCATCGTTCTCATCAACCGCTAGAGTTACGCTTGGTTCAGCCGCGCGCTCAGACTCGACTTCAGGCTCACGAACGACGGCTGGTGGATCCGACGGAAGTAAGTCAAACACTGCCACTGGACCAGAGTCAGAAAATTGTAATTTGGGCACAGAAATTAATTCATTCGATGGAGCATCAAAGTAACGATCGCCGGGTTTCATCTTCTGACCGCAGCGAAAGCAGCCATTGTCCAGCTTATACACTAAGTGCCACATAGAGCAAGTTGAAGAAGCCATGGTGAATAAAATCCGGTCGAGTCGAAATCAGGGTCAAAATCGGAGTCGGAGAGAGAGAGAGAGAGAGAGAGAGAGAGAGAGTAAAATTATAAAGAGAAAGAATGAGAATGAGAATGAAGAAAATTATAATTTGTCTAGTATTGTCCAGTTAGACTGTCACTGTTTTTCGCGCGACTGAATCAATTGTGTTAGATTGATCAATCAATCAAATTGAAACTAATTTTCATTGATTCTCCAATGATTATTCTATTCTTTTCCTTTTTCTTTTTCTTTTCAAATTCTGTAATTTCCAATTGATTGTTTCTCCAATCAATTTGATTCCTTTCTGATTGATCAATCAATTAAGATTAACTTTTGGTTTGTTTTCCTCTTCTTCAGTCATAACAAATAAAACCTGTCAATTTATAATCTCTTTCATTCTCATTCTCAAACTTTCCTCTCTCTCTCTCTCTCTCTCTCTCTCTCTCTTTTTTTGACCTTTCTCCAGTTTCCTTTTTTTTAGTGAATATGACTACCGCTGCCCCTTCGAAGAAAAGACAGATCCTCAGTCAAGCTGAAGTTGCCGAGAAGACAGCGAAATACGAGGCAAACGAAAAGGAGGATCGAAAACTACGGCTAGAAGCGGCATTGACTCGACTCAAATCCAAATTAGAAGAAATTAAGAATATGACTGTGGATGATTTACTCGAAAAGTTTGAAGGGATTGAACAAATTGTGGAGAATGAAGGCTGGCACGGCTTGGTAGAAATTTATGAATATGACATGGACTACCTTTTTACATTATTATTTTCAATTCGACTGAAATTGTTTTCATCCGAAGAAGAGACTGAAGAAAAGGAGGAAGAAGAAATCGACGACGATTGACCAACCAATCAAAACTATTCACTATCATTCGATTTGTTTAGTTTAAGAGTTCAAAAGAAAATAGAAACAACAACTCAATTCATTTCTCATTCTCTTTCCGGGTTAATTCAGCATGTCATCATTTACTGACACGCCTGTTCATGTTTGTAGTTTATGCAACCAAGCGAATGAAAATGTTGGTTTAGTTTGGACTGAATCCAAAATAAGTATTTGTGATACCTGTTTGAATAGAGAAGTTTCTATGGATATTAAATGGAAATTAAAACACGCACTTCGATCGTATCCAGCTCACCACGCGGAATTTTTTCGTCAAATTCGTGAAAATCCAGAAGGGATGATTTTAGTCGATAAGAAAGAGTATTACACTTTGATTGCACCTTGCTGTAATCCTCAAACTCATTCTGATTGCAAATGTCATAAATTATGGACTAAGATGAAGGGAAATTTGTGTTCTTGGTGTACGGATTGATGGAAAGAACCCAGTTTCTGTTGAAATAGATTGGACGACCAATCAAATGCTTAGTTTTGATTCATTGAATCTTTTCACTTGACCTCTAATAGAAACAAAAGATCATTTTCATTTTCATTCTCAAACTTCTCTCTCTCTCTCTCTCTCTCTCTCTCTCTCTCGATGTCAAGTCATCCTCCGTCTGGACTTTGTCAATGGACTGATGATTCTCTATGTCGGAACCACGCCCTAGAAGGACATATCTGGTGCTTATGGCATAGATGCAATTTTAGAAATTGTTCTTCTCCTCGAATCGGTGAATTTTCACAGAAATGTATTGCTCATACCTCGAATCAACACAAACGTGCATTGAAAAGACTTGAGATTGATTCCAATTTTAAACCTGAACACAATCTTTGCGTTTCGAGAAAAAATCCCAAATAGATTCGGCGAATCATTTTTGTTTGCTTGATTGGTCGATGAAGGAAATTCATTTTCATTGACGAACCAATTAGACATCATTTCTCTTATTCCAATAGAAACAACAATCATTTGATTCATTTTTCAAACTTCTTCCTTACCCGAGGCGTCTGAGATGAGTCAATCTATCGTGCTGTCTTTTACTTGCGAAGCGTGTAAGAAATTGGTTCGGGCTTCGGGTCCTGGAGTAGAGACCTCAATCGGATCATTTAGTATCTGTAATGAATGCATGGGTCTAAAAGTCGCGGTTGATATTCAACCGCCTCTTATCTATGCTCTGAAAACTTATCCGACTTATGCAAAAGAATTTTTTCGTCAAATTCGCGAAAGTCCTAAGGGTATGATTCTGGTAGATAAGAAAGAATATCAAGATTTGGTCGCAATTACGCAGCGAGTTCGTGAAATGGGAAGCTGGGAAAATCGTGAAGGAGTTACGAATGTCAAACCCAATGAATCCGAAAAGAAATCAATTGTAGTTGATAGCGTTAATGATCCCGATTGGATAAGAAATGCGATTTTACAAATGGAAAAAGACCATTTTTATGAGTGGATGGTTCAACTACTCGACAAAAGAAACGATGATCTCCTATTACTTAAGAAAGCAGAATTTGATAAAATCACAAATAGGAGAAGAGAATTATTAGAATTCAAAGCAAAAATATTACTACCTGAGTCTGTCTCGTCTCAACAAGATGTGTGGTTGAAATTTATTAATGACTCTAGGACGGCGACCATCAAGTTATTCGAGGCATCTATCAATGCAGGCAAAGCTAATTCCATGCCTCCCTCAGATCCGAAATGAAATAACCAGATCTCCCTTTTTCTTCAGCCAATCTAATACTCTCTGTTCGTCTCGTTCATCCAAATCCGAAGGATGATTTGGATGAGGTTTCCATCCCATCAGAATTTCTCTTGTCTTTGTTGGCTCTTTAGCGAGAATCGGAATTAAATCCCATGTCTCAATAATTTCTTTCTGATGTGTTGGACAAATAAAAATTTGATCTGGATAAATAAATGCTTGTTCTGATTTTTCAATCAAATTCGATTCATCTGGACACAATAGACAGTGAATGGCTTGTAATTTATACATTTTCTCATACTCCCACGGACTCAGATTTCCACCGGAGGTGGAAATCTGGTTCTGGCATTTGAAGCATAAGGGCCCTTGTAACCCATCATAGAAAATATATTTTAATCGTCCATCAAAACATGTTAAATTACCACAATTGGGACAAATCATGATTTGTTTCGATTTATATGTCAATAATTTACCAATCATAGGTATATGACTCAGTGTTTGATTGATATCATTACAACTCTTGCCTTGACTATTTGTCATTGGAATTTTACGACTGCAGTGTAATGTATGATTTAAATAACTCAGCGATGCATTTCGTAATCCAAATTTAAACGTACAACGATACACTCCTCGCTTATCCAATAAATTCGAATAAATATGTCCACAAATCGAACAAAACGCAAAGGACAAGTGGTTCTGAAGTATTGAGCCTCCGGCTCGATACTTCAGTGTGGTTATTTGTGCTTGTGTGATGTGTAGAGGTAATTCGGCGATAGTTAACTTGCGGTTACACTGGGACAGTAAATCGGATGAAATTTGTAATAAATTATATAGATGCGGTTCGTATAATCGTAAGTGATACAGTAGTAGTTTAATGCGTTCAATTTTCATTGTGGACTCGTAGTAGTGTGTTAATAGTTTTTTGCAGTAGTCAATTGGTGGTTTCGAAACGCCAAGAAATTGAAAGAAGTCCAATACGCGAAGGATTGGACGACCAAACCCGACAGGACCGACACTTTCAACAATTTCATGTACAGTCTTAAATTGATTCAATGAGATGAAGGGACGACAAATTTCAGCAGAAATTAACGTATACCTCTTTTCATCTTCGGCATCTTTAGCCTCATCCAAATCTGAGTCTGAATCTGAGTCATCATTCCAATCGATCTCAGGAATTGAATCATCTTGTGATTCGATTTCAATGCTATGTTGTTTCTTTAGAACAGGGATTAATGGACCCTTTTTCCTCAATGGTAGTAACAATTCAGCGATGGAGGTTGGCCCAGAATGTTTACGTTGATACATAATTTCATTTTTCATTTTAATTTCCATGGGTTCAATTAAATAATCAATTTGTAAATGTTCTTCTTGTATTCTCCAATCAAATCCAGCTTTCGTATCTTCTTCTGTATCGAATTTTTCTTGTTGATATAATTCCGTATAGGTGATTGGGATACCTACAAATTTCATTGGACATGGCATGTGGTGACAAGTTTGTTTTTTCTTCTTCTTGAATTCATCGGAATCAGGGCATCCACAGCTGTATAGATGCTGTACATGACACGGCAGAGACGGTAAATTCAATAGGGATTGATACAATAGGGAGTTTGGATTACACAGATGTGCATTGAAGTATTGTCTGACTTCATCTGCTGCTAGTTCACTTAATTCCTTAAATCGGTCAAATGAAAGCAAATCCTTCAGGTTTGCCAATAATGCAGGATCATGTGAAATAGTGAAAATGACATAGGATCGAATGATTGTTAATACCATCAATGGACAATGATGAAATAAACGTAAACACCACCGATCGTAATATGAATCGGTAAAGATGTGATACAGGCGTCTTCGAATATCAGGCGAAATGGGACGACTGGAAGGATTCACGTGGTAGTAGTTGCCCAGCAGGGCCACGAGTGTCAATGACTTGACGTGTTTGAAGACAGATGCATCATAGTGTGTAATCACTTGCTTAATTCCATTACGACCCTTCTTCTTCTCTACCCACCGTGTAATTAATAATTCACGTATGATACTGGCCGACGTACGCGTATTACAACGTAAGAAGATCGATTTAGACATCAATTTTAACATCGGATTGGTCACAGCTGCTAAACTGCTGAAGTAAGAGGCATTTTGTACGTATCGAAATAATAACGGATCTAACATCACATCACATTGGATATTCATCCAATTTAATCGCGAATCAGATAAAGATGGATTGGTTTCCTGTGTCGGAATTTCAAGCATTGCGTCATTCACAATTGTACACAGAAATGAATACAAAGGGGAGCAGTCCGTAGAATTGCTCATCAAATCCAGAATTAGGTTTCGATCCCATGTTTTTGTCTTCTGATCGATTGGTAAATAAGATTTGGGGGTAATAAATTTGGGAATTTGATACGGTCTTTGAAGTAAAATGGAGATAAGTTTATCGACCAAAGCCGCGCCACGCGCGGCTTTAATATAAACATTATCTTTCCCAAGTACCATTTTACTTCTCACGAGAAAATGCTGGATTTGTTCACCAATCCGCGGTGGTGATAAATGATCTCGAATTGCGGGATTCCAAATTAGATTCGATTGATCAAATTTCCATCTATCTTTTTCCTTGTAGACAATAATATTAGCACAATTTAATCGTACTAAGGGCTGAAAAATAGAGTTCCCAATAGTATTGGATTCAATATATTCGTAGCAGTAGCCTTCCGGTTGATCCATCAAATTATAATATTTTTGCATCGATTGAATGGAAAGAGCATGAGATTGATTAATTGGTTTTTTAATTAAGTTCTCACCTGTCATCATTAATTGTCTACAATGGTCCATATGAATATTAGCGAAGTAAAAGCGATAGCAATTGACACATGGCTCGCGAGTTTCCGCAGGAAACTCGCCAGTTGCTATTAATCTATCCCATTGTTCTTGGTTCATGGATGATGTCCCTATAATTGGCTCAGTTAATCCACGAAAACATTGCCAATATAACATGGATACACATCCTTTTTCGTATACACATAATGGAAAATTAATCATTTTGATTTGACCATTTGGCAAGTCCCATGCATAGGGCCCCCCAGCCTGACGTAATAAATTCGATTCTAATGTCGCGGTACGAACAGGTAAAATAGATCGTACTGATGTCTTTAAATCATCTCGTAAAGTCTCGGTATCAATTCGTTCTGTCGATATTTTTTCCTCTAAATTATTAATGAATCTTCCATAATAATTATAGTGAAAATCTAACATTTGTTGATATTCTCGTGAATCTGATGATTCTTCATACGGACTAATTTGATATTGTTGCGCATGACAGAGGGACGACTGCGTCGTCCCTCTGGGTGTTACTATACCGGAATTAATTACTTGTTTAATGTTTTTGACAGTGATACTATCAGCATGTAACAATGATTCATAATTCATCCCGGGGTGTGCAACAAGCTGGAAAATGAAATGTGACACGAAAAAATGAATTTAGAATGTCTGTCTAAACACGGTCTAGAAACTATCTATTGCTTAGTAGAACCCAGAGAATCTAAACAAGACTGAATTAACGCTTGACTTTTACATGGACAGTTGTTACTGATAAAAGGGTTATAACCACATCCAGTGCATGCCCGTTTACAACAGGTAACAGTAGAAGTGAAGGGACTGCATTCAGATAGTTTGAAATTATGACCACAGTAGGAACAATTGGGTTCGCGTGATGTTTTCATTTTTGACACGTCCTCCATTTCCTTCTTTTTTAAATGACGGTAAGTGGCTAATAATTTTGCTTCCTCGGGAGTAACCGAAGTAACAGTTGCGATATCTCCATTGTCGTTACGAAAACGAAGCGTGCATGCCATGATTTCATTATATTCTTGTTCAATAGAGGATTGGGAAGCTGTCATTCTAAAGCAGGAGAGAGAGAGAGAGAGAGAGAGGGAGAGATTGGAAAATGAAGAATGAAAGAAAAGAAATGTTTTATGATATTAGAAGTCAGGTCTAAAACATTTTTCATTGGACAATCAACTGGAATATACTATTCCATGTCTTCCAGAACGACCAATCGCTCCTCTATAACGACTTTTATCATAATCTACAGTCGAATGTAAACGTTTCAACTCGCGATTGATCGCCGCGACTCTCTTACGATCCTCTGGGCCCAAATGATCTCTACAATGAATGGAATGAGGAACAGCTATTTGATAACACTCGTTAGAATATTTGCATAGGTGCAAAAAATGATAATTACATACTTCAACAGTTTGACCAGATCTCATTTCATAACATAGACGACCACAACCAGGAATTAAGCACTGTGGCATTTGAAGAGTGAAAATTCCCCTTCGGGGAATTTTCTATTCCTTGTCAATTCGTACGATAGAGTCAAAAAGTTCTGGAAATCTATCTTTCGACAAAACAATGATTTTCCATCGTGCAGCTGTGTTTGTCGAATTCATTTTACGATCTTCTAAAATCTCTATTAATTTCGTGATATCTGCTCCTGGTTTAAACAATCGATCTGGTTGTGTTTGTATAAATTGAATAGGTTCAGTCCAATCTGATAATTCTTCTTTTCCTTCTTTCATTTTTGATTTTAAAAGAGTTTGATTTAAACTGTCGAATGAAGAATTTAACAAAGAAAGAGGTAAACACGGTTCTTTCCAAACGGGTACAGTAATTTTCAATTCCTTGACAGGAATAGGCGTTATTTGATATGAATATCCATTTATCTGTCCGATAACATTATCTATATATGTACGATTCGGCGGTTCCTGTGCAAGAGCTAGGTCAAGATAATGTTTTAAATTTTGCAATCCTTGATCTGTAGGATATTGAGCAATTTTTGCCCTGGCCTGTTTCAATCCGGGATACTCCATCTTGATTTATCAATAGGTATTAAGGATTCTACTGAATATCCTTATATTTTTAATTGTTCTTCCTTCAGATTTAACAGTTGAATCTGTTTCGTTAAATCGTTTACAGAGGAAGGAAGAGGAGATAAAATTCTTCCAATCCATGGTAATTCGTTGATTTGTTGTATACCACGTTGAATGGACGATTCCAGATCATTCTTTTTGTACGAGAAGACAATGCCAATTCGAGCTTGAGGATTTGTCCAATAACCATTATCTATACAATATTCACGACATTTTTGATGATCCCCATCTATAATAATTACATACATAGATCGTAAAGAACGCGCTTTAGTCATACTTTCATAATAGTTCTTTAATCCAGCAATTGAATTTAGTCGTTTATCAAACGAATTTATTCGTTTATAAAACACTACATAGGATGTTTCAGATGCAGAATTTTGATCTTCGGAATATTCTTTCACTATTACGTCCTTCAAATCTTTTAACGTATTCATTAAAGGAACGGAATCGCGTAAACTTGTCACATATTTCTCCACTGTTTGATTTTTACGTTGTATTTCTGCAGCCTGCCACATTAAATTTTTTTGCAATTGATAAAATAACGCAGTTTGTTTAATACGTTCTTCAAATCGTCGTATTATCGAATAAAAATATTCATCATTCGATTTATCTGGATTAAATTTAAAATGAGGATTTGTATTATAGGATGATTGATTCTCATCATATGCAGAATCTAATATACAACCAATTAAAGAATTCATATCTTTATCTATATTTTCACCTTTTACTATAATAAACATAGAGTAGAGTGAATTGAATTTATCTCCAGTAAAAAAAGAACAAGAAACTGGTAAATTTTCCATTTGTCTCCTCATATTATTCTTTTCTTCTTCTTCTTTCCAACTGAGTCGTGTTGCCGCTTTGGGGCTAATCCAAATGTTAAGTAAAATACTATCCGACATTCTGTTGGATCCAAATTCTTGGTCAAATATATCCGCTACTCAATTAATTTGGATGTTCTGTGCAACTATATTAGCAATTAGTGTCAGTTTCTATTTAATTGTGAATACTATCGTACGAATTATTGAAACTCTCTTCATAATTAAATACGTCGTTTTATTTTCAGTCCTGATCATGATCGCGGCAGCGATCATGACCCGCAATGATATTGAATACGGAAGATTTTTTCAAGGCCAATTCGACCTGGTTACAAAGGGAATTAGAACGATTAGAGGCAATTTATAAGGCGAAATTAGAGAAAAAACGTAAATTTGATGTGTTGGAGACGAATTATGATTTATTTTGGGCGCCTAAACAAAAAAACGATGTATGTGAAGGCGATCAAAAACTGAAACGAATTTTTTATCGTCTAGATCATTTGGGACTAATTCGTACATCGGATCAATTGCGCTTCAATGAATTGATGGTAAAAGGAGCGTTTCCAATTATTTATGGTCCAGATGAATGGCCTATTCACAGTAGTCGTGTTATGAAAGAATATAATTTGAAAAAAATAGACCAACGATTGATCTTCTTCTGTCCGCGTAGGTTTGGTAAGACCGTGTCAGTATGCCTGTTTGCAGCTACTTTAATGTTAGAATGTCCAGGAGTAACAATTGCTACGTTTTCTACAGCAGGACGTGCATCAGGATTGTTGATGGAACAAATGATGATTATGATGTTAGGTGTAGAAACAGCCAATCGTAGAATTGTTAATTTAACGAAAGAAGAATTGTATATCGCTCAAGATGAATTACCACCTGGTATGGCATATAATTCAATCGAGGCAAAAAGAAGACGTAAATTACAAACAACAAGTCGTTTCTGGAGCTATCCGAACTCCCCCGATAAACTACGCGGAACAGGTGCGAAAGTAATCATTTTTGAAGAAGCTAACTATTTGGATGCAAAATTAATGAAAGCAGTATCGCCATTATTATTAATGGCTGACACTCTGACCATTGCTATTACTAGTCCGAGTGATCAATCGACATTTTTTGCACAGTTAGCAGCGAAAAAAATTATAAATTCTGATGAATGGTTATTCTCTTTGGTTCGTGTTGACCGGTGTGACCTCTGTTCCCGCAATCAAAGTATGGACGATGAAGAATGTCCACATGTCTTAATTAATCTACCAAAACATCGATCAAATCGCAATGTTGCCATTGTTGAATCAATACTTGATTCAGTAAGTGCTCAACAAGAAGTACACGGTATCATAACTGGCGGATTATCTGATTACTTTTTAAGGCCGTATATTCAAGCGTTTACTGATAAACCATTATATCGTGCCTCAAGGGATGTAGAGGTTATTCACTCCTTTGTGGACCCAAGTGCCAACGGCCTAAAATCTGATTTTGTAATTGCTAGTGTATTTTACGAAAATTCACAAGTAGTCATCGCGGGATTGGACGCTTATGAATCGATTACAGGATTCAATCGAGGCTGGAATATACCATGTGTTTTATTGATTGAACACGTAGAGATGTTATTATTAAGAATCTATCCTAAAGCACATCTTTGGTTATATGTAGAAGCGAACTTGAACTCGTGGGCTGCCGCGATGTATGCTGATTACGTCAAACATTTAACCCAGTCACAATTAAAGGAAAGAATTCATATCGTACCAAAAAATGTTGCGCATCCCGATTTAATTGGAGTTTGGACAGACGAAGAAAGTAAGAGACACTGGGCCTTTAATATCCAAATGGTGATGTCGAGAAAAGAATTGCATTATTCTAATAAACTCCATTCTAGAGAACCCGTTAAAATTAAAGAAAAGTTACATATTCAAATGAAAAACTATGCCAGGCACTTAAAACCATCCGATGACAAGGTCTGGGGGAAAACCCAAGAACAATATAGCGGGAAAAAGGATGGAGATCAAAAAGACGATGCAATTTTAGCCACACAAGCAGCTATTTCCTATTGTTTAGACTCTCGAAATGATCCTGAAATGATCAAACAGTATGAAAAATATCGATTAAAGAATTTCTAAAGACAATTATAGAATATAGCTAATTCATCTATCATTTCGACTAGATTCATTTTTCGCTGTTCCTGTCTTATCCATCCGCGCAAAAGCAAATGATACGCCGAGTCGCCGTTTATGTACACTTGCATCAATCGTTGAATTTCCTTTGACATCATCGAATGTTTCAGTGTATTGGATTCCATTCTTTTACTATAACGAGAATCGAAGAGAAATAAGGTCAATATCAGCCACATCCAAACGCAGTACAATTGACGCGGATTTGTGCCAGAGGCACAAATCGTCTGACTGAAATATGTCACCAAGTCTGTCTGACTATAATCAATAGCTATAGGTCTCGTTAAAAGTTCATGTCTATGTTCGGGGTTTGAATCTAAAATCGTAGTTAAAAGAGGTAATACATAACCATCCATTTCTTGCTTCAATTCCCCTAGATCCGGTTTCAACAAGAAGGCCCGTAGCATTTTTTAGCCTACGGCTAAAAAATGCCCAATGCGATTCTGGTCGATAAAAATGAAGTATTGAAGTTTTTATCTGATGAAAAGATGTATGAAAAATGGAAGGAAGAAAAGAAGGAAGAAGATGATTTCTTAGAATATTGTCACCTGATAGCACCTAAAAGTGAGTATGATCGACTCAGGAAAAAAGCAATTCTATCAGCTTGCTTGTTGTTGTTATGGAATTATCCCGGAATCCGAATTACAATGATGTTTTCTACTTTCAAACAAACCGCAAGTAGTCTCTTCTTTGACTTGCTAAAATCAGATGCAGCGACGCCGCATCTGATTTTAGCTGATACTGGATATAGTATAACCGCCAATGAATTAAGTATTCCACATAAAAATGATTTACCTTCATCCGTACTTCATATTCATTCACCTTTTTTAATTGGTTTACCATTGAAACGACCTATACATGTGATGGTGTTTGAAAAGTTTTCAGATTGGATACCCACGTATTATGGTAATGTTCATTTAATGTTTATATCGATGGATTGAGAATCCTTGGAATGCCAGGGATTGTGTCCAATGATCAAGTAGCAAAAACCCGCAGTAGCGGGTTTTTGATTGCTTGTTTTCTGTATATTAAAGAGACAATTTGGTTTATTAGCTAATAACTCATTTTCTTTCTCTTTCATATTGTCAACCCGAAACCAGAAAAAGGTCCCGACCCAGCCCTGTCTATTCGCATATTGTTTCCGACGACGCTGGTGATCCAACGTCGAACCAACTCGTTTAGCAACAGTTAATAAAGTCAACATTTCATTCCAATCCTTTACTTCTTGACTTTGTAACTTAGATGTCGACGACATCTTTAAATCCGTCTAGTCTAATGTTGCAATTCGTGTCCTGTTTCTTTTGGGACAAATTTAATTTCTATATCTGATCTAGACGCATCAAATTCTTTCATTGCGTTTAAAATAATTTGTTGTCCCATTTGTAGATCCAATCCATCCTTTTCCACTTCGATCTGAAATTGTAATTTTTTATTTCTTCCATTTTGTGTAATACCTGTAACAGAAGCATTCGCAGCGATTTTACCCCACAAATCTTCGTTTGTGGTGGATGGTTCTTCTCTTGATAGTCTATTCAACCATTTTTTCACTCGCTCATCCCGTAATCGTAATTGATATTCTGTATATTTCTTTTCGTCTGCTGGGCGTTCTTGTGGAAAGATTTCCTCATATCGTTTTAATAAAGCATCCCAAGTTGGATAAGTATCATCGATTCTTGGAAAATCTTTTGTCAACATGAATTGACCAAAGGATAATTGTTTGTCATAACTGATGAATGTTGCGGCGTGTCGACTGTCGACGAACGCCTTATAGTCGTCCCAGTCCCCCTCCATACCGAAACGTTAAGAAATGATTAAACAATGGTATGTTGTCAAATAAAATGCGCTTGAGTTGTGATGGATTATTGAGCCGATGAGAGATCAATCGGGTTCGGAATCTTTGTCTACGATTTTTCCAAAGTCGTTGAAATGACCGTATTCGATGTATTGTCCGGTAGGTAATGACAATTGCTTCTCTACCCCTCTTCTTATGCGGACGTCGAGTAAAAAATAGATTTCGAGCAACAGAGAATCTGAATAAGTATGATCTGAATGGTTCGTCGTCGTCGAAACGAAAATGAATTAGATAATTTGAATCCATAAAGAATAAGAATTTCACCTCGTTGTCCATGTGATGAAGAAGATAAGCAGGAATATGAGAATAATAATACCATCGAACAGGATTGAATATCAGTACTTGTGGCGTGATATCCCACTGGGAACAAAAAATATCAACAGTAATAGACTTATAATAATGACTAAGCATGTTGTTAGCCATGAAAATTGAAAAATAGGAAAGATATAATGGGTCAGGAGGACTTCGAAGGGATTAGGTAGTAAATTCAGTCTTATTATTTCTTTCTTAGCTTCAATACAGCGAGACAGTCGATTATCCGAGATTAAAGTCTCAAACCACGAGGCTTCCTCTTGTCCAAGATGAAAATGACAATCTTGATATTGAATAAGTAAAACTTGTCGCTGTGTTTGCATTTCTTCATACACCTCATAATATTTAAATAAGTAACCGAGGATTACGGCGAACAGGATAATCCACAGTAGTGCAAATCGAATCTGATAAATCCAAATCAACTCCTTTTTCTTCAATCGTTGGATTTCGACTCCTAATTCAAGATCAAAGACAAAGTCTTCTTCTCCCGGCGATGTTGAATATATCTGATGTTTCGATGTCGACAGTCGTTTATCCTGAAATAATCCCGTATCTGTCAGATAAAACTGAAGTGGACGAGCAGAAGGTCGACATATCGAAGTTGGTAACATTCAATCAACTGCCACCGCCGCTACCTATACCTGTCATTCGGATCCCGGCATTGCCTAAGAAACAACAAGAAAGACGAACACGTCTTGATTTAAATTATCCCGTTGATCCGTTTAATCTGCGGAAATTAGAAGCGGGTGTGATCAATACAGCACCGTTCAAGATCAGAGATGAAGAACGAATGAACTATCTGTCGAGTTTCTTATCCAATATAGAATTTAATCATCCCGTTTTCACTTATATTCATCATAAAATTGTCAATGAATTGTTTTATCCAGAAATTAGTAAATTGACTAGTAATTTACAACGGTTCTACGGCTTAAGCTTATCCAGTACACCAACATCAGATTGGATTCAATTGATTCAAAATTTAGAAGTATCTTCAGATGGTGAAATGACACTTCATTTACAACGTATGACTACCATCTTTAATTTATTGTATGTATGGGAACGAAAAATAAGGGAACCTGGAATCAAAGCGGAAAATTCTAGATCCCAATATCCTGATTTTACATTGGGACGAAGTATAGGCGATATTCAACTTCGACCTATTGATACAACAGTACAAAATCGATTAAATTTAGTGTTTCGTTTTCAAGATTTATATCAAGGCATCCAGAATATCGTGACCAACTTGGCGGAAATGGTAAAAATCGACAACGGACAACTGTGGTATGATTATCTAGACATCCAAGTGAAAATCATTGAAGAAATGAGATCACTGTACGATGTGGAATTAGATCCAACCAATCGGGTTTATTATCATGTTTTATCTATACATCGATATCGTTTATCGTTGAAGCCGATTATACAAGGTATAGGTTCGATATTAAACGATAATCAATTTATTCAACGGTATCAAGACTCGTATACGAATATCAATCTATTACCTATTGAATTATATCCAGTTGAGACATTGTCTCTACTGAATGAGTTTATATTTGATATTCATAATGACTTGTACAGTTATATTGTTCCGTCGCTAAAGGGAGTGTATTGGGGTATTGCTCAATATCATGCCTTTTCTGCGTTTAATTTTCAATATGATGCTGAACCATTTGAATATCAGAAGTTTATATTTAATCCGTTGAGCGAAAAAAGATTATTGGATGGAAAGGCGATATCCCAGCCTCTTTCTTTTGTGAATCGTCATCCAAGATTGATGGAATTATGGGTCAAAGAAGCTCAACGATTATTGAATGAACAATCGGGATTACTGGCGTTGCCCGCTCCCTCCATTGAACAATTTAGTAAAGCTGTCATATCGTTGGATAGTAAAAATCTCATTGGAATGGTATCGTATATGTTTCAAGATACGCTACCTCCAAACATCCATGATATAATGGAACAATGTTCAGTTGAACTGATAGATAAACACCAATATATTCAAGATTGCGGTATTCGTGCAATAAACGAAGTCGCCAGATATACTAATATTCAAACAAGTGAAGGCATTGAAATTTTAGATAAAAGGGATATAGAAGATTATCAACAGGATATTGTGAGCGGATTCTATCAATGGAAACTGTTAGGTGTCAATCTTGGGAAAGAAGCATCAGACGTTTGGTATAGTGTTATACGTTCTTCAAGTTTAATGGTACACGCGTACGTTGGCTTAATTACGGTTGTGTGTTTATCTGCAATTCCATGGGCGCCTAAAAGTACAAGCTTTTTGTTAACCATTGGATTTGGACTTCCGATTCTTGATTTAATCTTCATAACTCAAATACTTCAAGATATTGTTATAGTATCTGCACAATTAATTCTATATTATGGTGGTCCACCAGCCGCTGTATATGGTGCATACAAGGCTGCTGTTTATGTTGCTAGAAATTTAGAAACAAAAAAAGATGAAGTAGAAATAAGATTATCGCGTCATACATTTATTCCGACGACTTTACGAAACAATTTAATCAAGTCTATTCTAGATACAATTCAATCATTTATCTCCTTGATTGAACCCAAATCCCGAGTGGAAACAACATCAGAAGTAACACTTATTCGTTTTCTCCCTTTACTACTTAACCTGTGAACCAAGAATGACTTCGTCCTTCTTGGCTTTGTTCCAGAGTAAAAAACAACGAAATTTACAAATACAAGAACAAATTAATGAACAGTCATCTAAATGGAATCTAGATAGTCGATTAATTGGCGCCAAGTTGCTAAGCGTCGAAATCAAATTAAAGAAAGTTAAACCTACCAATGAAGAGGGTTTACGCGTGTTATTGCAACGACAATATGACCTCAAAAAAGAACAAGAGAGTTTGAATAAAAAGATAAAAGACAACAACGCTATGATGATACAGTTAAAAAATCATTTAGAACAGCTAGAACGCGGTAAGATAGCCAAAGGAATCACCCAGGTCATGAATCCGAAAGATTTATTCGTAACAGGTAATCATATCATTCGAATGGGACAAACTTTTGAACAAACAAATGAAGTCAATCAGACTATCAACGATGAATTAACTACAGCGCTATCATCTTCAGCTTCAGCTGAAGATGAGGAGAAGAAGGAGGACTTTGTGACTGAAGAAATTCAGAAAAGACAAGACTTGGATTTATTAGACGCACAATTTTCAAATTTAGTTGTCACTCGACATTTACAACAACGACAACAGCTACTCAGCGAAGAAAAAAAGCTAAATAAGTCAAGGGGATAGATAATCTTGGAATTCTTAGTCGATGTCGAATCAATCGTTTCTTCCATTTTCGATATAAAAATCGTTTTTGCATCGTTCGGATGACTACCCGGTTCTGAACTTGAATAAAAGAAGCACATTCTTTATCTAAAAAACACCACAGCCAATATGGTTTATAATATCTAAAAATATGATAAATAAGAAAATCATTTCCGTTTTTCATAAAGACAGCGCTTGTGATATTCTCGTCTCCTAAGGTCGCTTTCTTGCAATATAATGTATCATTACTATCGATTCTTGTTATTGCGACACCAGTAAACAAATAACCACAACAAACACATTTACGAGGTCCTCCGCTGACCTGTCTAAACGAACAAGAAAGATACAAACAGCGATTCTTTGTAATATTGAAGTCGCGACAGTCCATTCTTCGGATCTATCGCAAAAAAGAAGTAAAATAAGAATGAGGAAGAGAAAAGAAAAGTGGTAAATGAAGTCGATGTTGAATTAATCTTCGTTTCCAACGTCTACGTAGAAATTGTTTTTGTATTGATCGGATGACCACTCGATTATTGAAGGTAATAAACGCATAAGTATCTCCGTTCTTGTTACACCACCAACAGAATCTAGACATACCCGGATACCAATCGAGAAATTCTATACCATTTTGGACAAAGGTTATTGCAGCACTCTCATCTATATTAATTGTTTTTAGCACAGAGTGATAAGATATCGCGGTTGTTTCTTTTCCTAATACCAAGATTCCATTATAAAGTAGATGACATTCTAGACAGTGCCAAATTCTGTCTTCGTTCTTATTCCAATTGCATTTATGACTCATTTAGGTCTTGCGATTCGGTCCAAACAGTTCGCTGGTGATTATATCTTCTATCGCAACTAATGAACTACTAACCAAACTCTTAGCCCGTTCACTTAATTCACCATAATAGAACAAGGTTCGATATGCCTTCGTTAGAATATCAATAATAGGTTTTGCTTCTGGATCGCACGTACATGGATTACAATGTGTTGGACGATGTTTTTGTTTGAAAGACTGACAATGGCATCGAGGTGGCAGTTTGTATAATGAACCCTTTTGTTGAATTTGTTGAATTAAATTCATTCTTTCTAAATCATTTAAATCAAGAATATAAAATTCAGGTATACCCCATTTACGTAGATAAGATTGTTGACTAACCTTTTCAGTCACATAATCCATTCTCCAATTCACACGACGAAGTCGTGTGAATTGGGGGGTATCTAGGTTTTGACTTTTGAAATATGACGACGGGAGGTCGTGTTTGGTCTTCTTTAACTCGTAATCAAGCTTATCAAGGACAATTGGTTACTTTATTTGAGCATCGAGTTTGGACAGCTCACAATGAACACTTAGGAATCTTTTCGGGACCAGGTATACTTTATCGCGCGTGGTGCAACGGTACAATCACAAAGAGTGAAATTCAAGAAACGACAACGAATAATGAATATCTATTGAAGAACTTTCGTGTAGTTGAGAATGAATGGGTCCCGTATTATCTCGCGAAGCATATCCGATTACCTGTCGAATCGTTTAAAGACTGCGATAAAACATATGCGATTGTAACCGAATTAAACGCATATAAAATAAGAAATTGGATACGATTGCGATTGGACGAAGAAGCTAAATACGGAATATTAATTAGATATTAATCCCATATTTCAATTTTGTTTCTGGTATGTGTTTCTTTAATCGAAGAGAGAAGAAAATGATGAAGTTTTTAAAATCATCAAATGGTCGTCGTTATATGTTAGCCAATGTAATCGTCGCTAGAGAACAACACTTAAATCTGCCAGATAATCAAGTCTTTTTACAAGAACTAGAACAATTAAATCAGGAATTAAGACGAAGATTTATGCTAGGACAAGCAAATAAAGAAATTAAAGACCTGGTTAAAGAGCTAAGACCTGATAAAAATTACACGCGTCAGTATGAATTATTAGAGTTTCTTAGTTTTGATAAAGATATGTAAATGAACCGTTTCCCAAGTCGTAAAGTGGAATCGTGATATATTGTAGATTTTGTTTCAATATATCTTCTTTGTGTTTGTTAAAGTTTTCTGTACGTATCATGAAATGCAATGAATGAGGAGGAAATAGTTTAATTGGATCGTTGTGGGTCCATGTCGGAGCGTATGAAGGTGCAAAGTCGGCACAAACCTCCTTGACGAATTGATTGATATTGTCAATTTTCGTCTGGATTTTAAAATTTGTTGAGTCTAATTTTAACATAAAGAAGTCGTAGGCATCAATCCCTAGGCTTTTACGATCTTTCGACAGACATATCACGCTAATTCCATCCGTTAAATGTAATTGTGTAATTGCCCCGTAGAATTTTTTACTATTAACTCTCTCGGCGGGAATTTTACAGTGAATGAAGTGTTTCAAATGATTATTTAGGTTCTTTTCCTTCCACTTCAGCTCTTTGTTATACTGCGATAACCACGACTTGGAGTTTTCTTTCCAATAATCCTCGTGCCACACCGTTTGTGAATAATTAGTCGTCTCAATCACAAGAGTAGGCCACAGCGAATCGGCCACAGGCCCATTCGCCAGGATCGCTTCGATATAATTATTATCCATACAACAAACGTAGGCATGACCTTCATATTGATTGGATTCATTACTGAGTAAACTCCCAAGGACCAATATATTACAATAGTGATTGGCGACTAGAATCATAGTATTCAGCAACGCGTCGGCGTTGCTGGGGTGAATCGTTTGAAAGATGTGGATGATTTCTTGGATCAAGTTAGACGAGTCTTCGCAATCGCATGCGGCTAATCCAAGTCGCGGCCAAGAAGTTGGACGTGACCATTGATCGGTTGCAGAGATCTCACCGCCGCGTGATCTCAGAGAATCGGGAACATAATATCCAGTTCGCAGAATTAAGGTGACAATTTCACCAAATAAGTCAGCTAACTGGTTCCGTGTTAATTTGGATAAGATCGACAAGTCGGTGTATCCTTGTAAATAAAATCCTAGTTTACAGACACGATGTAAAAAGGCTTCTGAACCAGGCCGAATGATGACTTGAGTCGCTAAGATCGGCCACGTCACCAGCGGCGTGCTCTCACCCAATGTCGGTGTCTGAATAGCAAAAAACACTTGTAATTGGGAATCAAATTGATATTGGTTCGACTCATACACATCTCGTTTGAATTTCCTCACCAATTCTGTGGCTATAGTCACAGAATTGGGTAATGGATCAGATGCGGATAATTTAGATCGTAGAAACCATAAACTACTGTCGGGGCTATTGATTTCATTCAGGTAAACATAACCAATTGGATTCACTCCAGTTGAATCAAAAATCGTAAATTTACCTTTTCCAGATAATAGTTCACTCCATTTGCATTTACCTGAACCACGATGTAATTCAGCGAGTTCATTGTCGTCGTCAAACTTCGTATTATTCACGAATACCTGTAGATGCAGCCAATAAGGCAATTCGGGTTTCGATTGGAATTCTAATTGGAATTTACGTCTTTCTTCTTTCTTTAATTGAAGTACAAAACAAGGGACAGAGGACGGAGGTTTACGAATATCGTTTGTACTATAAAACAACATGTCGCAAGCGTGATTTTCGTCGTCTTCAATTCCTTCGACGTCTACTGATATAACAACGTCGACTCGAGAGGTGGTCATCTCAAATTCTAGAGTGTGAGATCTAATGGAAAGGGCTAACTGTGTTTGTATTTTTCATTTTTTAGATCCTCCATAGGTGTTTAATCCCAAACCTCGAATCACATTCCTTTAACAATTCAATAATCTTATCTGCATTCTTTTTTTCTTCAAAATAAATTCTACGTCTATCATAACCTTGAGTAAATTCGATAAAGTTAGACATGTCTTCAATCAAGAAAATACTATGGCACAATTTTGAATCTTTTCCAACGAAACACAAGGTGATTTTTGATGATGGAAATGAAAAGTGTATGACAACGATTGGAATAATGAAGTGGTATCAAGAAAGAAATATAGAAGTTCCTCAACCAGTAAAGATTGTGATGAAACAAGAAGAGGAAGATAGAAGAGAAGAAAGAAGAATTAGAGATAAGACGAACCAACGAACCAATAATGATTGACGAATCCAATCGTTCTAGACTAAAGCTAAAACGTTCTGAAGATTTTAAAAAGACAGGGACCTTTCTTATTTAGGATAGTTTTTATTCGATTATTTGGGCTTGTAGTGATCTCTGCCCTTCTGTAGTCAAACCTAAATAATCAAAAGATCCTCGTAGTCCTATTATCTCTGTTCCTGTTTGTATTTTATTCGCAACTTTTCTAATATCGATTTCTTTAACATATCCCTCATTCACGAATCGATACCATTTCTCTGGTTGTGTTTTATCTGGCGTGTTTTGAGTTACGTCGTTCCAAGATATCGCCGGTGAGTCCGTTCTGACTAAATCGCATTCTTGTTTTACCGTTAAAATTGCCGCTCGTCTTCCTATATGAGAACTAATCAGTTCAAGTTCGATAGTCATATTGGTTAACCAATAAAATTCTTTGTCTTCGTCAAATTAAAGTGGGAAGGAAGAAAGAAAAAAGAAAAGATGTTGAATAGAAACACTTTTTTATTTCTTCACTGTTCATTCTTCACCATGGGACTCGATATTACATATTACAAGGAAATTGAATTGATTCGTGAACCAGAGAAAGTAAAGAAGGTGCTCGCAGAAGCAAAAAAAGAGGAAAAACAACAAGAAGGAGACAAGGTTGAAGAAAAAGCAGAAGAAGGTAAGGAAAAGGACGAAAAGAGAGAAGACGAGGGCGAAGACGAAGGGGAAGATGAAGACGAGGACGAAGAAGAAGACTATGGCACGGATGACGACGAAGACGGTCACTTTCGCTTATATCAAGAAAAAGGATATGAAGCCCGAAGCGACAACCTGATTGATGGTAAATACAAAGGAGAATATGGTGGTTCTTTTGCAGCCGGCTATCGTGGATTTTTCGAGTTTCGTTGTAATTTATACACGGCAATTGGAGGAAAAAAATGGACAACAGATTTCCTATATCCATTTCCACTTACAACAGATGGTGAACCTTTTGCTGAATTAATCAATATGTCAGATTGTGAAGGTTTCATTGGTCCTGTTACTAGTCATAAACTTTATCAAGATTTTCTCAAATATAGTAAGAAAGCAGAGAAAAATCTATCAAAATATCAATTTGAACAGTATCTGGAATGGCAAGCTGCATTTGAATGTGCAAGACAAGGAGGAGTTGTAAAATTTCACTAAAATAGTCTAGAATCGTCTTCCTGTAGATAATAGAAATTAGCCCTACGCCAGGGGCTCACCGGGCTCGATAATCTTTTGGGCCCAAACCAAATGCACGTGACTGGGCCGAGTTCCGTGAGTTCCGTTTATAACGTTTAGGAAAGTTTTGGCCCAAATTTCCGGCCAAGTTCCGCGAGTTCCGTTTCCGGCCCGAGTTCCGTTTTCGAGGTTCAAGGTCGACCTCGAGGGTGGCGAAGGACTGAAAACGGAACTCGGGCCGAAAACGGAACTCACGGAACTTGGCCGGAAATTTGGGCCAAAACTTCTGTAAAAAATATAAACGGAACTTGCGGAACTCGGCCCAGTCACGCGACCGTGGCCCAAACCCATTCTTCGAGCCCCTGGTGTGACTATTCGACTTTTGGTTTGTGACTTTGTCCTTCTTCCTCACCCCGTTCTTGTTCTTCTATCATTCTAATCTCATTCTCGAGGAAAGCTAATCTTTCTTGATTCGATCTATATTCTTCTTTAGTTGGGATTAATGCGAGTAGCTTATTCCTCAAATTTCTAATTCGTGGAATTTCTGGATCTGTTTGAAGTAAATCATAAGATAATAATTTAATTAGAAGAAGTATTTCATCTTTATTGAATGAGACAGAAAAATTAGCAGATGGTTCATTATTCATTTTCGTGAAATGACAACCTTATCTTCTTCTCAACAACAAGTTTTGAATTGTGTCTTATCGGGACAATCAGTTTTCTTTACAGGACCAGCGGGATGCGGCAAAAGTTTTTGTCTTCGCGTGATTATCGATGGGTTTCGTCAACAAAGAAAACAAGGTGTTTATATTACAGCTTCCACTGGCATCGCAGCAGTACCTTTGCAGGGTCGTACGTTGCATTCATTTGCCGGAATTGGATTAGGTGAAGGAACAGCAGAAGAAATCTACCAGGAGCGTGTCGTCAAAAATGCCAAAGCTATTAAACGATGGGACGAAGCTCGAATACTTATCATTGATGAAATTTCAATGATTCAAGCAGAATTATTAGACAAATTAAATTATATCGCAAAACGAGTACGAAAACGAGATGAGCCATTTGGTGGTATTCAATTGATTCTTACTGGTGATTTTTTACAGCTACCACCCGTTAGTCCAGGCGTAACTAAAGCCAAACTTGCGTTTGAAGCCGATTGTTGGAAAGAAATTGTTCCTCATTGTATCTTATTGGAAAAGGTATTTAGACAAGATAAAGATCCGTTATTTATATCTATATTGAATTCAATACGAAAAGGTGTTGTGACTCAAGAAGTAATTGATGGATTTCAACCTTGTTTAAATCGTGTGTTTCCTGCTACTGCTAAGATTAAACCAACTCTATTATTTGCAAAACGTGTGGATGTAGATCAAACGAATGCAAATGAATTGGCTAAATTGCGCGATTTGAAGCACGAATATAAAGCCCAAGATTGGGGTAGAGATTCAACCGCGTTAGAAATATTAATTAAGAATTGTATGGCCCCAACTACATTAGAGCTGAAGATCAATGCGCAAGTGATGCTGCTCAAGAACCTTTCGTTGGTAGATGGTTTGGTGAATGGAACTAGAGGAGTTGTTGTAGATTTTAAGACAGACGAGAGAAACAAGTTCTTTCCTGTAGTTCAATTCCTTTCTGGAAAACAACTGTTGGTTGGTCCAGAAGAATGGAAAATCGAAGAAAAATACATTACAATCGCATCGAGAGTCCAAATACCATTAATGCTTTGTTGGGCATTGACTATTCACAAAATTCAAGGAATGACGCTAGATTTATGTCAAGTTGATCTAACTGGGGTTTTCGAATTTGGACAAGGATACACTGCGCTGTCTCGATGTAGAGATTTAGACTCACTATCCATTCTCTCTTCTTCGACTGCTTTTCCATCTCGCCTGATTAAAGCTCATCCCGGGGGCATTCAATTTTACGAGGGGTTGGAACAACAACAGCAACAGACACTACAAGCAGACGATCTTCCTCCTCCTCTTTCTCCCGTCCCGTCTTTCAAACGACCAAGAATCGAAGATGATGATGATGACGACGATGACATCAAGCAGACCCCAATCAATCAATCGATTATTCAACGCAGTGAATCCATATTCACTCCTGAGATACTCCGACAAATGGAAACAGTATCACCTGAACGATGGGTACCCGAATATGATAAATTATTAATTTCAACTGTGGGATTAACTGTCAATGAATTGATTTTTGTAGCGCATTTACGGGCAGTGAGTTTACCTACTTCATAATTCTCGTTCGATGCAGGACCTTTTTACCTAGACGCATAAGATAGGTTCGATCCTTTTCATATATTTCTGGACAAATAGAAACAACATTGCCGTTTAGCCGATGTAATAAATCATCTTCGTCTGTGTATCTCGCTTTCATATATCCATCTTCTTGAAACGCGTAATATAACTTTTGGTGCTTATCTGGCGACTGAAATTCTAAAGTATCTTTCAAACTTTGGTACGATTGTTCACACAATAGGCCGAAAATCTTCGCGTCTTCTTCATTGTAACTACATTCTTTCATCTGTTCGTATTCTTTACGATCGACTAAGATCATTCCGTCTGGGTGTTCTTGAATTTGTCTATGAAAGTCCGGAATTGAAGCCGGCTCTTCTTTAATTGCATCAGCAAGTCTCTTTTGTTTATACACGGAGACTAAAGTATTAGAGCAACGTTCACAATAAAATTTACCATAGGCAGAACCTGTTTTACAAACGATACATTTTCCTTCAGTAGACATTTTGACTGGTAAAGCGAGACGTAGCTTACAGCGAGAACAAAAACAATAGACAAAATGCGAGACTGAGGCGATAGGGATCCGTTCTTGACACGACGGTTTAGGTTTATCGCAGCGAGGACAGTTCATGCGAATGGAAGATTCTCGAGAAATGAAATTAGTAGTTGATCAATCAAAAAGAATCTAATGAATTATTGGTTGATAAATGATTTGAATCTTCAGATAAAAATTGGTCAAATCATTCCGTCTCAGTCAACTAAAACTGATCATTCTCAAACTTCCTCTTTTCAACTATGACTAGTTCTTCTTCTTCCTCTTTGTCTTCATCCGCTCCGCTTCGACCGCTTCAAACTCTTGAACGTAGAAAAGAATTTAGACAGGATATTATTGATAATGTCTATATTCGCGTCTTACCTGTAAATCGTCTTATATCTTCCTATCAAATGAAAATTTATCGTCAGTCATTTAAAGATAGTTCATTTATTTTTTCCATTTTAACAGACGAAAATAAAGCAGATTTACAAAAACAAGTCGAAAATTTATTGAAAAAAGCTCCTTTGCCTCAATATCAACAATTTCAAATCTTGGATAAATATGAAGAAGATGTAATCGTTGAATGTGGTCTTTCACTTCGATTAACGTTAAAATTCCCACAAATTGACGCCTTGAATGGTCATCCAAGTCTCAAATCTTCATGGTATGTTCATAGACCCTACAGTCCTAGAGAAACCCCAGATGCGGAACTCTACATTCCTATGAAATTATATGAAGCATGGTATCAACGAGAAAATTTCCATTTAACAGATTTTACTCACTCCCAGTTTGTAGGGGCTTCAACCCCTACAAACTGGCTCGAATCGACTTTCTCCAGTGGTGCGTTATTATCGAAATTAATTCGTCATGTTGCTATTTGGAATCAAGATTGGCCAGGATTATTAAATTTATTATCTGTGTCAAAAACATTGAATAAAAGAATTTTAAATATTGGTAAAACGGATCAAAATTTAATCGCACGTCTTCGAAAAGAAGTGGGAGCGTTCTCAGTCGTAACCAAGTCAGCAAGAAGTAATTTAATACCTGTATTGAAGAAAGTACGTAACAAAGTCAATGCTCATTTAGTAGCATGTGAAAGTTGTTTTAAAATTTTTTATTGCGATAATGGTACATTTGAATGTGTAATGGAAGAACCTTGCGAGAGGAAAGACATCATTTTTCATCAATATTATACAGTGTATCATGGATCAGATCCAACTTGCGAGGTCGTGAAGAAACGAAGACGATTAGTAGAAAGACGACTGTCTAATTCATGTCGACATACAGGAAGATATAAGATAGGAAGTCGTGCTTATTTACCAGTGTACGTGGCACCCTTGACTGGAATTCGAGAAGACGAAAAAGAGCAAACACAAAATAAGAAGAAAAGAAAACGAGAAGAGGAAAAGGAAAGAGGAGAGAAACAGGAGGAAGAAGAGTACGATGACGAGGAAGACGGTTGGCATTTAGTGAATTAATCTCATTCTTTTTCTCCCTTCATCGTCTTCGTCGTCTTCATCTGAATCTTTTTTCTCGTTCTGACCCGAGCTTCGTTCTGTACAATTATAGCCAAATAATCCCATAAAAGACATAAATTGTGATTTTTGAAATTCTTCACTTTGGAGTTTGACAATTTCTTCCTTCAATTTATCTTCTCTTGCTTTCGTTCTAATTTCACTTCGTTCAAAACAACGCATCATTCTTTGTCTACTATCTTCTAAATCTTGAATTTGTTCTTCATGACGGGCTAATTGTTTGTGTAACTTGATTATTTGAAGATTTTTTTCCTTTAGTTGTTTTTTTAATTCCTTGATTAATTCATCCTTTGTGTCGTCTTGCTGTTCTTGTAGATGCTGTATTTGTTGATTAATCTCGCCGGCTTCTTGTTTGGAGGCTTGAAGTTTCTTGGTTAATTTCCCTTTAAATTCATTCCGTTCTGCATTCGTATGATATTTACTACTACCGAGATTATGACCAATTTCACCACAAATACCACAATGAATTAGTCGTTTCTGTTTTTGTGGACATTTACCTGTTGCTGTATGACCAGTACCTTGACATGTACTACAAGTGGCTGAAGGACAATTATTTTTCATATGATCGTAGGATTCTTTACAGAGACTACAGAGTCGTTGTTGTTTTCCCTTCCCTGTCCCCCTTCCCTTCCCCTTCTTCTGCTGTCTTTCTCCCTTCTTTTCTTCTTTTTCTTCTTCCTCTTCCTCTTCTGATTCAGATTGAGATCCAGACAATGCAGATGATGATGATGATTCTGAATCTGAGCTTTCCTCCACACCGTGTGAAGGCAACATACTTTGTCTTTTCCCTGCATAAGTTTTCTTTCCTCCTTGAATGGGATGAATCGACTGTGGCTGCGCCACAGTCGTCGGTAGTGTTGGTTGATTGTCGGTCATTAGGATGAGGAAGAGAGAGAAAGAGACGAAGATTGAGAATGAGAAATGAAAGGTTTAACTTCCCATCCATTCTTAAATGTTTGACAAACTCTTTCAGCATAATCTTTTGATTGAAATAAAACGACATCTTTTAATTCAGCTTCTGAACTTGTTGTTGGAATCAAATGATGTGATCGCGAATCAAAAGTCAGGTACATTGGTGTCTTCCAATTTGGTTTTTGATACGAAACATAATACCAAGTACCTGGTGGCTTGCTTGTTGAATCATTAGCTCTGGCAACGACATAGTATTTATTAGGATCAAAACACGGATTTTCGGGAGTATATCCTGCCCATTTCAATGATTGTTGATTTTCAATCGTATAGAGATATGGGAGGTTCTTGCTATTTTTCACACAAAAATTAAAAAGATTATATTGATTCCCTGATTCAGGACAACGAGTCAGATAAAACGACATGGCGACACCAATACCAGATTTAGAATTAACGATTCAACCACCACCACCTGAAGAGGAAACAAAGCAGCAGCAACAACAAGACACGAATCGACTGACGTTTGAAGAATGTGAAGAATTCTTCGATGAAACAAAAGCAAATAATCTAGAATTAGTTGAGATTAATTCACCTGAAATAAAGATTTGTTCTTCTCCTCCTTCTGCTTCTATCTTTAATTGTTTGTATTCTTTATTTTTCAAGGATTAGACATTCCCGATTCAATCATTAATTGGGCTCTACCATCGACTTCACGCATTTGATCAGCCATTAACATTTCTTCATCGGTTAATGCAAGAGGGGCGGCAGCAGCTTGTGCCGCAGGCAATTGTAAACGAGACGATTGTGGTCGATATTCAAACAAGCCTGCAGCTTCTAATGCAGGTGGCAATGGATGCTGTTCCAGTATATGTTGTAGCATTAGACCAGTAGATGCCGATTGTTCATTATTGCGTAAACTAATAATAATAAAACCCTTTAATGCGCCTTGCCAACCCCAAGGAGTTTTTTGTCCAAAATGATAACCTGTGTTCAATTCAAATTTGACTGCTAAGACATCTCGAAATCCTAATCTTGGAAGATTTTGAATCGGGATATTATTTCCTTTAATATCACAAATATCTAATGGACGTACTTTATGTGTAATGCCAAATTGAAAAGTCGTGACTTCTCCTCGGATAATTTGAACATATTTAGAGCACCTAAATGATATATTCGTGTTTGCGTTTGGACTTTTGGCAAATGCTTTTTCGATTGATCCATTGTCGTTCGCATTTTTTTCATCAAATTCAAATCCCATATGCGTCATTTTAGTTTGTAACATTTTATTTACAATTTCTTGTTCAATCTCTTGACGATTTTCTTCGGGTAAATTTTCATACGTTCTTGAAGATCCCAAGCTTTCTAACCACTTCTTGGTCTCGGGATTCATTTTTGCGGTTACTTCAAAGACTTTATAAGCATTAATTGCACCTTGTTTTCTTTCACTGTCGATAAATTGATTAACATCATCTGGACGAGAAGTATGGTGTAATAGTAGTACTTGTCTAGCCCACCAATTATCCATATTATTAATCCATTGAAGGAAAACCACAGATTCTGGATCATGAGAATTATCCGACTCGTCTGCTGTTATCCATGCCCCATTACCTTGAGAAATAGAAAAAATAGATTTTGCTGCCACGTGACACTCTTGAGCATATTTACGAATCTTAGCTGTTGGATCACATCCTTCTGTACCAATTGGAGGACCCCAATATGTATTTGTTTTTGCCGGTGGTCCATATAAAACGGCGTCTAATTTTTCAGGATCTCGTTGAAATGCGATTTTAAGTCCCTTTTTCCCTTTATGTGTACCAGCAGAAATAATTTCAGGTATCAAAACCAAATCGCGGTCAGGATCCACATTCCAGTAATAAGTAGGAAACATGTAAAAGTTATGAATATGTTTGAACGGAAATTCAGTCATAATTAAAAAGAATTAGTGATTTGAAGTCCAAATGTAAATCAGAGACAGATGACAGGATGACAACACGTAGAAGAGTAGTAGTCGAAAATGGAATTCGAAGTGTGACGAGTGGTAGTGGCGGTGGAGGAATAGATAAGTTTCGAACTGATTACCTAAACAGTACCTCAGCCGAAGACAGATTAGATATTTTATTTAATTATTATCAACAATTAAAAAATAAACAAGGATCAACACAACAACGAAGACAGTTAGCAGAAATTCTAAATGGTGAAAATAAACAAGAAACAAATCAACAATTGCAACAAGAATTGCAAAAGGAAAAGAATAAAGACTTTATGATTACTGTAGGCTATAGTAATCTATCTGAATCTTTATTAAATAAAAGATCAATGAATGAAGAAGACGAAAGACAATTATTAGAATCAATGAAGAAAAAACAGATGAACGACAATGAAAAGAAAACAGGCTATATCAATTCAACATTTATTCCTGAAAATCTTCCACATCAAAACAACCCTGTGATAATCGCATCTGAAACAAAATCCGCACCAGAAACTATAGCTGAACCTGGATCTCCAGAATTACCTGAATTGGTGTTCGACATAGAAGAAACAAAAGAAGTACCACCACCACCACCACCGCTGCCGATACGACAATCAATCATCGCTGAAGCAAGTAGCATTTGGACAATTGAACAATTAGATCAAATCATTCAAGATTTAAATAACATCAAGTTGAGAAGAAGACCGGTCAAGTCGGAAGCGCTCATTCGTCCGTCTCTGGTCACACTATCCCCATCCTCATCTTTTCCATCGCCTTCTATTCTTCCCTTACAAACATTCTTACTCTTATTAGATTTCTAGATCTTCAATCCCTATTTGTTGTGTCAAATTTAGATAATCACCAGTAAAGGAAAAGGTTTTTTCTTGTTCGGGTTGTTGTTGTTGCTGTTGTTCTTCATTCAATTCCAATTGAATTTGTTCAAAACATGAAGGTTCTAAGATTTCATCATCATTTAGCTTCAACCATGCTTCCTTTGTAAAGGGATATTTTTTACATAGTTCTTGACGTAAAATTTCACGTTCAATAGAATGATCTATTTCCTCGTAATTCTTATTTTCAGGAACTTCACATCCAACTAAAGAGGAATCTTCTATCTGGTCTTCGCCATCATCAATCAGGGAGCTAGTTGTTTTAATTTCTTCTTTCAATGCTCTTTTCCTTGCTTGAGCATAAGCATCAGGATCATGATGTGGAATATTAAAGGGATAGGGACATTTATCAGCAGGATTATATTTAGAATAATTCATTAATTGCTGCTGACATTCAAATGGATTATTGGATGGCGGTAAATCCAAATATTTCTTCGAAAATTTACACTTCTTGTTATATAATTGCGTACAATAATCATCAATATCCATATCAAAGTAAATCTGTCTATAATTTGGATTATATAGTTTTTGATGGTTTTTTTTCTTTTTTAATTCAGTTGCAAATTGATTGAGATCAAATCCTTCATTCATGACCTGTATATGTTGAATGACTTCTTTTTCAAAGTGATTCGGATTATGAATTAACAATGGTGTACGCTTATCGGTTGTTCCGTCTGTTGGTGTACCTTCAATATGAATCACATCAAATAAAAAGGGAACTCTTGGATTCGAACCGCCATAGATAAGATCACGCTTCTTAGCATATTTATAATTTAATACGTATTGTAAGCAATTTTTTAGACCCGTACTATCATTGTTGATAGATAAATTTTCAGCCGTTTTTAAGATACGAAATCGTTTGGGATCAATTTCAAAGATCGGTAATCGTTTTTGGATATGTGTTGTACTGTCTTCTACTACTTCTTGTATATCCAATAAATGAATTAATGCCATTTTTAATTCAGCTAAAGGTGGCTTTGGATTCATTTCAGGCAATCCTGTCATTAAACGATGTGCTAATAAATCACATAATTGTGTTTGTGACATAGGATGATGAAAACTAGAATTGGATTTTTGACTGTTATCCCAATTATTATCCCACTTATCACATAAATCATAATATTTAGCATCTGGATCAAATAAGGATTCGGGCGATGCGGCCATATCTCCTTCTTCTGGTATACTACTTGACGTACCAGACACCCATGGTTTCATATAATTTGTAATATCGCATAAGGGAGGTCGATTTTCTTGTTCGTCTTCTTCTTCTGGTTCTTTTTGTTCAGATCTTCGTGATCCTCTTTTTTTGGTCGGTTTGGGAGGAATGGTATTATTCATTTTGTGTAAAAACATAAACAACGCTTTGACTGCAATAGGGACACGACGATTTTCAAATTGATCCGATAATAACCCAAGTGCGATACATGCAGTTTCAACATCAGAAATTAAATACTTTTCGCATAGCAGGAAATGATGAGGTTGATAAGGATGGCCACGCAAGGGTGATAATTCACTGTTAAAGGTTTGTTCTACGGCTTTCAATAGGACTAGGGATTGTACTAAGGCACGGACGCGTATAATATGACGTATATCATTTAATCCAGATAAACCAAATTTACCACCATGTTGAACCACTAAACTAATCACAATAGATGCTGCTGTCATATCAATACCGTGCATAAAAATACCAGGTGAAATTAACGCTGCAATTCTAGCACCTGCTGCTTGGATTTGAAACTGACGCAGTTGAAATTTATGAAAATCTTGATGTTCTGTGAGGGTTCGTTCACGATAAGTCGTACTAATTAAACCATCATGATTTTCACGAGTCGTGGAAAAGACAGTAGCAACAGATGCACGAGAACGAATAGGTTCTGAAATAGTTGATTCCAAGTGATTTCCAGCAGCATGAACCAAGACACGAGCAATAATCTTCGTCTCCTTTGAAATACGTCGTCCATCTTGATACAGAGTTTGAGTTACTGTAATCATTCCACTATCTAATAATAATTTAAAGGTATTTTCTTGATCTGAAATAATATTTGTATTCGCATATCCCTTTTGAATACCCAATAAAGTACCACTAATTTCTTCAAAAAATAATATCAGCATGTCATATCGTTTATCCTTGTTAATAGCCGATTCGTCTTCATCTTCGCCCTGTATGGCTTTACCTGTCATTGATGATAGAAACATATAAGTGCCCGGGATCAGAAACGATTTCATACACATCAGCACAAACGATTTCCCTGTTCGCGCATCACCAAAGGTGATACAATGACAATGTAGATTATGTTTACCCAAATACAATTCTAATATAGACATTAATCCTAATAATGTACGATTATGCAGCACGTAGACACCAGACAAATACTCTAATCCCATTTGAAACGTAGCTAGAAAGTCACCAAGCGGAGAAAGGTTCATATTGTAGTGATAGCGAGTTAAGCATGGATTTAATCGTTGTTCGTTATTCTCTGTAATGTCTTTCCACCATTTATGAATAGCACGCATAGCCGGTGATACATTGGAGATATCTGTGAGTAAATGAGAATTAGCTTCATCAATACCATCTAATTGTGATTGAATATGAAGTTTTCGTTTTTCGTTGATTTGTTTTTCTTCTGACATCAAACTAAATTCTTCATTCGACATACAAGTAATCATATCTTGTTCGTATCGATTTAATTGAACGTGTTTCAACGTATATTCATCATATAAGGGTGTATCGACAGGATAAATTTCAACGTTTTTAAAATTTTCTTCGATTAATTGTTCATTGGATAATAATATCTTGTATGGTTCAATGTCAGTTTGACCATCATGAGAAGTAGGTAGTGTGTCAGGAGATCGATTTGCTATTTTATGAAGACGTTGATATAATCCATATTCTAATTGAACTTCTTTGGATTTACACAATAGTCTCGTTTCTTGTAAATAAGGGAATTGATAATCTTTGTAGTTTTGATAAGTAAATTCTTCAATCTCAATTTTCCATGCAAATTTACCATCAAACGGAAAACGATATGTGAAAGGCTGAAACGTCAAGATCGGATGAGATAATTCCCAACTTTCTTTATTTACGATGAGGGAATGAGATTTGGGTAAAGCTCCATTCGATACATTCAACGCATTACAGAGTGTCAATACTTTCTCGGGTGAAATCATCGGGGTATTGACAAGACGAATTTCTTCAGCATGATCAGCCGTAGGATCTGTATTGACTGATAAAATATTACCTAGTAATTTGTTCCATCGTTCAATTGTTAATGTTTCAAAAGGACGAGAATAACTATCCCGTTTCGTAATCCTTGCGGATGACGTCTTACGCTTTTTTCTTCTACCTCCGCCACCTCCACCTTCTGTTTCACCTTCATCATCATCAAACGCTTCATGGTTCGCTTCACTATATGCCATAGACGCCGTAATCATTTGTTTTTTTTCATACGCTTGATTTCCTTCTAAATACTTCAATAGAATTTGTGAAAAGGATATTCGACCATTACGTTTCGACAGACGGAAAAAAAATCCATTGGTGTTTTGTATCGGATTATTAATATCACAATTTGCAGGAATTCCTAATTGTATTGCTAATACTGTATAGATTGGGTCGTCTTCCCTTGCCAACCATGCTAAAAATAGAAACACTTCTAACATAGTCGAATAGTGGGAACAATGATTGGGATAATCTTTAACATTCCATTGACCAAATCCTGTTGCACCAATCGTGAATAATTCCTTGGGTAAAAAGAACCATAGCGTGGTATCGGAATCAGAAGATTGATTAATTTCATCACACTTATGTGCAATCAGAAAAGGAACTACATTGGTTTGTAAACGAATCTCTGGATTATCAATCCATTCCCTAGCATAATTATAATCTTGATTATAATTAGATTGTCCAGGAAATTTCTTTTTAGGAAGTGTAAAGGGTAAATGACGACTAACAATACGACTAGAAGACATTTACTTAATCATCAAAACGATGAATAGAAGATAACAACGGATCTTGTTTCAAGATTATGACTTTTGCAGATTTTTGTTCAGCGATAATTGATTCTAACTCATCAATTTTATAGGACATAGATTTTAACACTTTTCTAATTTCTTCGTTTTCTTTTTTCATTAAATTATATTTGACTTGGACAGATAATAAAGATTGTAACATAGAAGCTGGACACTGAAAGTATCCACCGCCAATTCCACCGGAGGTGGAATTGGACATTTGAAGAATGAATGAACAAATCCAATTCTATCAGTTCCTGCTGCTATTTCGTACAAAAGTTTGTTTAAAACTAGGTCATGAAAATGTGAAAGGAAGTCAATTAGATCAAGAAACCATTCAATTGATGCGAGGAATCACTGAACATATGCTTGAATATGAAAAACCAAATACAATCAAAACAACTTATTATCAACAACATAAACCGAATCTTGATTGGATAGATCAACAAGCTAAAAAATTAATTTTAGAATGGATTATCTTACTTGATTTGCAGACTCCTCTTTTTTTAGAAATATGCCATACTTTATGGAAAAAGAGTTGACAAACCTTCATGATGTTGAATTAATGATTTTAAATCAATATCAAAATCTCTTTCTTTACATAGATGATACCTTAAATATTCCTTGTCAGAGATCTCATAGATCTGGACAGCGAAACGAAATTCATGTTGAATCTTAATTAACCATTTAAAGAATCCATATTGAATATGAGGTTGATACCAATGTAGATTAGATAAGCCACTATTTCTAAGTTTTTGAATATATTCATGACGATAATTCTCTAAACTTTTAGGTTGACGAACGGGTAATAAATCAGATGGAGGATGACCATAATTTGCAATCTGGCCCGTAGAAAAATCGCCAAATCCGACAAAATCATCAGAAGCAATGGAATGTCCTACAAAATTTTGTAAATTTCCATTATTCATTAAGAACGAAAGATTCGAAGTTGTTCGTTCCGCTGGCACTCCTTCGCCGATGCCGTCACCGCCACCTGAAACCGACCGATGTAAAGAATCATTTGTTTTCTTGGCGTCATCTTCTTCGGGAATTTTATTCTCTTTTTCTTGATCAACACTTGATCGAGATGAAGGAGGATGAGGAGGTGAAGGAAATGGAAGATTAATTGGAGAATGAATCGGACTTGGGCTTGCTGCGAGATTTAAATTTTCCATATTTACCGTCTGACCAGATGATGATTCTTGTCGATCAGTTCGTAATCGTTTTACTTCACCATTCATTCTTTTCGCTATACTTTTTTCTTCGTCTTCTTCCGGAGGAAGAACAGGAAGAACAACAGGAAGAGAAACAGGAGAATGGCGATAAGTAGGAACCTGTTGCATATTCAAATCTGCAACAATATCATCCCCGTTTTCATCTTCTTCTTCTTCTTCGTCTTCTCGTTTATAATCACTAGCAGATAATTTGGAATGTAAGAAGGAATAATTATACAACCACGCTCCATTACGAGGGGCGGATCCATTTGCTTTCGTTTTCACTTCTTCTCTAAATGCTTCTGAATGTAAGAAATGATTTAGGGATGGATAAGGGGACGGATAACGTGTTTCGGTATAATTGTTGTCATAAAACCAATGTGAAACTGAACCAATAAACTCACCTTGTGTATAAGCAGCATCAGCATCACAAAATTCAATTAATTTCTCTAATTCCTTATACAGATGAAAGATTCTTTGTTTCATTTCAACAATAATCCAATGGCGATCATTTCTCCAATCATCAGGTTGTAAATTGGGAAAGAAATCAATGATTAATTCAAGAATCACACATAATGTCAGTGTTGACTGAAAGCTTAATGGGCTCGTCAATAAAACATACGAACCAAAACGATTCTCTTTGGACTTGGTTAGAATTTGTCGAGCTTCGCGAATTAAACAATCTGGCCATGGTAGCTTATCAGACTTCTTCGGCGCCGTATAGATAACTGCTTGATCCATTGATTTATTCGTGCCATTCTTGGTACCAGCTTCAATCTTCTTAATATGCTCCATTTGCCATTCTCCGCGATAATAGATTGTTTCATTTATCCATAGAATATTAGCAATAAAATAACAATAATTTTCTTCCACACAATGATTATTAATAGGACCGGGCAAATAAACGGCTTTCTTATTATAATTCTGTTTTTCTTCTTTTGTTGGTGATGATCCTTTGATTTCTTTTTCTTCGTAGTCTTCATCATCTTCATCATCTCTATCGTCATCATTTTTATTCTTTCTTTTCTTCGGTTGAGTTTTTTTGGGTGTCTGCTTTGGCGTTGGATCATCTCTTGGTGCGAGTAAAACTAATTGAATTTTAATTCGACCATAAAAATGATATTGAAGATCATGACGTAAATTATAACAAGCATGAATCTTTTCATAATGTTCTAAGATAATCCAAACCCAATTTAAATGATCATTATTAGCAGCTGGGTGAAGACGATAATAATAACTTGGATGATACGTATGATAATCAGTTTCAATTAATAAACAATACAATTGACGAGCAGCATGGACTTGAGACAGTACTTCCCCAATTGTGTCAATATCTGCAGAAATTGATTTCAATAAAGATCCCAGTTGTTTCAATTGATTAGAAGATCCTTCTTCTAAGGTTAAATGAGATTCTACAGAAAGATTATTTAATTGATTAATGATTGATTTAATTGCAGCTTCGTGATAAATGTGAAGAGAAGGGGGATATTGCCATAACAAACCAGGATTTGTCATTTCTGATGAAGAGAGAAGAGATGAAGAAAAGGAAAATGAAGAATGAATGGCATTGTTTTGGTTGAACGAGAAAAGCGTCTTAAGCACAATTGCATGAGAAACAAAATCCCTTAATCAATTAGATTCTTTCGCGGTGCCCGTCGATCACTGAGACTGGTAAGACGCTTCCAACAAACGAGATCGTTTGTTAGCGTATCAAATTATCGTGATATCTTTTATTCTTTCTATATCTTATTTAAGCATCCAATAGATATTATGACAATTCATCACGATTTGATTCATCGACTAATACCATTGTATTCGCCTAAATGTATTTTAACTCAACCTTATCAACGTACAAAGTCAGATATTGTCTTTATTGATCTTAGTCAAAAACTCCGTGGCTTCATTTTTCCATTGAATTACTCCGATTCGACAGTCAAGTATCAAATGACAGGAATAGAATATTTAATGAAATTGTATCAGTTGATTGCTGCGCAATCAGAGGGCGTCAAACGTACTTATTTCTTAATTGATTTTAAACAATATGTGCCGAAAGAAAAACAACAGACTTGGGATGAACGAAAAGAAAGAAGTTCTGTTAAACCTTATCCCAAAACTTTTCTTTTCAATGATAATGAAATGATTAATGTGGAACGATTAAGTGCAAGTGGTGAAATTCTTCGAAAGGCATTGTATCAATATATTTTACAACATCCACCAACTGAATTAACAACTGATGTTATATTAGATATAGATCCTCAAAATGGTCCTTTGTGTTACCCTTCAGGTACTCAGAGGAAAGAATGGTCAGCTTGGAATCAACGAGCCCCTGGTCAAGAGAGTCAGGCCTCTGGCCTGACTCTCTTAGGCGAACCGGATGTGCGTCAATTTTATCATATGAAACGATATCCAAGAGGGCGATTTGTTTCTGTCAGCGAAGATGGTGATCAATTTCCTACGACTCTTGGATTCCTGATGAAGTGTGCAGCAAATGACACCATGCCTGAATCCTTTATTTGGGAAAGACCAGGGAAAGGTGGAAAACCAACCATGTACTACAATATGTTACAATTGTATTATGATTTGGTTAAAGTAAAACCCATTCACATATGGATATTTATTTGTATTAATTGTGGGACGGATTTTTTGAAGAAGAATTTGATAACTGATGGATTCGGGATGGAGGTTATTGCCAGAGCCGTTCTCACAGGTTGGCACGAAATTCAATTTCCTCGTAATTCAAACTGGATAGATAGTTTTTTACGTTATTTATGGTGGACAAAGTCAAAAAAGGGACCATTGTATTTCCCCAAAACGTATAAACAGCTACAAACATTCAAATGGCAATATTTTAAAAATAAACAATTACCGACAGATGAAGATAAAGATCTAGCAAAACAACGAGTGTTAATGAATTGGAATTATTGGACAGATGAACCATTGCCAGTGCCGCCACAACCGGAAGAACAAAGACTAGAGCCAGAGCCAGAGCCAGAATCACCAGATCGACTAGTGATTCTATTCAACGAATGGAAATTAGCAAATGAAGCCTACAGTCTCAGTAGCAGCAACCACTTTTCCGCATAAGAAGAATTTTTTCGTTTCTGCCTCAAATGAAATCATTTGTAAGACTCGTAAATATCTCATCATATCATATAATCTTCTTTCTTGACTATGTCTTGGATAAACCTCGGTTAAATCCGTGGATATTTCCTTGATAGTTAGTCCATTCGAAGCAATACTCAATAGGCACAATATCCATAAATAAGACAGACTTGTCTTATTAGAATGAGATAGGGCTAAAGGCAGTAATATTTCATTTTCAATCGAATCCAACGGAACGACTTTACCTATTCGAATCATCGAATTATCATCTTCATCCTGAATGATTCGTAATGTGCGAAATAATAGGATATAATCATGCAGTCGTCGATGATTTTTCCCTTCAGTTATTTGTAGACAAAGTTCCGAATGTTTAATCGATTCAGTAGTAGATAAAACTTCAAATAGAAGACGATGCATAAATTTTGTTTCGTATTCGAGTTTCATAGCAGAACGACGAAGTTTTTTAACCCGGACTTTAACAGCTCGTGGAGGACGTTCTGAAGGGTCTCCACCGTTTGCACATGCGGTACATTCACATTCCTTGGAGCATGATTTACCGTGTTTATAACATTCACAATATCCTTTTTGACAATGAGACTTAATACAATTACAAGGCGGAACCAGTCGAAGCTCAGCTTCGATTGGTTCAAAGATAATATTTTGACAATTTTGACAACAACAATCGGATGTACATCCTTGATTATTTTTACGACAAATACAATAGTTGGAATGACATTGGGTGTTAACACAGTAGCAAGAGACTAGATTCATGATGCGGATATCGGGATTTCGAATTATGGCACTCGATCAATAGCAACTTTTCTAAACATTTCTCGTTTGTCTTCGATCAATGGCAAGTCCTCAAGTCTTTTTATTCCTGTACAATTCAACTTTCCATTTGGGAAGATAATGAATCTGACTTTGTGTGTCTTTGTTATATCGCATTCAATCGTCATACCCTGGAACAAGTCCTTCTTATATTTCGAATGATGAGAGATTTCTGTCATATATTGATATAGTTTATTCATATCGACGGCATGACCAAGGGAACAACATGCTACAACTACAGCGACACACATCCACGCGATAGAAACAGACCAAGATGAGTCGCCGAATCATATCGGCGATCGCGGTCCTATGTCTATTGGATGCATGTAGAATGAACGTACTATTTGGAAAATACAGATTGTACACGCTTAGCTTGAATTGCGGATACAATTGAGATAGATGACGACAGAGGAGATACGCGGTTAGTTGCGCAATCCTGGGATTTGCAGCACCGGTCAAAATCACCTTTCCCGATGAACATATATTAAATCTTGTATTAGTCTCCTTGACAGTTCCAACGACAGCAGGAAAAATAGATGGATCACATCGTCCCTCTACATGGTACGTAACATATTCTAAATCTAAATGAATCGGTATCAATGATAATTGAAATAAAGCTACAACATTTTTGATCGTTAACGGCGATGCAGGTGAAACAATCTTAGATTTTGGTTGTTGCATATCTCCAACGAACAAAAATCCCACCTCCGGTGGGATTTTTGCCTTGGTTTAATCTGGTGTATGTAGCACTTAGACCGAGGGATGGGCCTATTGGACCAATTTTAATTTAATTGATGGTTGGATTAAAAGATGAAACTGTGATAAATGAGGCGGGTAAAGATTTGATTTTTAAATTATAATTTAATTCGTCGTTTAACCAAACTTCCAGCAATTCCACAGGAATTGCTGGGCCTACCTCGACTACGGGTATAAACTTTTTATCTTCTGTATAAAAACATCCTTGTCCATAGACAAATAAAATTTCATCCAGATTTGGAATATGACGATCATTATCTTCAGTTAATGTTTTTTTGACCCAGTTCTCTATCACAGTTTTCACATTGTCACCTTTAATTGGAATCTGATCATTGATACTTTGAATAAAATTTTCAAATGATGTAAACGACGTTGCGGGTACGACAGGTAAATTTTCTAAGTTTGGCGTGGGTTTAGAGATTCGTGGTACTTGATAAATTGGCTTTTCTTGAGGAGAAACGGGATAGAGGCGTCTACCCACATTGTCTATAAAACTATAAATAACAGACGTCATTCCTTGAAATTAACCAAAAATCAAATTGTGGATCTATAGATAATATTAATGTTTTATAAATGCAATCTATTATTCGTTTGATTAAATCTCGATTTTCGTTTCCGGGACCATTAGAAAGTCCAGATCCAGGTATCTATCGTCATTATAAAGGGAATTTATATTGAGTCTTAGGTTCTGTCTTACACAAAGACACAAGTGAATATCTAGTGTTATATCAAAAATTAGATCACTCATTGACATATGTACGACCTATTTCTATGTTTAAAGAAACCTTAGAATATAAAGGTGAAACTGTATTTAGATTTAAAAAATTATCGATAGAAGACGAACAAGAAGAAGATAACAACGAATTAACACCCGTTCGTTTTGTTTCAGAATGAAAACAGACAGAAGAAATTGTACATTGATTCCACACTTAGTCAAAGAATATTCATGGAGAAAAGCAGGGCGTAAAGAACCAGATAAAAATTCATTCGATGAAAAATTAGAAATTACGTATGCAGATGCAAAGAACGCAATTGACGCTGGACGATTTCAAGATTTGGAATTGAGATGGGAACATAAAGAAAATTTAGGTTCATTCGGTAAATTGATTAATGCGTATATCGAAGGAAATGCAGTGAAGGGAGTATTTGAATTTAATATTCCCGATGAATCAGAAGAAACAGGTACTAAAATTGGTGAAACTTTATCTTATTATTTACGTGCAGATTCTAAAAATTATCCTATTGGACCTAGAGGATTAAGTTTATCTCATCATTTATGTATAGATGATACAGGTCAATATGTAGAAGTTCATCCAACTGAAGTGACTATTTGTGAAGAAGGTGCAAGAGGTCCACTAGCTGCAATTGAAGTTCAAGCATCCACACTCGCTAACGCCAGTGGGAAATTAAAAAAGGATCAATATACAATTATACGACCTATCTCATTAGATCAACCGACTGCAACAGCAAACTCTTCTTCTTCATCTACCTCCACTTCCGCCATGAGTCAAGACGAACAACAAGCCAAGGAGTTTGCTGAATTTTTAAAATTCAAAGAAGAACACAGAAAGAAAGCGGCAGCAGAACAGCAGCAACAACAACCGGAGAAAAAGGCAGAAGAATCCAAACAGCCTCTCGAGAAGAAGGAAGAAGGAAAAGAAGAAGAAAAAACCGAAGAGGAAATCGTGGACGAAGAAACTCTTTTCAGTCAATTAGCAGATAAAAGTAACGTACCCTTTCGTACACTGGGACAAAAAACCCGATTATCCATCCTTAAGGCATTAGCAGAAGGTAAAGAAGCAAGAGAAAAATTAAAGGAAGATAAAGAACGCGTAGAGAAGGAAAAAGAAAATTTAATTCACGTAAATAAAGAAAATTTGGCCTTGACTAAATTACATTTAGGTCCATTTTTGAAGGAAAGAGACGGGAAAGAACCATCAGACGCATACATGGAAGATATTATCAAGGGCGCGACGACAGGTGATCCAATTCGACGCGAAATACTAGTACAAGCATCTAATCGTATACGTCAAGAAACTAATAAACGAAAAGTAGAAGCAGAAGAAGAGGATGAAGATCCAGATGTTAGATATTATAAGAAAAAATATTATGGGAAGGGTAAAACAGCAGAAGAACGTGTGAACAACACAAGCTCGAGTTTACGAAGTTCAACAGCTTCATCGTCGCTGTCTGAAGCGGTTAAAATGAAGAAATTAGATGAAATTAGAGCATCACAAACAGAAAGACAAAAAATTAGAACAGAACAACAATTAGCTAGCTACAATCCACACGGTTTCGTCAACAATGATCCATTACGTAAACAAGCACTTGAATCAACACGTGCATATCAAAACATGGTAGCTATGGCAAAATTAGTACCGGCTCATGGAAATCCATGGATTGATAATCAAGTCTATTTCGATCGTTCTGCAAATCGGGTTCAATTCACTACAGAGATCTGAACCGATGGGCCCTAGGGCCCATCGGTTCGGTGGAATAAGAGGGAACAAGGAGTTTTTTGGGTTTTCATTTCTTCTATATAATCTTTGATCAGGAGTAGAGAGAGAGTGAGGAAAACAGGCGATGGAGGCTGTATGATTGTTTGTGAAAATGGTTTATTGTTTTCCCTTTGTTTTTTTAATTCTTCCTGACGCTGAAGTTGACTAGCGTTCTTATATAGAAGTTTCCCTTTATCCATGCTTAGTCTATTTCTGTAATCTGGACAGTTGATTTGTGGTGTTTCTTTTGCTCTTCGTCTTCTCTTTTTTTCTGTGATATAAGAAGTCTTTTTCTTGATTCATCTATTCGTTCAGAAACGAATTCTTTTAACATAATAAACATTTCAGTTTTCAATTCTTCTGTAGGTTGCTCCAAGACTTCTTTCATTTCCATTAATTCATTCTCTGAAAATCTAATATGCTCTAACGCATTTCGAATATAATTCACTGATGACTTCGCCATCTATTCTGTGCCTTCACCCTGCGTTGTATGAGAATTGTACTGAATTGATTTATTATCCTGATACAGAAGAAGGATATAGATTAGCTGCTAAACAATTTAAGAAAGAAAAGGAGGTATTAAAATCTGAGATAGAATATTTACAAATCGAAATCGGTTCTTTAGAATTGTATCGAGTTTTTATTCAAACAAATGAAAAACCAGCAAATCCTCCAATTCTGTTGTTGAGATTAAGACGAAAAATAGATTATGATTATGACGAATCTTGGATTTGGTGGATAAATCAATCAGAACTAAAGATAGAAAGATATATCCAATATGTTCCGATGGGTAAGCAACACGATCAAATTCCACAGCGGCATTTAGAAGAAGATAATCAAATGATAGATGTTTTAATGGAACAAAGATTGAATATTTAGACTAGATCGAATTTAAAAGTAGAATAATAGAAGGTCTTTTTCGTCTGTTTCTAAAGTAGGACACAAGATGACGACAGGTCATCATTCTGTGTTGATCTGGAATGATCTAGAACGCAGTGGTAATATAATCGGAGAAGGAAAGAATTTTGTAATTAGCTGGGCAATGCATATAACTGATGGAGAAACAGGAGATGAATTATACGAAAATTTAGTTTTGTTTCGAAAACCACCAAATGGTAAATGGAATCCAGATACTTATCGTTGGGCCATATCTAATATCCCCAAAGAAGTAGAACGAATAGAATTTACTAAAGAAGGTTTAACAAGAGAAGAAGGTACTCAATGTCAAGTCAATTGGTTAGATCAAACCATTCAAAGTTTAAGAAATGAAAATCCAACTCTTGTATTGGATTTTACGTTTGCAGGTGATACGAGTGCATCAGATGCTACATCGATGAATTATTATCTGGGATTGATTGAACACGAACCTTTGCAAAACTACTGGGGACATTATAAGGATGTATTTAACGTTTCAACCTGGTATGCTGGGTTAGCTCAATTAGATCCAGTTGGAATCGATAAGCTAAGTATTGGACGACATTTTAGTGAGCGGAAATACATTCGAGAAAAGCTAAACATTCCTTTGACGACGACCGCTAAAACAAAACACGATCATAACCCAGTCAACGACTGTCGGCACATGGCCCAAGAATATTGGATCATCAGACAAAGATTGTTCGAAGAAAAGAAAATCATCGAGATTGTTACCGACGACGTAAAGGAAAAACCAATGTATTCTTCATAAAGACATTATTAGATACAACAAAGAATTGGAATGAATCCAATATAAAGAGGTTACAAATCTATATTAAATGTTTACATCATTTTGCAACTTTCCATTTGTATCAAAACTAAGGTATCTACACCAGGGGCTCAAAAAATAGTTTTGGCCCAAACCAGAATCACGTGCCTGGGCCGAGTTCCGCAAGTTCCGTTTATATCTTTTAGCTACGTAACGGCCCAAATTTCCGGCCAAGTTCCGCGAGTTCCGTTTCTGGCCCGAGTTCCGTTTTCGAGGTTCGAGGTCCACCTCGAGGTCGGTCCAAGATCGAAAACGGAACTCGGGCCGGAAACGGAACTTACGGAACTTGGCCGGAAATTTGGGCCAAAACTTTCATAAAAAATATAAACGGAACTCACGGAACTCGGCCC
>Ga0134126_10000548_pt1 | contig 47902 bp, 44 predicted proteins | sample KB31752_FD_96881 | JGI IMG/M metagenome (GOLD analysis project Ga0134126, IMG submission 96881) | Terrestrial soil microbial communities with excess Nitrogen fertilizer from Kellogg Biological Station, Michigan, USA - KB3-175-2 | ecosystem: Environmental > Terrestrial > Soil > Unclassified ...
AATTTGTAAATTTAGTGGCAATTTAGAAATTATGCCAGCTAAATTTTATCGTTAAAAAAATGCACCCTAAAAAATGGGTGCAAAATTTTTAAAATCGAAGGTTCTCTGCCAGACACTAGTTAAATATCTTCGCAATAATCATAAAAATGCAGGAGGTATTAACTACTCTTTCTGGGGTAATTTTAGCATAACCAGCAATATAAGTCAATTTGGCTGGCTTATTGGGGTGTGATTTTCCCTCTGGCCATAATTAAACACAGTTAATTTGTTGGGTGTAATCAGTAACCAAAACCTTAAGCACATCAAGAGCTGATTTGGTGTCGTGGTTACTGATAAAGCTCTGCATAAGACATAGCTGATCCATAAGATAATCATAATCTAGTAATGGCTCATTGGCCATCATGATTTGATCATGCTGGGTCTTGGTCGGGTTATTACCAATTAATAACTCCTCATATAATTTCTCCCCTGGTCGCAGCCCGGTATAACGTATTTCAATCTCACCATCTGGATGACTTTCATCTTTTATAGTCAAGCCAGATAAATATACCATTTTCCTTGCTAGATCAACTATTTTTACTGCCTGCCCCATGTCCAGGACAAACACCTCACCACCACTAGCCATGCTTCCAGATTGAATAACCAGCTCTACGGCTTCAGGTATCGTCATAAAATAACGAATAATCTCTGGATGAGTAACCGTAATTGGTCCACCCTGCGTAATTTGTTGCTTAAATAATGGCACTACTGAGCCAGATGAACCGAGTACATTGCCAAAACGTACCATGCTAAATACTGTATTAGAATTATGTTCTTTGGCAAAAGCTTGTAAGACCTGTTCGGCCAGACGTTTACTAGCCCCCATTACATTAGTTGGGCGTACAGCCTTATCCGTTGAAATTAAAATCATGTTTGCTACATTGTATTTAGCCGCAGCGTTTGCCACAACCAGGGTACCTAAAACATTATTCTCCAGCCCGGATAAGGGATTTAATTCAACTATTGGCACATGTTTATATGCTGCAGCATGATATATCGTATCAATTTTATAATTTTGAACTGCAGCATTAACTGTACCACTATTGATAACCGAACCTAAAATATCCATAATTTTCAAATATGGAAATTTGGAGATAAGTTCCTGATGAATTGAATAAAGGGCAAATTCAGATGAATCAAGGATAACTAACCGTTGTGGATTAAGTTTGGCTATTTGTCTGGCTAACTCGCTACCAATTGATCCGCCAGCTCCGGTTATCAAAACATTTTTATCCTGTATGTTTTTTCTTAATAAATTAACATTGGGTGGTACCATCTCACGCCCAAGCAAATCTTCAATTTCAATATTCTTTAAATCACTAAACTTAATATCGCCGCTAATAATATCATTTATGCCAGGAAGTGTTTGTACATACAAAGACTCATGCTCCATTTGCTTGATAATTTCACGTCTACGACTTATATTAGACGACGGAATAGCCAGTAATACACGTTTAATTGAAAATCTTTTACTTAGGAAATGTAGCTTCTGCGGAGCATAAACTTTTATACCACGAATAGTACTCCCCCATTTGCTCTCATCATCATCTACAAAAAATAATGGAATATATTTACTTCCATGAGCAAGTGACAAGGTAAGTTGAACTCCTGCCTCTCCAGCTCCGTAAATTGCCACAGGTTCAAGAGTGCCACCCCTGCTAAAGTTGCTCCGTAATAACCCCCGAAGCAAAAATCGGCTTCCACCAATATAGACTAATGCGAGTAAACCATATATTACTATTGAAGTCCGGGGAAAAGCAGAAACACCAAAGATATAGATTAAAAAAGTTAGAATTAAAATTGAAGCGCTAACGCCAGCAAAAACCACATAAACAACTTTATCATCCAGATATTTAATTATTGCACGGTATAGACCAAAATTAATAAATACTGGAATTGTCCATATAGGAACACTAAAAAATAACCATAAATGCGGGGTTAGTTTTGGATCCCATTCAGCTCCCAGACGCAACCAAACTGCGGTGAATAATGCGAGTGGAAGTAAAATACAGTCAAGGATAAGAAGACTGAATATCTCAGGTGTAACTAAATAGGAGATTTTTATTTTTAATTTATTTAATATCATGGTGAATTTCTGGCTTATTGATTGAAATTGGTTTACCCTGATCACTGACTGCAACATAGGTAAAAACACCATTAGTAACTATTTTATGCGTACGGGCAGAATAATCATAAACCCATGTTTCTATTTCAATTTTCATGGAGCTGCGACCGAATTTAATCACTTTTGCATAACACGAAACACCTTCGCCAACTCTCACTGGATTGATAAATGACATGCTTTCTATTGCAACGGTAACAACTCTACCTGAAGGAGAATATGTTTTAGCAATAATACCACCTCCCAAATCCATCTGTGATAAAACCCAACCACCGAATATATCACCATTAGAATTGGTATCACTGGGCATTGCCAGAGTTTTTATAACTAAGTCGCCACTAGGCTCTTTTGGATTTTGTTTCATTTATATTTATCCCATTATTTTTCTTAGTAGATATTGTATCATAACTGTCTACATACTAAACAAGGAGTTAATATATTAAGAAAGGTTGTCCAATTTGTCATTCCCGCTAAGGCGAGAATAAATTATTTTTTGCTTAAATAATTGCAAATTTTATTTTTTACTTCTACATTGCTTACCCAATTTAAATGATTGGCATTTATCTTTATAATCTTTACAAGACTTATATCTAAGTATTTATTGATAAAATTACATTCTGAATTTATATAGCAAGTATATAATGTAGAATCCTTATTTGCATCATAACCATCAAGATTTAATTCATTGTTTAATTCTTCAGGACTTGTAGCTTGCGTAGCTTTATAAAAAATAATTTTAGCTTTACTTTTATTATAAAAATAATGATCTGGTGTATATTTATAATTTATATTATTAAGGTAAAATTTATCCATTAAACCTAATTCATCAGCAACAAATTTATAATCAAAAAATGAATCTAATAAACCAAGCGATGCAACCTTGTCACCAGCTAGCTCCAGCTCTCTTGCTACCTCAAAACTCAATATGCCACCGAATGACCAACCAAATAAATTATAAGGTCCATTTGGCTGTATCTTTTTTATAAACTGCATATAAAATTTGGCTAAGAAGGTAAAATCAATATTATTGTTCTCACTAAAAACATTTATTTTAGAGGCTATATGTAAGTAATAGTTATTGAACAAAACAAATTTATTACCAGTTAAGCCAGGAACTAGTGTAGATAAATAAGACTCGTATCCACCATTCCCCGGTGGGAATATGAAGGTAATCTTTGCGTTTGGATCATTATTGCTTTTATCAATTACTGTATAAATATCATCAAAATCGTGCGAAAAATCAGTAACTGAATAATATAATTTATTTCTATTTTCCAGGTATAAAGCTAATTCGTTTAAATTATTTTTAAATTCAGCAACTAATTTTACAAAATATTCTTTACTTAGCTTGCTATTCATGATGAACCTTAATTTGCCATTCATTATTAAACCATTAGCATTGAGTATAGAATTATCTTGATTTTCAGTAGACATTGAAACTCCAGAATTTTCTTTTACAATACCCCAATAGTTACTGCCAACTTTAGTATCTTGATCTATTTGTCCGAGGTAGTTAAAATTTACCCGTGGCAATGGAGGATTGACATAGCCAAATAATGCACCATAACCAATACCTTTGTTAGGAATGGCTCTTAATTGTTCCTTTATAGATATTATGGTTTGATGTAAGTCGCCTAAAAACACTTTTAAACATACAGGATAGATTGTTGTAAACCAGCCGACTGTTTTTGTAATATCTATGTTATTTACGATTTCCTCACGCCCATGACCTTCTAAACTAGTATAATTAACATTATTACCACTAATTTTAGCTAAAGATAATCCAAAAGCACTTAAGAGTATATCGTTAATTTCAGTATTGTAGGCTTTGTTACATTTCCCAATTAACATACTTGTAGTTTTCTCATCAAGAACAAACTCCGCGTGATTAATTTCACTTTCATTACTTACCATACTCAATAAACTTTTTTCTGTAGCGTCCAGGGCAGAAGATTCAAGTTGCCAGTATGAGCGCTCCTGTTTATTCATTTGTGCATATTCTTTAGCCAAGTTTGACCACTGCCGGTAGCTAGTTCCTTTAGATCCCAATAGTTTTTCACTACTTTCATTAAGAACTTTATTTAATACACCGTTTTCATGCGCCTGATGTAACTTACCATATAATGCTTGTAGATCACGGGTAATGATTCTCCAGCTAACTGCATCAACCAACAGATGATGCAAGGCAAAAAAGATCCGACTGCTCCCATCTTCATAACCATCAAGATATCCGATTCGATATAATGGTGAACGGCCAAATAAGTCAAAATTACTTTGCCAGTCAGTTAAATTCTGTTGTAGTTCAGCATCAGATAACCCACTAATATTAAGGTACTCAATATCAAGCTCATTATAGTCTATAGCCAAATTATAAAATTGTTTGTAATTATTGCCACTTGTTAGACTATAATTTAAACGAAAGCAATCATGATATTCAATTAATTTAATTAAACTATACTTTAGAAGTTTTTGATCTAAAGCTTCAGTTTTAATTAAGAATGATTGGTTCCAATGCCCTGGTTTTTTAAAAAGACCATTACCTATTTTATCAAAGAACCACTCTTGGATTGGAAGCAATTCAACCATACCAGTTAAAATTTCGTTCTCCTTTAACAGCATATTGTCGTCATAATTCACATTATCCTGAACTGATAATATTTTACCAGCCAGTGCCGCAACTGTTTTTTGCGTAAATACATCTTTAACACTTATATTTAATCCCAGATACTTGCGTAGTCTGGTTACCAATTGAATACTGATAATACTATCACCACCTAAATGAAAAAAATCATCGTTAATACCAATTTTATCTATGGGCAATCCTAAAACTTCAGCATAAATGTCACAGATCTTACTTTCCATATCATTTCTCGGTGCTAGATAGTTATTAATATCGGTAACCACTTCAGGAGCCGGTAGTCTTCCCCTATCTAGTTTGCCGCTAACTGTTAGTGGTAAGGACTCTAAATGAGCCAATACCATTGGTACCATATAGTCAGGTAACAAGTCAAGGAGATAATTCAAAATAGCTACTTCATCTAATTTAGTTTCTGCCACATAGTAAGCAGCCAAATACTTATTACCACTAGCGAGTCCATTTGCATCAAGATGTTCAAAAGCCAATACAATTGATTGTTTTACCCCTGGAAATCCTAATAATTGTGATTCTATTTCACCCAATTCAATACGATAACCTCTAATCTTAACTTGAAAATCATTACGGCCTATATACTCAATATTCCCATCAGGCAACATGCGAACCAAATCACCAGTTTTGTATATCCTGGTATTTGTGTTGGATTGCTTCTGAGATTTAGTCTGAAATGGATTTGCCAAGAAACGTTCCTTGGTTAGTTCTGGAAGATTCAGGTACCCACGGGCCAAGCCTACTCCACCTAAATATAGCTCCCCTATGCTACCAATTGGTAATAGATTTAAATTATTGTCTAAAATATAGCAAGTAGTATTTGCAATTGGTTTTCCAATATAAATCTCACCAATATCTTCCATATTGCAATCATAATATAGCACGTCAACAGATGCCTCGGTCGGACCATACAGATTATGTATTTTTGTAGTGGGTAATAATTTACGAATATCCTTTATATAAGATAGTGGCAAGTTCTCTCCGCTACAAAACATATAGCGCAGTGTGTCTAAATTAATATGGCTATTGTGTAACATCAGTTCCAATGTCTGAGTAAATCCCCCAAGCATGGATGGCACAAAATGGACTATACTTATTTTTTCTTGTATCATAAGCTTCAATCGATATTCAGAATCTTTGTGGCCACCAGGTTTTGCAAACACAATAGTTGCACCATACCATACACCCCAGAATAATTCCCATACTGATACATCAAATACGTAAGGCGTTTTTTGCAATATTTTATCTTGTTCGGTTAATGGATACTCATCGTTCATCCATTTGATTCTATTGATAATACCCTGATGCTGTAACATTACACCTTTAGGTTTTCCGGTAGTTCCACTGGTATAAATTACATAGGCTAAATTACGGCTGCTAATATTTATCTCTGGATTAGTATTTGGATATTTTTTTAAAACTTGTGTAAATTCATTATTATCTATTGTTAGAATATCTATGAATGGATTCCCGTCTCCCACACGCGTGTGTGCGCGGGAATGACACTGAGAGTCAGTAATTAGCACTTTAACGTTTGTATCTTTTAATATATAACTAATTCTTTCATCTGGATAGCTTGGATCTATGGGCACATATGCACCACCAGATTTAAGCACACCAAATATTGTAACTAGCATGTGCTCGCTTCTATCCAAACAAAGAGCTATTAAATCATCACCTTTAATATGATAGGTATCTCTTAAATAATTAGCTAATTGATTTGCTTTGCGATTTAATTCTTCGTATGTAAGCCGTATATCTTCATAAACTACTGCAATATTATTTGGCGTTTTGGCTACCTGCTCTTCAAATAATTGGTGGATGGTTTTACCTTGTGGGTAGTCTTTCTCTGTTTGATTATAAGTAACGACCAAGTTATGATATTCTTCTTTGTTCAAGAAATTAATTTTACTTAATTGGGTCTGCTTATCACTCTTTACTATATTTTCTAATATAATTTTATAAGTATTTATTAAATTTTCTATTGTCGAATGGTTATATAAATTAACTCTATAATTAAAACTTCCGGTCAATTCAGAAGCAGAATCATTTATCATTGTTGTTATATCAAACTTGGCTACGGTAAATGGTGATGGCGTATATGGTTCAAATAATTGCTCCTTAGCACCAGGCTTTGTAATGGCCTCTGTATTTCCTCCACCAAAGCTTTGTACACCAAACATTATCTGAAATATAGGATGACGTGACACATCTTTCTCTACATTTAAATGACCTACTAGTTTTTCGAATGGTAAATCCTGATGCATCTGAGCATCAATTACTTTATTGCCAATATTACTTAAATACTGGAATACTGTTTGCTTTTTATCTATCTCACACCGTAAAGCCAGCGTATTCACAAAAAAACCGATCATATTCTCTAAATCTGTATAATGCCGATTAGCAACTGGGGTTCCTATTACTATATCTGTTTGATTGCTATAGGCAGATAATAATAAATAATAACTTCCTAACAATATTGAATAGAGGCTTACACCTAATTCTTTTGAAAGCTCTCGTAACTTGGCTGATATCACTTTATCTAGTTTAAAATAAACATTAGCTCCTGCATATTCCATAGTTAATGGTCTTGGTTTATCGGTCATTAAATGCAAGCTCTCGTAACCAGATAACTGGTTCTTCCAATAGTCTAATTGTGTAGCTAGTATTTCTCCACTTAAGTACTCTCGTTGCCACAAGGCGTAGTCTTTATACTGAATTGCCAGACCAGGCTTGTAAACATCCACAGCTTGATGATTTTGCTTGGCATCTACGATACCTAACTCTTGATAATGTTTGTATCCTTCATTTACTTCATGTAAGAGAACATCTACTGACCATCCATCAAAAGCTATATGATGAACAACTATTGCCAGAACCTTATCTATACTATTTGTACTTTGATAAAAATCAATTTTTATCGGATATTCACTATCTAACTTAAACACATAATTACAATTATCTGTAAGATTCCTATGTAATTCTTCCGCGCTCGTATGTATATGCTTATTTATTAAGGATTGTATACCAAATTCTAAAATTTCTTGATATGCATTAGCATTAGCATCCAGCTTAATTACACTTCTTAGTACTTCATGGCGTTTAACCGTATCTTCTAATGCTTTAAATAAATATTCTTCGTTAATATTTTCTGACAACTTAAGTAACAATGGAACATTATAAGCATTTGTTCCTTGTTCCAAATTATCAATAAACCATAATCTCTCTTGGGCAAATGATAATTTATACCCTTCTGGATTTAATAAATTATATTTGTTTATTTTTACTTCTTGATAATTAGCATTACTAGCGTGATGGACTATATAATCTGATAATTTTTCGATATTTTTATATTTGAATATGTCGGCAACAGATAATTTTGCCTCAGAAATATGTTTATTAAGCTGATTTACTAATTTAACCGCCAATATCGAATGACCTCCTAGCCGGAAAAAATCAGCATTAATAGATAATCGATCGACATCTAACCCTAACACAGTTGCAAATATATTAACTAATGATTTATCTAATTCATCACGCGGAGCTATGTATTCATGAGTAGCATCAATAAATTCTGGATTAGGTAATGCTGTGCGATCTAATTTGCCATTGATGGTTAAAGGTAGTTTATCTAAATAAACTAGTATGTTTGGCAGCATATAATCAGGTAACTCCTGATGTAAGTAATTTAAAATAGCTGTTTCATCCAACCGAGCTTTGGCTACGTAATAAGCAGCTAAATACTTATTCCCAGTCAAATTACCGTCCCTATCAAGATGTTCCAAGGCTAATGCCACCGCTTGTTTTATTTCCGGATATGTGGTTAATTGCGCCTCTATTTCACCTAATTCAATTCTGAATCCACGAATTTTCACTTGAAAATCATTACGCCCTATATATTCCAGATTACCATCTGGCAAATAACGAACCAGATCACCGGTTTTATATAATCTTGTATTTATCCCAGTTTTTTTCTGGGCTTCAGTTTGGAACGGATTTGCTATAAACTGTTTAGCTGTTAATTCGGGTAAGTTCAAATAGCCTCTGGCTAATCCAGCCCCTCCTACATATAGTTCACCAATTCCTCCTATTGGCAGTGGGCAAAGACTGGCATCTAATACATATGCTGTAATATTTGCTATTGGTGTACCAATATTAGTATTTAAATCTCCAAGTTTAAAATGTTTTAGTGTAGCACAAACAGTTGACTCGCTTGGACCATAGGCATTTATCACATTAACGTTATTGTTTGTATAGTAATCCAATACCTTCTGCTCTGTTTTATCACCCGCTACAACCAATGTGTGTAATCTAAGTATATGATCTGATTGTAATAATGCCGGAGGGATAGTTGCTAAATAAATACTATACTTATCAATATATTTAGATAGCTGTACAAAATCTTGACGAACGGTGTCATTAACTATATGTATTACATGACCATGACATATAGCTACAAATAGATCCCAAACGTGAGCATCAAATACATAACTTGCACACCATAAACAGTCCAGTAGTTTTTGACCATTCTGGGATTTTGATAAACCCAACAGCTCTTCCTCAGCATTTAATAAATTCGTAACTCCAGCATGTTCTATCATAACACCTTTAGGGTTGCCGGTAGTACCGCTAGTATAAATCACATATGCAAGGTTTCTAATACTCACCTCATTCAGAGGATTCAATTTTGGATAATTGCTGAGTATTTTCTGTAAATTAATGCTATCGTATTCTTCAATATTGCTAATAAGTTCATATTTTTTCACAATTTTGACAAGTTTGGCACTAGATACCGTATCAGCTAGCACCACTTTAGCCTTTGTATCGCCCAAAATATATCTAATCCGTTCTTCTGGATAGTTAGGATCTATCGGTACATAGGCTGCACCAGATTTTAAAGATGCCAGTATTAAAATTAGCATCTGTTCACTACGATTTACACATAAAGCAATTATATCATCGCCCTTAATTTTATAAGTGTACTGTAAATAATGGGTTAACTGGTTGGCTTTAATATTGAGATCGTTATAGGTTAATTTTACTTCTTCAAATACTATAGCAAGATTATCTGGAGTTTTTTGTACCTGTTCTTCAAACAGCTGATGGATTGTTTTATTTTGAGAGTAATCCTTATAGGTTTGATTCCAATCATAAATTACCTGTTTATAGGTTTCTTCATCTAAATAGGTTAATTTAGAGATTTTCTTATTTGAATCGATAGAAATTTGGGTTAATATATGCTTGTATGTTGCAATATAGCCACTTATAGTTTCTTCAGTAAATAACGAAGTTGCATAATTAAAACTTCCTTTGATTTCTGCTTCGCTGTCATCCAGCATAACCGTCAAATCAAACCTAGCCGCTTTATATTGGCGATATAAACTAATATTATCTTTGTCTATACTACTAAACATATTATCATTGTTGCTTTTACCGAAGCTCTGAACTCCAAACATGACCTGAAAGATTGGGTGACGAGTCTGATCTTTATGGAAATCAAGTTCAGCTACTAACTTTTCAAATGGTAGATCTTGATGTAGTTGTGCTTGGGTAACGTTATGCCCAACATTCTTTATATAAGAAGCAAGAGTTTGTTCAGAATTAATAAGACTACGTAAAACCAGACTATTTACAAAAAATCCTATTATATTTTCTAATTGTTGGTGATGACGATTAGCAATTGGGGTCCCAACTACAATATCATCCTGATTACTATAGCTTCTTAATAATAAATTAAACCCAGCTAGTAGCAAACTGTATAAACTTACTTGATATTCTCTTGCTAGCTTCCTTAATTTGGCGCTAACTTCTGAATCAACTAAAAAGTAAAGATTATCTCCACTATAGTTAATTTCACCAGATCGACATTTTTCAATCGGTAAATCTAGCACCTCAAAGCCACTTAACTTTGTTTTCCAGTATGCAAGCTCTGAGGCTAATTGTTTTCCACTTAAATATGCCCTTTGCCATACAGCAAAATCTCTATACCTGATAGTCAACTCAGGAAGATTTAGCGGACTTGAATATTTATTGTCGGCACTTGTTTGTGAGTGACTAAAGTAATCATAATAAGCGTGTAAGTCTCGTAAAAAAATATCAAGTGACCAACCATCAACCACAATATGATGAAAAACTACCAATAAGTAATTTTTCCTTGAATTTTTATCCTCTATAAAGCTTATTCTTAGTGGATAAATTGTTTTCAAATTAAATATATAATTTACTTCAGCCTTAACAAAATCATAAAGCTCTACTTCTGTGGCCGCCATAAAGTGGTTTATTGTTATTGGGGTTGTTTCCAAATCACATACTTCTTGATAAGCATTGCCATCACGATCCATTTTAATTATGCTATGTAGTATTTCATGACGACATACTACTGCTTTTAAACAACTAGCAAGTTGATCAAGATTAATTTCATCTGAGAGACAGCGCAGTAATGGAATATTGTACGAATTGCTACCCCCTTCATATTGATCAAGGAACCATAAACGCTCTTGCGCAAAAGATAAAGTGACAGCTTTATCTAGTCCTTGCTCTATTTGCTGTTTATTATAATTTAATCTAGGGATTACTATTGCTTCGCTACCTTCATCACCCAACACATGATCTAATAATCTTAGTATGGTTTTATTGCTAAATATTTCAGCTACATTAACTACGTGAGCGATGTCAAATGACGGATTATTAAAAATACGGTTATTCAGCTGACTGGCCAATTTAATTGCTAAAATACTATTACCACCTAAACGAAAGAAATCATCATTAATACTAATTTTATCTACAGATAAACCTAATATTTTTGCATATATCTCACATACTTTTTGCTCAAGATCATTTCTTGGAGCTACATAATCATATGAAAGCTTAAATTCGGGATCAGGTAAGGCAGTCCGATCAAGCTTACCATTGATAGTCAAAGGTAGCCGATCCAGCCATACCAATACGCTTGGCACCATGTATTCAGGCAAGTATTCACTCAAATAATCCAGTATCGCATCTTGCTCTAGTGGAGCACTTGAAACATAATAAGCAGCCAGATACCTATTCTCACCATTTTGGGCACCGTGTTCTTTTACTAATACGACTGATTGGTTTATACCTGGATACGTTGATAATCTACTTTCAATTTCGCCTAGCTCTATTCGATATCCACGGATTTTTACTTGAAAATCATTTCTACCAATATACTCTATGCTACCATCAGGCAAATAACGCACCAAGTCACCAGTTTTATATAATCTTGTATTTTTGCCTACTATCCTCTCTTCCTCAGCCTGAAATGGATTGGCAATAAATCTTTCTGCAGTTAGTTCCGGTAAATTTAAATAACCTCTGGCTAGCCCTACTCCGCCTATATAAAGTTCACCAATACCTCCTGGTGGGGTAATCTGTAAACTATAATTTAATACATAAGCAAAATTATTATTACTTATACTAAATACAACCTCGTTAAGACGATACTTATAACTATATAGAACCTGGGAAAGTTCTGAAACTCCGTATTGATAACAAATATTGATGTGAAAATCTTTAACCAATTTGTTTCTTAAGTATGACTTTAAATACTCTCCGCAACAGAAAATAGTAATTCCACGTAATGATTCAAAATCACCTACCTCTTCCAAGCTATGAATAAATGCCTCCAGATGGCTTGGAACAAATACAATCAAATTAATTGCGTATTGTTTAATGGTTTTTAACAAATTTGTACTGTCATTATAAATTTCTTCACCCACTAAAAAGAAGCGCCCACCTGTTAAAAGCGGAATAAACATCTCACGTAAGAAAGGATCGTAAATATAAACTGTTTTACCTAATACTCTTAGGGTACTATCAAAATGATTACTTATAATTTCATTAAGAATACCATTTGTTAATGCTCTATGTGTATGCAATACGCCTTTTGGTTTCCCTGTGGTGCCAGAAGTATAAATAACATATGCCAGATCATCAATAACTGGTTTAGAATTATTTTCTTCGCATCTAACTGGAATCGGAGCATTTGTATCATGTAATGTTTGACTATCAAAGACCTATTGGTACTACTTCTGTTTATCATGATAATGAGGCATTTAAATATGCTTTGTTTAGTAAGTTTGCAATTGATATAACCCGTTCAGAAGAGATCATTAATGAAAGGCAAATAACAACCCCGAGTATAATAAAGTCGGCAGATATTATATATGATAAAACAACGGTGGAAATGAAATGTTTTTCCGGGAAAAATTGTGCAGAACTAAATAAAAATATAACTAAAGAAGTTACCAATAAAGGCCCTAGCGATCCTACTGGAGTTTACGGACAAACGTTCTCACCTTGCATGCGATAGTTACAAAAATTAATATTATTGCAGAATATAACCCGGTAACTGGTAATTTCAATAGGTTAATTGCTGATTTTGAATTATAGTTACTGATAAGGACTAGCATTTTGAATGTTAGTAGCCAACTACTGAACTATTTAATAGTTATTGATTTATATTTATCTTTCATTTTGAATAGGTCAAAAATGGTATTATGGTTGGTAAATACATCAATACAGCTACCGACATAGCTCAGTAAATTGCCAAAAACCCCACCACTTAAAATCACGCCAAGTATTTTAAACCAAAAGTTATGGCCCAAGGTAGTTCCTAAAACTGGAAGGCTAGTAAAATTACCAAAAAAAATACCATATACACCAAATGCCATACCACCTAAAACACCAAATACTATCGCAATTTCACGGTTATTTAGGTGATATATCCGATGGTGAATTTTTTTATGTGGGTATAATGTATACATATTGTAATACTCCTATGCTTGTCGCAGCAGCATATATTGTATCATAATCAGTTATATACAAGATAATGAGTTATAATTATGAGCTGATTGAATCTAATATGAGGTAAGAATGAACCCACTAATGACAGATGCTGCCCTACATGATGACTCACCGATTATTGTTGCTCTTGATTTTGCAAATATAACTGATGCACAGAATCTAATAGCTAAACTTGACCCACGTATGTGTAAACTAAAAGTTGGTAAAGAATTATTTACCTTAAGCGGGCCAAAATTCGTAGAGCAACTGGTTGTTTCGGGTTATGATGTTTTTTTAGACCTTAAATTTCATGATATCCCCAACACGGTGTACGGAGCATGTAGGGCTGCCGCTAATCTAGGTGTATGGATGATTAATGTTCACGCCAGTGGCGGAGCAAAGATGCTACAAGAAGCCAGACGAGCAATAGATGAATCAACTCATAAATCATTATTAACTGCTGTTACAGTTTTAACTAGTATGAATGAAGAAGATTTAAAACAAATTGGTATAACTGATGGTGTGGAAGCACAGATAAAACGTCTGGCAAAGCTTAGCTATGACAGTGGTCTGGATGGAGTGGTATGTTCGGCCTTGGAAGCAAAAATGATAAAAGACTGTACAAATGCCAATTTTTTAACCGTCACCCCGGGCATTCGCCTGGCTAACAGCACCGGTGATGATCAAAGCCGAATTATGACCCCAGCTGCGGCAATTAAGAATGGCGCAGATTATTTGGTTATTGGTAGACCAATTACTGCGGCTAAGGATCCTAAGGCTGCTTTGTTAGATATATTACATACTTGTCATTCCCGGACGTATTCCAGGGATCTAGATTCCAGTCTGCGCGGGAATGATAATAAATAGCGGGAGTAAGTCCCCACCCCGTCAGGCGTAGCCTGCCACCCCTCCAGAGGGGAATTAACTTTGCGGGAATGACAGCCATTATGTAATTCTCGCAGCTTATTATGTCATCCTCGCGGTAGGCGGGGATCTCGGCTGCCAAGTAGAGTAAATCCATTAGGAAACAAAATATGAATCATACATTTAATCATGCATTAATTGATACTATTCCTTTAATTGTCTAATTGAAAAAGGATTAATTTAAGAGCATTTGCTTTCTCAACTAATTTCTCAATATTATCAACCTCAAATTTTGTGTATAATTGCTTATCTATTATTGCGTTTATTGTGCTGGCAGAAACAGGTTTATTGTCAAGAAGAGTCGCAACTGCAGCTATATCTTTAATAGATTTATTTAAGGATAGATAATAAAGTATTTCACTTTCCCGACGAGTCAGAGTTATCTCATCAGAAAGTGAATTTAATTCAGAGTTTAAAGGTGATTTATAATTTAAAGTGCCAATTGTATAGCTTTGAATAATACTTTGAATACCATCAAGGCATTTGCTGAAATCCTCTATCGTTTCTACTTGCGTATCAATCCTAAGAGTTTCTGATTTCCCAGCTGTATCAGTTGATGTGCCCATTGCTTGGGCATCATTATATACAGGGTGCGCACTATCTAAGTTTTTCCAATAGGTATGACCATGCGCAGAGGCTATGACCTTGCCTAAAAACTCATCTTGATATTGCCCTGTTTTGTTTGGTGATTTTGATCTAGACACAATGGACTCCTTATAAAAACAATATATTCCGTTCATCAAAAAAGGTACTACAAAAAATATATTTTTAAAAAATAAACCAGAAGAGATTTCTCTTAAATGGTTAACGTATTATTTTTTCTAGTCCTTGATTAATAAGAACAATGTCATTATATGGTTCTGTCACATTATTTTGGATAGCTATCCTAAAAATTTTCTAGGATTGTAGATAAAAGTGCAACATAAATCATTCAGTGTACATTGTAGCATGATTTTTATTTATTATACTAATCTTTTTTTAAAAAACGCTGAAATCACAAGCAGCAGAAGGCAACTATTTTGTTACAACTTCTGTCTAGTGAATATTAAGATAATTACTATTTGCCTCCTATACGGAAATTCGGTATAGTATTTTTTTTAACTTAATGTATACTGTGAGTAGAATATAGCAATCCCAAGACTGCGATATAAATGCCTGTAATAGTATTATAGACATTATCTGTAGAATTGGGCTTGATATATTCCTAAAATTATTAGAGAACAATAAATGACACGGCATATCCTGTTCACTTTATTGATTATTTATGTTGATAAGGAATAAATCAAAATGAGATTAATTAAATCATTTTTTATAGCAGTACTAGTAATTTCAACCACCGCATGCTTTGCAACAGTGGAGGAAGAAGCCGCTGAATTAGAAAGTGCAATTTATAATCCAATTGTCAAAAAATTTCCTGACAAAGAATCATCGTGGTCAAGATTTCTAAGCCTCGGCATATTAGAAAAGGAAAATTCAGCAGGTAAGCAATTTAGCTTTGAGGAAGCTGGTGATGCTGCCGAGGAGATTGTAAACAAACCACCACTTAACAATAAAGTTGTTAAATGTGTTATTAAACAAGCTTCTGAATACTCTGGCAAAACAAATGGTGAAATGTTGCGTAACATGATAACAACGGCTTGGACAAATCAGTTAGCTTCTTGTGGTAATTTTGCATATATGGTATTGGTTGCCTATGCATTTAATGAAATGAATAACAAGGTATTAAGTAAACCACAGTATTTTACACAAGCCATGATTATCAAAACTACCAAAGGCACTGGCGACCACTCATTTGTATTGATTAAAGGTAAGAGTGGAGCTATATTTATTGTCGATCCATGGAGTCAAAAGTTAGGGGTATTAGATATATTCAATAAATGGCCAGATCAAACGGCATTACTAAACAATAAGGATGAATTAAATAAACTGTTTAAATATACATTTAATGGTGAAGATTACTATTATGACATATTATATGTCAACCCTAATACTACAACCTGGGAGTTTGATAGTATTAGTACCAATTGGGTACTTGAGGCAGTTACTACAAAGAATCCACATATGAAGAGATTATATGATTTGCTAAAAATTAAAAATTTTCCACTATGGGTAAATAGTTATGATGAATTATTTCAAGGAAGTGATTCACCAACCGCAGCCAAAACAGAGCTAGAACATAAAAAGGAATAAATCATGAATAAATTAGTTAAGTTACTTTTTTTAGTAACGTTAGTTTTTATAGCCAATGTAGGTTTTGCAACTGGAGACGAGGCCTTAAGAAATGCTATGATGGTAAATGGTGAAAAACTTGCACCCGGAGAAGAATTGGAGCTGTTAAACACATTACTCAGCCCAATTACTACAAATTTTACTGATAAAAGCTCACTAACTAAACTTTTAAGTAATAAAATAATAGAGTCACAAATAAATGCTAAGAGGGCTTTTACGATCGACGCAATTGGAGAGTTAGTAGAAAAAGTAAAAGCAGATCCAGAATTTAACGATGAGAATCGAAAGGTTATCGATGATGCAATCTCTTGTACCAGTGGCAGTAGTAAAAGTGAATTATTTGCTAGAAAATATATAAAAAATTGGCAAAATAGCGTAGCTAATTGCCGTGATTATGTAGATTTGGTTTTAATTGCCTTTAACTTTAATATGATGAATATTAAAGCCCAAGGCAAAATACCAAGATTTCAGGGTGCAGTATATATAAAAACTATCGGGGATACAGGTGATCATGGGCTTGTTTTAGTTCAAGGAAAAAGCGGATATGTGTTTGTTGTTGACCCATGGCTAAGAAAAATTATAAATTTAGGCCCTGATTTCTTTGAGTTTTTAACTGATATGGATAATGAAAAACTCAATGTCCTGCCAGACGCGTATAATTTGCTGCTAAATAGGCAGCTAGGCACATTTGATAAGGATACTAAAAAAACGTATTATGATGTGTTATATGTAGGTCCTAAGACAAAGTGGACCTTAGATAGGGTACATACCAGCTTATTATACACAATAGCTCATACACGTGACGACTATATGCAAGCATTTTATGAGGATGCAAACATTGGTAACGCTTTTAGAGGAAGTTGGGTTACTGACTATCGTCGGCTTTTAATGTGTAATGCAAGTGAAACTACCAGTGAGTGTAAACAATAGTAAATTCATTGCCAACTTGACCGCTGTAATTTATTCTTTATTTATCAAACTCTTCTAATTCACGCCATAGCCGCTTCAATGATACTGGATATGGCGTCTTTAATTCCTGAGCAAACAGTGAAACACGAAGTTCCTCTATTTTATATTTAAAATCATATAATTCCTGGCTAACTGGCTGGCCAGTTTGTTCCAGTTTATCTACATAGTTATACCACGCATCATACAATGATTCAATTTCTGTACTTAACTCCCAATCACGCTCCCGGTTAATTGTATATTTTTCAAGGCGTTTTATAATTGCCATTAAATAACGTGGAAAATGCTCTAAATGCGTAAAACGAACATATCTTAAAAAACCAGTAAATAGTAAATCATCTATCTGTAATAGTACTTCATCATTTAAATCATGATTTTTTAGTTTTAATTTTACTTCATGATAATTACGTGCGGTATTAAAAATCACATCAGCAAAATATGCGGTATTCTCCATAATATTTTGTTTTGCATTTTCAACTAGAGCGTTAAACTCTTCCTCACATTTTGGTAAGATGCTTAAATCAACTGTCATACGTAAAATAAAATCAATACTATCGTGTAATAAATCCTCCGACAAATAAATATTTTTTAAATACAGTGCTGTTTTATCAAATTGCTTAAACCGTTTTTGCTCCAAATATTTTATCTGCACGCTTAATTGATTTTTAATTAACTGTAAAATCCCCTTGCGGGTATTGATCTGTGCCTTGGCTAAATCAGGAATTACAACTAAACTAATTTGGGACTCTTTTAATTGCAAGCTATAGTAGCCAAGCTTATCTAACATTTGGAGTAAATTATTTAAATTTGGAATCCAGTCAGTAATATCTGGTATACAATAATCCCTTGCTTTCTCATCAACTAATTGGCCAAGTGTAGAAGCTAACTGACGCTTTAACTCTGGCAGATTATCACCGCTGGCAATAATTTTATTTTTATCCAAAATTTGAAAATGAAAACATAAATGTACCGGTAATAATATACTATTAAGTTCAGAAATTTTAATCTCTATCTTATACTCAGATTTTAAATAATTAGCTAATATAACGCTAAGACTTTCATTTTGCTGCGTATTTTCCAAAAAGCAGGTAATAAATTCGTTTAATGGGTTGAGTGTAACTCTAACTGATTTGGGTAATGCTTTAAGTATAAAATTAATTTTATCGCGAATTAAACCCGGAACTAACCAGCTAAAAACATCTTCATTTATCTGATTTAATTTTGTTAAAAATATCGTTGCTGTAACGCCATCAACCTGACTATCCGGATTAAATACATAGCCAAGCTTAAGCTTTTCTCCAGAGACTATTAAATAATCTGGATAAAGCTGCATATGACTGCTATCAGTAATTAACTTTTTAATCAACTCTTCTTTATTGAGATATAAGCTCTTTTCATGTTTAATACACCAGGTATCAAAAGTTCGGATATCAACTATATCCGCGGGTAAAATCCTGGTATAAAATTCAAACAACTCATCTTCCATAATTACAAAGGATAGGCGTAACTTATCTTCTAACTCCTCAAGACTATTAATTACCTGACTATTATGCTGGATAAACTTATAATTTTGACCTAATTCATTAGGTACAATCCCCTGTTTAATAAATATTTCACGAGATAATTCCATATTTTGCTTAGAAAATCCAACTTTCTTTTTACCGATTTCTAATCCCTGGAATAATATATGTTCAGTTGCTACTACTTCACCGCGTTTTTTATCCCAGGTTTCATTTGAATAAGTATGCTTAGCCAAATGTGTCGTTAGTGGTATTAGCCATGTTGGCTCGATATACGCATTGGTTCTGGCATAAAGACGAGTAGTTTGGCTAAGTATTGCCGAGACAATCCATTTGCTTTTATCTACCTGACTCACCGGATGAAAAATAAATTTTTTATTATTGGTTCCAACATAAAAATCTTCTACCAGATCTTTATGCCCGATATTATTTAACAAACCGCTAAGTAATGCCTGGTGTAAGCGCTGGTAATTATCCATACTTAACTCTACATTATCTTCTGAATTTGAGGATACGCCCAGGTCTTCTTTAAAACCCAGATTATGCATAATTTCTTTTAATTGAGAATGTAGTTCATGCCATTCACGCATGCGCAAAAACGACAAAAACTGTCCGTAGCACTTCTCTTGCAGTTTTTTATTTGATTTTTTATGTTCTACTTCTCGGTTATACCAATTCCATAGATTTAATATCGCTACAAAATCAGATTTTTTATTTGCCCAGATTCTATGCCTTTCTCGTGCTAGTTGCTGAACATCCATTGGTGTCTCACGTGGATCAATTATAGCTAAAAATGATACAATTATTAGTGCATCAGCCAGGCAGTTAAACTCGCTGCCAGCTGCAATCAAAATCCGCGCCAGATTAGCATCAAGCGGTATTTTGACTAATTGTGCACCAATTGGTGTAATTCTATTGTCTTCATTTATCGCCTGCAGTTGAAATAAAGTTTTAAACCCATCATTATAGGCCTGAGATACCGGCATATCTAAAAATGGAAAATCTAATGGATTACCCAGTTTTAAACCAATCAAACGTAAAATCACATTTGCCAGATTACTCCGAATAATCTCCGGATCATTAAATTCGGGACGTAAATTAAAATCTTCTTCACTAAATAAGCGAACACACATCCCATGACTGGTTCGCCCCGCCCGCCCGGCCCTTTGTTTGCTGCTTGATTTAGCAATCGGCTCGACTAATAACTGCTCTACCCGATTCCGTACATTATAACGCTTGATTCTGGCAATTCCGCTATCAATGACAAATCTAATTCCTGGAATAGTCAACGATGTTTCTGCTACATTGGTTGTAACAATTATTTTAAGGTTACCATTATAGTTAAAGACAAGATTTTGCTCTGCTTCACTTTGCCTTGAAAATAATGCCAATAATTCATAACGACGTAGTGTGGTTTTATGCAAATACCCCAAACAATCTTTTATCTCACGTTCACCGGGTAGAAATACCAGTATATTACCCTGCTCGACGGCCAAACATGATTCTATTGCCTGATATATTGCGTTATTTAGATTATTTTCATCCTGTGGTTGATAGATAATATCCACCGGATAGGTTTTACCCTCAACATCAATCACTGGTGCATTATTGAAATATTTTGAGAGTTTTTGGTTATCTATGGTGGCTGAGGTAATAATGACTTTTAAATCTGGACGTCTGGTAATAATTGTCTTCAGGTAGCCTAAAATAAAATCAATATTTAGACTTCGTTCATGTGCTTCATCTATAATCAGAGCTGAATATTGGCGGAGTAACTTGTCATGACCAATTTCCTGCAATAAAATGCCATCGGTCATTAGTTTTATCTTGGTATGCTTTTGCGTTTTATCATTAAAGCGGACTTTATAGCCAACGATATTTAACTGATTTGAATGATCTGCTTGATTAGCTTCTTGTATTTCTTGGTTTATTCTATGTGAGATTGTTCTGGCCGCAACTTTACGCGGCTGGGTATGCCCAATAATACCATTATTTGCGAAGCCCATCTCATATAGCATTTTAGGTAATTGTGTGGTTTTACCAGAACCAGTCTCACCACAAACAATCACAATTTGATTATCAATCACCAGTTGTTTTATTTTGTTAATCTCACGACTAACTGGTAGTTGTGGTGGATATATTATTTTTAAAAGCATTACCCTAATTATCAACTTTATGCAGTGGTTGGGTACAATGTGTATTTATAATTACTACACCTTCCAAAAAGCTACCATTAAAATCCACTTCAGCATTTTGTGGCTTAAAAGTTGTCATGATACTTACTTTTTTAGAAATCAAGACAATATTACTTAGGGTATTATTTTTACCATCAGTAAACTTAGTCAGGACTAGCCTGTCATTTACTTTAGCAAATGTAGCCTGGCATCCACTACCATTCTGCCATGTACCAAACATTTCTATATTTATCGAAGCTGGCGTGATTGATTGAGGCTTATGATTACAAGCAAATAGTACAAAAAAAGCTAAAAAGCATAATAGTCTTTTGAAAATTGTACGTAACATTTAGATATCCTATAAAGCATTATTTAATATATCCCCATTCTTTAAATAATGGTTGGTATTCATCATTTAACTTTAGCATAATATTTTACACTGCTTATTGTACCATAATAATTGCTATTTACCTATTTAATAATCTCTTTTATATGCTACAATATAGGTACGAATATGGAATATGAATTATTTAAATGGCTGTCTGATATATGTAAGACAGAGTCATGGGTTGGAAGCGCTGTACTATCATATTTTAACGTTCCTCACGGTGGATTGCTATTTATGATAGGTACAGTCTCTTACTTTGGTGGAATGCAATTTATTGCATTTAAATTACATATTAAATCTTTAGAAGAAATGGAATAATAAAATGGATTCGTTACTATATATTTGTTTTTTAATTGGTATTTTGGGTTTTGTGTCTTTATTTATTCCGACACATCATAAAAAAAGAGATGATAAACACCTGCCCCAACATTAAACTAATTGGCTAAACTTTATAATCATATCAACATTTGCTTCAATTGCGTATATTTCGTAATTGAACATCAATAAATTTACCATTTTTATCAAAAATAAATCGCAAATCATAGGAAACAACGACCTTACAAGCCAGGCAAGTATCATGCGCTTTCATAGAAAAATCAAAAATTTGCATTTGATGAAGAGATAATTGTTAAACTTCTGCTTATTCAGTTGAACGTGGGACATTTAAAATTTTTTTATGATAATTACGATCTAATTGGGGTATAATTACGTTGATATTCAAAAATTTAGACAATTTATTTAATTATCTGCCAGAATCACTTAAAACTGAGCCAGTTTTAAAATCAATTGCAGATCAATTAAAACTACTAGCTTGGGCATCTGGCGGTTTGAATTATTTGCTGGGTAAAGAACCTCATTGGTATAACATACCAATGATCTCTATTAGCTGGATTTACAGGCAAACTTTAGTGCACTTCATTCTGACTAAGCTTGGCATAAATAAATCGTGGAGGAAACTAGAATGAGCTTTCTGCAATTACTTACTTTGAATGTTATTGCAATAACTATTGGTACAATATTTGTTTATGGCATAACTCATGGCAACAAGCATCGAAAAAATAAGCATTAAATATTTTTATTAGATATTAAGGGAGATGGCATGAATAAAATAATTAATACGTCAAACAATAGCTATTTTATGTTACAACTACAGTTATTCCTTATACGAGCCTTTATTGGGCTTAACTTTATTCATCATTTTGCTGAAAAATTTGGATGGCTTGGACAAAATGCTTTAACAAAAACAACAAGTTATTTTGCAAGTATTGGCTTTTCCCCAACAATGGTATTTATAGCTGGAGTATGTGAATTTATGGCATGTATTGGTCTTACTTTAGGCTTATTTACCAGATTTACAGCAGTTTGTACCACAATTTATTTAATTGTTGCACTTATTGCTGGAAACCATCATACAATGGGGTTTATTTGGGCAAATCCGGGTGGCGGTTGGGAATTTCCCTTATTTTGGGCGGCAATGTGTTTATGTTTCGTCATAAATGGTGGCGGAACTCTTTCCTTAGATAAAATATTAATTACTAAGCTACCAAAAAAACTGCAATTTTTATGTGTTTAAATTAAAGGGCTGAAATGCAAAACTTCAAAAATAAAGTAGCAGTTATAACTGGAGCAGCCAGTGGAATTGGATTAGGAATTGCAATCAAATGTGCAACCGAAGGAATGAAGGTAGTTCTTGCTGATTTTGACGAGATAAATTTAAAGCTTGCCGAAGATCAAATTCGTAAAATAACCCCATATGTAATTTCAGTTATTACAGATGTGTCAAAATTGGATAACGTAGCACTTCTTGCCCAACGTACATTGGAAGCTTACAACCAGGTTGATCTATTAATTAATAATGCGGGTGTAGGTGGACCATTAGGTCCGATTTGGGAGATTCCAATTGATCAACTGAAATGGACATTGGACATAAATCTAATGGGCGTTGTTTATGGAATAAAAACATTTATACCTATAATGAAAAAACAAGGTACTCCATGTCATATCGTCAACGTATCATCTCACTCTGGTCTTACCTCAGCAGCACACTTTACTCCCTATCAAATTTCAAAGCATGCAGTAGTAACTCTAACAGAATCATTACAACAAGATTTAATTGCATATGGCTATACTAATATTGTAGCATCAGTATTTCTCCCATTCTTTGTGCAATCTAATATTGCGAATTTAAGCCCTAATCTTATACAAAAAAACGAAAGCATACATGTTTCTGAGGGGGCAAAGCAATTTTTAAGACAACTATCAATCTTTAATCGTAAAGGTATAACATCACAGAGTGCTGCTGACATTTTATTTGCTGGAATTAAACAAAATAGCCTTTACATATTTACTAATGAACAAACAAAAGCTGAATTTCAAGTAAGATGCAAAAATATACTGGAATAAGCTATATTTATACCTATGCTTTTTCAATATAACTCTTGATATTATTCATTTGTTCAGCCCAGCCGCCATCATTTTTGCTTCTTAATATACCTAATTAACTTGCAGTAAAAACTGATTGATTGTCAGGTTAGTAATTTCTGGTTGCTCTAGCATTATAAAATGTCCACAATTTGGAATTAGTTTTATTTTTACATTTGATAGATTTTCTAATAAATCTAACCAATCACTATGTGCGTTATATACATCATCTATTTTACAACGTTTACCATCAGTTTTCAAAGTGGCCTGAATTACCAAAATTGGAACTTTAATTAATTTCAATATTTTATCCATGGTGTAATAATCATAAATAAGTGTATTCGGTAATAAAGACATTGCTACTTGTTTTCTAAGTTTAGATAAGTATAGTGTAAATTAATGCTATTTGATTTCATTAAACACCTCCTAATACACATAAAACAATATTATTTTCTATTATCAAGTAATTTATCATGCACTTAAATGCCGAATAATGCAAAATAACGGTTGCTTGACAGTAATGTGAGGCAATAGGTGCATATCCATACGGGATTGCATCTAAAATTCCGTAAGGATGTGTGTGAGTAATATGTATTTATGAAAGGACACATCGTGTTAAGTTTTACCTTAGCAACGGTGGGTGCTTATTTGTTAAAAAAAGCCGGATTCTCAATTTCAATTAAAATCCGGCTTCATAACAAGAAGCTCCAACGCAGTTACCGTACAAATTAAGTACTGCGTGGTAGGGTGTTAGCGCACCCTATTCTTCTGGGTGTATTATAATCTAAGTTTAACCTGCATGTCAAATTTAATTTTTGAAAACTATATTTTTTACTTCCATAACAATTTTTTAAAATATCCTTCCAGTTCGGCTTTACAATTGTCTGCCATTAATTTACTACGCCAGGCAACATGCCCATCCGGACGAACTAATACTGCACCTTTCTTTGTAATCTCGTATATATCATACCAGCTATTATCAGGGCTAATTAAATCGCCGCCATCCGCTACTCTATAGACTTTTAATGGTATAGCTAACTTTTGGGATAACTCATCTGCTGCTATTTTCCATTGATCACCGTCTGAACCAATAAGCAGAACAAACTCTCTCTCAAATAGATCCAAAGTTGAAATAGCTTGTCCGTCTTTTAGTAATTGTACATGCGGTGCCCGGCTTCCCGGTAATGTTGTCGGAACGTATTTAGACGGTGTGGTACTCAATGTTTGCTCATTCTCTGAGCTTATTGCCGCTGAATGATAAATAAAACCCAAATCTAAACCGGTATAATTTAGATGCCCATGCTGCTCATGCAGTTTGGTTTTTAGTTTTTCCATATCATCTGCATCTATTGCTTCATAAATCTCAGCAAAGCGCTTTGCGTTTGCAATACTCCATGTAATATTTTGTCTGGCAATTGGTGCACGTTCATCATAATAAGTATCTAATAGTTTATCAGAAATATTATGTTTCAAGACAAAAGCTAATTTCCACGCCAGATTATGCGCATCCTGAACCCCGGTATTCATGCCAAACCCGCCAGTTGGCGGCATTATATGTGCAGCATCTCCAGCCAAAAATACTCGTCCCTTACGGTACCCACCTGCAACCTGAGCTCCCATTCTCCAAAAGTTCTTATTAATAATCCGAACGGGTAGATCTGGTAAACCAGCAACGCTTCTGATTTCACTTATACAATACTCGTCGGTAAAATCTTCTCTTGAATTATCTTCTGCGAGGCGGAGCATGACTATCCACCGATTAGCCCCATCAACGGACGCAAAATAAGGCTTACTGGATAACTTGGGGTTGGCAAATGAATCCAACACACTCTCTATAATTTGTCCACTTTGATATATCCATATCACAATAAATACTACATGATTGGCCCAAATTACCAGGACCTTCCATAGTAATTCCTGCCTGATCTCTAATCTTACTCCGTGTGCCATCAGCACCAATTAAATATTGTATGTGTATAAATTCTATTTGATTAGTAGCTTTATTTAAAACTTGTACCGTGATACCTGTATTATTTTCTTCAAAAGAAATAAACTCTTTTAAATATTGCACTGTTGTTTCCTTATAATTTAGCAATGCATGAAATAAAGATTCCTCAACCAGATCTTGAGAGACAAGGCTAACGTGAACCGGACTATAAGTACGGGTATTTGAATCATCCACAGCAACTCTTGCAATCTCATTACCCTGGAATGACTCTATCCATATAAAACGTCTGGCCTCTTTAGACCGTTTATGTTGCTGTAATTCAGCGTAATTACCCCATTGCCTGAATAACTCCATAGACCTGGCATTAACACCACGAGCACGTGGGTGTTCCGTAGCACCTGGATTGCGTTCTATAACTAACGAAGCAATATTTTGACGAGCCAGGGCCAGGGCAAGACTTAAACCAGTTGGACCAGCGCCAACTATAAGAACGGGTATGTTTTGCATGAATAAAATCCTTTTAGGTTATACATTCTTAAAAACAACATTATACCAAATAAATCCGGTACCAATTAGCACTGCATAAATTATGGGCAAATGAAATTAATAGTGCAAGTATTATTAAATAAAGACTTCTCATGTCTTGTCCCTTCTATTTATATTATCAAATATACATTGTATGGCAGGATTTTTCCATATAAAATGCTTATTGAAACCAAAATCACATAATGCAGGAGCTAATTCTTCTAACATTTTAATCGTGTTATTTTTTTCATCAATCGTTGTTTTTGCAGATTCTAATATTTCAGCATTGATTATTGCTGAAGCTACTGTCCCTTTTCTAATTTGCTTACCGTCCTTGATATAGTAAGCTGCAGTGTCTGGAATTAACTCCTCCGGACTATTTTTTCTAGTGTTATTCATAATTGTCTCCTGAACTTAGTTTTAATTAATCTCCAGTAGCAATTATATGCTAGAATGTAGCACGCATATTTTAGAGTTTATGACAATTGATTGCTTTTTTAAGCCAAACGGATACGAAACAAATTGCAGATTTATATTTGACTCTAAATTTATTTGACCTCAATTCCTGTAATTTGCCATAATTACGGGAATCTCATTCCTGAAATTAGGATAAATTTAAATATTCTTTTAGAAAAAAATAAGGTTTAATTATATATGGTCCAAGGTAAGTCGAAACAAATTGCAGATTTAGATAATATGAGCTCAGGCATCTTTGGAATTGCCAGCCCTTCCCTTATTAGAGACTTCCATTCACATAATGTCTCACAATTATCTATACCAGTAAATGGCGTTATGTATGTTATTGTAGAGGACGATCTATTTATAATTCCGCCCGGGATGGCGGTTTTTATTCCTAAGAACGTTAAACATTGTGTCCAAAAAATTAGTGAACAAACAATTATTGAAAATATATTCTTCACAGATATTTACAAAAATTATCTACCAAAAGCTGGCAGATCATTTTATCTATCACCGCTAGCTGCCACAGTAATTTCAAAAATCTGTACATTTAGTATAGATGAATTTGGTTCAAATAAAGTTATGAATTTAATATCTGTATTATTGGATGAATTAGATGAGAAACGGATGCTTAGTTATTCACTGAAGATCCCTAAAAGTCCTGCACTATTTAAAATCTATGAATTATTTGCTTGTAGTATTGATTATCTTCCATCCCTTACTGACGCAGCAAAGCTAGTTAATGTAAGTAGCAGAACCTTACTGCGTATGTTTAAAAATGAACTGGGAGTAAGTTTTGTTTTGTGGAAGCAGCAGTTGATTTTTATAAAAGCGCTCGAACTACTAATGAAAGAAAAAAGTACAACGGTAGTTGCATATAAGCTTGGCTATAATAGCGATAGCGCTTTTATAACGATGTTTAAAAAAATGTCAGGTGGTAAACTACCATCTTCTTTTTTTAACGTTAATCGTCAAGATTAAATGTTTCCCTTAAGCTATCTTCGCAATTATTCGCAGCAATTTTCGTTGAAAAGCTACTGTTAATTTGCGTCATAAAACATTTATTGTCACATGCCATTTTGCATGAATTAGGTAATAATGCTTGTGCTCTACTGCCACTTACTTTTAAAGCTCTCACTAGCGTCTTTGGCTTACAATAGTCTAAACATTGACTTTTATTTTTAGCTAATGCGATTGCTTCATTTGCTGAAGATGTTGCAAGTTGACTTGCTAATGATCCAGCCCCTGAAATCAATGAATCCGTCAAAATATCGGCAAAACAAGTGCTAACTGCCATAAACACCATGAGTTTTTTAACCATGATAAGCTACTTTTATTAAAAATATCAACAATATTTAATGCCAGCCCTGCACCTACTCCAAATTTATAATAGTTTGGAAATTAAAAATCCACCTAAAAAAGCAGCGATTATAGACTTATAAGGGTTTTTTTTAATAAGCTCCACGACATTATCATTCGCATCAACAACGTGATCACGTGCTGCTTGAGTTATATCTACAGCTTTATTTTTGATGTCATTGCCAATATTTTTTGCTTCATTTTTAAGCACTTCAAGATGGTCTGTAGCTTCTGAAAGTGCTTTTTTAGTTGTATGTTTTAAAGTAGTCATGATTATTCTCCTATTTTATTTACTTATAAAGGATTTTCCTCCCAAGCCCCATTGAATATAAACATCAGAGAATTTGGAAGTTATTGCCAGACTAACTCTTGCGCAATTTTTAATCCTTCACTTACATCTTCAGTTTAACACACATAAAATTTAAGCGCAACTTTATAATCAAGCCAATTCATTTTCGGCAAAGATTTGCATTGCCATTGCTAAGAATTCTACCAAGTCTGGATGATAGGCAGCATAAAATGTTTTAAAATCTGGATACTCTTTATACATCTGTCCAAGACCAATATAATTACTTCTTGTTGGTGCCCAAAAAATATTAACCAAGGCGAAATGCTTTCTAACTAAATCTTGTACAGTTTTAGATTCTGGTTGCAGGTTATTTTTAAGAGCTATAACAAATTCTTTGGTTAAGCACTCCATGGCATTATGATATTTATCCCAATCAGCCTTGCTCCAATGCCTAACTTTCTCTTTACCCTGCTTTAAAAGCAGAGGATCCACTTTGACTTTATTAATCAAATATTCTTCGTAAGATTCTTTTACATCGCTTTCGGTTGAAGTATTCATTTTTACATTCGTCATTTACGACCTCGTTTTCTTAGATTATTTTTTAATAGTTCGTCCAAAGAATTAATTTTATCAATTGATATCTCTTTGAATAATGATATAAATTCCTCTGTTGAATCTAATACAAAAGCAATCTTGAGTAAAGATTCTAATGATATTTTCCCATGCTGTTCAAACACCTTTAAACTAGCAAGACTTACTCCAGACCTATTGGCTAGATTTTTTTGACTTAAATTAAAAGATAGCCGTTTTGCCCGAGCCTTGCTTGCAATAAGTCTGGCTAATTCTTGTGGACTCATCAACATTATATGGGACATTATATTAGCCTTTATCATTAATTAATTACTATAATAGATATTATAATAGTCTTTATGTAAAAAATCAAATTTATTTCACAATTTCATTGCTTTTTCTAGGTTAATTAAAATATTTGCATAAAACAAGGAGATTATGTTATAATACCTCTAATAAAGATATCCCTTATAAAGCTATGTTGTATCTCATTCAATTATCTAAATTAATTTTTACATAGGATAAATTATGTTTTCAGAACTAATCAACCATATTCCATGGTATGTGTATCTAACTCTTTATATATTAATCAAACGTGGAATTATTGCTCTCAAAGATCAAATAGTACCATTAAATAAAGTTATTATTTTTCCTATTGCTATGACAATTTGGGCGTTATATGATATAAATAGCATGTTTGGTATTTTTCATATTTTTATTATTCTAAGCATTTTAATTGGCATATCACTGGGCATTATAAGTGGATTTAGAATATTAAAAAATGATAATCCTATTTTCAAAGATGGTAATTTTTACCTAAAAGGAAGTTCGGTGACACTTATATTAGTCACTGCTATTTTTGTATATAAATTTGTTACATTTAGTATAATTGGATTTAATCCATTTTTATTACAGAGTATTATATTTGCTATAATACTTTCATCAACTTTTACATTCATTGCCGGGATAACCCTGGGAAGGCTAATCTACTTAATGAAGGTTGCATATAATAGTAAAAATATAGATGCTCAGTTCACTAATTATCAAATAATATCTAATAAGGTAGCTAAATGAGCAATCGCAGCAGGACTCTATATAATATATTAGGTATGTTATCTATAAAACCAAGTAGCGGCTATGAAATTATAAAAATGATTAAAAATAGCACTAATTTTTTTTGGTCAGATAGTGATGGGCAAATTTATCCAACATTGGCTAAATGTGTAACTGATGATTTAGCTACTTGCAAAGAAGAACATGGAGACAATAATGAACGAATTAAAAAAATCTATAGTATTACAAATAAAGGTAAAAAAACACTCAATGAATGGCTAAAACAAAACCCACAAAAAACCCTGGTACGCAATGAGTTTCTATTAAAGTTATTTTTTGCTGAAAATATTGAAACTGACGAAATAATTAAACATATTATGGATTTCCAAACTAGAACGCAAAATCAGCTGGATGATTTAAAAAAAATGCATCATGAATTACCGATAAAGGCAAATCAATCAAAACATTTAAAATATTGGTTACTAAGTTTAGAGTTTGGTATTCAAACAGCCAGAGCTGAACTCTTATGGTGCGAAGATGCACTAACAAAACTTACAGGAATGAAGATTTACTAATGCCAATTTATTGTGCCGATATTTTAAAAAGTAACCTTTATATTTTTTGGGTGTAAACATGACCACCCTGAGTAACGACATATACTTGCGTATCATAAACTGCAATAGAATTAATCGACCAACCATCAGGCACAGTACCACCCACCCGTCTGCCGCTAACTTGTTTCTGTTGCACGATACACATTGCCGTTTGAGGTCGCCACATAAATGCTATTTTTATCATTAGATAAAATAATAGAGTTAGCCACTCCATTATCAGGTGTGCTACCACCGCCTATTCGTTGCCAGGCACGGATTCCGCCACTATCAGCACTATAAACATCACCAAAATAAGCGGTACTACCACTAGACGTTATAGTATAACCACCTGATGCAGCATATACGGCGCATAAACTGTATTGGTGTTATCTACCGCTAAAGCAATAACAATACCACTATCTGGCAAAGTTTGACCAAAAAATGCAAATTTCCAAGCTCCTGCACTTTTATTTGGGTCACTATACATTAAAAAACCACTGGACCCATTATTATGGTTACCTCTTTTTTTACTATTCCAGGTATGATTATTGTACTATTGCCTACACGAAAATGGATTATTAAACAGGAATTATAAATTTGTAGTTCACTGAGCTTATAAAGCTAATGAGCATTGATAATATTAATATAGAGATGGATTAGCTTTCAAGATTTTACATTTTTGGGTGGATTGGACAAATACCATATAGCTAATGTTTTTTAATTTCCTGAATTGATAACTCCAAAACACCGTCAATATCAAGTAATTTAATAAATTTATCAATAAGGGTGCCAATATTTTTATACTGGTGATGATTATAAACTTTTTCATAATGGAACACTCTATTGCGAAAATTCTTTATCATTCTTAATTCAGCACATAATTTACTATACTGACGGTTAACCTGTTTTTTAGATAAATTAAATAAATATGCTAAATCAGCATCATTAAAAATCCTATAGTGATTGTCCAATACATTAATCCACGCACCAAATGTTAAATTTGCTATATTGCTATCGTGTGCTTGATTTTGTCTTATTTTAGCTTGTTGGTCTATTGGCAAGATATATTTATGTTTTGTTATCCAGTCATCACCCAGATTTTCAAGTAATAAAATATCCATTTTGTTTCTTAAGCAAATTTCAATTAAATGTAATTTAGGATAAAATAACTGTGAAACCTTAATATTGTATAAATACTCATCGAATGATGCGTAACTTGCCAATCGCTTTTCGCTAAAAACCTCTAATATGCTTTTTGTATAAAAATTTTCGCCCATCATAACTCTATTTCTGTTATAATACCATTGGATTCAGATAGCGTCATTCTATGGATTCGCATATATCCTGCCTATATGCCTTAGTTGAATACATAGTCGCTATCGGTGTCGTGGCAGGGGTTCTTTCGTTTTCATCAACAATTTTGGTTGAGAATTTGTGTCTAATTATTTTGACTTAATAGTATCAACTTTTCAGCCTTTTCGGTTAATACAACACATTATTTTCTCCATTCTAATATTATATTTGGCTCCGTACAATAAATGGTACATCTTGGGCAAACCATTCATCATCAATATATTTATTAATACTTAAAATCTGGACTATATCTATATGATTATACACTTATTTATGCACAACAGGATTGTATCATAACCAATACTGTAGTGTAATATTTTATATCTTTAAAATGAAAGATTAAAATTATAGGCCATTTTGGGTGTATAATTCACGCTTGACAAAAAATCTAATATTTCTTAATCGCTAGTAAATAGGAATAATCTTAGTTTGCATAGCTATTACTCATATAGAGCCCATTTTAAATATTATTGACATAGTATGGGGCTTTCACTGTTTATTGCCAATTTATTCCCAATCTTTATAACGATAGATTTGATTTGAGGAAGTCCATTGACGAATCATTGTATTTTCGCACATTTCAAATATAGATGTCATATGAATAGTTTCAACTTCCTGATGATTTTTATCATAAGCTGACATAGAGACACGAGCGACGATTCTATCGTTATCTGACACAAAAATATCATTAAATGTACATCTGGGATTAAGGTAACGATCTTTGCTGTATTCTACCCGCTTTAGTACATCAGAGTAACAAAACTCCTCCGTACCATGAAGTAGGCCAACAAAATCCTTATGATAATATTTAGCTACAGCATCATGGTTCCGATTACACCATACATCGGTGAAAACACCATAAACAAATTTTTCTGCTTCTTTTTGATTAATCATATTAAATCTCTCCAAATTTTCAATAATTAATTATACTGAAGTTAAGGTCTTGACAAATCTTAACTATTAATTTCCCTTTCATAGCGAAAGGTCAACTATATTTTACTACAATATAGTACTTTTGATGAAAATTTAATTTGCAGATGGGTATGATTTTTTAACAAAATTTGTGTAAATAATCATAAATGCCAATATTGATAAACCTGCAAGCAGCCGTTAGGCAAATTTACTAGAAATGTCTATCAATATTAGTTGATTAGCGATACATAGATAAAATAGCTTTTTGCGTAATATTTTTAAAAAATAACATGGATAATATTTTAAAGAATTAGAAAATAATATCATTTACCACGAACACTTATCATTGTATTTTTACTTCAATCCAATTACTGCCATCCTGAGATGTTACAACCGTTTTATAGTATCCAACACCAACAAATTTGCCAGCATTTACAGTTACTCCATACAAACCTTCAGATGTGCTTGATTTTGCCTCAGTCCAGATAATACCATCCAGAGATGTTACAATTGTTCCATTGTCTCCAACCGCAACAAATCTGCCTGAGCCATTTACCACAACCATTTTCAGATCTTGTGAAGTATTGGATTTCACCTCAGACCAGGTAGCGCCATCCGGAGAGGTTATAATTGTTCCATTGTTTCCGACCGCTACAAACATATCGCTGCTATTTACTGTGATGCTGGTTAATTCTTCTGACGTACCAGAATTCACTATATTCCAGTTGTTTCCATCCGCAGATGTTACAACAATTCCACCTTCTCCCACAGCAACAAATCTACCACGGCTATTTACTGATATTCCATTCAGATAATCTGTATCACTATTTTTTACTTTGGTCCAAACTTTGCCATTTAGAGAATTAACAATTGCTCCTTTTCCAACAGCAACAAATTTATCATTATTATCTGCTGCCACGGCATTTAAGTACTCTACCTTGCCAGTTTTCATCTTAGTCCAGCTTTTACCATCAGTGGAAGTCACAATGGCCCCATAATTTCCAACCGCAACAAATCTGCCACTACTATTGAATGTGATTCCCCACAGATCATATGTCATATCACCTGTCACTTTACTCCAGGTGATACCATCAGGAGAAGTCACAATAGTTCCATGATATCCCACGGCAACAAACCTCCCCTTGCTATTTACGACTACTTTAGTCAGCCCTTTTATAGTTACTGATTTAACTTTAGTCCATTTTATACCATCAGGGGATGTGAAAATAACTCCATTATCACCAACGACAACAATCCTACCCTGACTATTTACAGCGGCTCCCCACAAACTGTGATCAGCGCTGGGCTTCATCTTGGCATAAGAAGCCCAGATGGTTAGCGCAATAATAACCAAGATGAAAAAGAAGCCAATTAATTTTTTCAAGATAATTCCCTATTATATTCCTTCATTGTACCAAATCCAGGCACTAATGTAAAGCAAAATATAAAAACTATGGTAAGATCAAATTTTTATTAATTTTTCTATTATGCTAAAAATATTCGCTATAATTATTAGATGCGAATTTTACCATTAAACGCATCATTTAGTCACCTCAAAATATGTTTAGACTTAATTCCAGGTTCTTTGCTTGTTCATTTTAGCATAAATAGTAACCAATATCATGAATACACATCCTATCGTAAAAGCAATCAATGTAAAACCATACAGTGAATAACTAAAATAATAACTAATACTATTGGCAACTGTGGTCCCGATTGCAAAAATGGTAGTTTGAATAAATATCATTAGTGACGTGAGCATAGCTTGTGGTAAATCAGGTACAGTCATAACCAGGCGCATAACTAAGGTATTAGAAATACCTAATCCAAAGCTATAAAATAACATACCAATAACTACAATATTCAGACTTGTATTAAATACAAGCGCAATTGTTAAACCCATAAATGCTAAGGTGCTTCCAATTTTTATCAGACGAGAAAAACCAACTCTACCTGCTACAATATGCATGATAACAGTGCTTAATGATAGCCCGCCAATTGCAACTAATTGATAAATTGCATAGCTTGTCATCGATAGCTTTAGCGTCTTCATAATAATGGTTGGAGCCAGCCCTATCCAACAAAGAATTGGTAAAGCGGAAAAACTAACACAAAGCGTTCCGACGATAAATTGCGGAGACCGAAGTATTTTTAGATATGTTTTGCCTATATCCCGTATATTTAATTTTATTGGGTTTACTATAGATTTTGGAGTGAACTTATATAAACCAATAAGAGAAATTAGGGCAAGTAATCCAGTTATAACAAAAACATACCGCCAACTGCTTATTTGTATAACAGCAACACCTAAAACAGGTCCAAGTAATGGTGCTAATAAGCTAATATTGCCCATTAGTGAAAAAATCTTGACAGCTTGTTTGTCATTGAATTTTTCATGAATCAGAGCATAGCCCATTGCAATAAATGCTAGTCCACTACCTTGTAGTAATCGCCCCAACATAAACTCATATATATTGTTCGACATTGCCAAATAAACGGTAAAAACCATAAATAGGCAGTTACCGACTAAAATTACAATCCGTTTACCAAATCGTTCGGATAACGGACCTAAAAATAGCTGTAGCAAGCTATTGCCGAATATAAATACGGTGAACGATAAGCCCACAAATTTAATTGATGCATGAAATTCGGTAACAATATTTAGCATACCCGGCATAATCATATCATTCGATATGTAGGTGCTAAATTCATACATCACTAAAAATATTACAAATAAATAGAGATTTCTCATAATGTTATTTCCAAAGAAAAAATTTTCCTAAAACGCAGTTAACACGTGTGTTTACAGGATGATATAAATAATTTGAAGCTATAAAAGCTACAAGTGATTAATAATTATAATGATTAATTATAGATAAAAGTATTGGGAAGCTACTAATTCGATAGTATAGTTATTGCATAATGAATAGTCGTAGAACCCATGCGGAAGCTAATGAACGAGTGGAAAGAATAGATAATCAACTAGAATGTTTTTCATAATAACATTATTTTAACATAATTCACCAAGGTAAATTATTATTTTATTTCTAAAATATAAAAAAGGTATAATTACGACAGTAACTCTCTGAATCAAATCTCTGCCTTCAATAAATCAATTTGGGCCAATGCCTTCTCTGCTGCAACCTGACTGGCTTCTTTTTTATTTCTACCTTGGGCAACAACTTTAATCTTAAGCTCTGGTATGGTACATTCAACATGAAATACCATATTATGGGCCGGTCCATCGGTACCACTTAGATTATAAATTGGCAAACCCATTTTACGGCTTTGTACATGCTCTTGCAAAATTGATTTGTAGTCTTTACTGATTAAAATTTCTACATTATCTAGATATTCTTCAAATAATTTTTCTATAACCGTTGTTACTTGAATATATGATGAATCAAAGGTAATCGCAGCAAATACGGCTTCCATACAGTCGGCAAGTATTGACGGACGCATGCGCCCACCGCTTTTCTCTTCACCACTACCCAGAAGTAGGAATTGTCCCAGACCTATTTTAGTTGCTATCTCAGCTAAGGTATCTTCACTAACTAAAGCACCTCTCGCTTTTGATAAATCACCCTCGTCATAATCTGGATATCTGGCATATAAACTCATTGCAATTATGAAATCTAAAATACCATCACCAACAAACTCCATGCGTTCATTATTACTTCGACTGTAGCTTTTATGAGTTAAGGCTAACTTAAGGAAGCTAATATCATTAAAGTTATAACCCAAGATTTCTTGTAATTTGGTAATATCGCGCATTTAAGGCACTCCAAAGTATTTAGCTCTGGTATATTGTACTATAAATTGTAATACTCGTGGGAATTAAGTTATTGAATTGGTTGTACTAATGATTATTAATGAAGTGGTATCTGCTGTTGCTCTTTGATAATGATAGTTTAAATCTAGCTTAATATTGCTATTTAACTAATCGTCAAAAGACAAAACAGTTCTAAACAAAATCACTAATTTCACAATGATCTTTATCTCCCCAGCTTTTTCATGATTCTTTTTATAAGATCAAGCTGTCTAAAGAAACTACAAGGTTAAATAAACCCACTATTTTTTAATGGGTTTATCCACGCCTATAAAAAGCGGTTGATTATATTTTTATAATTTTTTATTAAAATTCACACTTTTCCTTAATAATTGGAAAAGTTAAAATTATCTTTGTCCATTCCCCAATTATAGATTCAATATTTAAGTTAGCACCGCTAGCAATCAATGTTTCTGTAATTTGTTGAAAACCAATACCATGCCCATTTAATTTATTGGCGGTTACCGGAATACTATTTAAAACCTTATTTTTAATATTATCAGGCATACCAGTTCCATTATCTATAATAGTTAGATACATAAAATCATAATCAAATTTAAGGTCTATGCTAACTGTGCCAATTTTACCGTAACAGGCTTCAACAGCATTATTTATAAGATTTGATAACATTCGTTCAAATGCATCCATATTAACATTAATATAGACGTTATTTACTTGTTCAGACTTATTATATATAAATGTAACATTTGCTTTAGCATATTCATATTGCTTTTCAGCTAAAATTTTTTCTATAGAGTTTGAAGGTAAAATTTTTTGAATGTAAGACTCTGCGTAATGATTATAATGACTCTGAATAGCTTGAGGAATGCTATTAATAATGTTATTTATCCTTGTGGTTATTGCAGATGGATCTATTTTACTTTTCCGTTTCGAATTATTTGTTTCTTGCTGCATACATAGAAATAATAAACAACTTAACGGAGATTGTATATCATGATGAACTTGAGCAATAACTCTTGTAATATGTTGTTGTAGTTGCGAATTTAAACTAGCTTCGAACTGCTTTATATTTAACGAACTAGTATCATTGATAATAATATTGTCTAACATCATAAATCTCCATAAATTAGTTTAGCCATACAGACATTATTAAACCATACTTCAAAAAAATTACAAATGCTAATTTACCTTACCAAATTAGTAAGGTAAATTAGAAGGCTATTCTTAAAACCTAATCACCACAATTTTATAACAAATATAAACCTCTGATATAAAATATGATTTCTACAGTTCTATTATTTTTAGAGATTAGATAACCAGTTTGTTTATATAATGAAATAAAATTTAATGAAGTTGCTTTAAAAAGCTGATATTAAAGTTTTCAATTCATTTGAAACATATAGTATAATCATTATATCTAATAATAACAAAGGGTTAAGATTTATGTTTAAAACGATAGATGGCGACATAATAGATGTAGAAATGCTTCACTGGGACGAAGCGCGACTTATGCCGAATAGCATGGATCCAGAACTGGTAAAAATAATTGATGAACTATCTCCAGGAAAGGATTATAGACTTTATAAAGCAAGATATCCGTTTGGAACTAAAATACTAGATAAGAATATATCTTACCTGCCTTTGCAAAATGGCAAGACTATTTCATTTAATAGCGACCGTCTTCCCAAAACGATGATTAAGGATTTAGCATACGATCCAGCTAAAACCAACCCTGTTGCAATAGTCCTTGACAAATATTCAGAATTTTATGTGTCAATTGGCAAAAATATTCTGCCTTATGCAATGGTTGGTCCAGGTGATCTTTTTGGTACAGCACGTATTTTAGACAATGTAGACAGTTGGCACTCAACAGTTTTAAACACTTCATTTTCCAGATGGGAATTGACTTCAGGAGCACGATCAATTTTTATGTTGCCCAAAATTACTGAAAATATAAGCCATATGAAATTAAAAAAAATGTATGGATTATCTCAGGACAAGCCAGATAATTATCAGGACCATTGGTCTATTTTTAGGGAAATTGTGGCTAAAACCCAGGGTAGCTGGCGTTCAGAATTTTTATTTTTTTCAAATAAATGGTTTGAAAAATTAAAAGATCCGGCCTGGGCAAAGTTATATTGTTATCTGTTACGAGAAAATCGTAGGTCTTACAAATTTGGACATAATATTGTAAGCTGGGAAATTACGTTTAACGCAATTGAGCAAAATAAAAAAATGATATATTCTCCATATACTTTAAATACGGCAAGACATTTATTTGCAATTTCATCTGGTACTTTCCCTGGATTTGCACCATGCATAAATGAAGATAGTGCTCCAACTCAAATGCTCCAGAAGGCTTATTTAGAAGGATATGGGCTCAAAGATCAGTATCCACTTATCGTGAAACCTACACATTTTTCTTTAATAAAACCAGAACCAGTTTACTATTTTTTGAATTACCCCACGTTGACTCAATGTAACCCTCAAACATTTAAAGGTAAAAGCCTTATTACTCTATTGGATGAATTGGAACGAGTTATAAAAAAATATCAAATTGGCATACAAGAAGATGCACTCGCTAAACATACCTCATTATACAATATAGCTCAAGCAACAGATTTTTCTTACTACCACAATACACCTGATAATTTTACTAATATTAAAAATAATATTCTGATTCCTGATGATGACCAAAGATTTATTTGTGAAACTGGGTCGTTTCCTAACCATAGTCCATTTTTAAAAGGTTGTATTAAGGTTTCATCGCGGTAAGTCTATTTCCAAACTTTAACCTTGTTCTTCTCGGAGAATTAGTATAGCTATTAAATAAATATAGGCATGTACTAAAAATAAGTGTTAGAATGAACAAGATAATAAATAATTGTAAAAACTGTTTATTCATCTGAAAAGTATCATGGCCAGATGAAATTTTAACAATTTTGGATAATTCACTTGCTATTAATCCACCTAATCCAAGCATGGACATCCACACACCAGTCATAATACTTTGATGTTGCCTTCCAACATATTTACCAACGAGAGCAAAACCTACTGGTGCAATAAATAGCTCAGAAAATGTTAAAAATATATAAGTTAAAATTAACCATCCTAAATTCACTATCTGAAATTTAGCTACTAATATTCCAATGATTAAAAATAAAAAAGCCGCTGACATATATAATAATCCAGCAATAAATTTATTAATCGCCGTCAAATGATATTTTTTACCTAATTTTTTAAATATTATTGCCAACACTGGTGCTCCAAGAATAATTAAGAAACTATTAATATTTGGCAACCAGGCAGGCGGAATTAATAATCCAAGAAACTCACTATTCGTACTATAATTTGCAAATAATGTCAGGCCTGTAGGTATCATAAAATAGAGCGACCAAAATAATAAATAAGCAATAGCTAGTACGATAAACATTAACCCACCGTTATTACCGCCTCTGCAGCTATACAGTAAAAATAAAGCTAATCCAATGCTTACCACTATAATTATTATATGACTACTTAATACACTATAAATAAGAAGCTGATTAATTACAACAACCATTACCAGTAATATCATGGTAAATTTTATAAATCCAAATACTCGATTTTTTAAATTAAGTTTAGCATATGTACTATAAATATCACCAAGGCTACTTTTGTAAACTATGCTTAATATAAATGCTATAAACATTAAAGAAATATTCACATAGCTAATTTTACTAAAATTATTAAGCAGCTGAAAATACCCGGCTATGCTATAACCCATAATATTGCCTAAATTCATTGCTGAGTAATTCCACATAAACGCGCGTTCTCTCCCATGATCATGTGGCTGAAAGCGTTCAGTTATTATCATATTAATAGAAGAAGAACCTGGTAAACTCCCTACTAGAAAAATAGCACATCCCCAAAAAAAGCTGGGACCACCCTTATAAATAACAAATATTGATAATGCTTGCAGCACAATACCTACAATAATAGCATTAATATAACTAATCCATCGCCCCACGAGCACACCATTTATTAACGCCAGCGCATAATGTAACGCTATTGAAATGCCAACAATCGTAACGGCCTGAGGTTCAGGCATATGCATATTTTTTATCAGGAATATTGTCAAGCTGGAGTATATTATTCCAAATCCAATTGAACTAAACATCCGAATGAAAAACAAAACCGCGCCAATTTTTCTGTCCATATTTTGTGTATTATCCTTATGATTTTTAATGGATTTAAACTTTATGATAAATGTCTAAAATTTAACACAACGGTGTTAATTAAAATGGTTAAAGAAAATATTTATTAATTCAGTATGCTCAGTTGTTAGCAGATCCAGCTTATTTTTATGCAATTTGCTATTCTCTGGCGAAGTTGGGTCTCCAGTTCCAATCAACAGTCGCAAACTGGCTAAATGTTTCATTAGTATAAAAAGCATCGTACTAGGGTTTATACAATCTTGATCCTCAATTCTATGGTAATTAGTTGATGCGCGGTCAGTTGCTGTTTCAATATAATCACTTATGAAGGAAAAGAAATTTTCTAATTTTCCGTCATAGTTGGGATATAACTTATTTAATTGATTTTTGCAGGCCGTGCCAATAGAACCTTTTCCAGGTATTTGATTATAAGGTGTTTTATAATTAGAATAATGTAGAATAAACCAATATTCAATGCATGGATATGAAATAATTAATATTATGCCATAAGCTTTTGATTTAGCCCTGGCATTTTCTATTTTAGTCTTCTGGTGTTTATCTCGGTCTATAACACAATAAACATAATCAAAACAACCTTCGGCTGATTTTTCACTATTCTTTTTTAGTTCAATAGCTGTATTTACAACAGATTCTGGGTCAGATCCCTTACCCGAAGTGATTTCTAACGCAACTCCAACTTGTATGCGGTGGCTTAAATTAAAATAATTTCTAATCCATTCAAAATAACAAATTTCAGTTTTAGTTCCTTCAGTAACAATTAAAATACGCTCAATAACATTTCGTTTTTTAGATTTTGCTAATGTTACCGGGTTGGCCTTTTTAACATAACTCATTATAATTCTTCTTTAAGGTTTGGGATTGCACCATACCTCCCAGATAAATAAGCCTTTTCAATGTCACGTATGTCTGATCGGTGATTAAAATCTAATAATGAATATAACCCAGTTACTTGTTGGTTATTTTTTACACAAAACCAAATTTGGTCACGACTAAGAAATTGCTGATCCATAGCTAATGTATCATGTGTAGAAAAAACTAATTGTGCATGATTTTCATTATGTTTATGAAATTTACTTATCAAAAATTTAGTCAACAGTGGATGTAGGCTATTATTTAACTCATCATAAAAAATCACTTTACCTTTCTCAAGCATATCAATCCATGGTCCAGCTAATTCAAACATTTTTTGAGTGCCGTCTGATTCTTCTTCATATGGCAAATACCCACCATTATCATAATTAGCTGGATGCTCTAATTGGATATCAAGGCTTTTTAAATGTCTACCACTGGATAAATCTTTTAAAATTTGCTGTTTTAATAAATCAGGTAATTTAGACTCTTCGATACTACTGATAGAAACTTTTGATTCTTTGGCTTCAATATTTTTAATACTAAAATCAGCATAATTAAGAAACTCTAAAATTTTTTCCGTTTTAATTGGCTCATTGATACATTGTAATGCAGTATGAGCCGATCTGATTCCAACGCTACTGAAAATCTCTAATTTTTCATAAAACCAATTGAAGCATTGTCTTAGAGTCTCATTATTATATAAAACTGCGCCTGTGGATAAATATAACGCATCATCACGTGTTTTTCGATAGTCTGATTTACGTCCGCGCATATTATTGTCTTCATAATCATATTTATTAGCTTTTTTACTGTACTCACGTGTAAAAATTTTTTTACTACGCCCACTCTCAGAAAATACATACAGCCATTCCCCCAGGATTCTTTCATTATTCAGTGAAAATCCATACTGGTATTTAATATTGTTAACAATAAATGTAGCATCAAATACGCTTGGCTCAGTCAATGAGGCTTTATCGAAACGAAATGGATCAAATCTTAGCTCACCAAGTTTTTCGTGTGAAGTGCAGACTATTCTTTTCATTGTATCCATTGCTTTTATTATATTTGACTTACCTGAAGCGTTGGGACCATAAATTGCAATGCTTGGTAATAAGCAAATATTTTTATCCTTACCATAGTTAGCAATGAAACTATTATTAACCATATCTTTTTGCTTTTTAGCCAAAAGCGATAAAGTAATCTCATCTTTGATTGAACGATAGTTTTTTACTGAAAATTGGATCAACATGTTATTTAGCCTAATAAAAATTACATTTGACGTAAAATCACTAGGTATATTAACATATTTTATGTAAGTTATGTAAGTTATGTAAGTTATGTAAATTATTTAATTTAATCCAGAACTATAAATATTCATAATAACTTACTTTTGGTTTAGAATTTTTAGCATGATATTTTGCTGAGGAATTATTTTATGTAAAAGCTTAAGCGTCTAGCAACTAGGGCCTTGTATATGCCCTTTGATTTTGCTTGAATTATAGCCATGGTAAAATCCACTCATTATATTTCTATTCTAATATATTTTTGCATCGTACCCCAAAATCAGTTTTTGTTTGTTCATCAGTAAATATGTAAAGGCTATTTTGTTTAATCCCAGCAAATAAAATGTCAGCAGCACTCTGTGAGGTTATTCCCTTATTAGTCAAGATAGCTAGTTTTTCAAAAAATGATTGTGCCGGCTCAGAAACATACAAACTTTCATCTTTTTGCTTAAGATGTCGCCCTGAATCTGCAAGATTAGATTGCACAAAGAATGGGAAAAATACTGATGCTGCAATATTGTTACAGTCATATGTAATTAAATCTTGTTGTAATGATTCTGTAAGAGTTACTATGGCATGCTTGGAAATTTGATAAGGAGTAAAGTGTGCATTTGAGGTAAGACCAGCATGAGATGATACATTGACGATATGACATGGGGTATTTTGTCTTCTCATTATAGGTACAAATGTTTTTATTCCATGCACAACGCCCATTAAATTTATGTCTAATGTCCATTTCAATTGATTAAGTGGAATCTCCCAGATTGGACCTATGGGCCACCCACACCAGCATTATTAATTAATAAATCAACCTGATTATAAGCTTCCAGTGTGCGTTTGGCAAGAAACTCCACACTTTCCAACTTGGAAACATCGGTAATAACTGCCATCACATCTGGGGTTATTTTGCGAATTTGATCTTCAGCTTTTTTTAAATTTATCTCATCAAAATCAGCAAGAACTACTTTCATTCCTTCGGTTGCACATTTTATAGCAATTCCTAATCCAATACCGCTTGCTGCTCCAGTTATAACTGCTACTTTATTTTCAATGTCTTGCATTTTAACTCCTTTAAAGCCATTAGAATTTTGGGGAATTTCATTTTATACGTTGGTTACTATAGATTTTTTAATAAACATACTGCAGATTATATCATAAGCCAGGTCAGACAATATCGTATGTCAATGAATTAGGCCGTCCACAGATTTGAAGCATACTCATGTTCCTTATAAGGTAAATTTAGTAATGAGTTTTTAATTAATAATGAATTTTAGAAAGATATCTATCCATTGCTCTATCTATAGAAGCTTGTTATTTATGATAATCTGTGATTTAAGAATGCATTAAGATATAATACTAAGACCATTTTTTTCTATAAGATTTAGAAATCTCAGAGCTATTCCACTAGGTTTCTTCTGACCAATTTCCCATTTTTGAATTGTAGAAACACTTATATTTAAATATGCGGCAAATACAGATTGGCTCACATGTTCTTTTTCTCTAATTTTTTTTATATCTTCCGGGGCCAAATTATGAACATCCGCCAAACATAATTTATCAAATTTTTTCATGGTTATTGTAGAAACATTGCCTTCTTTTTGTAATCCAGACATTGTTTTATGTATAGATTCTAATATACCATTATTATTTTTATACTTCAACTTCATACTTCACCTCAATAATTTCTTTTGAGCTTTTCAATACTTCGATTTTCAAAGTTAACAATTCAGCTGCAAACTCCTGTAATGCATCCAAATCTTGCTTATTAATACTTGCTTGCTTATTTTTTTCAAACCCAAACAAAAATATCCATATGCCTTGTTTTATGGTCGCTACAATTGTTCTATAACTTGAGCTTTTTCCAAACCCGGCTTTTGCAATGCGCTTTTTATACACATTTCCACCAAGATTAGCATCTACAAGCCCAGCATCAATTTCTAGTATAGCATTAACCAGAGCTTTATCAGCTATACGAGATTTTTTCTGCCATTTAGCAAATTCGGAAGTTTTAAAAATATTCATTAAACATTATACCGTATCACTAAGTGATATATTATATCATTAAAGAGTTTGACTATGCAATAATATTTTCGCAAACACCAATTAAGTATTGAATATCCACTTATTTTATATTATTATTGCGCCATTTATACAAACAGTATTATATCACACATAAAAACCAGCAATATGATATTTTTATCCCTCTAACAGGTATTTATATAGCACCACCCCCATTTCACATATCCACTAAAATCATGTCCTCTGGATATTAGAGTTCTTGCTGATTACAAAAAACTATATTTTTAGCTTTCAATTAGCACTAAATTACAATCATCACATCTTAATTGCAAGTTTGGCCTGCCCCATACATTTAGCCTGCATTCATTACATGAATATTTTGATTTTACCTTTTTTGCAGTATTAAGTGTTTGTACTACAAATGCTTCAGCATCAAAAAAGTTTTCTACCTTCGTTGTTAGCTGACTTGCCGCCACCACATCAATATCTGCCAATGCCTGAGTAATAGTTTCTAATTTTTCATTATCTGATGTAATGCCGGATTCACGGGCAAATCTGTCAACCCAAGGGAGTGTGAAAGACTTGTCTTTAAGCAGATTTTCACAACTTTTGATAAACCTACCTTTAGGTGCAGGATAATCTGCCATATGTTGACCAATAACAGCACCTCCAGGCTGCCCAGTTGATGATGGCATTAATCCTACCCCAATCATTTTATTTGACCATTCTTTGTTATGATATGCCGCCCGTCCAGGTTTACCATGACAAAACTGCCAGCAATGTACCATTTCATGCACCAGCGTTTGCATTAATTCAATTAAAGTCGCTTTACCAACATATGTCGGGTTAATTGCTATTTCATGACAATGTTTACCTCGGGTAGATGTCCAGCGGTTTGGTGCAAAATATCCCATCATGCCCTGCTGACGCTGATTCGTAAATAATATCTGGGGTAATTTATTATTAAATAAATCATGATTAAAGTGATCAAAAGCTAATTGCATCGCATTAGATAATTCGGCAGTTGGATTCATATACGTTATTCTAAAAATGTAAACATCCTAAATCCTAAATTCTAGCATATTATTGTAACGTACGGTACATATTCAAAGTATTTACTCAAAAATATTGGTATTTACTCAATCTATAAACTATTAAAACAAGATGATTGAAATTACCGGGCACATGACGGTGCCGAAAATTTTTATTAGTTCTCTGCATGTAGGTGGTTCTGATGACTTAGATTATTTGAGTGAGACTGGTAAGCCGGATGCGTTGCATCAGTGTAAAACAAATACTTACCAGATTGTACTGACTAATCACTAGACTCTGACTAATCCTTCTTTTTAGCTTTATCTGTCTTTCTTCCTGTATTTCCACCGTCTCTATCTAAAGGTTGTTCTACTATAGGATTACTTGATATGGTGAATGGCTCAGTGCTTTCAAATATTTCTTCATATACTCTGGGTGTTATCTCAGTTGTTGTGATTCTCCTAGCGATAGAAGCATTTAAACTATCCATGGTAGTCGGAACAGCCTCTATTCTTGCATTTGGGTAATAAATGAATTTATAAGTTACTTGTTCTGTATTATCTACCTTTATATAAAAGCTCATACTATTTTTAACAACCTCAAGCATGCCTTCTTTATAGCTAACTAAAACACCATAAAATCCGCTTAAACTATCCCCACCTTCATTGCGGATACCGGAAATAGAAAAGTGTTTTATGTATTTGGGTTGATCCTCAATCAAATTTGTACTAAGTCCATTCGGAGTATATTCCCATTTAACATGAAGTTTAAACAAGTTATCATCTATCTTTTGAAGATTATCCTTTTTAAAAAAATCAGACATATTTTTGTTTATATATACATATCCGTCCCCATATTGAGCACCCCAGGCAATACCTGTGCATATCAACAGAGCATAAAATAGGAAAAAGCGGTAGCCAGTTAATTTATTTGTTTTCATTTTATTCTTCCATTTATTAATTAAATTTTAGTTTCACTGTATCTTATTTGCTTAGGGAGCAAATCCATTATTACTAATAATCCAATTTTAAAAATTAAGAATACTTTTATTTTTAAAATTGGTACAAATATATGTTTATTATATCATATCTAAGAGTTAAATATAAAAAAATAAAATTTAATCCTAAAAAATTTATAACAAAGCCGCACAAAATATAGAATATCCACTACAAGTCATGAACTCCAAAATTTGAATGATTAACTTTCAAAAATAATTGATAAAACTAATACATCAATGCAGGATAAGTAAAGTATAGAATATGTGTTAGTCTTTATGGGAACCCATAAGGATAGAAAATCAGAAAGGAGTAAAATAGGGTTTTTAAAATTAACTTACGCCACCTGTTGTAAAAAAACAGGTGATAAAATTGGGCTTGATTTGGGGTGGCGAAGTTGATTAGCGGGGTGGAGAAA
>Ga0134126_10000549_pt1 | contig 47875 bp, 32 predicted proteins | sample KB31752_FD_96881 | JGI IMG/M metagenome (GOLD analysis project Ga0134126, IMG submission 96881) | Terrestrial soil microbial communities with excess Nitrogen fertilizer from Kellogg Biological Station, Michigan, USA - KB3-175-2 | ecosystem: Environmental > Terrestrial > Soil > Unclassified ...
AGTCGTAAAGCCCGGCGAGCGACGCAGCATGCGAAAGGCAAAGAGCAGATCCTGTGCAAGCTGTTCCAGCCATATCCAACCCCACTGCTGGCGGGTCGCCTCTCGCACCAATACTTCGTTCCCAAACTCGCGTCTTACGGCCGCTTCCGCTTCCGCTCTCGATTGCCCGCGTTCCATTCGTTCCCGTACCGCCATCGCAATGTGGCTGCGCAGCTCCTGCGTGAGGTCGGCATCCTGCCTATTCTATTTCGGGAAATGCATGTTCACTCCTGCGGACTGAGAACGCCTGCGATGGCCGCCGCCAACCTCTCCCAGCGACATCGTTCGTTCGCGAGCTGCTTTCTGCCGCGCGCGGTGAGCCGATATTGCTTCACGCGCTGCTTGTTCTCTGACGTCTTCCATTCGGAAGAAATCCAGCCGCTGCGTTCAAGTCGGTGCAGAGCTGGATAGAGCGATCCGGTTTCCACATCGAACAATTCGCCGGACTTGAGTCGAATTGCCTGGCTGATTCCGTAGCCGTGCTGAGCACCCCACTGCAGAGTCTGGAGAATGAGAAGATCCAGCGTTCCCTGCAATATTTCAATGCGACTTTGATATCGCGTTTTCATCCTGATTCAAGCTTTTCCGATAAGCCCTAGGCTCCTATGCCGGCGATGTAGATATCCTACTCCCATGGATGTAGAACGTCTACTACCCAGGATGTAAGGAGTGCGCCGATCAACTGCTGCGATTTATTCGTAGCGAAGCGCGACTATGGGGTCAACGCGCGTTGCGCGTCGCGCTGGGATGTAGCACGAGAGCAGACCAACTGCGACGAGGAGTAGTGCGAGGCCGGCGAATGTTGCCGGATCTGTCGGCTTTACGCCGTAGAGCACTCCCACCATCAACCGTGACATGATCAGCGCTCCAATCAAACCGCTTGCGGCACCGAGCCCAGCGAGGCGCATTGCCTGGCCTAACACCATTTTGAGAATGTTTCTCCTGCCGGCTCCGAGCGCAAGGCGGATGCCTATTTCATGCGTCCGCTCGCTGACCATATAGGAAATCACGCCGCAGATTCCAAGGGCTGAGAGAAGCAGTGCTGTGAGCGCGAACAGCCCGACGATCTGAAGCGAAAACCGACGCGTGGAGAGAGAAGCTGCTACCGTTTCATCGATTTTCTGCGCACCGAACACCGGTAGCCTTGGATCGATGGACTGTACAACGTTGCGCACTTGCTGCGAGATAGAGGCTGGATCGAGTTTCCCGCGCAAGAAAATAGCCAAGTGGTGGGTTTCGGCTTGAAAGAGATTCAAGTAAATTTGCGGCACCGAGGGCTCGGCCAACGAATCGGTCCTCGCGTTGGCCACGACGCCTATGACAGTGATCCAGGGCGAGCCTGCTCGGTCCCGTCGAAGGCGCTTGCCCAGCGCGTCCTCGTTTGGCCAGTAGGTGCGCGCAAAGGCTTCGTCGACCACCGCGACCTGCGGCTTCTTATCATCATCGAACTCATCGAAGAATCGGCCGCGCAGCAACGGAATCCGCAGCAGATGAAAATAGTTCGGGGTGACCATCACTCGCTCGGCCCAGGGGGCTTGATCGCCAGCCAGATCGCGGCCCTCAAGCCGCATGAAAAAATGACCCTCCGCGAGCAAATTCAGCTCTTTCTGGCTTTGATCTAAAGGAACCGCCCCGCTGTCACCGAGGGCCACTTCTTCGACGCCGGACAGTGCCTGGCTCCGGCGCAGCAATTCGTGAACAAAGGGCGCCTCCTGAGCCGCAGTCGCATATCGATCCATTTTGAGATCGTTTGGATACGGCAGTCGGGTGCGAACTGTCATTGCGCCCTCGGGCGCGAAACCCAGGGGCGCATTCAGCAGGTCCCAAAAGCTGCGCAGCAAAAGGCAGGCCGCAATCATAAGCATCAGGGAGAGTGCGAATTCGGCAACCACAAGTCCCCGTCGCGTTCGCGCTTGTTGTCCTGAGCCGGATGAAGTTCGCGCGGCCTCCTTCAGCGCGTTCAGCAAATCGGAGCGGCCGGCCTGCAACGCTGGAGCGAGCCCAAAGATCAAGCCCGCGCCCAGAGAGGCGAGCAGGGTAAATGCGAGGACCGACCAATCAATCGAAACTTCGTCGAGACGCGGCAAACTTTCGGGAACGAGCCGCAGCAAGTAGTGCCTCGATCCGAAGAGAATGCAGAGACCGAGAATTCCGCCGAGCAGTGAAAGCAAAATGCTTTCAGTAAGAAGTTGACGGACCAACCGCGAGCGCGCTGCCCCAAGGGCCTGGCGGAGGGCGATTTCGCGTCCGCGTCCGCTGGCACGCGCCAGCAGCAGATTCGCGATGTTGACGCATGCAATCAGCAGAACCAGCGCGACGGCGCCGAGCAACAGAATCAAAGAGGGGCGGACGTTCCCGATTACTATCTCTTTGAGCGGCGCCAGCCGGACTCTCCATGCACTGTGCGCCGGATAGTCGGTCGGGTACTCTTTGTGCAAATTGGCGACCACAAGATCGAGTTGCTTCTGAGCTTCGACGAGGGTCAGCCCGGGCTTGAGTCTTCCGATTGCTTCCGGCAGATTGCGGCGGTTACGTGGAGGTTCGTCAGGCAGGGGCGAGCCGAAAAAACTGGTCGCCGCCCACACTTCAGAATTGCGTTCTGCGGGACTTCTTCCAGGAGCACGAAAGCCAGACGGCATGACGCCGACGATGTGATACAGATCCGTATCGAGCTGCAGAGATCTACCAATTGCGCGAGGATCGCCGCCGAAATTGCGCTTCCACAATCCATCGCTGATCAAGACTTCGCCAGTAAAACCGGGCGTATAGTTCTTCGGATCGAAGATGCGGCCCATCTCAGGCTTCACTCCCAACAGAGCAAAGTAATCGGGAGCGACAATCATCAGGCTGACGCGCGCCGGTTGAGACGAGCCGGTCAGATTGTTTTCGTCGAACCATTCTGGCGAGACGTAGTCGAAAACGCCGGAATGCTGCAGGTCTTGCCACTCCGGCTGCGACATTCCTACGTCGCGTACGCCGATGCCGGCGAGATCATCCTGAATGCTGACGAGTTGCTCGGGCTGCGGATAAGGCAGCGGATGCAGCAACGTGGCATTCACGACGCTAAAGATGGCAGTGGTCGCGCCCACACCAAGCGCAATCGTCAGCAGAGCTATTAGGGTGAATGCGGGAGCCTTGCGCAGCACACGCACGGCGAAGCTAACGTCTTGCAAAATATCGGCCCACCACAGGAGCCGACCGGATTCATAGAAGTGTTCTTGCGCGCGCGTCACATTGCCGAAAGCACGGTAAGCGGCGGTGCGGGCGTCGTTATAGCTGAGTCCTCCTTCCTGGAGCCGCTCGATCTCCAGCCCAAGATGAGCTTCGATTTCAGCGCTGAAATCCGATTCCGTCCGCTTGCGCTTGAACATAAACTAACTCTCCTCAGGGCCGAGTACGCGCGCGATTCGCTGTCGCCAGCCGCTTCCATTTTGTAGTTTCTTTCACCAGTTGCCTCCGGCCGGCTGCTGTCAACGAGTAAAAGCGCGCCTTACGGTTATTGCTCGATGTTCCCCATTTGGCGGAGATCCAGCCGCGTCGTTCAAGCCGTTGCAGCGCGGAGTTGCAAGGCTCCATGCTCGATCAGCAGTTCTTCGTAGGAGCTTTGCAGAATCGTGCGGGCAATTCCCTGCCCATGTTGCGGTCCCAGAATCAGGGTACGCAGGATGAGCAGATCCAGGGTACCTTGCAGCAGTTCCAGGCGGTCGTCTCTTGGGTCGACATTTAACCTGAGAGTAGACCCGCATTTGGGTAGGATGTCAACCCGAAGCGCGCCGGTTAGTTGAAGGATTGGGACGAATTGCTGGAGCATTCCTTGCAATCACTGGTCAGCCGCAAACAAGCGCAGCACCGCCAGATGCTCGCGAAAGTTTTTATCTCCTGGGCGGTTGCCAGATCGCCAGTCCGGGAACAAACGTTGCACTCGGATGCGCCGGGCGATCTATAGACTGCGGAAACTGCACCGAAATTCGTGCGATTGAGTGGTCAATGAGAAAAATTCTGCATAACATATTGTGCGCCTTTCCGCGAAGATCTTCCTTATCCACCCGGCTCCACAACACTGACAAGTTTTGAACAGGATAATCACAAAAATACTTGTGATTTCCCTTGCGCCTATTCTCCAAAGGAGTAAATTCACTTGCACGCGAGCGTGAGATGTCCTGAATCGCTCGAGCCTGAGTTTCAAAGCTGAAGGCTTCGCAAGAAGGTGGATGCTTGAAACATCGATTAGGACCCGCAGTTCCGTCGGAGAAGGGCAATCGCAAGATTGTTCTGACGCGAGACGAAGCCGAGAGTTCTGATCGAACAAGGGCCGGTTGCAGATCGACGAAAGTTGAAACGCAATTGGTTGCTGTGATCGATGATGCAGATGGGCGAGCAAACGAGCAGCGGCGAAAGCTGCTGAGCGGATGCAAGGATCGAGTGGCGAATAACCGCTCGACTCCGAAAGCCAGCGGGCTCCGCATTGAAGGCGCAGTTCAAAAGATTGCGAATTCGATGATAGGAACTTCGGCGATGAAAGTCGCCGATATCTGAGGAGCTCGGCAGGTTGAGCATGGGTTGAGGCTTCACCTCTTCAGCCTGTGGGAACAAGCAAGGCGAAAGCCGAGTGAGTTATCAGCCTGTGAGCATGAGGTTCGGCGCAAGCTGGATTTCATGTAGGAGATGCACTGGGGAAACCTGAGGCGCTCCTGAAGATTCTGCAAGCAGAAGAGAGCAGCACTGCAAACGAGGATTTTGATTGTGCGCAAGCGCAGTTGAGAGCTTCGGATCGCAGCCAGGTTGCCGGAGCCAATGGCGTAAGCCAAAGGCAGGTTGCAGTCGTGCTGGAAACAGTGATTGCAACGCACATGGCGGTCCAGAAATGGAACGCACGAGCAGCAATCGAAAGATGGGCAGCTCGGGCAGATTGCGAAAGCGTTCTGCCGGTCACGGCGGCTAAATCGCAGTACAGCGCGTGGCGCAAGTCAAAGCGGGTGTGGCGGTTGTCAGTCAGACGCAGTCCTCCCGAAATGGGAAGATGGCGGTGATTGATAGTCGGCTCCGCTGGAACTGAATCCGAACTTCGGTTCGGACCAGGAATTCAGGAACGGAGTCCGGCGGGAAGTCCTCGGCATGGGGAACCATTCGGCGCGAGTCGGGTGCGGAGTTCATGCAAGGCAGAAGCCCGATAGACCTGAACAGCGTGGCGCAAGTCACGACGGTAGATCGGCGAAGACCAACTGTGATGCTGCGGCGGACGAAAGTTCGACGTTGCAATCCAGATGGCCTGAAAGACTGGTAGTCCTCTCGCGGCGAAAGTTGCGGGACAGATGAGCCAGCCTAGAGACTACAGAAACACTGGATGGCGCAAGCTTTTCGGAATGTCTGTAGCCCTATCTCAAACCCGAGAGGGTGAGGGATAACAAAGAGCGGCGATTGGTGGACGGCCTGTCGAATCCAGGCAACAGGCTTCACACTTCGAGCACTCGCAGGACGGCGTCGCAAGACGATGTCAGGCGTAAAGCTTCCGGTAACGGAAGGGGGCGCGATGAGTGACAAATTCACCGGACTGCATACGTGAGCAGCTGGTTCCGGAGACGGGATTGGCCAGCTCGAAAAAAGGGACATCTCACCACTATCCACGGCCTGCATTCGCAAGGATGCAGGCCGTGATTGTTTTTGGGAGAAGCACTCAGGAATCAGCACTCAGGTCGATTTTGGAAGATCGCAGCAGGAACGGAGCTGCTGCAGCATCGCGTAAAAGCGTTTTTTATCGTAAGCCTTTGCTGAATGCTGACTGCTTGCGGCTTCGCCAGCAAACCGCTGCCTTTCATCCCACCTCTAACTGACTTAAAGAAGGTTTCCAGAGAGGCATACATATGTACAGGCTCGCGGTTCTCATTCTCACATTCTCGTTTGCTGCATTTGCGCAAACAGGCACGCACACGAAGGCGAAATCATCCAAAGCAGGCGCTAATCCTGACGCCACCTTCGCGAAAAAGGCGGCTCAGGGCAACATGGCGGAAGTCGCGCTGGGCAAACTCGCGCAAGACAACGCTCAGAGTGACGATGTAAAGAAATTCGGTCAGCGCATGGTGGATGACCACGGCAAGGCTGAACAGGATCTTGAAGGTGTCGCATCGAAGGCGAACATGACGCTGCCGCAGGACGTCAGCGCACAGCAAAAGGCCGAGCAACAGCGCCTTGAGAAATTGAAAGGAGCAGCTTTCGATCGCGCTTATATGACAATGATGGTGAAGGACCACGTCAAAGATGTGGCTGAGTTCAAGAAGGAAGCTAATAACACGAGCGCGAACTCTGATCTCAAGGATTACGCCAAGCGCACTTATCCGACGCTTGAAGACCATCTGACAAACGCGAAGGCTGTGGACAACGCTCTTCCGAAATCAGCAGGAACTAAGAGGAGCAAGAAGAGCGCTGCTAAACCAACATCCGTCGAAGGCAGCGGCGGCGCAGGTCTGTTGCTGATTTAACCGGTGGTTCGGAGACGGACCGGACGGCCAGAGCCGGTTCCGCCTTCAGCCATTGGCTGCCTACAATTTCCCCAGATCAGCAATTCTCTTTTCTACCACTGCGGAGTATTCGGCAACATCCTTATCGGAATATCCAGCCGACCGAAACGCGTCTTCAATCTGAGCAGGTTTGAGCTGCGCCAGTAGTCCGCCGATCCACTTGGCGTCCTCGCGCGGAATGTGGCGCCCGATCCAGCGCAGGCGCATGCGAGTTACGAAATCGGGAATTGAGAAAATTCCCAGAATGCCGATCACGGTCGAGTGTGCTGGCGAGCTGAAGTCAACGTAGTCCCGATGAACGTGCGTGATGAACTTCGAACTGCGGTATGCGCCTAAATCGCCTTTACCGCGACCCGGTCCGAGCCGATAGCCAATCGATCCAAAAGAAGCGCCGAGATCCGTTACAACGTAGAGCTGTTCGCCTGATTTCTTGTCCTGATAAATGGCATTGTTCTCGTCTTTCACGTCCCAGTTGTTAATCAACGACATCATCACACGCAGGCCATTAAAGTCCCGTGTTCCCGAAAAAGGATTCTTGCGCCAGTGCCATTCTTCACCCTTCTCGGCGTGCTTAGGATGATGCTTTAGGCGAGCGTCTCGGGCCTCGCCGGCTTTTACCAGATTCTGGCCGCGCTGCAGATTTTTGGGCAGCCCATCCACCTTTAGCTCACGCTCGAGGTAGGCTTCTTCCGTGAAATAGCCGACCGCCCACAGTAGACGCGTGGCCACCGTTTCCGGCTTCGCCTCGACCCCAAGCTTCACTTTCCATTTGGTTCCGTCCTGGTCATGGACATCGAACTTCGGATTTGAGCCGTTCGTGTCCTCCTTCTCAAAAATCACCGGCGGGCGAGGCTGGTCCTTTTCGCCGCCAGAGCCATAGAGGAGGTTCTTGGACGAGATATCGCCCGGGTCAGTCCAAATCGAGGCCTTTGGCGAGGACGGAGTCTGAGCTATTGCAGCGTTGCCGAAAAAGAGGAGCGAAGCGGCCAGAAGGCCGCTAATTAGAGTCTTGCGCATGTGTATCGGATAGGAGTCGCTGATCGACAGCTAGTTCCAAGGGTTCCGTTGTGAAATCTTCAGCAGAGACTTAGATAGCCAGAGCACCTGATTCGGCTGCTTGGGAAGTGGTGCAGACCGGGGTTAACACGGAGGGCACGACGGTTGACGAAGTACGAAGCTCCGTGACCTCGCCATTGAACCTTCCTGATCTTCGTGTTCGCTCTTCTCTGCTTTTTCAGCATCCAAACTTCTCAGGAGCTCTGTCGCGTGAAGCTGCTGGTTCAGCCTGGGGATGGAATCAAGCCACTGGTGAAAGCCATTGAGCGGGCGAAGGTCTCTATCCAGATCGTCATTTTCCGCTTCGACCGGCTGGAGATCGAAAAGGCTCTCGAAGACGCGGTAAAACGTGGAGTAGCGGTCGATGCGTTGATTGCTTTCACGAATCGCGGAGGCGAGAAGAACTTGCGAAAGCTCGAGCTGCGCTTTCTGGACCGCGGAGTTACAGTCGCCCGCACCGCCGACGATCTGGTCCGCTACCACGGCAAGATGATGATTGTCGATGAGAAGGAGCTTCATCTCCTGGCCTTCAACTACACGCAAATTGATATCGAGCGCAGCCGCAGCTTCGGGCTGGTTAGTCACGAAAAAGAACTGGTCAAAGAGGCCGGCAGGCTGTTCGATGCCGACAGCAAGCGCCGCAAGTTTCGGCCGAGTTCACCACGTTTCATCGTGAGTCCGCTGAACGCTCGCAAAGAGCTCGGCAAATTTATCCAGGCAGCCAAGAAGGAACTCCTGATCTACGACGTGAAGATCACCGACCGCGAGATGCTCAAGCTCCTCGAAGACAAGGCGAGAGCTGGCGTAGAAGTTCGCGTGATCGGCAAAATGGCGCGTCACAACAGCCAGATCGCAGTTCGCAAATTGGAAAAGCTGCGGCTGCACACGCGAACCATGGTGCGCGACGGCAAGGATGTTTTCGTCGGTAGCCAGAGCCTGCGAGAGCTGGAGCTAGATTCGCGCCGCGAGATCGGCCTTACATTTCGTGATGCCGACATTGCAAAGGAAATCACCAATGTCTTCGAAAACGATTGGAAAACAGGGGTAGTCGCGATTGGCGACGAAGCCGACGACATTGAGAAGCCGCCCGCAGCCAAGGTTGCGAAGAAGGTCGCCAAGAGCGTGACAAAAGTTCTGCCGCCGGTGGCGCCAGTCGTGGAAGACGTAATGAAAGAGATTGTGCCTTCAGAAAACGGCTTTTCGATCGACCACGAGGAAATCGAGGAAACCGTCAAAATCGCGGTGAAGCAAGCAGTCAAACAGGCGGTGCGCGAAGTAGTGGAGGACGTAGTGGAACAGCAGCGAGAGCCGGAGGCGTAATGAATCGCTTCTTCACCACGCAGACACGGAGACGCGGAGACACGCGAAAGATCGTAATCACGAGTGTAGCCGTTGTGGTGCTTGCCTCTACCTTTGCAGCCTCGCAGGCGAAACCTGCGCAGAGAGTCAATGCGAACGCAGCGATTTCCGCAGATTTTTCAAAGCGCGTGACGGATTACATGAAGCTGCGTCAATCGGCTCAGAGCGGACTGACGACCCCGAAGAACACACAATCCCCAACACAATTGAATCAGTATCAGCATCAACTCGCTGAGCACATTCGCAGCGCGCGGCCTCAGGCTCAACAAGGCGACATCTTCGCCCCGGAGATCGCAGTTCTCTTCCGTCATCTGGTTGCACAATCCATCAACGGTCCTCAAGGCGCGCAGATTCGCAAGAGTTACGAACGCGCCGAGCCGATTCGTGGCGTGCATCTTGCGGTGAATCAAGCCTATCCTGACGGAATGCCTCTGCAATCGATGCCGCCTTCGCTCTTACTTAATTTGCCCAAACTGCCCAAGGAATTGGAATATCGATTTGTAGATCACGAGCTCATTCTTCGTGACGTCGCCGCTAATCTGGTCGTAGATTTCATTCCTGATCTGACTACACCCACCACGAAATGATTCGCAAGCTCGTTCTCGCGGCTTTGATCACCGTTGGCGCGGGAACGCTCGCGTTTCGTCTGACGCCTGCGTCCACGCCAACTCTGATCCAGACCCCTGCGGGATCGCAAGCCCAACTCGATCTCAAACTGCCGCTCGAGCAGAAGTCTGTCCGCTTTGCCGTTATCGGCGACAACGGCACCGGCGAGCAGCCGCAGTACGATGTGGCGGCGGAGATGGAGGCTTACGAACAAGTCGTGCATTACGACTTCGTGATCATGATGGGCGACAACATCTATGGCGGACACAAGCCGAAAGACTTCGAGCGCAAATTTGAAACTCCCTACAAGCCGCTGCTCGATGCGGGCGTCAAGTTCTACGCTTGCCTCGGCAATCACGACAATTCTGATGAAACGCTCTTCAAGCCGTTCAACATGAATGGCCAGCGTTACTACACGTTCAAGAAGGGCGACGTGCAGTTCTTCGCGCTAGACAGCAACTACATGGATTCCGCACAGCTCGACTGGATCCAGCAGCAGCTAAGAGAATCGAACGCCAAGTGGAAGATCGCCTTCTTTCATCATCCGCTGTACTCGGACGGACGCTTTCATGGCTCTGATGTCGATCTTCGTAATCAACTCATGCCGATCTTCGAAAAATACGGTGTGAACGTCGTAATGTCAGGACATGACCATGTCTATGAGCGCTTCAAACCCGAGGGCGGGATCTATTTCTTCCTGGTGGGCAATTCCGGCGAGCTGCGCTATCACAATCTGCGACAAGGCTCAGACATAATGGCCGCCGGCTTCGATACAGATCGAACGTTCATGCTGGTCGAGATCGCAGGTGACAAACTGTACTTCCAGACAGTTTCCCGAACTGGGCAGACCGTCGATTCGGGAGCGCTGCAGAGGCAACCAAAGCCGCCGGCAGAGAACACGACGCCTACACAATGAACAACGTGCAGCCGCCACCCTCGGCCGGGTGTTAAAGAATTTCATGATTTCCGATTTCGTGATTGATTCTGCTTTCGAGTGGCGAAATCACAGAATCCCAACCGACAAGGCAAAACAAAAGTCCTTCGGCTCCGGTCTCCCCGCGCTGGAGAAAGCGCGGTAATCCTCCTCCTCCGCTCAGGAGGCTGATTTCTCGAGTGGGACACAGCAATTCTGAAACCCTACTAGCCTCGGACATGCCGTGAATTCTTCGCAGCAGCAATCTCCTTCGGTTCCCCGTTCTGCTGCATCAGTTTTGCAATTAGCCCCGTCCAACCGGTCTGGTGTGAAGCTCCCAATCCCCCGCCGTTGTCGCCATGAAAGTACTCGTAGAAGAGTGCCAGGTCCTTCCAATGAGGGTCATTTTGGAACAGCGCGTTGCGTCCGTGTGCGGGACGACGTCCCTCCTTGCCGATCAGGAATAGACGCGTCAGCCGATGCGACAGTTCCTCGGCAACTTGCCCCAGGTTCATCAGCTTTCCTGAGCCCGTAGGACATTCCACCTTCACCCGGTCGCCATAATAGTGGTGATATCTCTGCAACGACTCGATGATGAGAAAATTCATCGGCAGCCACACCGGACCACGCCAATTCGAGTTGCCGCCGAATAGGCCGGTAGTCGATTCGCCGGGTTCATAGTCGACGACGTGCTCGCGGCCGGCGATCTCCAGACGAAAAGGATGGTCGCGGTGGTACTGCGAGAGACTGCGAATCCCAAATGGGGAAAGAAACTCCTTCTCGTCGAGCATGATCTTCAAGATTCGCCGCAGCCGCTTCTCGTCAGCGATGGCCAGGAGCTGTCTCTCTTTCACGCCTTCGGCCTGGAAACAGGCAATGTTCTCGGTGAGCTCGGGACGGTTATCGATATACCACTGAATGCGATGAGCGAAGTTCGGCAGCCGTTGCAACAGCCCCGGCTCGAGCGTTTGCACAGCAAACAGCGGTACGAGTCCCACAACGGAACGGATGCGCATGGGGATATGCGAGCCATCGGAGATTCGCAGCACGTCGTAGTAGAAGCCGTCTTCCTCGTGCCAGATTCCGGCGCCGTCGATGGTGCGGTTCATCGCTTTGACGATGAAAAGGAAGTGCTCCCAGAACTTGATGGCCGTGTCCTCATACACCGAGTCTTGCAGGGCCAGATCGAGCGCAATCATCAGCATGTGCAGGCTGTAGCTGGCCATCCAGCTTGTACCGTCGGACTGTTCCATGTATGCGCCACCCGGAAGCTGCTCGCTGCGATCGAAAGCGCCGATGTTGTCGAGACCGAGGAAGCCTCCCTGGAAGATGTTGTTGCCCGCCATGTCCTTGCGGTTTACCCACCAGGTGAAGTTGATGAGCAGCTTGTGGAATATGCGCTCGAGAAATGCGAAATCACCCTTTCCAGTCATCCTCCGCTCGATTTGATACACGCGATGCGAAGCCCAGGCATGCACTGGCGGATTTACGTCGGAAAAATTCCATTCGTAGGCTGGAAGCTGCCCGTTGGGATGCATATACCACTCACGGCATAACAGCGTGAGCTGATACTTCGCGTAGTCCCAGTCGAGCAGCGCGAGTGGAATGCAGTGGAAGGCTAAATCCCAGGCGGCGAACCACGGGTACTCCCATTTATCCGGCATCGACAGAATGTCGTCGGAGTAGAAGTGCTCCCAATCTGAGTTTCTTCCCGTGAGCCGCTCGCGCGGCGGCTTAGGCTGGCCGGGATCGCCCGCCAGCCAGGTTTGCACGTCGTAGTTGTAGAACTGTTTCGACCAAAGCATTCCCGCGAATGCCTGCCGCATCACATTTCGCCCATCTGGCGAGAGGGATGCCGGAATGATGTCTCGATAGAAATCGTCGGCTTCGTAGATCCGCTCGCGGAAGACCTCCTCAAATGGAGTCCCGAAATGGTCTACCGTGCTGTTAAGTTTTTGCGTGAACTTCAGCTTTACTACCGCGCTCTCGCCAGGTGGTATTTCGAGATCGTAATAGACCGCAGCTCTTGTTCCGACCTGCTCCGGATTCAGGCGATATCGATGGCCTTTGATGATGAAATCGTTAATCGCGTCTTTCTGACAGAAGCCTCGATTCGGAACTCCGAAGAGTCGCCGCAAATTGCTTTCGTTATCGGTAAACAGAAGCTGCGGCGAGCCCTCGCAATACAGCCAGCGTTCGCCATATTGCGGGTGATAAACGCGCATCACCGGCAGGCCGTGCATGTCCGCCATGCGTTCCAATTTGGGTTTCTGATGCTCGGCCGGCTCCCTGGTGCCCCACGACCACGTGTTGCGAAGCCAGATCGTCGGCAGCAGATGAAGCCGAGCAGCCTCAGGGCCGCGATTCCAGGCGGTTAGTCGAATCAGAATTTCTTCACTCGATGCTTTCCCGTACTCGACGAACAGATCGAAGTAGCGACCGTCGTCGAAGATGCCGGTGTCCGTCAGTTCGAATTCAGGATCGAGACGCGTGCGCCGCCGGTTCTCATCGATGAGTCGCTGATAGGGAAATTCCTGCTGCGGGTACTTGTACAGCGCCTTCATGTATGTATGGCAAGGCGTGTTGTCGAGATAGAAGTAGCACTCTTTTGCATCTTCACCGTGATTGCCTTCAGGACCGCTCAACCCGAACAATCGCTCTTTGAGAATCGGATCACGCCCATTCCACATCGCGAGAGCAAAGCAGATGAGCTGATGGCGGTCACAGAATCCGAAAAGGCCATCTTCATTCCAGCGATAAGCGCGCGAGCGCGCCTGATCGTGTGTGAAGTAGTTCCACGCATCGCCGTTAGCGCTGTAGTCTTCGCGTACTGTGCCCCACGCGCGCTCGCTCAGGTAAGATCCCCAGCGCTTCCAATAGACCTCGTGATTTTTATCCTGGAGAAGCCGTTCGTGTTCTTTTCGCATGGAGTGGGCAGTGGGCAGTAGACAGTAGGAAATAGGCTAACAAAAGCCGTCGGGAAGACTTCGAGCGATCAAATCCTGACGAACTCGTACTAGGAACCGAATTGCCAATGCCTGTCATCCTGAAGCGCTTCTTTTGCGCGAAGGATCTCCCGCGATTTGTCTAACTTAATCGCGGTCGGGCATGGCTCTTCTACCAAAAGTCCCGAAGCATTGGCCGAAAAGCCTCGCACGAGCATGTCAGGTGGAAGCATCCCGGCAGATCCTTCGCGCAACAGAAGCGCTTCAGGATGACAGAGCGGGAGTGACTGTTTATTTTCCGCGGTCGATATCTTTCACCAACCTCGCCGCCGCGCGATCCACGAGCCAAATCACAGTTCCATTCGTTGGCTTCACGTACTTCACCGGATATGTCTCTGGACTTCCGCCGTTCATGACTTCGGCCAGCGCAGCAGCTTTATCTTCACCGGCCACCATCAGCATCACCGACGCGGCGTTGTTAATCGTTGGCCGCGTAAATGTCACCCGCCACGTATTGAATTTCTGGACCCAATTTGCCACGACTCGCTTCGTTAGATCTTTCAACGCTGCGGTTTTGGGAAACAGCGAAGCAGTGTGTCCGTCGGGCCCCATGCCGAGAAGAATTAAATCAAAGCGCGGGAACTCGTTCGCCTCTAACTGAAAAACCTGCGCTAGTTCGGCATCGTATTGCGCCGCGGCTTGAACTGCGTCTGAATTCTCGCAACGGATGCGATGGATGTTTTCTTTCGGGATTGGGACCTTCGAGAGCAACGTCTCGTTCGCCATGCGGAAGTTGCTGTCGGGATGATCGGGCGGGACATGCCGCTCGTCGCCAAAGAAGATTTGCACGCGCGACCAATCGATGAGCTTCGGATTCTTAGCGGAATGCTCGACTAAGATTGCATGGAGGGCCTTTGGAGTTGAACCTCCGGAGAGCGCGACCGTGAATCGCCCGTGATCTTTGATCGATTGCCGGGACACTGCTACAAACTCATCGGCTGCAGCGCGCGAGATGCCTTGCAGGTCATCGAGAACGCGGACGTTCGATCTCTCAGGCATTTGTCTAGTCCGAAACCGCAAGAAGAGCGAACACGAAGGTCACGAAGAACTCTTTGTGACCTCCTCCGTTTCCTTCGTGACCTTCGTGTTCGCCGTTCCGGGTTCGCAATGCATCATTGCCACGTGAGCTGCGCCGAGCAGCGCGGTTTTGTCGTTCAGCACGACCCGCACAGGAATGCTCTCCATCAATGGACGCAAACGACCTTTGTCGCGGAAGGCATTCATGAAACGCGGTTCGCGCAATTTCGAAAGAATCTTGGGGGCAATCCCTCCGCCGACGTACACCCCATGCACCGCGAAAATTTTCAAAGCGAGATTGCCTGCGGCTGCTCCATAGATCTCGGCAAAAATATTCACCGCCTGCTCGCACAACGGACTCTTTCCGCTCAGGCCGTTACGCGTAACCACCACGGAATGATCGTCGCTATTCTTGAACTCCTCAGTCAGCCAGGACTCTTCCTTACCTTTGCCGGTCTCGCGCAGAAATTCGTAGATACCGAACTGGCCGGGGCCGGAGAGTACGCGTTCCCAGCTCACGTGCCCGTACTTTTTGTGCAGGTAGTCCCACAGTTCGGCCTGCAAATCGTTGGCGGGACCGAAGTCTGCGTGTCCGCCTTCAGCCGCGAATGGAATGTGGCGAGTGCCGTCCCAAAATAGTCCTGCCTCACCCAAGCCCGTTCCAGCGGAGATTACAGCGGCATTTCCTTCGCGACCCGGAATGCCGGGCGTGAGAAGTTCGAAGTCGGTGTCGTCGAGTTCGGCGAGTCCGTAAGCATTGGCTTCAAGATCGTTGATCAGATGCACGTTTCGAATGCCGGTACTCGCTTCGAGCGCGGCAGCATCGATGATCCAGGGGAGGTTTGACGCTTTCACTACACGGCCAGTGACTGGCCCGGCGACGCCGAAGCACGCGCAGGCGACGGCGAGCTTCTGTTTGCTGTGGAAGTCCACGACAGCAGCGGCGAGGCTGGGATAGTCGCGCGCGTGCTTAATCTCCTCCGCAACAGGAACGAGCTGCCTTTGTTTTCTCTCGAAGTATGCGAGACGCACGCTGGTCCCGCCGATATCACCGGCGAGAATCATGCGGGAACATTTCTCCAGTGACGTCCGTCACGGGTCATCAAGTCTTCAGCGTCTTTTGGTCCCCAGGTGCCCGCCAGATAATTTGGGAACTCGCGCGGCGGCAGCGCCTTCCATACATCCAAAATGGGATCGACTACGCTCCAGCCGGCTTCGACCATGTCAGCGCGCTGGAACAGCGTAGCGTCACCAATCATGCAGTCATAGAGCAGGACTTCGTAGCCGGTTTGTGCGGCGCCGCCGAAATAATCCTGATAGTTGAAGCTCATGTTCACCGGCCCAACCTTTACCAGCGGACCGGGAACTTTCGCGCCGAATTTGAGCGCAATGCCTTCGTCCGGCTGCACGTTGATTACAAGCTGATTGCTCGGCAGGTGCGCAATATCGGTTTGCCGAAAGAGAACAAATGGAGCGCGCTTGAATTCGATGGCAATTTCCGTATGACGCCGCGCCATGCGCTTGCCCGTGCGTAGATAAATCGGAACGCCGGCCCAGCGCCAGTTGTCGATTGAGAGCTTGAGCGCGACGAACGTTTCTGTTCGCGACTGCGGATTGACGCTCGGTTCCTGCCGATAGCCGGGCATGCGCTCGCCTTTGGCCGTAGTTCCCGGACCATACTGTCCACGAACGGCGCTTTGGATGACCTCTTCGCCGCTCATGCTGCGAATCGCGTGAAGCACCTTTGATTGCTCGTCGCGAACATCATCGGCATGGAACGAGATCGGCGGCTCCATCGTGGTGAGGCTGATGAGCTGCATGATGTGGTTCGGCACCATGTCGCGCAACGTGCCTGACGTGTCGTAATATCCCCCGCGGCCTTCGACTCCGACGGTCTCTGCCACTGTTATTTGGACGTGCTCGATGTAATTGCGGTTCCAAATTGGCTCGAATAATCCATTCCCAAATCGGAACACCAAGATGTTCTGTACGGTTTCTTTGCCGAGATAGTGATCGATGCGATAAATCTGGCTCTCGTAAAGCACCTCTTTGATCTTCTTGTTCAGCTCCTTGGCAGATTCGAGGTCGTGACCGAACGGCTTTTCGATGATGACGCGCCGCCACGATCCGTTCTCTTCGTCTGACAAGCAGCATTCGCCGAGCTTCTCGACGGCTGTAGCAAAAAACTGGGGCGCGATTGCGAAGTAAAAGAAGTAATTCCCATGCGTGCCGTGGGCCTTGTCAACTTCGGTGAGCTGCGCACGCAAGCGCTTGTATGCTTCCGGATCGCCGAACTCGCCTGCAACGTAATACGAGTGCCGTTCCAGCCAGTCCACCAACTGCGGATCGGCTCCGTCACAGAACTGTTTCAATGAATCGTTTACGTGAGCGCGAAACTGCTCAGTAGTGAGTTCGTCCTTAGCCATGCCCACGATCGCGAACTCGCGCGAGATCAGCCCGGAACTTAGCAGGTTGTAAATGGATGGCAGCAGTTTGCGTTTGGTCAGATCACCAGTGGCTCCAAATAGCACCATCGCGCAGGGACCTGCCGATTTCGTTTGCGGAATATCGACTTGAGTATTGGGTTGAGTGGCAGTTGCCATGCTTCTTTATCCAGCACTTCCGAATTCAAAAGCAAAACACGACACGGATCGCACGGACGCTTCGCGCACGGATCTCACGGATTTTCCACTTCACCCGATGACCCGATGGCCCGATCACCCGATTCTTCATTTTCCCGCTGCCTTCTTCGGCTCCACATGTCCCCCAAACTTCTGTCGCATCGCTGAGAGCGTTTTCTCGGCGAACGTGTGGTCCTGTCGCGAGCGGAAGCGAGTATAAAGTGCGGCAGTCAGCACCTCGGCGGATGTCGATGTCGCGATTGCGGCTTCCACTGTCCAACGACCTTCGCCGGAATCCTGCACGAACCCGCTGTATTGCGAAAGCTCGGGATCTTCGATGAGCGCCATTGCGGTCAGATCGAGGAGCCAAGATGCGACTACCGATCCACGGCGCCATACTTCTGCGATTTCCGGCAGGTTCAGGTTGTAGCGCTGCTCTTCGGGAATTTCTTTCGAGTTCGAGTTGCGGAAGATGTCGAATCCTTCGGCGTAGGCCTGCATAAGGCCGTACTCGATGCCGTTATGGACCATCTTCACAAAATGCCCTGCGCCGGATGGACCCGCATGAATGTAGCCTTGCTCTGCGGTGTTGTTCGGCTGCTTTTCCCATCCTGGCGTGCGTGGGATGTCGCCGATACCGGGCGAGAGAGTTTTGAAAATCGGATCGAGGCGCTTCACGGCTTCATCTGGACCGCCAATCATCATGCAATATCCGCGCTCTAGGCCCCATATACCGCCGCTGGTGCCCACATCGACGTAGTGAATGCCTTTCGGCCTCAGGTACTTTGAGCGACGGATGTCATCTTTCCACATCGAGTTGCCGCCGTCGATGATGGTGTCGCCGGCCTCAAGCTTGTCGGCGAGTGCCAAAACGGTCTTCTCGGTGGGATCGCCTGCGGGCACCATGATCCAGACAGCGCGCGGCTTGGTGAGCTTCTTAACCAGATCGTCGAGCGAACTGCTCGGCGTGGCGCCTTCTTTGGCCATCCCGTTTACTGCGTCGGCGCTCAGATCGGAGACGACGATCTGATGTCCTCCGTGCATAAGCCGGCGAACCATATTTGAGCCCATCCGGCCGAGACCGATCATTGCCATTTGCATAAGTTGTTCCTAAAAAGAAAAGCAACACCAAAATACGACACGGATCACACGGACCCTTCAGGCACGGATTACACGGATAAAGCCAGATGCGGTTGTCGGTTTTACTTCACCCGATCACCCGATGAACCGATCCGAGTTAGAGAACCTGCCTGACTACTTTCTCCAGCGTCGCCCATCCCGCCGCCAGATCCTTGCCCAAGTGCACTCGAAGTGCCCGGCGATTGCGCTTCCCTAACACTTGAAAATCACCTCGCGCCTGCGCTGCTTTCACGATGCCGAAAGTGAACTTCTGTCCCGGAACGGGAACGTCCACGGCGTCGTCACAGGTGATCTGCAGGAAGACTCCGGTGTTCGGACCGCCTTTATAGGCCTGTCCGGTCGAATGCAGGAAACGTGGGCCGAAACCGAGGCAGGTTGCCGAGCGCTTCTTGTCGCGAATTGCCGTGCGGGTTCCGTGCAGGGCTTTTTCATCGGCGTCGTTCATCGGAATGTAGGCGAGCAGCGCGGCATAGTCGCCCTCGCCGATCGTGTTCAGATGTGCGCGTAAGTAGGTGGCCAGCGATTTGTCTTTTCCGGCGGCGACGGTGAGCTTGCCGGCATATTTCTCATCGGCGTAAAGCTTGATGCCCTGATCTTCCAAAATGGGAGATTCAGCCGGAAGTGAGCCTGTTTCTTCATACTGCCGCGTCAGCTCGCGCGTGGCGACTTTGCTCGCTTCAACGTCCGGCTGGTTGAAGCAGTTGATTCCGATTACCGAACCGGCAACAGCCGTGGCGATCTCCCAGCGGAAGAACTCCTGGCCGAGATCATATTTGTCGAGCACGTTGATTCGGACTACTGACTGGCCGGCTTTTTCCAGTGCCTCGACTTTGGCGTCCTGCTTGGAATCGGCTCCGTCCTGCAGGCGAATGTAAATGAAGAGGCGATCTTTTCCGTACACATCAGGCGAGCCGAGCTCTTCGCGATCCACCGGAATGATGCCCTTGCCTTCCTTGCCGGTGGACTCGGCCAGCAACTGCTCCAGCCACGCCCCCAAATCGGAGATCCCGGGCGAGGTGATGAGCGTGACTTTGTCTTTGCCGGCATTGCAGTGCACACCCATGATGATGCCCAGTACCGCGCCAGGATTTTCCGCAACGGGAACGGTCTGCGCGCAGGCCTGCACCATCTCTTCGGTGGCGCTCAGGAATTTCTTTACATCCACACCCATTACTGCCGAAGGCACGAGGCCGAAGTCGGACAGCGCAGAGTATCGGCCACCGATGTCGGGTCGTCCGTGGAAGATGTGGCGAAACTTATCGCGTTGCGCGACTTTCTCGAACGATGAGCCCGGATCTGTGATGGCAATGAACTGATCGCCAGCTTTGCCTTCACCGACGACTTGCTTAACGCGCTCGAAGAAATATTGCTTAAAGATGTTGGGCTCGAGCGTACTGCCGGATTTGCTGGAAACGATGAACAGCGTGCTCTTGAGATTCAGCTTGCCTTCGAAGGTCTTCAGTTGGGCAGGATCAGTCGAATCGAGCATGTGGAACTCAGGAAAGCCCTTCGCGCGGCCGAAAGTCATGCTCATCACTTCGGGCGCGAGGCTCGATCCGCCCATGCCAAGCAAAGCAACGTGCGTAAACCCTGCGTGCTGTACTTCCTGCGCGATCGAAGTCAGGTGAGCGATGTGCGCGAGCTGGTCTTCCGTCATTGCCAGCCAACCCAGCCAGTTAGATTCGTCGGAGTTGGTCCACAGCGAAGAGTCGCGTCCCCAGAGGCGACGCATCTTTTTGCCTTGTTCCCAATCCAGGATTGTCGATTTCACTTTCTTATCGAGATCGCTGGGGAGGCTCCAGCTCATCTGGTCGATCTTCGGAGCCAGGTTTTTCTTGCGATTTTTCTCGATCGCGGCGAGCAGCTTGGTAAACGCTTCTTCAAAAATCTTGACTCCATCATCGAGGAGCTTATCCGTGACTTCTTTCATCGAGATGCCGGCTTTGCTCAGGTTCTGCATAGTTTCGCGCGCCCCTTCGAGATTCGATTCGAGGCTCTCTTTAGGAACGCCGTGATCGCGGAAGCCGTCGAGCGTCGCGGGAGGGATGGTGTTGACTGTGTCGGGACCGATGAGTTCCTCAACGTAGAGCACGTCGCGATAACTTGGGTTCTTTGTGCTCGTCGAAGCCCAGAGCAGACGCTGAGTCTGCGCGCCTTTCTGCTTTAGTGCGTTCCAACGCGGTGTGCTGTAGATGTTTTTGTAGCTTTCGTAAGCTAGCTTCGCATTCGCGATTGCGATCTTCCCTAAAAGAGATTCAAGAAAGCGATGCTCGTCGTCAGAGTGCGCGCCGTGAATCTTCTGCTCGAGAATGCTATCGACGAGCGTGTCGATGCGGCTGACAAAGAAGCTCGCTACACCGGCAACGCGTGATGCATCTCCGCCGTTCGCGACGAATTTCTCCACGCCAGCGATGAACGCCTCAGCGACGCGCTCGTAAGCCTCCTGCGCGAACAGCAAGGTGACGTTCACGTTGATACCTTCGCTGATCAACTGCTGAATTGCAGGACCACCGGCGGGAGTTCCGGGCACTTTGATCATCAGGTTCTCCCGGCTCACGCGCTTCCATAGACGACGCGCTTCTTCGAGCGTGCCTTGTGTGTCGTTGGCGAGTTCAGGAGAGACTTCGAGGCTCACGTACCCGTCGCGGCGCTTCGTGGCTGTGTACACCTGCTTGAGAATGTCGGCAGCATCCTGAATGTCGCCGATGGCGATCTCTTCGTAGATACCCTTCGCGTCAAGATTGCTCGAGTTCAGACGCGCGAGCTTGTCGGCGTAATCGTTGCTGCCCGCGATTGCTTTCTCAAAGATCGCGGGATTCGAGGTGACACCTGCGAGTCCATCCTCATCGATGTGCCGCTGCAGCTCTCCGCTGGTAATCAGACTGCGGCGGATGTAATCAAGCCAGACTGATTGGCCGTATCCGGCGAGCGCCTTGAGAGGATTCATTGTAGTGATGCCGGTGGCACGAATTGCGTTCATTGCTTCACTCCTTAGTTGCGCGCGGGCAAAAGCCCTGTTTCCATCCTCAAAATTTTCAAACTCTGTCATCCTGAGGCTTTCTTTTGGCGAAGGACCTCCCGCGATGTTGAACGGTTCAAATGCTGCTTGTAGGGCTCTTCAGCCGAGAACCAAGTGTTTCGCGAAGGAGCCTTACTAGCTGCATTCAAGTCCTGAACATTCCGGGAGATCCTTCGGCCAAAAGAGGGCCTCAGGATGACAGCTCCGGAAGCGCACCTTCAATCTGAAACTCATTACATCAACATGCGACTCACCGCGGCGAAGGCGCTGCTACGTTCCACTCACAACCGCGCGCTTGCCTCCGTATCGCTGCTCGATCGAAGCAATCTTGCCGACTCGCCGCACGTGGCGCTCTTCTTTCGTAAACTCTGCGGTCAGATAAATCTCCACTAGTTCCTTCGCTAGTGCCACGCCGATTACCCGCGCTCCTAGCACCAGCACGTTCATGTTGTCGTGCTCCACACCCTGATGCGCAGAATACGAATCGTGGCAGAGTCCAGCGCGAATTCCGGGAATCTTGTTTGCTGCGACGGAGGCGCCAACGCCGCTGCCGCAAATCAAGACAGCGCGCGATACTGTGCCATCGAGAATGCTTCTGCCCACCGCTTCGGCGTAGTCGGGATAATCGACTGGATCGGTGTTGTGGGTGCCGAGGTCGAGCACTTCATGGCCCGCATCGCGGAGGAATTTTACGATCTCCTGCTTGAGCGGAAATCCGGCGTGGTCGGCGCCGATGCTGAGCTTCATGCTCCCCTCGCAGCTTTCTTCGACAGCAGGTCTTTAGCTACCCCAATGATCGCCTCAGGCGTGAATCCAAACTTTTTCTGGAGTTCTTTGAGCGGAGCCGAGGCGCCGAAAGTCTTCATGCCAATGCGTGCTCCTGGATTGCGCACATACTGCGCCCAGCCGTAGGTTGAGGCTTGCTCGACGGAAATTCTGCTCTGGACGGCCGCGGGAAGCACACTTTCTTTATAGTCCTCGCTCTGGTGCTCGAACAATTCCCAGGACGGCATGCTGACCACGCGTACATTCACTCCCTCAGAAGAGAGCTTCTCGTAGGCTTCCACGCAGAGCTGCACCTCGCTGCCCGTACCAATCAGAATCAGATCGGGCGTGGTTTTCGGATCGCCGCAGAGAACGTAAGCTCCGCGCGCAACTCCGGAAGCCGAAGCGTACTTGCTGCGATCGAGGGTTGCGCAAGCCTGGCGGGAGAGGATCAGAGCCACTGGTTCGGAGGTCAGACGCATGAAAACGCGCCAGGCTTCTGCTACTTCATTCGCGTCAGCAGGACGGAAGGTGATCAGGCCAGGTATAGCCCGGAGCGAAGCAAGATGCTCGATCGGCTGATGCGTGGGGCCGTCTTCCCCTACTCCGATCGAGTCATGGGTGAAGATATCGATGACGGGCAGTTCCATAATGGCACTTAGGCGGATCGAGGTACGCGCGTAGTCGCTGAAAATAAGGAACTGTGAGCCAAATGGGCGGAGCTTCGATACCGAGAGCCCGTTCAAAATGGCGTGCATGGCATGCTCGCGAATGCCGAAGTGCAGGTTGCGTCCGAGATAGTTTTCGGCGCTGAAGTCTCCCGCACCATCGAAGGTCAGGCGCGTTTTCGTGGACGGAGCGAGGTCGGCGGCCCCGCCAATGAGCCACGGTACGTTTTTCGCGATTGCGTTGAGAACCTTGCCTGAGGAATCGCGTCCAGCGATTCCTTTTGGATCAGCGGGAAACGAAGGAATGTCCTTGTCCCACCCGTCAGGCAGCTGTCGGCGTTGCATCTTGGAAAGATGATCGGCCAGTTTGGGATACTTCGCTTTGTATTGCCCGAATTTCTGCAGCCACGACGCGCGCAGCTCTGCACCTCGCTTCCCGATTCCCGATTTGAAATGGTTGACAGCATCGTCAGGGACTAAGAACTTTGCATCTTCCGGCCAGCCGTAGTTGCGCTTCGTGAGCCGAATCTCGTTTTCCCCAAGCGGCTCCCCGTGTGCTCCGCTGGTGTCCTGCTTGTTGGGCGCTCCGTAAGCGATGTGGCTGTCGACGATGATCAGCGTTGGACGATCAGTCGTGCGATGGAAAGTGTTGAAGGCGCGCTCGAGCATATCCAGATCGTTCGCGTCGCCGACGCGCGTTACATTCCATCCATAGCCCATAAAGCGCGTGGCCACGTCTTCGCTGAATGCGAGTGAGGTATTGCCTTCGATGGTGATGTGATTGTTGTCGTAGATCCAGCAGAGGTTCGAGAGCTTGAGATGACCGGCGAGTGATGCCGCTTCGCCCGAGATGCCTTCCATCATGCAACCGTCGCCCGCGAGGGCGTAGACGCGGTAGTTGAACATCTCGAAGTCGGAACGATTGAAGTAAGCCGACTGCCACTTACCGGCGATCGCCATTCCAACGCTCGTTGCCACACCTTGCCCCAGCGGACCGGTGGTGGTCTCAACGCCTGAGGTCCAACGATATTCAGGATGTCCCGGGCACTTGCTGTCAAGCTGGCGGAAGCGCTTGATGTCGTCGAGCGTGACGCTCAGCTTGCCTACTTGCTCGTAGTTGGAGTCAACGGCCTTTACCCCGGTGAGGTGAAGGACCGAATAGAGCAGCATCGAGGCATGCCCGGCGGAGAGGACGAAGCGGTCGCGATTGGGCCAGATGCAGTCCTCCGGATCGAAGCGCAGCACGCGATTCCAGAGGGTATAAACGACCGGAGCCATGGCCATCGGAGTGCCCGGATGGCCGGAGTTGGCCTGCTGCACGGCGTCCATACTCAGCGTGCGGATGGTGTTTACGCAGAGCTGATCGAGCTCTTTGGTATCCAAAAGTTCTCCTCAGAAGCCGTGCAGAAGGTTATCAAAGCTGCTTTCACTCTATAAGGATCCGCTCGAGGCGAAAATGTTTCAGCGTACTTTAACTGCGCCAGCGCAACGTAACAGGTCCGCTCATTGGATGCTCGAATGGCAAACCGGTCTTCTTTGAGCGCAAGTACGCAGCTTTCAATTGGAAATACCACTTGCCCAGACGATCTGCGTCATCAATCAACATTAAAGGTGGGTTGAAGCGGAGACCCTCGGCCTGCAGCTCCATCGTGCCCTGATCCTGACGAATGAATTTTCGAGCGAAGATATTAAAGATGGGCTTCACGAACGGAACCCAGGAGAAGATGTTCCATGCGGCGCAGAAGTCGAGGCGGCAATGGTTCTGATCGATGGGAGTGACCACCGCGCGGTTCACTACCCAGTGATCGCCAATCCGAATCTGTTCCACGCGAATGTTGGGTAGCGTGAACTCGATAGAAGTCGTGACCGCATCCCCATAGAAGCGCAGTAGTTTATACGCACCGCTGTTCGCGCTGGGGGTATGCGTTCGAATGCGAAAGCCATAGGGGACGGGCTCAAAGGTCTTTTGCTTCTCGTGGATGCTGCGCCGAGTCCGCCACCACCAGGACTGATGCACGAACGGTCCATGCGCTGGATCCATCAATCCGATCACGCCATGATCGACGTTGCAGGGCAGATCGGCAGAGAGATGCGTGATCTTGTACTTGCGGCTCAGAAGCGGCAGCTCGGGAACCGCTGGCGGATTCATCGCTGAACTGCGGGATTCCGCCATGAAGACCCACACGTATCCGTCGCGCTCTTCGCAGGGATAGTAGGTGGCGTGAATCTTCTCCGGCTTGATGCGCGAATCGGCAGTGAGCGAGGGAATCTCGCTGCAGGTGCCGGAGTGTACGTTGAATTTCCAGCCGTGGTAGCAGCACTCAAGATTCTCGCCTTCTACACGTCCGCAGGAGAGCGGAATGCCGCGATGCGGACAGATGTCCTTCATGGCGAAGGCGCGGCCATTCGCATCGCGTCCAACAACAACCGGCAGACCGAGCAGGATCGTCTTGAGCAGCTTACGTCCGCGCAGCGCTTGGCTCAGGAGCGCCGGATACCAGAAATCCGACAGCATCAGGCCAGCGGACGAAGATTGCTCGCTCGCGGCCACAGACTGGCGCTCTTCGACTTGAATGCCGGAATCCACCGTCTTTCATTAGGCAATAGCCGACAGGCAATAGGCAATAGGCCGGCGAGTATTCGTCGTAAGACTCCTGGCGTTGCTTATTGCCAAGCGCTTACGCCTAACACCTATCTGCTACCCTCATTGATTCATGCGCATTCATCTGGCGATATGGTGCGGTGTGGCTTCCCTGCTGTGCTGTGCGTGCGGAACGCCAGGTGCACCGCAACCGCCGTCGCTCAATCTTGCGAAGCCCGTTTCAGATCTGAAAGCTGTTCGCAGCGGCGACGAAGTCGAACTCACCTGGACCGTGCCAACCGAGACCACCGATGGAGCGAAATTTCGCCATCGGGGGCAGAGCAAAGTCTGCGCGGTCATTGATCAGCCTCGTATCGATCAATGCGCCTCGCCGCTCACGACGATGCCTACGCCGAAAGATCAGAAGACTGCCAGCGTTGCGGTCAACATTCCGCCCGATAAGGCCGCTCCCACTGACTACATCACCTATGCTGTGCAGGTCGATAACGACCGCGGCCGAAACGCGGGGCTTTCGAATCAGGTGCAGGTTCCGACCGCTGCAGTGTCGAGTATCAACGGGTCGCCGATCATTCGGCTTACTCCCGAAATGGTGCTTGTAACTACTAATGTCACCCCTCGTAATGAGAGCACGGAACAAACGCTAGAATTGCGCCGGAGTGAAAAGGGCGGCTCGGCACCGGAGAGCGTCGTTGCGCGTCGAGTGCTGGAACTGACCGAATCAGGCGAGGCGGCCAATATCGAGCTTCGCGATGACACGTTCGTGTGGGAGAAGACGTACGAGTATCGCGTCGCGATTACCGCTTCCACGAAGGTTCCAAATGGGGAAGCGGTAACGTTTGACGCGACGACTTCAAATCCTCAGGAACTGTTTGCGCACGACGTCTTCCCGCCGGCAACTCCAAGCGGGTTGCAAGCGGTGTTTTCCGGTGCTGTGGCGGGCCAGTCTCCGGCAATCGACCTGACCTGGACCCCGGATGTTGATCGCGACCTCGCCGGCTACTTTGTGTTTCGCCATCTACAGCAGGAACCTGCGTCAGCCGCGGTGAAGTTGAATGCGCAACCGGTGAAAGCGCCGGCGTATCACGACACCAGCATCGCCACAGGGAGCACCTATGTATATTCGGTTTCCGCGGTCGATGAACGCGGAAACGAAAGCCAGCAGTCGGAAGAAACGTCGGAACAGGTTCCCCAATAGCTTTATTCGCCAGCCTTGCGAGACGCGGCGCCTGCTGCTCCTGTTTCGTTCCGATAAACCACTCCGCCTTTCATCACGAAGACTGGATGCTCCAGCGTGGTCACGTCTTTGGTTGGATCCGTGCTCACGGCAACGATGTCGGCGTATTTGCCGGGCTCGATCGTGCCGACACGATCAGACCAGCCCAGCAGGTCGGCTGCATTCACCGTGGCGGTTTGAATTGCCTGCAGCGGACTCATGCCCATGTGCACGTACTCGTTGAACTCGTGGGCATTTAGGCCGTGCGGATAAACGGCCGCATCTGTTCCGAACGCGACCTTCACTCCGCTGGCGAAAGCGTGCGTGAGATTCTTGCGTGCGATGCCGATGATCTGCCGCATCTTGCCTGCGTACATCGGCGGGAGTCCGATTGTCTGCGCATTTTCAAGCATCCAGGTCTGCAGATAGACGGTTGGCACTAGGTACGTTCCGTGCTGCTTCATCGCGGCGATTCCTGCCTCATCGATGTACGAGCCGTGCTCGATCGAATCGACGCCGGCTTCGGTGGCCCACAGAATTCCTTGCGCTCCATGCGCGTGTGCGGCAACCTTGCGCCCGAGTCGGTGTGCGTCGGCGACGATTGCCTTCATTTCTTCGAGCGTAAACTGCGATGCCTGCGGATCGTCTCCCTTCGAGAGCACGCCCCCCGTCGCGCAGATCTTTACCACGTCTGCGCCGTACTTGATCACCTCGCGCGTCTTGTGTTGAACGTTCTCGATGCCATCTGCGACTCCTTCTGCGACTTGATGGTAGGAATAAGGAAGGAGATTGTCATCGCAGTGTCCACCGGTAATGCCGAGCGGCGGACCGCTGACCAGCATCCGCGGACCGGGCACCAGGCCGTCGTTGATTGCATCGCGAAGCGCAACATCCGCATAACCGCTCGCGCCGACGTTTCGCACCGTCGTAAACCCCGCTTCGAGCGTCACGCGCGCATTCCGCGCTCCCCAGAGCGTCGCCGAAGGGATTGACTCGGCGAGTTCCTGATATCCGAAGTTTGTTCCTTTGCCGATGATGTGCGTGTGAGCGTCGATCAATCCCGGCACAAGCGTTGCTTCCGGCAGATCGATGACACTCGAATTCGCCGGCGCCGGCCCGGAGATGCTCGTGATCCGGTCTCCGTTGATGACGATCACGGGATTGTCGATCGTGCGACCGGTCTTTACATCCAGCATGTGAGCGGCGCGAACGACCACCGGCCTGGGAGTTGCAGTGGCCTGCGTTTGGGAAAGAACTTGGGAACCGCAGCAGATGATCGAGAGCGCGGCAACGCGAAACATGGTTTTCATATTGGCGCGCGAATTATAAAGGGTGCCGCCTGATGCTTGGGACGCGGGGTTAACACGAGGGGCACGAAGTCTGAGCACCAAGGTCGCGGAGAATGAGAAATCTGACCGTGTCCTTTCCTTTCAACCTCTGTGACCTTCGTGTTAACTCCGGCGCGTCTGAACTCGCGTCCACCCTCAAATCAGAAAAACATCTACTTCTCTCTTTACTCGCACCGAATTCTGATGGATGATGCCAAGTAGTCTCACCTCATCGTTATCAGGAGATCCCCGTGAGGGACATCTACGAACTGATTCGCCAGCGCGAAGCCGATGTCGAGCGCTTTGAAAGAGAAATCGAGTGCGCCCACACAGAGCTGGATGCGCTTCGCCTTGCCGCCAAATTACTCGACGAGAATGCGGAGGCTCCGCGTCCGGTTGCTGTGGCTGCGAATGCTTCCGCAGCCTCGTTCAGTACAGCGCCGGTGCGTCCGACGACTCCGGCGGCGACGCCGACGCCATGGGCTTCGGCCAAGCAGTTCCCATAACCGCAGGTCGAGGAGCTAATTGAGTTCTTCTCTGCACTCCCCCTCTGCTTTGGAAGAGCCCATGAGCGAACAGCGTCTCTTTCTGCGCAAGAAAGTGCCGTTGCCGATCCCGATTGAACTGCTGCCCGGCAAAGAAATGTGGCTGCACGATATCGGCGAGGGCGGCCTGAGCGTCTCAGGCAGTTCTCGTCTTGAGCCCGGCACAGCTACTTTCTTCAGCTTTCAATTTCCCGACGCGAGTTCCATCATCGAAGCTAGCGGAGTCGTCGCCTGGTGCGATGGATCTGGCCGCGTCGGCATTCGGTTTACGCGCATCAAGCCTGACTCGAGCGCAGTCCTGAAGCGCTGGCTTAAAACCGATGAGCAGCAGTCTGCGTCGCGCGCGGAACAGCCGATGACCGACCGGGGTCGTGCAGGCATGGATCGCGATGCCGCGGCGCTTCGGCAAGAGCTTGCCCGTGCGAACCTCGATTCTTCCGGAGCCGTTCATCTTCTTGCCGAACGCATGAAAGCTTGCACGCGAGCGAGCGGCGCCGCAATAGCCTTGCGAGACGATGATTCCGTGATTTGTCGCGCGAGCAGCGGCAACGCACCTCCGGCTGGAACTCCTTTAAACATCGACAACACGGCTACTGGCGAGTGTTATCGCTCCGGCAACATCGTCTCGATCACGGACACGGAAAAAGATTCACGCGTTGATGCCGAACTGTGTCGCCAACTCGAATTCCGCTCCCTCCTGATCGTGCCTATCGCGGCAAGCGAAGAGGTAGTAGGAATCCTAGAGGTGTTCTCGCCGATCCCGGGCAACTTTGAAGGCGGCGATATTCTTCTGCTCGGCTCAATTGCAGAAGTAGCAGGTGAGATATACGGCGCTCAGCAACGCAAACCAAATGTGCCCGCGCCAGTCGCTGCTCAAGCCATTCCTTTTTTGGTAAGCGAGCAGATCGAGCGAGTGCTGCGGAGCGCCGACGCGGTGAGCGAGGCAAAGAAGGAAAACACTCCTACCGCTACCGACACCGCAGAGAGCTCTGCTGTACGGAGCACTGACCAGGTCGTTGAGGCGCACAATCAGACAGGCGGTCAAACACGAGAAACCGGCCCCAGTGATTCCTCGCCTGCGGCCGAAACTTTAGGAAAGGAACAGAACGAAGAATCCAAGGATTATTGGAAGCCGCGCAATTATCTGCTGCTAATGGCCGGACTCACTGTCCTCGGGATCGGAATGGGAGATATCGTGGATTGGCATATGACGTCGCGTCTTGCGCGTTCAAGTGCTCAAGCTGCGATGAAGGCGCAAGACCCCGCTTCCGAGGCGACCAGCGATTCAAAGATGGCTGACGACACCAATGCATTGTCCAATTCGGCAGTGGTGCCGGCGGGAAATCTCGGCATCAGTGTCACCTCTATAGCGACGAAGAAAACAGTTGGCGCAAAGCTTGCGAAATCCTCATTAGCGCTGAACACCTCACGTGAGCCCGCTGCTTTTACGTTCTCAGCTGGCGATTCCCAGAGCACGGCCTCGGTTAGTCCGTCCGAAGCTGTTCCGTTTGCAGGAAATGTTCCCAATTTGGACCCGAAGACCGCCGCTCAACTCATACCTGCAAAACTGCTGCACCACGTTGATCCTGTGGTTCCGGATTTCGCCAAGAGCGCAGGCATCGACGAAACCGTGCTTCTTTCCGCTGTAATTGGAACCGACGGCAAGCTCAAGGATGTGAAGTTCGTCAGCGGTGATCGGGCGCTTGCCATCGAGGCCTTTCGAGCCGTGCGAGATTGGCGTTATCGGCCATACATGTTGAACGGCAAGCCGATCGAAGCTGAGACGCGGATTGTGATGAACTTCCGGCCATAGAAGAAGGGCGTGTCAGGAGAAAGCGTTTCAGAAAATGCGTTTCAATAAACAATCGTTTCAAAACCACAAAATACGCTTCGGACGCTGTTTCCGAAACGCTCTTTGCTGAAACGCATTTCTTGAAACGCTTTTCCTGAAACCTGCTTTCTTCTGTTTGACGCTGTTTTCGCCTCGCCTTACGATTAGTCAGCCCCCTGCTCTTCCATGGCGAATCCAGTCTTCTACGATCCACAACGCAAGCGCTGGCGGAATTTGCGGATCTTGCTACACGTTGGGGGACTGGTAGCGACGTTCGTGATCGTCGTTTTTATGTACACAGCGCTCCGAAGTGAGCTCTTGCCACAGACGATCTGGCCTGAGACCCGACACACCTATAAGCCAATTCGGGACAGGCTTAAGGCGCTTCGCGAAGGCCGGCGTCCCGCTGGTCCGGCTCGCGGCTCGCACCGGAGAACGAATAAGCCGCCTTCGGAAGTCACGTTGAATGAAGACGAAGGGCTGCGCGCGGCGTTCTACGTGACTTGGGACAAAGGTAGCTATTCGTCGCTCAAGGAGTATTTAAAGCAGGTTGATCTTCTGTTTCCCGAGTGGCTTCACGTTCTCACTCCTGACGGGCGCATTCAGGGCTCTGATCCGCTCACCAATGAGATGTTCGATGTCGTCCGCGGAACTTCGATTCACCGCGTGGATGACCAGGTGATGCCGCTCATTCGCGCCGAGAAGGCCGATATTGAAGTCTTTCCACTGGTGAACAACTTCGATCCCGCCGGAGGAAAGTGGCTGCAGAACGTCGGCGAGTTCTTTGCCAATGCTGACGGGCGCGCGAATTTCCGCCGGCAATTGCTCACGTTTCTTGCCTCCGACAACAAATTTCGCGGCGTCTCTGTCGATTTCGAAGATTTTCCTGCATCGGCGCAGCCGGCATTCAACGCTCTGATTGCCGAGATGGCTTCAGACCTGCACGCAAGGGGACTGAAGATGTACATCAACGTCCCCGCTGATGACGATGACTTTAATTACAAGTATCTTGCCGACAACTCCGACGGCCTCATCCTCATGGATTACGACGAGCATCAATCGGAGAGCAAAGCCGGACCGGTCGCGAGCCAGCAATTTTTCGTTACCAATATTCGGAAGGCACTGAAATTAATTCCCCGCGACAAGCTCATCGTGGCGATCGGCAACTACGGTTACGAATGGGGTGATACGCCAATCGAGTGTCCGGAAGGCAATCACGCGCTGGTCTGCAATCTTTCGGTGCAGGATGCGTGGATTCGTTCCTCCGATTCCGAAGTGCCAGTCGAGGTCGACCCCACATCGCTGAACCCGCATCTTGCTTTCGCAGAAGATGACGGCACTCATCATCAGATCTGGTTTCTCGACGCCATTACGGCAATCAACGAAATGCGCGCGGCCCGGGACCTCGGTATTCGTACATTCGCCTTGTGGAGGCTGGGCTCGGAGGATCGTTCACTTTGGGAAATATGGGATCGTCCGAAAGCCTCCGATCCGGTTGCGAAATTGGCGAATGTTCCTCCGGGTCCAGACGTTTCAACCGAAGGCGAGGGCGACATCCTGCGTATAACCCAGCGTCCCACTTCAGGCGCCCGCACCGTTACAGTGGATCCGCGCACGCGCCTCGTAACTGCCGAGCACTTTACCAAGCTGCCCAATCCGTACGAACTTACGGCGTATGGATACAAGCCCAAGGAAGTTGCCATTTCCTTTGACGATGGTCCCGATCCGAAATACACGCCCCAGATGCTCGATGTGCTCAAGCGAAAAAACGCAAAGGCTACTTTTTTCCTGATCGGCATCCCTGCGGAAAACGATCCCGGGTTGGTAAAGCGCATTTACGACGAAGGACACGAGATCGGTAATCACACACTGACGCATCCGAACATCAGCGAAGTTTCCGCCTGGCGCTTCGAAACGGAAATCAATGTCACTGAGCGGCTGTTCGCCGCGAAGCTCGGCGTGAAACCTCTGTTTTTCCGTCCCCCATACTCGATCGATCAGGAGCCGGACACTGCCGAGGAAGTCCGCCCGCTACAGCAAGTGCAGGACATGGGTTACATCACTGTTGGTGACAAGATCGATCCCAACGACTGGGAACTGAATCCCCGTCCCACCGCAGAGCAGATCGCGCAGAGCGTCTTTGATCAACTGGGCAAAGGCGGCAGCATCATCCTGCTGCACGATGGCGGTGGCGACCGCTCGCGTACGGTTCAGGCGCTGCCGATGATTATCGACGGAGTCCGCTCGCGTGGTTACCAGATTGTTCCCATTTCAGAACTCATCGGCCAGACTCGCGCACAAGTGATGCCGCCGCTGGCGACTTCGCGCGAGCTGTGGGCGGCTCGCGTTGATAATCTCGCTTTCTGGATGTTCAGCATCATTCTTATCGGGATCCAGATTGTCTTCTTCCTCGGCGACATTTTGATGAGCGGACGCCTCCTGGTGATTGGGGCACTCGCTACGATCGATCGGATTCGCGGCTCTTCGTCACAGAATCTCGACCCAAGCTTTCAACCGCCGGTTGCGGTTTTAATTCCGGCATACAACGAAGAAAAAGTTATTGAGCGAACTATCCGTTCCGTACTCGCTTCACACTATCCGAAGTTGCGTGTGATCGTCATTGATGACGGATCGAAGGACCGTACGCTCGAGATCGCGCGCACCAAGTTTCAGAAGGAGATTGCCTCCGGCAAAGTGCTGGTGCTGACGAAACCTAATTCAGGAAAAGCCGAGGCACTGAACTATGGACTGCAGCACGTTACCGAACAATTTTACGTCGGCATCGATGCCGACACGGTGATCGCCCGCGAAGCAATCTCGCGATTGATCCCGCATTTCGCCGATCCGAATATCGGCGCTGTCGCTGGAAACGCCAAGGTGGGAAATCGCGTAAATATCTGGACGCGGTGGCAGGCGCTCGAATACATCACCAGCCAGAACTTTGAGCGTCGCGCTCTCGATTTACTCGGAGCGGTCACAGTCGTTCCCGGGGCATTAGGAGCGTGGCGTACCCATTTGGTACGCAAAGCCGGCGCCTATCACATCAACACCGTTGCCGAAGACGCCGATCTCACCATGAGCATTCTACGCATGGGTCCGCGGGTCATCTACGAAGATCGAGCAGTTGCGTACACTGAGGCTCCGATGAGCGCTCGCGGACTCATGCGGCAGCGTTTTCGCTGGTCTTTCGGCATTCTTCAAGCAGTATGGAAGCATCGCGGAGCATTTCTGCGCCGCGGCAGCTTTGGGTGGTTTGCGCTGCCAAACATCGTAATTTTTCAGATTTTCCTTCCTCTGGTGTCGCCCTTCATCGACATCATGTTCGTTGTAAGCGCGGTGTGGTATTTACTGGATCGACACTTCCATCCATATGCAGCAAATCCCGCCAGCTTCCAGAAGCTCGTCATTTACTTCTTGAGCTTTCTGGTGATCGATTTCCTCGCCTCGAGCCTGGCGTTTGCGTTGGAACGTCGCGATCCACGTCAGCACGAGGACTACTGGCTTCTCGCCGACATCTGGATTCAGCGCTTTACTTATCGGCAGGTGTTTTCAGTGGTGCTCTTCAAGACGATTAAGCGAGCAATTGATGGTCGAGCCTTTTCCTGGGACAAATTGGAGCGCACCGCCGCCCTCTCGCATGGCGGTGACTGAGATCTCTTTTTATCGACGAAATTAGGCGAGCCCTGCAAAAGCTCAAACGTGCGGTGCGCCGTCCTGCCCAGCCCCGACCGCCTGCGGAGTTGCCGTCAGCTCTTCATAGGTGATGCGGTCATTGGTGAAGATGCAGATTTGACCGGCAATCTTCATCGATTCTTCGGCGACTTTTCGCGCAGGCAGATCGGTGTTGTTCATCAGCGCACGCGCCGCTGCGAGCGCGTAGGATCCACCGCTACCGATAGCCGCGATACCTTCGTCAGGATCGATGACATCCCCGGCGCCGCTGATCAGAAACGTCTGACCCGGATCGGCGACGATCAGCAGCGCTTCTAGATTCCGCAAAATCTTGTCTGTTCGCCAATCCTTAGCAAGTTCCACCGCGGCACGGCCGAGATTGCCATGATATTGCTCGAGCTTCGTCTCGAAGCGGCTGAACAGCGAGAACGCATCAGCAGTGGAACCGGCAAAACCGGCAAGAATTCGATCCTGATAAAGACGGCGAATCTTGCGAGCTGTGTGCTTGATCACTCCTTCGCCTAGCGTGACCTGACCGTCAGCGGCCATCACAACCTTGCCGTCGCGACGCACACAGAGCACGGTTGTCGAACGGATTCGCGGGGTTTTTCTTTCTTGAGAATTGGTGGAACGCGAGCGATGCGAAGATTTCATGCGATAACAACAATTATAGAGAACGCCAGCTTGTAGGATGCCGTTCCTCTGGCACTCGATTCATGTTATGCCCGCAACCCAGGACTTCGTCCTGGGCTTTCACATGTCGCGCCTCCGGCGCTGAGAGTGGCTTGTCATCTATGAAGCAGTTATCTCAAGCCTGTCGTCCTGAGCGAAGGAGGGTTCCCGCGCGTTTCGGGGGACCCGCGAGCGCGGTGGTTTGCGCTCGTGAGGGGCGTGCGGGAAACCGGAGTCGAAGGATCTTTTGTTTTGCTTTTCGGCGAATCCCCCAGCTAGCCGACTCGACCCTTCGCATGAAGGTCGTCCAATATCTCGTAATGGGCCAAGCGCCCCTTCACACCGCCGCCGTCTGGCGCTCGCCTGACAAATGCCAAATCTCGGCTGCGTACTCACGAATCGTGCGATCACTCGAGAACTTACCCATGCGCGCGACGTTGAGCATCGCTCGCCGTGACCAGTTCTCCTGATCAGTAAAGTCGCGCTGCGCGCTCTCGTGCGTTTCGATGTACGAAGGTAGATCGGCGAGATGGAAGTAGCGATCGCGATAAACCATCGTCTCGTACACCCAGCGGAACAGGCCAAATTCCGTGGGGCAGAATCGATCGGAGGAGAGCGTGTCAATTACCCGGCGAATCCGAGGATCGGCATCGTAAATCTCTCGTGCTTGGAAGCCACGTGCCTGGCGTTCGGCGATCTGTTCGGCAGTGAGCCCGAATACGTACATATTCTCGCTGCCGACTTTTTCCAGGATCTCGATGTTGGCTCCGTCGAGGGTAGCCATCGTGAGAGCGCCGTTCATCGAAAGCTTCATGTTGCCCGTGCCCGATGCTTCCATGCCGGCAGTCGAAATCTGCTCGCTGAGATCAGCAGCGGGAATGATGATCTCCGCCAGCGACACGCGATAATCAGGAACAAAAGCGATTTTGATCTGATCGCGCACGCGCTTGTCCGCGTTGATGGTGCGCGCGACGTTATTGATGAGCTTGATGATCTGCGTGGCAGCCAGATAAGCGGGGGCTGATTTGCCGGCGAAGACGTAGGTTGCAGGCGTCGTGAGCGTCTCACCATCCTCGGTGATGCGCAGGTAGTCATAGGTGACGCGCAGCAGGTTCAGAAGCTGGCGCTTATATTCGTGGAAGCGCTTGATCTGCACGTCGAACATTGACTCGGGATCGACCAGTACGCCCGAGGTTTGCGCAATCACCTTTGCCAGACGCTGTTTGTTATCGCGTTTGATCTCGCGGAATTCGGAGCGAATGGCAGCGTCGTTGGCGGAAGGCTCGAAACGATGAATCTGGTCGAAGTCGGTGATCCAGTCTTCGCCGATGGTGCGGCACAGCAACTGCGACAGCCCTGGATTTGCTTTGAGTATCCAGCGCCGATGAGCCACGCCGTTGGTCTTGTTGTTGAAGCGCTCCAGCCACATCTTTGCAAAATCCGGTACGAGGGTCTTCTTGACCAATTCGCTGTGCAGCTCAGAAACCCCATTCACCGAATGACTGCCGACGATCGCCAGCAGCGCCATACGTACCTGCTTCTCGCCGGCTTCTTCGATGATCGACATGCGCCGCGGCCGCTCGAAATCCAGCGGGTCGGACTGCACCACCTTCACCAGAAAGTTGTGGTTGATGTTGAAGATGATGTTCATGTGCCGCGGCAGCACATATTCCATCAGCGGCAACGGCCACTTCTCCAGTGCCTCGGGCAGCAGCGTGTGATTGGTGTAAGCGAAGGTTGCCTTCGTGATTTCCCACGCGCGTTTCCACTCCATTCCGTGCTCGTCGACCAATAGCCGCATCATTTCGGGAACAGCGAGCGCTGGATGCGTGTCATTCATCTGGATGGCGATCTTTTCCGGGATCTGTTCCAAATCGGAATTGTCGGCGAGGAAGCCTCGCAGAATATCGCGGAGTGCGCAAGCAACGAGGAAGTACTCCTGGAGGAGCCGCAGTTCTTTGCCCGACTTCACCTGATCGGACGGATACAGCACGCGCGAAATGTTTTCGCCGGCGATTTTCTGCTCGACCGCGCGAATGTAGTCGCCGCGATTAAATATCTGAATATCGAAGTCTTCCGACGCCTGCGCGGCAAAGAGCCGCAGGTAATTCACGGTTCTTCCGCCGTATCCGGCAACCGGTAGGTCGCTCGGTACGCCAAGCACCAGCTTTTGATCCGTCCACTTTGCATCGCGCGCATGGACATCGCACCGTCCGTAAATGGGGACTTCGACGGAGAGCGCAGGGTGCGGAATCAGCAGAGGCGTTCCGTATTTTTTCCAGCGATCGGGCTTCTCGCGCTGGTAGCCGTCCTGAATCTCCTGCGTGAACATACCGAACTCGTAGTCGATCCCGTACCCGAATCCGGGCATGCCCAGCGTCGCCATCGATTCGAGAAAGCAAGCCGCCAGACGCCCGAGGCCACCATTTCCGAGTCCAGCATCAACTTCGGTTTCGAGAACCTCATCGAGATCGACTCCATGCTCGGCCAGCGCTTCGCGACATAAATGCGTGAGCTGGAGATTGCAGAGATTATCGCTGAGCGCCCGGCCCATCAGGAATTCCATCGAGAGGTAATAAAGCCGCTTTGCTCCTGTGGTTCGGTAGCGCTCCTCGGTCTCAAGCATGCCGTCGATCAGGCGATCGCGAATCGCCAGCGCTAGCGGACGCAGAATGGCTTTGGGACTAAGGTCCACCCGCGATTGCGCGAGGGTGTAACGGATATGTTTCAGAACCGCCTGCCAGAGCTCGTCAGGCGAGGAAAAGCCCGGACGCAAGGCTGGACGTACAGTCATGGAAGACATCGATGAATCCTAAGTAATCCGCATTATGAATGTAAACCGAGCGGAAAGGAGGGAGCAAACTGAGGGACTCACGTTTTCGTCATTCCGAGCGGAGGCTCACGCGGACTGTTCGCGTGAACCGGAGAGAGGAATCCCTATCGTCAAGATGATTGTTTGGGCGACGTGCCGGCCGGGCAACGCGATGTGGAAAGTCGCTAGGGATTCCTCCGCCAAAATCAGGCGTTCGGAATGACAGGAGCGTGAGGCGGTCTATGCCGCCCCGGCTTCGAGCCTGCGCGAACGCACATTCCGCAGCTCGCGGAGAGCGCTTTCGTTCTCGGCGAGGACGTCGAGAGTCTCAGCCAGCTTGCGCTGTGTCTCATCCGCGCGATTGAGGATCGCTTCTAGCCTCTGCAGCACTGCTTCTGCTCGCGTTAAGAGCATCTGTACCTGCGCTGATTGGCGATCAGGTACCCCTTCGCCAGTCACGCTCGTCCCAAAACGAACGGGACGGCTATCGAGCCACTGATCGAGCTCGGAGGAAAATGCGAGCACAGCACTGTGGTCCTTGCCCGCTGGCCGATGCACTGGAAGCCCGAGTTGTGCTTCCCAGCGCTGCACGGTACGCACTCCCCGACCAAGATAGTTCGCGATTTCTTTCCAGGAATTCAGAATTCGACGCTCAGCCATTTCAACTTGTCCTTCTGTGGTGTGGAGAAGAAAACCAACTTTGGGAAACTAGTTACTTCCAAAACAACGACTCACTACAGCTTCTACGCCGAGTCCCCCTCGCGTCAACGCGCGCCAGCCTCAACGAGTAACTCTGTGGTTATTGGGATAGACCTAAGTCGCTGATTTAAAACGGTCTTGCAGGGTTTCGCTGGCGTAAGTTGTCGTAGGTGCGAGAGCGAACGACTGCATGGTGTAGCGCGTCTTTTAAACAATGTCCGCTGCTCATCAAAGTGTGTGGAGATTGAGCAAGTAATCACAAATCGTATATACATTACGATGTGAGCCGCATAAAATCGTCACTCTGCCTCTCCTGGATCGTTCTGTTTGCCACCTCGTTTCTCCACGCGCAATCCATCGAAGACTGGCAAGCGCGTGTATCGCAGACGCAAGCCCAGCAACCCCGCTGGATCACTCCGCTGGTGACGGTCACGCCGCGCCTCGAGCAGGAATTTCGCTTCGATATCCTGCGTCAGCTCACGCCAAACGGCGACCTGTTGAACCTCGGGGGAGGCAAAGGGCTGGAAGTGATTCCGAGCCGCAATATCGAGATCATCATCGCCGCCCCTCCGGCATACCTGATTCACAACAACCCGGCGATCAAAGACGGCTTTGGCGACGAGAGCTTTCTGCTGAAGTACCGGCTGGCGAGCGGAAATGAAGAACACGGCAAATACATCCTCACATTTTTTCTCGGAAGCAGCATTCCCACCGGCTCGTACCGAAATGGGTCAGTAGCAGCGGTGGTTACTCCGACGATCGCCGCCGGCAAAGGCTTCGGCCGCTTCAGCGTGCAGTCAACCCTCGGAGTCGGCCTGCCGGTGGACAGCGTGAATCGCCTGGGCCACGCGGTCGCCTGGAACATTGCGTTTCAGTATCACGTGCATCGCTTTCTGTGGCCGGAACTTGAAGTGAACTCAACTTTCAACGAAGGCGGTACGAACGATGGGAAGAAACAAACTTTCCTTACACCCGGACTGGTCGTCGGTCGCATTCCTCTGCACAACCGGCTGGGACTAACGCTAGGCACAGGAATGCAGATTGCCGCGACGCACTTTCATACGTTCGATCACAACCTGATCTTCACCGCGCGGCTGCCGTTTTAACAGAACCGGCGGCGGTAGCCGGTGGGTCGGTGCTGGGCGCCAAGCCCAAGACCGATAACAACGAAAAGTCGAACTAAGTCCAAAATGTTGGGTCGGATTTGCGCGGTGGAATGCGCAGCCGCAACAGACGCGGCTGCCCCACCGGTTACCGCCGCCGGTTCTGCTCTTCAGTTGACCCTCTTCCCTCGCACTCCCTAGAATCGGAGATTCTGTTTCCTCTCCAACTCACTGCATGGCGCTGCGGGTCTTCAACACACTTTCAGGGCGGGTCGAAGAGCTGAAGACGCTCGAGGACAAGCGCATCCGCATGTACTCCTGCGGGCCCACCGTTTACGACTACGGGCATATCGGCAACTTCCGCACCTTTGTCTTCGTCGATCTCTTCCGCCGCTTCCTGCGCCAGAGTGGATACGAGCTGCACCACGTGATGAATATCACCGACGTGGACGACAAGATCATCCGCAACTCGTCGGCGAAGGGTATGGGCGTGCGCGAGTATGCAGCCAAGTACGAGAAGGCTTTCTTTGAGGACATGCACATGCTCTCGCTGGAAAAGCCGGAGCAGATCGCGCGCGCCACCGAGCACATTCCCGAAATGGCGTCGCTGATCGCGCGCCTGCAGCAGAAGGGCTTTGCCTACAAGGTCGAGGATGGCTCGTATTACTTTCCGATTGCCAAGTTTCCCGCTTACGGAAAGCTATCGAAAAAGGACATGACAGGCATTTCCGATGGGGCACGCGTCGATGTGGACGAGTACGAGAAGGATAACGTCCGTGACTTTGCGCTGTGGAAGTCGCCAAAGCCGGGCGAGGCGAAGTGGGATACCGGGATCGGCCCCGGTCGTCCCGGCTGGCACATCGAGTGCTCGGCGATGGCGATGGAATACCTGGGCGACACCCTCGACGTACACCTCGGCGGCGAGGATCTGATCTTTCCGCACCATGAGAACGAGATCGCGCAATCAGAAGCCGCAACAGGAAAAACCTTCTCACGCTACTGGATGCACGTCCGCTTTCTGCTGGTCGAAGGACAAAAGATGTCGAAGAGCCTCGGCAACTTCTACACGCCGCGCGATCTGATGCTCAAGGGGCACAAGGCATCGTCGATTCGATATCTGCTTTCCTCAGTTCCGTATCAGAAGCAGCTCAACTTTACTTTCGATGGCCTAAAGCAGGCGGCGAATTCCGTGGATCGCCTGCGCAACTTCAAGCTGCGCCTTGACACGGCGAGCTTTCCGGAAGGTGCGAATCCCGAAATGAAATCGCTGGGGGAATCTACGCGCCAGAAGATGCGCGCTGCACTGGAAGACGACATGAACACGGCGCAGGCGCTCGCGGCAATCTTCGACCTGGTACGTGAAGCCAATGCCGCCGGCGATGCCGGCAACCTCTTCCGCAGCGATATTCCCGAATTGCAACAGGCGCTGAGCCAATTCGATGAAGTATTCGCGGTGCTCAAAGATGATGACGCGGAGAAGACGCGTGAGGTGCTGGAGTGGGCGCGTGCAGAAGGCAAGGTGGAGGAGTCCGCGGCGGCCGAGCCGACGTTGAGCGACGCGCAAGTCGAAGCGCTGATTGCCGAGCGTCAGCAGGCGCGAAAAGCACGCGACTTTACCAAATCCGACTCTATCCGCAAGCAACTTGCTGATGCCGGGATCATTCTGGAAGACACCAAGGATGGCTTGCGCTGGAAGCGCAAATGAATGTCGAAGCACGCGAACGGAACCGGCGGCGGCAGCCGGTGGGTCGGAGATGGCCGAATGGCCAGCTCCGAGCAGACGATGCTGCCTGTATCCTCGAGAGACGCAGCCGCAAAACACACGGCTGCCCACCGCCTACCGGCGCCGGTTCTGTCGGTCTCTGCTCTTTCCCTTTTCATCTGCAAGTCTTAGGATGTTGCTCCCAAATTAAATCTGTACGGAGCTACTGCCGATGAGCGTTGCGTTTCGTCGTGTGTTGGCAATTTTCTGCGTACTTCTTTTCACTTCGTTTTCTTTCTCGCAAAAATCTTCCAAAAATTCAAGAAAGAAAACCGCGAATGAGCGGTCCGTTGCTGCTGCGAATCCAAGCGCCGCACCTGAGCAGGCTAAGAGGGAAGAAGAGGACCCGCTCTTCAAGGGTCTGGCCTGGCGCCTAGTCGGACCATTCCGCGGCGGGCGTGTGCTCGCGGTATCCGGAGTCGTCGGAGAGCCGAACACCTATTACTTCGGCGGAGTTGGCGGCGGAGTCTGGAAGACCACCGACGGCGGCATTACCTGGATGCCAATGTCCGACAAAGAAAAGTTCTCATCGGTAGGCGCAATTGCGGTCGCCGAATCCGATCCGAACGTGGTGTATGTCGGGACCGGCGAGGCATGCATCCGCAACAACATTCTCCAAGGCAACGGAATGTACAAAAGTACCGATGCGGGAAAGACGTGGCACTTCATCGGACTTGAAGATACGCGCCACATCGGTCGACTCGCCGTAAATCCGAAGAACCCGGACATCGTTTTCGTTGCCGCACTCGGACACGCGTATGGGCGCAACACGGAACGCGGAATCTTTCGCTCGACCGATGGTGGCAAGACCTGGCAGAAGGTGCTCTACAAAGACGATCAAACCGGCGCGATCGACATAGTGTTCGATCCGTCGAACCCAAGCATTCTCTATGCCGCGCTCTGGCAGGCGTATCGCACGCCGTATTCGATGGTGAGCGGCGGACCCGGCAGCGGACTTTATCGGTCAGCCGACGGCGGCACTACCTGGACGCAAATCAAAGGCAATGGATTCCCGACGGGAGTTCTCGGACGCATCGGCGTCGCTGTCTCGGCGGAGCCGAATCGGGTCTATGCGCTGATCGAAGCTGACAAGGGCGGGCTTTATCGCTCGGACGACGGCGGAGAGCACTGGCGGCTGGTGAACGACGATCATCGTTTCCGTCAGAGGGCTTGGTATTACACGCACGTCTTCGCCGATACCAAGAATCCCGATGTGGTGTACATCCTCAATACCGGAACGTATCGCTCGATCGATGGCGGAAAGACATTCACGCAGCTCCCGACGCCGCACGGCGACAATCATGGGCTCTGGATTGATCCCACGAATCCGAAGCGGCTCATCAACTCCAACGACGGTGGCGCCGATATCAGCACCGATGGCGGCCTGCACTGGACCTCGCAGGACAACCAGCCCACGGCGCAGTTCTATCACGTGATCGTCGACGATCAGTTTCCATACCACATCTACGGGGCGCAGCAGGACAACACCAGCGTTGGCATCGCCAGTGCCACGAACCATTTTGGGATCGATCGCACTGATTGGGATCCGGTGGGAGGTTGCGAGAGCGGATACGTCGCGCCTCTGCCAGGAAATCCGAACATCATTTATGCCGGCTGTTACGACGGCAGCATTACGGAGTTCAACAAACAGCTCGGCACTGAGCGTGAGATGAACGCATGGCCGCTCAATCCGATGGGACACGGCGATGTCGATCTTAAGTATCGCTTTCAATGGACTGCGCCGATCGTGATCTCTCCACACGATCACAACGTGATCTATCACGGCGCCCAAAAGGTTTTGATGACGCGCGATCGCGGATATCACTGGCAGGAGATCAGTCCCGACCTGACGCGCAACAATCCGCAGACCGAGCAGTCTTCCGGCGGGCCAATCACGCAGGACAACACCAGCGCGGAATACTACGCGACGGTTTTCACCATCGCCGAGTCGCCGGTTCAGGCCGGCGCGATCTGGGCAGGAAGCGACGACGGATTAGTCCACGTAACCACCGATGCCGGCAAGAACTGGGCTGACGTCACACCGAAGGATATCCCTGACGGCGGCAATGGCCCGACCTTCCATTACAGCCGCATCAGCCTGATCGAGGCCGGGCACTTCAATGCTGGAACAGCGTACGTTGCCGTCGATCGGCATGAGAGCGATGACTGGGCTCCGTATGCCTTCAAGACGACTGATTTTGGCAAGAGCTGGAAGCGTGTGAACGGCGACCTTCCTGCAGGCGCGGTGGTGCGCGGGGTTCGCGAGGATCCGAAGCGGGAAGGCTTGCTCTACGCTGCGACGGAGATCGGCGTGTATGTTTCCTTCGATGACGGAGCACGCTGGCGCTCGCTGCAGCGCAATCTGCCGATGAGTTCCATGCGCGATCTGGCAGTCACCGACCGTGACTTGATCGTCGCCACACACGGCCGCGCATTCTGGGTGATGGATGACATTACTCCGCTGCGCGAGTATCAGCCGTCGCAGGCGAATGCCGATGTGACCCTCTACAAACCTTCGAATGCATATCGCTTCTTCGGAGGCGGATTCGGCGGCGGAGGCCGAGGCGCAGCAGTCGGGCAGAATCCGCCCAATGGCGCGATCATCTATTACTCGCTGAAAACCGCTCTGAATCCTACTAAGCCGGGTGAAGCTGCTGAAGGCGCCGCTCCGGCCAACGCGCAGCAACCTCTAACCGCCACTCAGGAGGCTGCAGTCGGAAGAGAGCCAGGTACTCCGAAGACCAACGCTCCGACCGGCGCGAAGACCGAAGCGCAGAAGCAGGAGATCACGCGGCAGGTCCCGGCGGAAAAACCAAAAGAGGAACACGTAACCCTTGAGATTCTCGACGGCTCGGGCAAAGTGATTCGCACCTATCCACCGAAGCAGCCCACGGTCACCGAATCGCAGAACGAGGAAGCCGGCGAGGGATTCATGCGTCAGACGCAACCGAATCCCACGGGAAATGCCGGACTGAACCGCTTCGTCTGGAATCTTCGCTATGAGGATTCCACTAAAGTTCCCGGCGCGATTCTTTGGGGCGGGAGCAACAGCGGTCCGGTAGCTGTGCCCGGCAACTATCAGGTGCGACTGACGGTTCGCGGCAAGTCTTACACCGAGCCGCTCGAGATCAAGGGAGATCCGCGTATCAAAGTGGAACAAGCGGATCTGCAGAAGCAATTCGCTCTGCTGCTCCAGATTCACGACCAGGTGAGCAAGGTCGATGAAGCCATCAACCAGATGAACAGCGTGAAGAAGCAGATCGACGATCTCGACAAGCGCCTGCCCAAAGACGATCACGGGAAGGCGGTGCGCGACGCGGCGAAAGCTCTGACGCAGAAGATCGATCCTATCGAGGATGCGCTCATTCAATCGAAAGCCAAGAGCGGACAGGATGTACTGAACTATCCGATTCGCCTCAACAATGAGTTGGTTGCTCTGGCAGGTTCCATCTCATCAGCCGATTCGGCTCCAACGCAACAGTCCTACGATGTGTTCAACCTGCTCAAGCAGCGCAGCGATCAGCAGGTTGCAAAGTGGGACGAGTTGGTAAAGTCTGACCTCGCCAACTTCAACCAGCTTGTGCGCCAGCAGGAGGTTCCGGCGATCATTCTCGAAAATTCCGGCACCGGCGCGGCACCAACTCCTTCCGCTGGAGGCGACGAGGGCGATAAAAACTAATTGAAACCTTTGGGATGATTTCGGAGTATTTATTTGCCAGAGGGAGCGCTTGCGCCATGAAATCCCCCAGATGGCTTCTCGCATTGGCTTTGCTGACCTCCTGCGGAACTGTGCTCCACGCAGCGAAGATTGATCCGCAGGAGATCAGCAATGGAATTTTCCACCTCAAACCTCAGCACCCCATCGAGGAACTGCGCACCGAAGCTCTCCGTGCGACGCCTCCTGCGGAATCGGGCCAATTCAGGAATCCCGATCTGGTGGAGTTGGTGAAGCTCGATCCCACAATCAAGCTCGATATCCGCTATGCGACGAAAGAAAACTTCCTGAGCACGCCGATGTACTCGCAGGCGCGCGCATTTCTGCAGCGCCCTGCAGCCGAAGCACTGGCGCGAGCCAACCAGAAGCTGCACACGGAAGGCTACGGCGTCCTGATTCACGACGCCTACCGCCCGTGGTACGTGACCAAGATGTTCTGGGACGCGACCCCCGACGATAAGAAGATATTCGTCGCTGATCCTGCAACTGGCTCGAAACACAATCGCGGATGTGCTGTGGATCTGAGCATTTACGACCTGAAGACGGGGCGTGAAGTGTCCATGCCCAGCGTTTACGACGAGATGACGCAGCGCGCCTTCGCCGATTATCCCGGCGGCACAGCGCTAGAGCGCCAGCACCGTGCGATTCTGCGCCGCGCCATGGAATCCGAAGGGTTCCTTGTTTATCCCAACGAGTGGTGGCACTTCGACTACAAAGAATGGAAACAGTATCCGATCATGAATGTGCGATTCGAAGATCTGGGCGGCGGAAGCGCTTCTGTGCACGCAACCAGAGCTCAGAGAACCATACAATAGTCGCAAGGAGTTCCGGAGTTTCAACTCCGAATGTCAAATGCGCTAAACGGCGCGCTCCTCAGCGGCTCGATATACTTGATGAGCGTTTGCACATCCTCGTAGCAGGAGCCTTTTCCTTTGACCATTTCGGAACGCATCACTCAGGACATCACCGCAGCAATGAAAGCGCGCGCTGAACATCGCTTGAGCACGCTGCGCATGGTGAAAAGCGCGCTGAAAAATAAAGAGATCGACAAACGGGCGGCACTGGACGATCAGGAGGCCATGGCTGTCCTGAATACGCTCATCAAGCAGCGCAAGGATTCGATCGAGCAGTTCACCAAGGGCGGACGCAAGGAATTGGCCGATAAGGAAGCTGCCGAAATCGGCATTATCGAAGGCTACTTACCCAAAGCTGCCGGACAAGAGGAGATCACGTCTGTTGTGCGCGCAACGATTTCCGAAATGGGATCGCCGACCATGAAAGACATGGGCACGGTGATGAAGAATGCCATGTCCAAATTCGCAGCTCAAGGTACCCGGGTAGACGGCAAGCTTGTAAGTGAAACCGTAAAGAAGCTGCTCAGCGGCGCTTAGCTCGGTGTCTCTCGGGCCGCGGGCTCGACGTGAGAGCACTCTCCAGTGGCCACTATCTATACCATTGGGCATTCCACCAGAGAATTGCCCGAGCTTATCTCGGCCCTGCAGGCACATGGAATAAAAACACTGGTCGACATCCGCGCGTTTCCGATGTCGCGCCGGCTGCCTCATTTCAATCGTGAGTCACTGGAGAAAACACTTCCCGCATCAGGAATCCGTTATATCTGGATGCCTGCGCTGGGCGGCAGGCGGAAGAGACATCGAAAGGATTCTCCGAACACCGGATTGCGAAATGATTCATTTCGCAACTATGCGGACTACATGCTTACCCCTGAGTTCCAAGATGGAATCGACGAGTTACTGCATCTTGCAGAAAGTAGTCCCGCGACCATCATGTGCGCGGAACGCGTGTACTTTCGCTGTCATCGCATGCTCGTCTCCGACTATCTCAAAGCGCATGGCCACGAGGTCCTGCACATCGACAACGAGAAGCCGGCGCGTCCGCATAAGCTGATGCTGGAAGCGCAGTTAATCGATGGGAAGCTGATCTATGGGGAGCCGAAACTCTTTTGAGCCGGCGTGGAGCCGGGCGCCCTCGCCCGGGTTCTCTGATTGTTAAGTTCATTGGTCGGGTCGAGGGGTCTGTGCAGATCGTTTTTATTTAACCATAGACAAAAACAAACACCCGGGCGAGGGCTCCACGCTGAACTTCGTCAGCACTCGATAATGTTGAGGGCGAGGCCACCCAACGACGTTTCTTTGTACCTCGATTGCATGTCCTGCCCTGTGCGGTACATGGTTTCGATTACTTGATCCAACGAAACCTTGTGCTCTCCTGTCTCACTCATCGACATGCGGGCGGCATTGATTGCCTTTACAGATCCCATGGCATTGCGCTCGATGCAGGGAATCTGCACCAGCCCACCGATGGGGTCGCAGGTCATGCCCAGGTTGTGCTCCATCGCGATCTCCGCAGCATGTTCGATCTGTCCGTTGGTACCGCCGAGCGCGGCAGTCAATCCGCCGGCTGCCATGGAGCAGGCCACGCCGACTTCGCCCTGGCAGCCGACTTCGGCACCGGAGATGCTTGCGTTCTCTTTGTAGAGGATGCCGATGGCGGCGGCGGTGAGGAAGTAGCGGATAAGTCCTTCTTCGTTGGCGCCGTCTACGAAGCGCATGTAGTAGTGGGCGATGGCGGGGATGACTCCGGCGGCTCCGTTGGTGGGTGCAGTGACGACCCGGCCCCCGGCTGCGTTCTCCTCGTTGACGGCCATGGCGTAGACGGTGACCCAGTCGAGTGGGGCGAGCGGGTCTTTAGAGCCTTCGGTCTCGAGCCGTTGGGCGAGACGTGGAGCACGGCGGCGAACGTTGAGGCCGCCGGGAAGGATGCCTTCGGTAACGATGCCGCGAGCGGTGCAGGATTGCATGGTGTGCCAGAGAGTAAGGATGCTGGCTTTGATTTGCTCTTCGGGAGTAGCTTCGTCGCGCAAAGGGTTTGTGGGCGGTGGCCGGTTGATGGCGGCGCTGGAATCGGAGAGGAGCGCTACCTCGTTGGCGAGCATAAGCTGCGCGATGGTGAGGTTGTGGGCGGCCGCAGTAGAGAGAAGCTCGTCTGCGCTGCGGAAGGGATAGAGAACGGTACGCGATGAGAGGGTCGATGAGGTGCTCTGCGCTTCGAACTCGCTGGCAGAGAGGATGAAGCCGCCGCCGATGGAATAAAAGACGTCTTCAGCGAGAAGGGTGCCGGCATCGTCGAAGGCAGAGAAGCGCATTCCGTTGGGATGGGTGGGCGCGGTTGGGTTGG
>Ga0134126_10000550_pt1 | contig 47772 bp, 40 predicted proteins | sample KB31752_FD_96881 | JGI IMG/M metagenome (GOLD analysis project Ga0134126, IMG submission 96881) | Terrestrial soil microbial communities with excess Nitrogen fertilizer from Kellogg Biological Station, Michigan, USA - KB3-175-2 | ecosystem: Environmental > Terrestrial > Soil > Unclassified ...
ATGTTTGGGAGAAAAACTAAAAGACAGAAAGACTAAAAACTAAATTCAAGAACTGCATGGAAAATAAATATTCGAATTTTGAGCAGAGAATCGAAAAATTTTCATTGGCCGTTAGGGATTTTTGTTTAAGATGCAAAAAGGATGTAATTAACATTGAATATATCAAACAATTATTTTGGTCCGCTGGTGCTGTGGGGGCCAATTACATTGAAGCTAATGATGGCCTTGGTAATAAAGATAAAAAGAGGAAGATTCGAATTAGCAAAAAAGAGGCAAAAGAATCTTTATACTGGTTAAAACATATTTTAGTTTATGAAGATGGAAGTTTGGAAGAAACCAGAACAATGCTATCATCAGAGGCAAGCCAGCTTATGCTGATTTTTGCCGCAGTTTTACGAAAACTTTCAGATTAGGTTCAGTTTTGGTTTTTAAATTTTTAGTTTTTAGTTTTTAAATTTTTAGTTTTTAGTTTTTAAACCTTTAGTTTTCATCAATGCAACTACTTCCCATTATCTATCTTATTGCATCAGTAACCTACATCGTTGGACTGAAGATGTTGTCCCATCCTTCGACAGCAAGAAGAGGAAATTTAATCGCCGCGGCCGGAATGATTCTTGCTATTGCAGGTACTATTTTTCTATATAAGTACAATGGGCAAAGATTGGGAAATTATGAATGGATATTTTCTGCAATTGTCATTGGTTGCATCATCGGGGTGCTCATAGCGAAAAAGGTGAAGATGACTGCAATGCCAGAACTGGTAAGCTTTTTCAATGGAATGGGAGGAGCTTGCGCTGCGTTGATTTCTATTGTTGAGTTTGATTATATCTACCGCGAACACAGGTTAATGGACGCTACTTTATTTTCGAATGTAGTGCCGCCAGGGCATTACCTCGCTATCATTGCCGGAACAATTATCGGCAGCGTTTCTTTTATCGGCAGCATGATTGCCTGGGGAAAGTTAAGCGGGAAAATAAAGGATTATTCCTTTAAAGGGCAGCATCTTTTTAATATCATCATTCTACTTTTGGTATTAGCAACGGCTGTATTTACTTATTTTTCTGAAACGCAAAATGTAAATATTCCGTTCTTTATTACAGTTGCTTTGGCGCTGTTGTACGGCGTGTTTTTTGTGTTACCGATTGGGGGCGCGGATATGCCTGTGGTTATTTCTTTATTAAATTCATTTACCGGCGTGGCGGCGGCTTGCGGTGGGTTTTTATACGATAACAAAGCGATGCTCACGGGTGGAATTCTCGTAGGTGCTGCGGGGACCTTGCTTACCATTTTGATGTGCCGTGCTATGAATCGTAGTCTCATGAACGTGTTAATAGGTTCTTTTGGAGGTAATGCAAAAACAGAACCAGGAGAAAAAAGCGTTCATGGAAATATTAAGGAAATTTCCATCAGTGATGCAGCCATGCTGATGGCATACTCAAAAAAAGTAATGATCGTCCCGGGATATGGATTGGCAGTCGCACAGGCGCAGCATACTTGCCATGAGTTAGAAAAGGCATTGGAGGAAAAAGGTGTTGAAGTCCGGTATGCCATTCATCCGGTGGCAGGCCGAATGCCCGGCCACATGAATGTTTTGCTGGCAGAGGCTGACGTGAGTTATGATAAATTATTGGAAATGGATGATGCCAATGAAGAATTTAAATCAACAGACGTAGTACTGGTTCTTGGTGCTAACGATGTGGTAAACCCAGCTGCAAAAAATGATGCTTCATCCCCTATTTACGGCATGCCAATCCTGGAAGTAGAATTGGCAAAAAACGTAATCGTGAATAAAAGAAGCATGAAACCAGGATATGCGGGAATAGAAAATGAATTGTTTTACCGTCCCAAAACGTCAATGCTTTTCGGCGATGCGAAGAAAGTTTTGCAGGAAATATTAACTGAACTAAAAGAAATTTAAAATTTTGACAGTTGGTTGCAAGGGAGTTTATCCAGGTAAATTCTTTTGAACCTCACAGCAAACCAACAAATAATCGCAATTCTTAACCGCAATGCTGCAGGGAATAGCTAAGCGAATTTGTAATGTTACAGCACACATCTAAATCCCAAATTAGAAGTAGAGCTGTCAATTGTATTAGACGATCTGGCTGCAACCCGGTAACGGTTACAATACGACTGATGGCATAAAAAAGACCCTCCACGCATTACTTTGGATTCCCCATGCTGAGGACCGGCAGGATTCTTTCGCGGACCTGTTTTATGAAAGGAATTACTGAACCAGTCATTACACCATTCCCAAACATTCCCGGCCATATTGTATAATCCAAAATCATTCGGCTTAAAACTCTTTGCCGGTGCGGTTCCAAGAAAGCCATCCTCCAGGCTATTATAATCCGGGAAATTTCCTTGCCAGATATTACAGCGATGCTTACCGCCGGGAGTTAAGTCATCACCCCACGGAAATTTTTTTTGCACCAATCCGCCTCTTGCTGCGTATTCCCACTCTGCTTCGGTGGGTAATCTCTTACCGATCCATTCGCAATATGCCTGCGCATCATGCCAGGAAACATGCACTACAGGATGATCTTTTCTTTCATTGACATGAGAATTTTTTCCTTCGGGATGATTCCATTGAGCGCCCGGAACAGCATACCACCACGGCGTCGGTGCCGCAACCTGGTAATCGGCCTTTTGATCTTCTTCTGAAAGCAATCCATAAAAAACAAATGACCATCCATACCGTTCTGCATCGGTAATATAATTGGTAGCTTTTATAAATTCAGCAAACTGATAATTTGTAACCGTTGTTTCGTCAATATAAAAAGGATCCAAATTGATTTCTCTTACCGGCCCTTCGCCATCTGCAGGAAATCCTTCTGCGTCATTGGTTCCCATTAGAAATTTCCCTCCGGGCAATTTTATCATGTTATCAGTAGAAACTGCAGACGTTTTTTTCTTCACGATTACCTCTGTATCTGTTTTCCCGGATGGCTCTCTCGATGCTGCACAGCAGGATGGTTTATTTTCGTTTTCCATTTCAACACAAATTAGTTAAACGCATTTGACGGCCTGAAATTCACGGGTAATCCTGTGTCATCTTTATAAACTTTTCTCATCTCCGTTAGTTGCTGCAATAAATCTTTCAACTGATCTTCATATCCGTCGCGCACTTTATATCCTAACCCGATATCTATAAGGTTATCCATTTCATCAGGATCTTTTTCCAGGTCGTACATCTCCCATTCGTTGATGGTATAGAAACTTATCAACTTATATTTCTCAGTTCTTATTCCGTAATGAGGAACTACCCAATGTGGCGCCTGGAATTCATAATAATGATAGTACATTGATTTTCGCCAATCTTGTGGCGTTTTACTTTGGAATATTGGCAACAGGCTTTTACCCTGCATATCAGAGGGAATAGATATTCCCGCCATATCAAGAATGGTAGGCGCATTATCAATACTTTCAACCCAGGAATCACTTGTGCTCCCGGGCTTTATCAATCCGGGATAACGTACCATCCAGGGAACTCTTAATGCCTGCTCATACATAAATCTTTTATCGAACCAGCCATGATCGCCCAGGAAAAATCCATGGTCGCCCGTGAACACAACAATGGTGTTATCTGCCAGGCCATTCTTATCCAAAAAGTCGAGTAATAAGCCTACATTATCATCTTGTGATTTTAAGGTTCCAAAAAAATGGCGCATAAAGGTTTGATAATTCCACTGTTTGCGTTGCCTGCCTGATAGATCTTTCGGCGGATCAAAATCCATCATATCCTCAATGGTCATGTGCGATATTTTCGCGGCAGATGAACGGGTTTTATAGTCATCCCAAAATGTGCCGGGTTCATCAAATCGCCTGTCATCGTAAATGTGTTCATATTTATGCGGTGGATCAAAAGGCCTGTGGTCATTAAAAAATTGCATCGCCATAAAAAATGGTTTTTTTCTTGATTGCAAATCCTTCATCCATCCAATGGCCTTATTGGTAAAAATATCAGTGCCATAACCTTCATAAGTTTTGTTTTCGATTGTAGTACTCCCGAAGGATGCGCTTTCAAAAAAACCCGTAGACTTGTAATAAGGGCCGCCGGCACCTTCTTTATAAATAAAATAATCAAATCCCACTTCACCCGGGTTGGCGGGTAAATGCCACTTACCTGCTAATGCGGTATTGTAACCATTATCCTTTAATATACGGGCAACATTTTCCCGCTTTGCATCAAAAGTACTTGCCGGTTGTCCGTTTGAAGCGGAGTCATAATTTGAATACATTCCATTAAGATGATTGTATTTACCAGTCAACAGTGTAGCACGACTGGGCGCACAAAGTGCATTGTTGCAAAACGAATTTTTAAATAGTAATCCATCTTTAGCTATGCGGTCAATATTAGGCGTTGGCGCTATTTTGCTTCCGTAACAACTCAAGGCATTTATGGGAACGCCCTCTGTTGTGATCCACAGAATATTGGGTTTGCCTTTAATTTTATTTCCTTTAAAGACCGTTTTATTTTCCTTCTTTTCTTCCACCGGAAGATTGCCCAGCATGGAAGGAAGAAAGGGAAGGCCAAATGAAAGACCACCCATTCTTTTAAGAGCGTCCTTTCGCGAAATAGAATTTTTGTTTTTGCCCATTGGATAAAATTTATTTATAACAAATGATGTGTCATATTGTTCCCAAAAAGTTCTCCCAATTTTAATAAGATCTTGCATCATGTATCTGCAAATTAATCTGCAGTTTTAGCAGGACAGCAAATAATCAACATTCTTATTTTATAGAAGCCGGCAAAAAAGATCTGTTTGATTTGCCATGCAAAAGTTTTCCTCCGGCACGGAATTCAAATCCTAATTTTTTCAAACCTTTTGTTATCTCCGGGCAGCTCATAAATAATTTCCATAACAATCCGCTTCTATAATTTTCAATCATTACCACTTGTGGACCCTGGTCAATTGCCAAATATTTTTGCGGATACCAGGCTGCTGTTTCACTAAATGCGTCATAAAATCCATAAGGCCCCCAAAGTTTATCTTTCATATCACGATACCAATATTGAATCGCGGCCATGGATTTTTCAGGCGTATAAGGAATTGATGAAATGGCCGCCGTTGGCGCGATCACGCCCAAATCTTTATTCTCAGAAGGCGCATGCGCTGCATATCCATTCACAGAATAGCTGGCAGTTAGCCCCCAACTTTCGGGACCATAACCTTTATAACCGTCCGTATTATTTACGCACCAGGTATAATTAATTAAAGTTTGGTCTTTATTTTCTTCCCAATAATTGGCATACTCATCTTTTAATCCATGCGGGTCGAGCCCGAGATAAGAATAATGCGCCCAAAATAAAGGCCCTCCGTCAGGCGCTCCCTGGTGATGTAACTGCAATGTGTAGCCGAAATGTTTGGATGGAGATTTCATCTTTCCATTTTCAGCCCAACCTTCGTGATAAACGGCTGGTGGTACTCCGTGGGTTGGAGAAGATGCTGCCAATACATAAGCGATAAGGCATTCGTTGTATCCGTGTATTGGGAAATTCATTTGCCATCCATAGTCAGGGCTCCAGTGCCAGTACAATACATTCTGACCATTCCGGTACCAGTTCCAATCTATTGCTCTCCATAATTGGTTAACACGATTTACCAGCTTTTTTTCTTCTTCATTTCCATCTTTAAAATATTGCCGCACGCACAATAATCCTTGTGCCATAAAGGCCGTTTCTACAATATCGCCGCCATCATCGTTTTTACTGAATGGTTTTACTTTGCCTGTCGCGCCATACATCCAGTGTGGCCAGGCGCCATGAAATCGATCTGCGGTTTCTAAAAAGGTTACAATTTTTTCCAGCCGATGTAAACCTGCCCCGCGTGTAATGAAACCCCGATGGATTCCGGTGAGAATCGCCATCACGCCAAATCCGCTGCCCCCGGTGGTTACGACGTCTTTATCATTTTCAGGATAGATGCCATCCATGTTAATCCTTTCGGGAGCCATACCGCTGTTGGGTTCGGCGCCTGTCCAAAAATATTGAAAGGTTTGGTGCTGTACCAGGGTTAATAAAGAATCGTCGGACAGAGAATCAAAATTTGTGATAAAAGTTGCTTTATTGGTATTGTTGCCAGGATTAACAGCGACAATTATGACAATAGCGAAAAATGAAAAGATTCTGTTTTTGAAAGACTTCATGACTTTAGAATTTATTATTCTTTTATTTCACCTCTTTTTAATTTTTATTTCAACAGATAAATTTTTGATAGCCTGATTATTTATCGTTTATTCATTACCGTTATTTTGTAACATGGTAATTGAAAATACAAATCCGGCTTATTTATCAGTTTACTGTAATTTTTAAAAAATCTGAAGATTATCTTTTAAAACATTTTAAAATTACCCAATAAAGCATTGAAATTTAAAAAATCAGCTAATTTATTTTCCATTTCTTTAGTTGTAATTTTACAAACAACAAAAAATTCAGTTAACTTAATCCGAATAACCTGTCTACAGAAAGACGGATTAGAACTGATTCAGATAATAAAAAAATGCCTAAGAAGAAAAATCATACTGTAAGAATCGTAACCGCCGCTTCATTATTCGATGGCCATGATGCCGCTATCAATATCATGCGCAGAATCATGCAGAGTAAAGGTGCCGAAATTATTCATCTTGGGCACAACAGAAGCGTACATGAAATAGTGGAGTGTGCTATCGAGGAAGATGCACAAGCGATAGCAGTCACCAGCTACCAGGGAGGGCATATAGAATTTTTTAAATACATGAAAGATCTGCTGGATCAAAATGGATATGGCCATATAAAAATTTTCGGCGGCGGAGGAGGAACTATTCTGCCATCTGAGATCGCGGAATTGGAGGCTTATGGAATTACAAAGATTTATTCCCCGGATGATGGGAGGAAAATGGGGTTAGATGGAATGATACAAGAGGTGATCGACAAAAGCGAACAAGTGATGAATGAACCTGGCCGAAAAAAATCAACCACGGATAGGCATAATGGAAAATTTATTTTAGGCGAATGGAAAGATATTAAATTGGTTGCTACATCAATTTCCAAAGCAGAAAATGGAGAAGAAGTCAAAGTTTTGAAAACCAGTCATGGCAAACAAAAGGCAACATCCAACGCAAAAGTGAAGAGGCCGGTCCTGGGCATAACCGGAACCGGAGGTGCAGGTAAATCTTCTATTACCGATGAAATTGTGCGGCGTTTTTTAAGCACGTATTCCGATAAAACGATTGCGGTTATTTCTATGGATCCCTCAAGAAAAAAAACAGGAGGTGCTTTACTCGGAGATCGGATTCGCATGAATTCTATTCATCATCCCAGAGTTTATATGCGCTCGCTTGCTACGCGTGCCAATGACAGCGCTTTGAGTAATTATGTCCAGGAAGCCTTAGATATCTGTAAAGTTGCGGGCTATGATTTTATTATCCTGGAAAGCGCCGGGGTAGGACAGAGCGATGCGTCCATTACGGATCATTGCGATGTGAGCATGTATGTGATGACCCCGGAATATGGGGCTGCGTCTCAGTTAGAGAAAATTAATATGCTCGACTATGCAGACATTATTTGCATCAATAAATTCGATAAAGCAGGCGCTTTGGATGCCTTGCACGACGTACAAAAACAATATAAGCGAAATCATTTATTGTGGAGTGCAAAAGATAGTCAATTGCCGGTGATAGGAACGGTTGCGTCTATTTTTAATGATCCCGGATGCAATGAATTGTTTAATAAGGTTATTGAGGAAGTGAATAAAAAAACAGGATTTGAATGGAAAAAATACAAAGCGCCATTGCGTAGTGAGAGTTATAGCCGGTCAATAATTCCGGCCAGGCGCGTCCGCTATCTCGCTGAGATTACCGAAGAAATTGCACATTATAATAAACTCGCAGAAGAACAAGCCGCTGTTGCAACACAACTTTACCTATTAAATGGAACGCTTGAACTAATGAAGAATAATTCAATAGGAAATGAGGAGAAAAGTGCAACGATAATCAAAGAAGTAGAAAAAAGGAAAATATCAATTGAAAAACAATTATCTCCCGTTTGCAAAAAATTATTAGATGAATGGGAAGTAACAAAATCACTTTATAAAAAGGAATTTTTTGAATACAATGTCCGGGGGAAAATAATTAAACAACCTTTGTTTACTGAATCTCTTTCGCATACAAAAATTCCAAAGATTGCAGTACCGAAATTTAAAGACTGGGGGGATATTTTAATATGGCGATTGCAGGAAAATTTTCCGGGAAAATTTCCATTTACTGCAGGAGTGTTTCCTTTGAAGCGTGTTGAAGAAGATCCCACAAGAATGTTTGCAGGTGAAGGTAGCCCCGAAAGAACCAATAAGAGATTCCACTATGTAAGTGTAGGACAGCCTGCAAAACGCTTAAGTACTGCGTTTGATAGCGTTACTCTGTATGGTGAAGATCCGGCAATCCGTCCTGACATTTATGGAAAAGTTGGTAACAGTGGGGTAAGTATTGCAACCGTGGATGATGCGAAGAAATTGTACAGCGGTTTTGATCTTTGCGATCCTAAAACCTCGGTAAGCATGACTATCAACGGGCCTGCGCCTATGTTGCTGGCATTTTTTTTAAATGCAGCTATTGATCAGCAATGTGAAAAGTATATTATTGAACACGACTTACGGCAACGGGTAAACGAAATTATTGAAAAGAAATACAAGGTTGAAAACCTTCCAAAGTATGTTGGCATTAACGGCAAACCGGTTTTACCCGAAAAGGGAAGAATGACCGGGCATCTGCCCAATGGGAATGATGGGCTTGGGTTAAGACTGCTTGGTTTATCAGGTGAAGACGTTTTAGATAAAAATATTTATGAAGAAATAAAAACAAAAGCGTTATCCTCAGTTCGCGGTACGGTTCAGGCTGATATACTGAAAGAAGATCAGGCGCAAAATACTTGTATCTTTTCTACCGAGTTCGCCTTGAAATTAATGGGAGATGTGCAGGAATATTTTATTGAAAATAAAGTACGGAATTTTTATTCTGTTTCCATAAGCGGCTATCATATCGCTGAAGCGGGCGCGAACCCCATCACGCAGCTTGCATTTACGCTTTCCAACGGGTTTACTTATGTAGAATATTACATGAGTCGCGGAATGAAGATTGATGATTTTGCATACAACCTTTCTTTCTTTTTCAGTAATGGAATGGATCCTGAATACAGCGTCATTGGACGCGTGGCAAGGCGGATATGGGCAAAGGCAATGAAGTATAAATACAAAGCCAATTCGCGTTCGCAAATGTTGAAATATCATATTCAAACAAGTGGAAGAAGTTTGCACGCGCAGGAGATTGATTTTAATGATATTCGTACCACCTTGCAGGCTTTGTATGCGATATATGATAATTGCAACAGCCTTCACACAAATGCTTACGACGAAGCTATCACCACTCCAACAGAAGAAAGTGTGCGTCGCGCTATGGCCATTCAATTAATTATTAACCGCGAATTAGGAACTGCAAAAAATGAAAATCCTAACCAGGGCAGTTTCTTAATTGAAGAACTTACCGATCTTGTAGAAGAAGCGGTTATGGAAGAATTCAACCGCATTTCTGAAAGAGGCGGTGTGCTTGGCGCAATGGAAAGAATGTACCAAAGAAATAAAATACAGGAAGAAAGTTTGTATTATGAATTCTTAAAAAACAATGGCGAGCTTCCGCTTGTTGGCGTTAACACATTTTTGAATAAAGAAGGATCGCCAACTATCCTACCCCAGGAAGTTATTCGGAGTACAAAAGAAGAAAAAGATCTGCAAATCAGGAACGTGAAGGCCTTCCAGGAATTGCATAAAGATAAGAGCGCTGAAATGCTGAAAAGTCTGCAGCATGCTGCCATTCATAATGGAAATTTATTTGCCGAATTAATGGAAACAGTTAAATATTGTTCGCTTGGACAGATTACTCATGCGCTTTACGAAGTGGGCGGCCAGTACCGGAGAAATATGTGAACTGTCAAGATTAAACTTCTCATTGACTCAAAATTGTTTGGTACATTTCTAATGAGATTTATCGTAAAATAATTTCAGTTGGCTTGTAAAAATATCTTTATAGCATAAGCTTCCTTGCGACAAAATAACCGCGCTATCTTGCCAAAGTTTCATAAAAGATTCCATTATGTCATTGATGGATTGGTCGGGTTTATTTTTTCTTTTCATAACCTTAACGATTAATCTAAAGCTTTCTTAAATCTAGTCTTAATTGTAAACTTTCTGTTGATTACAAACTCTAAGAGCTTGTTGGGCATTGACTTTGTGCTATCGGGATTATGTTAATTATTAAATTTTACTACTATGAAAAGACACTTATTAATGCTATTGGGTTTAGCGGGTATGTCCTTAGCTTATACAGGATGTACTAAAGATCCTATTAATAATTTAAGCACTGATGAATCCAGAATTTATATTACCGATCATGATTCATCCATAAATTTTTCTAACTACAAAACTTTTAGTATTTCCGATTCTGTCGCGGTGATTGATAATGGTAATGTGGAGAAGCAGTCAGATGCTGTAGATTCTGCCTATATAAATGCTGTTACGAAATATATGGAACAAGAAGGCTACATGCTCGTTTCTAAAGAACAAAATCCGGATGTAGGCGTAGATGTGAATCGCATAATCAGTACTTCTACCGGGGTAATAAGTTATGGTGATTATTGGAGCGATTACGATTCCTACTGGGATCCTTATTATTGGGGTTACCCGGATTACGGATATTACCTCCCGTATGCCTATAGTGTTTATCAAATAAAAGAAGGCGCGATTTCAATAGATATGCTCGATTTGAAAAATGCGGCTCAGAATAAAAAGATTAACGTGATATGGACCGGATTGATTCGTGGCGAAGGTCTTTTTGATGCCACGGTGGCAGACAGCGGAGTCCAGGCCTTATTTGAGCAGTCACCTTATTTGAAAACAAATTAAAAAATTTAACTATGAAAAGGTTTAAAATTATATTCACTGTGTTGGGAATAATGTTTATTTCCCAATCAGTTTCAGCCCAAAAAAATACATTCAAGTTGGATATCGATTATAATTATAGTTTACCTGTTGGCGGCTTTAAGTCTGATATTGTAAACGATAATTCCCCGCGGGGTTTTATGGGTAGTCTGATGTATGCCTTCAGTGATAAAATATCTGCTGGGCTCGGATTTGGCTTCCAGGATTACTATCAAAAATATCCAAGAGCATTGTATCCGTTAAGCAAGACACAGGAGGTATCTGCAGTATTGACCAATTCTATTCAGACTACCCCTGTTTTATTAAAAGGAGAATATTTCCCTCTCACAGGAACTTACCTGAAGCCTTATGTTTCATTAGGTGCAGGAGCGAACATTATTGATTTCAACCAATATCTTGGTGAGTTTGGAAGTAGTCAGATGAATACGAAATTTTTAGCGCAAGGCGGCCTTGGATTAATGATTCCTTTTAAGAAGTTCAGCGCTTCCGGCTTTAACATAGGCGCTAACTATAATTATGCTCCATATAATGAGAATGGATACCGCGATCTTAGTAATTTGAATTTCCAGGCTGGGGTTACTATCAATTTGAAATAATCGGAAATAAAATAAAGGCCAAAGCCTCCGGAGTTTATCTGGAGGCTTTTTTACAATGTTCGTCCGGTTACAATCCGGAATTGGATAAAATAAAATCAATTTGCATTCGTTTGATTTTTATTATTAATCCAAAAAATTCAACCCGATGATTGTAAAAGAAATTGTCTGCGAAATGCTTATAGCGATTCACATTATCCTATATATTCAGACCAGAAGAGAGAAATATAATATTGAGAAATAGGTGATATTTAACTACTCCCAGAAAATCTTATTAATGTCAGCATTTTGCTGAAGTTTATTAATCACGGTTTTGATTTTTTCTGATTCAAGATTTTCAAGTTTCATGTGAATAAAAAACCCGTTCCCGGTTTTATCAATGGACAGGCTTACGAAAGGCACCTGGTTTTCTTCGAACTGAGCCAGAATGTCTTTGGTATTAGCATTTGCTTTGGCTTCGATACTTAATGTGCTTTGTTTAAATTTTTGAGTTATTCTCCTTTCCAAAGGCTGCAATGCCCATAAGATGATTAATGCAAATACCGTAGCAGTTCCCGCAGCCAGATACATTCCACTTCCTGTCGCTAATCCGATGGCGGCCACAGTCCACAATCCCGCTGCCGTTGTAAGACCACGAATACGACCCTTATTCATAAATAAAATAGTTCCTGCACCAATAAATCCAATTCCGCTAACTACCTGCGCAGCTATTCTGGAAGGGTCAAGTACAATATTTTTCTGTCCCAATACGTCTGAAAATCCAAATGTTGATACTATCATTATTAACGCAGCGCCAAGGCTCACCATCATGTGAGTGCGCATTCCAGCCGTCCAGTCTTTTCTTTCTCTTTCCAATCCGATCAAAGCGCCAAAAACAGAGGCGAGAAAAAGGCGAAATACTATTTCTTCCCAGGAGTACATATATTATTTTGAATTAAGCCGTAAATTAAAGATTCTCAAAGATATTTTTTTTAAGGTAAAAGGCCATAATTAACCTAATCAGAAATGATGACATTACTTTTGGAGAAAGCAATTGCAAAATTAAAAATCGGTTATTACTTGCAAATTCCATTTAGATTTTGTTTATTTGTTCTCTGCTCGCAACTCCAATCCCTTTTTGAAGAATTCATTTTATACCAGCGGTTTTTTACCTGGTAAGTTTTATCTCTTTAACTAAAAAAAATTAAAATGAAAAAGCTTCTAATTGTTACATTGTTAACGCTTATTCTCGGCGCATCTATTACCTCATGCACTTCTTCAAAAGTTGGCTGCAGGGTTAACGCCAATATGGTGGGATATCATTAATAAATGTCTGCTTAAAATCTCTCATGAGGCTATCAATTCCGATGGCCTTTTTTTATTGACAATAAGTACGAAAACTTAGAATTGTTTGTGGTTTTAATCTTCAATTTTCAAAACACAATATAGTATTTTACTTGCTCTTTAGCCTGTATTTCTTTGCTACTTTCGGATCATTAAAATATTCATCGAGCTTTTTAGGATCAGAATTGTCATCTACTATTTGGACGTCTATAAGTTGAAGTTGCACAGACTGCAGTTGCTCCTTTAGTTTCGAGGTCTTTGTAACAATATCAGGATCCTTATCGCCGATCAGCATATTGTCTGTAAGCAGGTATTGCAATCTTTTAATGTCGTTTCTAACGAGTGAAGCAGCATTCAAATCATCGTTTTTATTAGGAGCTACTGCCTCTTTTACCGGTACAAGTGCTACACCTACACTTGGTAAAATCTTCCCGTAGGTTTGCAAGTTAGTTTCGGGCAGAGAAGTTAAAACTGTTCCGCCAAGAGCAGTCGTAGCGGAGCTAAGGTCAAAAGTAGTCCTGGTACCCTTGGTCTTTTTTATCTTTTGGTCAAGTTCGCGAAAAGTACTTTTTAAATCTAATATGTATTTTTGAATAATAGTGGTAATCTTATTATATTCTATGAGTTGCTGTGGAAAGTTGATGCTTTGGTTTACCATTACCTTTACAGTTGCTGTATCCCTGTTAAAAAATTTATCTACCCCTATAAATTTGATTATCAAAGCTTTTTGTTTTGAATTGTCACTATGTTTAATAAAATCATAAGGAGCAATCCATGTAAATACGTCGCCACAGTGAGCAATCGGAGTTGACGAGCGTATCGGATAATTACAATAGTAAGTTAGAGATTCCAATGGGAAACTTCCCTCCTCGCATTGCAATTTAAAACTCAGCGTGTCTCCTTCATCCATATTGAGATTATCGCTCACAGTAGGTTTTATTTTTGAGGCAACAATATCAGTATTGTAAAAGAGCAACGTAAAGGTTGTATCGACATAATCCTTAGGGTTGTTTAAATTTTGAACACCCAGGTTCACTTTATATTCATTATCATATTTTAATTTGCCTGATAAAAAGTAAGATTTATCAGCCTTAAAATGAAGTACTCCGTTGTCTTTATTAATCTTTAAACCTACCGGAGAGTTTTTCAAATACCAATAATAATCCTCGGGATTTTTATTGATTTCAAATTGATAATCTAAGGTAGAATCTACATGTAACGTGAAATACGGACTAAAATTTTTGATCCTGAGAACAGTGTCAACTACTTTTACAAAGATGGTATCTTCAGGTTTTAAAAAAACTGTATCCTTTGAATTGTGCGTTAATTTGCTGCTATCGATCACCTGGCTATTCGCATATATTGAACACAAAAGGAAAACTACAATTGAATAGAAAATCTTCAAGGATCCGTTTTTTATCATGTTGCAAAAATATAAAACTATTTGTGCCATTTCTCCAAAGGAATATAAAAAAACGCATAAAATCGCATCAATAATTAAAATGATTTTTTTAAACTTAGAATATCTTTTTTATTTGGCTAATATTAACTTTAGTTTCACTTTTTTCGGGACGACTGAAGTTAGGAATAGGCGTTTTCTGATGCTAAAAATTCACAGCAAACGAATTAATAATTAATATTTCTATTTTTGTTTAGCTGCCGCTAAATTCAGGTTTTCTTTTTTCTATAAAAGCAGTAACACCTTCTTTAAAATCATTGGTAACACCGGCTTCCTGTTGTAATCCATCTTCTATTTGTAATTGTTGTTCAAAATTTTTCTCTAATGAGAAATTAAGCGCTTGTTTGGTTAAAGCAAGCCCCCGGGTTGGCAATTCAGATAGTGTAGATGCAATTTTGTTCGCTTCTTTATAAAATATTTCATCCGGGAAAAATTTATAGATCATTCCAATTCTTTCGGCTTCGGTCGCCATTATTTTATCGCCAAGCATCATCAACGCAGAAGCCTTCTGAAAGCCAATCAGGCGTGGTAGAAAATAGGTGCCTCCACTATCCGGTATCAATCCTATTTTACTAAATGCCTGAATAAAAGAAGCGGATTCAGTCGCTATTACCACGTCACAACACAAAGCGATATTGGCTCCGGCTCCTGCAGCTACACCATTTACCACGGCAATCACTGGCTTACTTAAATTCCGAATTCGCTTAACAATCGGATTGTAGTTTTCTGACAATATTTTTTTCAATCCCGGTCCGTTAGGATCAACAACTTCTGATAGATCCTGACCCGCACTAAAGGCTTTGCCTGCACCTGTTATTTGAACACATCGAATGGACTTGTTGTTTTCACATACATCCAATGTCTCCTGTAATGCTGATGCCATTTCTGTATTAAAGGCGTTGAATTTTTCAGGCCGGTTTAATGTGATTATTGCGATGGCACCTTTTATTTCAAAAAGAATAGGATTCATAAATAGAATTTAAAATAGCCAGATAGGCACTGTTTGACTAACGGTTCTAAAGATAAATTTTTAATGACATTTAAAATAATCAAAAGGTTCCCGGCAGTCCTCACATTGGTAAAGTGCTTTACACGAAGTAGAACTAAATTGGCTAATGAGCCTTGTATTTATTGATGCACATTTTGGGCATTGCACGGGAAGATTTTTTAAATAATTGCTATCGAAAGTTTTCGATACCGGCGGAGCTATGCCGTACGATTTTAATTTTTCTTTTCCTTCATCTGTCATCCAGTCTGTCGTCCAGGCAGGAGAAAGCCGATGTATTATGCTAATCTTTTCAAAATTATTTTCTATTAATTTTTTCCGAATGTTCATCCCTATTAAATCCATCGCAGGGCAACCGCTATATGTCGGTGTAATAATGACTTCCAAGGTCTCATTTTCAATTTTTATATCTCTTACTATTCCTAAATCAATGATTGACAAAACCGGAATTTCGGGATCGGTTACAGTATTTAGTAGCTCCCAAACTCTTTGGGTTTCCACATTGGAAGATTTAGAAATAATATTTTGAAACGTTTGATTCATTTTTAAAATGGGTTCGATTTCAAATTTATCAGGCGAAATTTTCCAGGCAGGGGCCTATAAATTTACCATTCCAATCCAGGATAAGTTCTCTGCATGAACTGCATTTCTGCAAGAATATATCCTAAATGCTCTGTATGGTTTCCGTTTTTGCCGCCACTATGCATCCAGGCATCTACCGGCAAGCAAAGTGAAGCTTCTGCCAAAACGGATTTTACTTTAGCAAGCCAATCGTCTTTAATGCCAGCCGGGTTTACGGTTATCTTATTTTTATCATTTAATTCAAATTCAGAAGGTATAAACATCTCTCCGGTATAAGGCCAGAGACAATTGGTGGCTGTTTCCATTCTGTTCCGGCTTTCTTCTGTTCCGTCGCCAAGTCTGATTACCCAATCGCTGCTCCACTTTACATGATAGGTTACTTCTTTAAAAGATTTCTCTGCTATAGCCGAAAATTGCTGATCTGAACTCTGAATTAATTTCTGATAAACATAAAATTGCATGGTACTGAAAAAGAATATTTTCCCGATGGTTCTGGCCCAATCGCCATTGGGAAGTTCTGCAATTAAAAGATTTTTATATTCAAACGAATCCCTTAAATAGGCAAGGTCATCTTCTGTTATTTTTTTTTGAGAATTTTCGGAATTAATTATTTCAGCCGAATATTGATAAAAATTCCGGGCCTGGCCAATCAGGTCCAGTGCTATATTAGTGATCGCTATGTCTTGTTCGAGCATTGGGCCATGGCCGGTCCATTCACTTAAGCGATGCCCCATTATTAAAGAACTATCCGCGAGGTGTAGCGCATAACCCACTAAGTAATTTTTGTAAGTATTTGTCGGTTCGCTGTGCATTGTGTCATTTTAAATCGCCGGGTCTACATATATTTTACCTCATCCGGTAAATTATAAAAAGTAGGATGCCGATATATTTTATCAGCAGCAGGGTCAAAAAAACTTTCACTCTCGTCAGGATTGGTAGCATGAATGTATTTTGATTCCACTACCCAAATACTGACGCCTTCCATCCTGCGTGTATAGACGTCTCGGGCATTTCCTATCGCCATTTCCGCATCAGCAGCGTGCAGGCTTCCTGCGTGTTTATGTTCGAGCCCCTGCTTGCTTCGGATAAAAACTTCCCAGAGTGGTTCTTCGGCCTGATGATTCATTTTTTAGAATTTAATTTTTTAGAAACCCGGAGTTTTTTTTAAACTGTATTTAATGTAGTTTGTAAGTTTGCCGCTTTGTTTTTTTGTTTGTTGGCATACGCCAGCGCAGCATCTCTTACCCATGCGCCCTTTTCATGCGCTTTGATTCTTGCGTCTAAGCGTTCTTTATTACATGGACCATTACCTTTAATTACGTTCCAAAATTCTTCCCAGTTGATTTCTCCAAAATCATAATGGCCTCTTTTTTCATTCCATTTTAAATCAGGATCCGGGATGGCAATTCCTAAGATGTCAGCCTGTTCTTTGCAGATATCAACAAATTTTTGTCTCAATTCATCATTGGTAAATCTTTTAATTTTCCATTTTATGCTTTGGGCTGTGTGGGGTGATTCATCATCATTGGGACCAAACATCATAAGGCTCGGCCACCACCAACGATTGAGTGCGTCCTGTGCCATGTCTTTTTGTTCTTTGCTACCGCGGCAAAGCGTTAATAAAATTTCGTAGCCCTGGCGCTGGTGAAAACTTTCTTCTTTGCAGATACGCACCATTCCCCTGGCATAGGGACCATAAGACGCTCTGCAAAGTGGAACCTGGTTCATGATTGCAGCGCCGTCAACAAGCCATCCAATAGCGCCCATGTCCGCCCAGGAAAGTGTTGGATAATTGAAAATGGAAGAATATTTTGCTTTTCCAGAAAGTAGTTGTTCAACCATTTCTTCGCGTGAGATATTTAGGGTTTCCGCAGCGCAATACAGGTACAATCCATGTCCGGCTTCATCCTGGACCTTGGCGAGTAAAATAGCTTTTCGCCGGAGTGAAGGAGCCCTGGTTATCCAGTTAGCCTCTGGCAACATCCCCACTATTTCACTATGTGCATGCTGGCTAATTTGGCGTATTAACATTTTTCTGTAATCTTCGGGCATCCAGTCCTTAGGTTCTATTTTGATGTCCTTCTCCATCTTCTCGTCAAAATTCTCTAATAATTTCCCGGTATCCATTCTAAAAATACTTTATTACCAAAGTTACTGATTTCAAAATGTAATCCTTTGTAAGTGTCGTTAAAATAAGGCTTAGAAAAAAAGCTGAAAAGGTTGAAGTTTTTTAGATTACATTTTAATTTGTGTGACTTATAAAAAAAACTGTCTTTTATTTTTGGTCGTAATCCACTACTACTTTTTTACTTCTGGGATGTGATTGGCAGGTTAAAATATATCCTTCTTTTAATTCGCTTTTTTCGAGGCCATAATTGGCCTCCATTTCTACCTCGCCTTCTATTAATTTTGCTTTGCAGGTACAGCATACGCCTCCTTTGCAGGCAAAAGGAAGATCAGCTCCCTGCGCCAGCGCTGCATCTAAAATAACCTGTCCGTTATAGTCCAGCTTAAAATCAAAACTACGACCGTCTATTTTTACAGTTATGTCACTTCCTGTGTCTGTATTCTCATTTACAGGCGTGAATATTTTTCTATTTTCCTTTACAGGCGTGTTGAAAAGTTCAAAATGAATGTGACCGGAATCAATTCCCCATCCTTCTAAAAAATCTTTTATACTAAAAATCATTTGTTCGGGACCACAAATGAAGAAGTCGTCGATGATATTGAAATTAATAAGTTTAGAAAGATAAAAGCATTTGGAAATATCTATTCTGCCATAGTTGAAATCTGTTTCCGTTTTTTCTCTGCTTAATATATGAAACACCCTAAATCTCTTAAGGAACTTATCTTTTAAGGCCTCAATAGCTTCTCTGAAAATAATGGATTGCAAATTTTTATTTCCATACACCAGTGTAACGCTACTGTTTGGTTCGGTAAGAAGAATCGTTTTTATGATAGAAATCACAGGAGTTATACCACTTCCAGCCGCAAAGAAAACATAATCCTTCCGGTTGGCCGGATTTACTTCGGTAAAAAAAGTGCCCGTTGGTGGCATTACTTCCAATACATCTCCTTTCCTGAGTTTCTCATTGGCAAAAGTTGAAAATAATCCATTTTCAACTTTTTTTACTGCAATACTTAATTCATTATCCAGGGGTGAGCTAAAAATAGAATAAGATCTCCTGGTGTCATTCACGGACGTAGATCTAACCGTAACATTTTGACCCTGTTTAAAAACAAAGTCGTCTTTCTGCGCTTCAGGCACTTCAAAGGTTATTGCAACACAATCAGGGGTTTCCTTATGAATGTCTTTTACGGTAAGTTTATGAAAATGTAACGCCAATTATTTAAAATTTAAAGAGGTGCAAAGTTACGTCATCAATAAGTTTTAACGTTTACGCTTTAAGGATAAAAAATCGATACTGTTTTTTTCTTTTTCTGATGCATCAAAGTCTTTAGCACAACGAAAAAGGAAGAATAACTATTTTTGCAAATCAAAAATTCAAGTGCGATGGAATTACATTCGATAGATATTGTTCAAAATATCTCTCCGGCCGAGTTTAAAAGTCAATATTATATCCCTCAAAAACCACTAGTGATTACAGACCTTGCAAAACAATGGCCTGCATATAAAAAATGGAACTGGGATTATTTCAAAGAAATAGTAGGGGATAAAAAAGTGGGACTTTATAACAACGTAAAAAGTGACGCATATACTCCCATAAATACGGCTGACGATTATAAAACTTTTGGTGAGTATGTTGATATGATTCAGCAAGGACCGGCAGCATGGAGGATATTCCTTTTCAATATTTTTGACCATGCCCCGCAGCTTATTGAAGATTTTACGTGGCCTGAACACCTGATGAAGGGCTTTGTGAAAAAATACCCGATGCTTTTTACCGGAGGAGCATCTTCAATTACTCACATGCATTTTGACATAGACCTTTCGCATATTTTGCATACTCAATTCGCAGGACGAAAACGTGTTTTACTATTTCGACATGATGAACAACACAAATTATACAGGAAACCTTTCGAAGTTTTAAGCCTTGCAGATTTTTCGAACTACAGTAAAAATAATGGCACGCCTGATTATGGAAAATTTCCTGCATTAAAGCACGCTGTAGGCTATGACTTAATCCTAAATCCTGGCGATACTTTGTTTATGCCTGCAGGCTATTGGCATCACATGGAATACATTGATAGTGGCTTCGCAATGAGTTTAAGAGCGCTTCAAAGTTCTTTATCCGGCAAAGCAAAAGGAGTGTGGAATCTCTTCGGAATGAGAAGCATCGATACTATCATGAAAAAAACGGCTCCTAAGTGGTGGTATGATTATAAGATCAGGCAAATTGATAAGTTTGCCGCCAGGGAATTGAATAAATTTTTAAATTAAAATTTAAAAAATTTGCATTTATAAAAAAATAAACGCTAATTTAGCAGGCCATCCTCGTTTTCCTTTTCCTATTATAAAAAAGACCACTCAAAACCAATCTTTTCTTTGTAATTCCTTTTTGGTGTAAGTTTTCGCATTAATTAAAATTTTCTAATACATAATTGCCTTTTTTAATTTTTCTCAAGAAAAATTATCAAATTTTTCTTGTGGTTTCAGAGGTAAGCAAGGCCGGTGATTTTTATCACTGGCCATTTTTTTCGATAGAAGGTTATAAAAATTTTTGCGCTAAAATTCCCTATTTCAAAAATTAGTTATTGCCTCCATTGCATTGTTTATGCTAACTTTGGTAACTATTAATTAATCAAAATGAGTGATATATCTATTGCCCCTCAACTATTAACCTCCAAAGATTTTGCTACAGATCAGGAGGTACGCTGGTGCCCCGGATGTGGGGATTATTCTATTTTGGCCCAGGTGCAAAAAGTTTTTCCGACACTCGGAATTCCGCGTGAAAATTTTGTAATTATCTCCGGGATAGGATGTAGTAGTCGCTTTCCTTACTATATGAACACTTTCGGAATGCATAGTATTCACGGACGTGCGACCGCGATAGCAAGTGGGCTAAAAGCAAGCAGGCCTGAATTGAGCGTATGGATTGTAACTGGTGATGGGGATTCTTTAAGCATTGGTGGCAACCATACCATTCATTTATTGCGGCGCAATTTCGATGTAAATATTTTACTTTTTAATAATGAGATTTATGGATTGACAAAAGGCCAATATTCTCCTACCAGCGAACAAAGAAAAATCACGAAAAGTTCTCCTATCGGAAGTATAGACCATCCTTTTAACCCAGCTGCACTTGCATTAGGAGCCGATGCTACCTTTGTAGCCAGGACGATGGATAGAGACCCAAAACATTTGCAGGAAATGCTCCTAAGGTCTGCACATCATAAAGGCGCTTCGTTTCTGGAAATTTATCAAAATTGCAATATTTTCAATGATGGCGCTTTTGAAGTTTATACAGATAAAAAATATAAAAGTGAACAGACTTTATTTCTCGTTAATGGACAGCCATTAACTTTCGGCGGTGAAAAGAAGAGAGGAATCAGGTTGAATGGTTTAAGACCCGAGGTAGTGGAATTAAATGGAAATATTTCCGAAAATGACTTATGGATACATGATGAGAAGGATTTTTATAAAGCTCAAATCCTTACCAGATTTTTTGATGATCCTAAATTAGAGGGACATTTTCCAAGGCCGTTTGGGGTGTTCTACGAAACGGATAGAATGTGCTATGAAGATGTAATGGCAGAGCAAATATTGCATGCAAAATCCAAAACGGAGATGGATTTAGATCGATTATTGCGTGGGCGTGAAATATGGACTATTGCTGAATAAAATCAGATTAGTTCATATTGTTTAAAAAAACGAATGGTCTTAAAATCTTATTTCCCAGAGCCTCCCGAACTACTTTCTTGTCTGAAGAAATCTTGTACTTGTTGACATTAATTACTTCGTACACCGTCACGAGATTATCAATTTTTTCTACATAAAATAATAACTCGTTAAGTAATTCTAATTCGTGCTCAATTGTCTGGGGGTTCGATTGCTCTTTGAACAAGACCAAAAGATCGCGATTGAATTTGTCCATTTTAATTGGGTTTTAATAGCCAACCATTCCTGTTTTACTAGGACAACCGCATCTACCTTTGTGCGAAGCTGTGCAACTGATAAAGAATACGGATACGACAACTAACAAAATCAAAAAAGGTTTAGCCAAATTTTTCATTAAAATATTTTGAATTAATTCTGTTTAAGAATTGGAAGACTTTTTAGCTTTGCCGTTTACTAAACAAGAACTACCAATTAATAAATCATAACTCTAAATTAAACTATTTTCATCATTAATTATTGCAGAATTTTTTATGGGTTCAATTGATTTTAACAAACACAATGGTAAAATGCGTATTTTGGTAGCGCCGCTTGATTGGGGATTGGGCCATGCAACCCGCTGTATTCCAATAGTTAAGGAGCTTTTGAACAACCATTGTGAAGTATATATTGCGGCCGAAAAAAACATTTTTTTTTTATTAGAAAAAGAGTTCCCTTCTTTAGTATTTTTACGGTGCAAAGGCTATGAAATCAAATATGGACAAAACAAAAATGATTTCTTCGTAAAAATGCTTTTTCAATTTCCAAAGATTTTTATCTCAATATTGGACGAAAACCGGTGGTTAAAAAGGACCGTCAAGGAGTATAAAATAGATGCTGTGATCTCGGATAATCGTTTCGGGATGTACAGCAAAAAAATTCCCTCCATTTATATCACTCATCAGCTTTATATAAAAACAGGAAATCGTTTTACGGATTTGATGGCACAAAAAATTCATTATTTTTTTATTAAAAAATATACCCAATGCTGGGTACCCGACAATAAACAAAATGATCTTGCAGGCGAACTTTCGCATCCTAAAAAAATTCCTCTTAATGTTATCTATATGGGCATTCTGTCAAGATTTCAGTCCCTATCGCTCGTAAAAATTTATGACCTACTCATTACCATATCAGGCCCCGAACCACAACGGTCTTTTTTTGAAAAAAAAATATTAAAGGAACTTGAAAGCTTTCGCGGCAGTGCTCTTTTAGTTCGGGGTTTGCCGGCAGATAACCAGTCGTTGCCTTCCACTAGTTCTTTGAAAATTGTGAATCATCTTTCTGCTGAGGACTTAAACCGGGCCCTGGAGCAATCAAAAATAATAATTGGAAGAAGTGGTTATACAACGATGATGGACATGGCCGCTTTGAAGAAAAAAGCAATTTTGATCCCTACTCCAGGACAAACCGAGCAGGAGTATTTGGCAAAATACAATTTTAAAAGAAACTATTTTTTTTCTGTGGATGAAGACAAATTTTCAATTGTGTCCACTTTGAAAAATGCGGCTCTTTTTGAGTTTAAACTTATCGATATCTCTTCTGAGGAATATAAAAAAACCATAGAGGAGTTTGTGCTCTCATTAAAATCCGGCAATTTTGCAACTCAATAATTTATTTTGAATTCACAGTTAAAGGCGCACCTGGCACTTTTGGGAACCAATCTTTTTTTTGCAATTAATTATAGCGCCATTAAATATTTTACAAACAACCATTATGCAGGACCCTTTGGTATTAATATCATTCGTATCTCTGTAAGCCTGGTTTTATTTTGGTTTTTATTTTTATTCAAGCAACCGGAAAAGAAAATTGAAAAGAAGGATATTCCGGCTTTTTTATTGTGTGCACTTACCGCAATTGCTTTAAATCAGATGCTTTTCATTAAGGGGCTGGCCTTTACTTTTCCTATTCATGCAGCGCTGCTTACGCTCATCACACCCATACTTATTACGATTATAGCTGCACGGGTTCTTAGGGAAAAAATTACTCTTGAAAGGTCATTCGGCTTATTGCTTGGAGCTTTGGGCGCCATTTTATTAATCACCAACAGGGAGGCAAGCCTCCCCGGAGAGAATAAAATCCTGGGAGATATTCTTGTGATTCTAAGTGCGGTTGCCTATACATTTTATTTTATTTTGGTAAAGCCTCTCATGAATAAATACTCGCCTATTCAAGTGATAAGATGGTTGTTTACTTTTGGTTTTTTGATGATTCTTCCCTTTTGTTTTCACGAATTTACCGAAATAACCTGGCCGGTTTTTACATTTAAAGATTGGTTTTTTTTATTCCTAATTGTAGTTCCGGGGACTTTTCTGGCTTACATTTTCAATGTTTATGGAATACAAAAACTAAGCGCTTCCACTGCCGGGGCATATATTTATTCGCAACCTGTTTTCGCTGTATTGATCGCAATGATCTTTTTAAAGGAAGAATTGTCATTGGCTAAAGTGATTGCCGCGTTGCTGATCTTTGCTGGTGTTTATTTATCAAATGCCAAAAAAGAAATTTGATTTGATAAATCCTGTTTTTAAGCTAGAAGGGAAACACTTACAAATCCTCCTGGCCACCCTCTTTATTGTATGCCTTTATAAACAAAGCTCCAAGATTTTTTTGAGGTGGGATGTAATCTTCGAAAGTTTCCCTGGTTTCGCGTGATGTCTTGCTAAAATAATTTTCCAGTCCACTCCACATCTGTCGCCAATCAATATTGTTGCCGGCTCTTAGTGTGTTATCAAGCGCATCGATAATTGGTTTGTTGACATCTTTTGCCCCGGTTTGTTTGGTAGAGATAATATGCGCATTGGGGCAATAGGTTAAAATTGTTTTTAAATTTTGATAACCGCCGCAGGAGCCTAGCATAATAATTTTAGCACTTTCCGGAAGTTGCTGAATTGTGTAGGGAAGATGATAACTATGCCCACGATGTATCACTATGGAAGGTTTCAATCCTTTCGAATCAAGATAAGCGATAAGGTCTTCCTGGGCGTGAGCGTCTTTGTCGGTTGCATTGTCTAAAGGCAGGTTGGCAAATATCCATATTGGTTTTCCTTTTTTAGATTTTATTTCTATCCATTCATTCTTCTTGACAATACTCCAATCATTACCCGGAAAAGAAGAAAGATAACTTGCATACGACATCTTTCCATCTTTATCACCATAGAAAAATACCTGTTCAATTATTCTGCCTGAATCATCTGCCAGGTAGTTATAATCTATGGTATAAATTGGGGGGATTCCAATTTGTTTTGACAGGTCAATGCCGTTCTTGGGGTCAGCAGAAAGGAAAATTGTTTTCAGCAGGCTGTATATTTTGCGTCCGCGTTCATTGTCTTCTTTAATGCATCGCTGCTCATTCCATTCTACATTTTTCAACATGGATTGCTGAAGTTGGGGATTGGTAATACTTCCATAAGAATCGGCTACGTCCACTGCATCTTCAAGTGTGCCGGTCGTTTCCAGTTTGGCAACGAATGCCTGCATTAACTTTTCGGAATTTTCAGGCATTGTTTTTAAAAATTCATCAAGCTTGTTATACCCGGCTGCCATTTTTATAAATTTCTTAAACCTGTCAAAATGGAGTGAGAGAAGTAACGAATCGCCATGCGGCACCGGCCCCATTTTTTGGATCATTCTATCAAAACTGTATTTATAGCTGGAAGTGTAAATATCATTTTCTCCCAATACCATCATATAATACAGCTCCTGCGCACTCAAGGGTTGTATGGCCTTGAATCTTACAGCAGGATTTGGATTTTCATGTAATAGGTTGATCGGAGTAATGAAGTGCTGAATGGCTTTTGCTTTTAGCATATCCACTAATCCGTTGGCTCCAAACATTGCGATAGGCGTATCTCCATGTGTGAAACGGTCATAATAATCAATTTCAGTTTTGACCAGTAAACTATAGTATCCAACGCTATCATAATTTTTGTCGGAATTACCAGCCACTTTTGTAATATCTGACATTTTTAATTTCCCGCTGATAAGTTCATCCATAAAAGGGAAATAAAACAATGCGCGATTCTGGGCGCTTAATTGAACTACCGTTTTTATTCGCGGATCGTCAATTCTTCTTATAAGCCTTCCCTGTTTACTACCAGCAGATTGCGCGTAAGAATACAATTGGCTTGGACTGTTTTTAAAGGCATCTATCACTAAAGTGTCAGCAAAGGGCTCATTTACGTATGGCCCAATATTAGCCAATATTTTATCAGGGTATAAAGCGCAAAATTTTCTAAATAATACTATCTTGCTTTCCTGGTATCCGGGGTTGTCTTCAAAAATAGATGCGTTTATTAAACCAACTTCATACGGTACCTTTTGTATCAGTGGCGCCATACTTTCGCCTTTAATATTTGCTTTAAAAATTTCATGAAAATTCTGAACGAGCAAAGGTGCCAAAGTAGGATTTAGTTTGTGTGATTTCCAGTTATTGATAAAATCTTTCAACAAATCTTCCAGGTAGCGCAAGTACCGCACTTTGTCATTGTTAGAAGGTATATCGTTATTAATTTCTATATCGTTACGAAGCACATTTACCTTTCTTATGATAGCATCAGTAACCTGTAAATTCACATCGGGATTATTACTCACTTTAATCAAACCGTCCATACGGCCATCAGCTTTATCAGCAAGCCTTTGTTCTTCTTTGATACGGTCATGAAATATTTGCCTGCCCAAAGGAATATTAGTGGTATCATTATTTGCAAAAACTGATAATGGAAGAAGGGTAGCAATGAAAATAGAATAAAATAAAAACTTCATAGAAAAATTAATAAATAAGGAATGGGAAATGCTTTCCCAATTTTTTTCAAATTTACGTCATTAAATTAGCTTGTTGTATGTTAAAACCTGCAGCAAACCAACGAAAAAAAAGATTCTTTAATTACCATAGAAAACGGATCATTTTATTAAAAATTATAAAACCTCCGCTATATTAGTCAAGTGTAAAGGCCTATATGAAAAAATTCCATGATATAGATGTCCATTGATGAGAATTCGTACAAATCAACGCGGCTCTTTGAAAATAAAGTATCGGCAAATCTTTGATTTTTCACTGAGCAACTTCTTTACTTATTTTTGGAAGTTATTAAATTGATTAATTTATTTCCACGCACCAGCATTTTTAATCCATTTCTTTTTAATGAAATGGAAGGTTGATTTTTCACATAATTATCCGTATCAGTCTTATAGGCCCCGATGATATCTTTATATGAAAGAATTCCAATGATATTATTATCAATGGAAATCACGGGCAATAGATCAATATTTTCCTTCGCCATTATTTCCACAGCGGTTCTAAGACTGTTAACTTCTCCAATAGAAACGCTGTTCCTTTTTATCAAAGAGCCTATGGGTTTATCCTGCGGGTGATGATTACTGAATAAATTAGAAGAACTTATAATTCCCCGAAATTCATTGTTGTTATTTACGATAATAAAATAATTACTGTTGTAATCAGTTTCCTTTTCCAGCCATTCCCTCACTTCAGCGATTGTATTATCCTCACTCAATACCAATCCATTCTCTTCCATTACCTGGCTTACATTGATCGCCTCTAAAATGTCCGGTTCATAGGAGTCAGGAGTTTTCACCCCACGGCGTGTAATTTTTTCGGTCATTATCGTATTTTCCATAAGGAAAAAAGAAACTACATACGAACCAATACAACCTGCTAAAAGTGGCAACAAGGCATTCGATTGCCCGGTGGCTTCCAGGGCAAAAATGATAGAAGTTAAAAGTGCTCGTGAGGCTCCGGCAAACATGGCCGCCATGGCCACCAAGGCAGCCAGAGATAAAGTAATTCCTGAGTGCGGAAAGAAATAAAGAATAGCGCTTGCCAATAAAACTCCGGCAGCTCCGCCTATCGTAAACAGGGGCGCCAATGTGCCTCCGGATGTTCCGCTACCGAGCGCTATAGCCCACGAAATAAATTTGAAAATGCATAAAGACCATATTACTTTAAGCGTTAAGTCTCCCGATAAAACATCCGTTATATTTTCATAACCCACGCCTAAGGTCCGGGGAGCAAAATAACCGATAATTCCTACAAAAAGGCCACCAACAGCAGGAAACCACATCCAGTGAACCGGTAACTTTTCGAAAGTGTCTTCAATATAATAAACTATTTTAGTTGTAAACACAGAAATAAAGCCCATTATGATTCCCAACACGCTGTAAACAAAAAGCGCGGTATTGGATGGTGTTTCGATTATGTGCCCCACGGGAAAAACAGGCCCAGCTTCAAAAAGAAAATGATGGCCTGCAGCGCCTGTGATACATGCCAGGGCAACCGGTATTATAGAACGCGGTGAAAATTCAAACAATAATAATTCTATTGCTAAAAAAATTCCGGCGATAGGTGTGCCAAATATAGCTGCCATACCAGCTGTAGCGCCCGCGGCTAATAAAATTTTTCTTTCGTTATGAGAAATCCTGGCAATTTGTCCGAGCGTAGAGCCTAAAGCGCCGCCGGTTGCAATAATAGGCCCTTCAGCGCCAAATGGGCCTCCTGTGCCAATAGCAATAGCTGAAGAAATTGGTTTCAGGTAAGTAATTGTAGGTTTTATCTTACTTTGATTGGTCAAAATTTGTTCCATAGCTTCAGGAATACCATGTCCACGGATTGCCTTAGACCCATAAAGCGCCATCAAGCCCACAACAACTCCACCTAACGCCGGAATAATAATAACCCATAACCCAAGTGCATTATTTGCCGGAGTAGCATGACCAATAGAAAAATTTCCATAAAAGGAAAGATTAGTGATGAAATAAATAAGGTGAACCAAAAATTTAGCAATAAAGCTGATAGCCACTGCGATAGCCACTGACATGGCCGCAATTGTAATAAGCCTTTTTTTATTTTGGGTAAAATGCGGTTTTATATCTTCAGCTTCTAATGTAGTTTTTAGAGACACTGAAATAGGAATGCCTTTTTTAATAAGATTTTTTTTGATCATCAAAGAGAAGAAATTTTCTTTATTTGTTTGGCGGCAAAATTATGGGCTGGATGAATAAGTCCCAAAAGTCATTTTATTGAAAAAGGAGAACCTTGAACGTGTCCCAAATAAATTTGATGAAATAAAGACTGAAAGTTAGTTGGAAAATAGAGGTTTCTTGAGAGAAAATAGGAATATCACTTATTGTTTCGTTTGCTGTTATCTCAGGGTATATGGAATATTATGAATCAAATGCGTATGAAATTGGTTATGAATTTATTGTTCTTTTCTAATTCAAATAATCCGTTTCCGTTGATTCCTCCGACTTAGAAAATGAAAAATTTCTTATCGCGTCCGAAAATGAAATCAACATTATAAGTTGCTTTACTGTGCTGCAAAAACTTTATAACAACTTCAAAAACCAAGTCTCATCATGAAAACTGCAGTTTCTTATATCAGGCTTTTGGAAGCATTTTGCCTGTAATGACCTATTTTATATTGAAACATTTCGGCCATTTTATTAGCCCGCCATATTGCTTCTTTGGCCACCTCCCCGGTAAAAAGTTCATCCAATGTTTGCGAAAATAAAGTAAGCCATGTTTCGAAATGCTCTTTCTCCACAGGCAACTGGGCATGAGGCGGGAATGGACTTCCAAAATAAGTATGTTCACCCAGCAAAACTGTTTGCCAGAAAGTGTACATTTTTGACAAATGCTGCGGCCAACGATCCTGTATTCTGTCATTAAATATGGGGCCAATCAATTCATCTTTCCTTACTTTATCGTAAAAAGTATCTACTAATAATTTTATATCTTCTAAGGCGAGGATATCTTTTTTTTCTTCTGTCAATGTGCAAATAATTGTGTTACTAAATAATAAATAGCCCATGCTCCGATTAAGATATGTACAATCCATATCCAACCCGGGATGCTCCTGGGTACTTCACTTCCTTCTATTAAAAATACTTTTTGATCTCCTTTACCGTAGGCATTGATCATCATCGGTATTACTCCATCCACTACCTGGTGGTCATGCAATCCTTCCACTGAGATGTCCGGACCGTTGCGGACGGTAAAGGGTATTTTTCGGATGCCTTCTTTTCCATTAGGATCCTTACTCACAATGCGTAAATAGTGTTCGCCATCCACGAGTTTACTTGTATCCAACTCAAAATTGATAGGTGATTTGAATGAACCTGCCGGCTGAGGATCATCGTCAATAAAAATGATGATGGAGCTTCTTTCTTCCATTCTTAAAAATTTAGAACGTTTCTTTTAATATGGTTTGCTTCTTTTTCCCCTGGATTGATAATCCATTTAATGCTGTAAAAAAGCACTGCAATTACAATGATAAGTGTTACAATACCCGCTACGTAGTCCCAATTGCTCGTAGGCCCGGAACCGTGCACGATGCCTCTTAAAATTTTTGGCTGCTGTGCTTCGCACGCGGGGCAACCTATCGATCTAATGCTAAATGCAATGATTGGTATTAATAGAAAAATTTTTTTCATTATACTGTATTTATGTTTTTCTAACGATTTTAGGACTTATTATTTTTTAACCGCATCCATGAGCTTCTGAATTTCATCAGGTGTTACCTTTTTCGCATTATTTCCCCAGCTGGTTTTTTCATGATTCATAATTGCCGATATCTCTGCTGCTGATAAATTGTTGGTTGTCCCGACAGGTGGCATTGGCCCATACCCCTGTGACTCAAGGCCGGTGTAACCGTTCATAATTATATTTACCATTAATTCTGCACTATCGCTCAAAACAATACTACTGCCTTTCAAAGGGGGAAATGCACCTTTTAAGCCTTCCCCATTTTCCTGGTGACAAGCCTGGCAATTCGCTGTGAATAGTGCCACGCCATCTAATTCGGTTGGTGCAGCGCTGCCGCCTGTTGCCACCTTAGCTTCTTTTTTATACAAAAATTCTTTTGCTGGCAAGCCTGTTGGTAATTTTATTTGCTTCAGAGATAATAGGTATGCTACTAAATCCAAAGCTTCTGGTGTCGCCACAATCTTGCCTTTTCTGCCTCTCATATATTCATCTGGCACATTCACAACTTTATCATTTTTACCTGGGTTTTCTTTGTATTCAAAAAGCCATTGATAAGCCGGCATGATGGATTGCTTCACTACTGAGCGAGGCTGATACAAATGCAGTAGTTGCCAGTCGATACTCGGTTGACGTTCTCCAACATTGGTCAGGTCAGGGCCTGTTCGTTCTGAACCTAACAGCGTTGCTGTATTTCTCCATATGCCCATGCGATGATTTGTAGCATAATCAGATGCAATACTAGGTCGCGAGCCCCAAACTTTATCCATATCAACATTCCTCACCTGTTGAGTATGGCAGCCTATACATCCATTGGCGATATAAATTTCTTTTCCTTTCAGAGCTGCTCCTGTTAATGGTTCGGCCCCGGGAAGCGGGGCATTGTTATCCTGGATATAAAGCGCAGGTATAACAGCCATTAACAATGTCAATGCCAGGAAAAAAGAGATGGCAGCGAGAAAAAGTTTTTTATGATTATTAAAAAATTCCATTCTATATAAATTTTATCTTTTATGTTTTATTTTGAAAGCGTGATTCTATTGCACTTTTACGATTTCATCGTCAGATGTAATCCTTGAAATCGCTGCTGCGTTAATATCTACTGTTTTTGACGGCCTTATCATTTTGTACATATTATAGGCAAAAAATAAATGCGACGTCCACATTAACGTACCACCTATAGCACGCCATAACCAATAAGGAGCCATCATGGAAACTGTATCAATAAAAGGCACATTGTTCATCCACGCTATGCCTCTCAAGGTGCCTCCTATCATCAACGGAATCGTATAAAACATTAAACCGATGAAGGCCATCCAAAAATGAATACCGACGGTAAGTTGTGGCGGTTCTTTTCGGGTAAGTCTCGGTACAATTGCATATATGCCTCCCCACATGAAAAAGGCAATGATGCCATACATCGTTAAGTGAGAATGGGCCACGGTAAAATCAGTAAAGTGCCAATACAAATTCGCTGTTCTAAATGCTTCAGCAGTTCCCTGCAAGGATCCTGTAAAATAAAATATAGTACCAATCAGAAAAAACGGGAGAGAATAACTTCCGCTTAATTTATTCCAGGAACCTTTGAAAGTCATGATGAAATTGGTACTTCCGGCAACCACCGGGATAATCATTCCCATGCTCCCAACGATAGCCACTGTTTGTAATGACCAGGGAATAGGACTGAAAACAAAATGATGCATCCCAATAACAGTGTAGAAAAGTATTTGCGACCAAAACGCGAGAATACCCAACCCGTAAGAATAAATAGGTTTATTCAATTGTTGTGGTAAATAATAGTAAACCAAGCCCAGTGTAAACATCATGAACCACATGCCCACACCCTGGTGCATATAATATCCCTGTGATATTGTCTCGCCCAGGCCATCCTGCCAGAAAGGAAGATACCCTATCAGGGAAATAACAATCACGAACATTAATGCTGCGACAATGTACCAGTTGGAAACATAAATTTCTTTTGTTTTGCGGGTGGCTATCGTCTTTAGGAAATTAATAAGCGTAAGTACTACGCCGATAGCGAACAGAAGCATGATAGGCCATATATATTCTCTGTATTCACCACCGCTGTTATTAATGCCGGCCATCAGCGAAATCGTACCCAAAAGAACACAGGCATTAATGAGCCACAATGTCCACCATCCCAGTTTTAAACTGAATAGTTTATTATTACCCACCCTCGGTACTACGTAATAGGCCAGTCCTAACATTGCCATTGACGACCAACCCCAGAACACAACATTAGTGTGTACTGGTCTCAACCGGCCAAAGCTTAGCCAGCTCAAATGGTCAGCGTCAGGCGCAACAAACTTAATACCTTCATATTCGCCCACCGAGGTGCCAAATACCAGCCATATCGTTGCACAAATTAAAAACCAAAGCACTAATTTTGAAAGTGCGGGATCTACTTCCGGGCGTGCAATCCCTTTTCTTTTTTCTTCGATAAAACGAATGTTGGCATGTTCATTTACATTTCTTATGATACCTCTTTTATCTTCCGGTTGTAACTCTCCCGAAAGCGCATTGCTGGAAATTTTATAATCCAATACTTCTTTCCTCTTTCTTAATGCTTCTGTGATCTCTTCCTCCGGCAAACTTTTAAGATAGGCAGTAATACGGTCCGCTTCAGCCATATCTTTTTTAAATTTATAGCGCTTAGTCAGATTCCAAACTTTTACAATCATCAAAATAACGCCAACCAATATAGGGATAAGTATCAAAATAAGGGTAATGATGATTCCGCCGTCATTAAATACCGAACCTGATGCAGGAGCTGCCTGCTGTGCGAAGGCGGATGAACTAAATAAAAATGAAATTATTAAAAGGAACCATACGGCCAGAGACGAACCTATGTTATTTCCTGTATTTGTTTTTTTTAATTTTTTGTAGTTTAAAAAATGCTCAATGTCCTCCGGGCTTAGCTTGCTGATGATTTGTTCAAGATCTTTTTCCTGCATAGGGTCATTTTTCTTTTTCATGCGGCTCCTTAAACTGCTGGTTCTTAAAGCCAGGTAGATAGCTGCAAAAAAAGTAACTACCAATAATAGTATCATCAAAATTAAAGCGCCCACACCACGGCCGTCGGGCTCAGAAATATCAGAATCGGTCTGGGCAAGTAAAATAGTAGGGATCAAAAAGCTAAGTAGGAATGGTACGACAGCTTTTTTGCAAAATTGTAGAATCATGTCAGAAAAAAATTATTGCTTTAATAGAAAAAATACTCTTGAATACTAAATCGCGGCCTGCAGAATGTCAATTGGTTCAAGTGCCCTGATTTAAATCTTACACGAACAAAATTAACATTATTATTTTCTTAAAAAAGATAAACATGTCTTTATATGAGCAAGATCATACAAAAAGAATAATTTTTTTAGATCACGAAACAGCCTCAAATACCTGGTGGGTGGAAATGGCTATTCGGTTCCACGAATTGATCATCACTATTTGCATCATTATTTGCGCCAAAACTCTTTCCCCAAAAAATTTCAAAACTTTTTCATAAGTTTCATCGCTCACACCATTTTTTGAAATCAAGGTTATTTCTTCAGTCAACTGTAGCACCGCTCTTTCTTCTTCAGAAAACAGGGGTGATTCTTTCCAGGCAGATAATGCGAAAATTCTTCTTTCTGTTTCTCCCAATGTTAACGCTTCTTCAGTATACATGTCAATACAATAGGCGCATCCATTTATTTGCGAAGCTCTTATTTTTATCAGCTCTCTGAAAAATTCCGGCATCTGGGAATTTTTTACGTAGCTCTCCGTTGTCAGCATTGCTTTATAGCTATTTCTTTCAAGCTCTTGAATATTAATTCGTTTCTGTTGCATTTGTTATTAAATTTTTTCCAGCGTGAACTCGATTTAAAAAATTATTTTTCATAGTCACCCCACAGTAAACCAACAATTAAGTCGGTTTCTTATGTTGGGGCTAATGACCAAATTTAATTATTTGCCTTCATAAACGCCCATCCGGCTCTAAAGTTACGGACGTTATTTTATCATAAATAATCTCAAAATGAAAAGAAGCAATTAAATTACTAATCCTTCCTTGTATTCTACCCTTACCAAAAATAATCCATGTGATGGTGCAGAAAAATCCGCCTTACTGCAATCTCTGCTTTCTATAATAGTATCAAATTCTTCCAATGAAATTTTTCCGGTTCCGACTCTCAGCATGGTAGTCACCATCCCTTTTACCATTCCCCGTAAAAAGCGATTGGCTTTTACATTATAAATCAATGTGTTGTTCTCAATTATCCATTCACTCTTTATTATTTTACAAATAAAGTTATTTACTTGCGTATTTTTTTTGGAGAAAGAGGTGAAATCCTGGTGTTGTAATATTATAGCTGCGGCTTCATTTAAGTTTTCTAATCGAAAGTTATAAGGAAAATAATAAGCCTTGCCCTCCAAAAAAGGATTTTTATTTTGATAGATAAAATATTTGTATTCGCGCGAAACCGCGTCAAAGCGACAATGTGCGTCGTTGGCTACCTGGCAAATTCTTTTTATAACAATATCCCGGGGAAGAATTGCATTAAGGTTGTAAACGGCTTCCTCTAACCCGATCGATATTTCGTGGAGGTGTTCTTTCGGGTCCTGTCGTTTTTTCCCATTTTTATTTGCTTGTAAAAGCTGTACTGTGTCGAAGTGGAAATAATTCTGCAGGGCATGCACGCCTGCATCAGTGCGGGAGGCGCCGGTAAGTGAGAAAGTTTGCTTAAAAAGTATTTTCAGCGCATTCTCAACCTCGGCTTGAATCGTATTGGAATTTTTCTGTACCTGGAAACCTGCATAAGCTGCGCCATTATAACTCACCTCTATAAAATATCTTGGCATAAACAGCTTTTAAAAAAATTTGCTTATTGACCGACCAATGCCTTAAAACGATTGAGATAGTAAGGATCAGTAAATTGATTTTCGAGGGTTTGGTATTGATTGGAGTCTGAGACAAATGGATAGGCCGCTTCAAAAAATTGATACTTAGCATCGTTCGTTAAAAAAATATAAGAAAGATTTTTTATTTGTGCGGTGCTGTAGCATTTCGATTTGAAGAATTTTTTTGCAACCCGGATCATTTTATCGTTATCATTTTCCTCAGACATCTTTTTTCTCAGGTTTAAAAAGTCGTTGTCTGTTGCAAAATTTTTACAATCAGAATTTGTCCTTGAAGGCCTTGCCTCCTGGGGGAGAATTATAACCCGGTTTTCTGATGGCGTTTTGACAGCAGTCTCCCCATTATTTACGGCGGTATCTGTTTTTGCTTCTGAATAATTATTAGAAGAAATGTTTGTCGTTGATGCCGTGTTTATATTATTGTTAATTGAAGAATCCTGTTTGGTTTTAGTTTCTTGAGAAACATTGTTTTTCTCAGAAGCGATTCCTGCATTAGAATCAGAGGCCACCACCGTAGGCGTTATAGCAAGCGGAGCTGGGTTCGAAGCAGAAGCGTTGTTTTGTGCCGCAACATTTTTTGAGTCAGTCAGATCATTTTTCACAGGCATGAGTACGCTTATCGTGTCTGTGCCGGTGCTATCTTTATCAGCATAAATCATCTGTTTCCCTTCCTTATCCTGGGTGTCTAAAATTTTTGTAATAGCAGGATTTTCGTTAGTCTTCAAATCAGTTACCGCTGCCGACGTAGCGTTGTTGTCAACAGGCGCATTATTTTTTGTTGCCGAACCATCTGTATTTACAATTGCCGTTGTGTCTGATTTTTTGACAGGCGTTTCAACTACATTTTCGTGATTTTGCAAAATGGACGAATCTTTCACTACACCCGCCAGTGCTACCGAAAAAGCGTCTTCATCTTTTTTTGTATTACGTGCAACAGTATTATTTCGCAAAGGTTCAATCAATGCTAAGGATTGCAGATTAAAAAGCTGTAGGCCTTTATCATCAAAATTTTTTAAAACGAACCCTTCATTATCTTTATCCAGGCTGATGTTAAAAGTTTCTTCAGGCAATTCATTCTTCGGAAAGCCGACCGTTAATTGGTAATCTCCATCAACCACTCCCGAAAGTATGACATACCCTTCAGCAGAAGAACTGATCAACTTGCCGTTGAATTTCGTGTAAAAGGGCTGCCCGTTGTCTGTTTGCAAATAAATAAAATGAGACTTCTGAGCGCTTACTGAAAGTGTAAATACTGACGTTATAAAAAGGATAAATAATTTCCTGATACGGGATTTAAACATAATAAGCAAAGCTATCTAATATAATAATAAATATAGCCTTCCATTGAAAAAATAATAACCTTTTACATTTTGCCTGTACTTTTGCCCTCATTCAAATTTAAACTATGAAAAGAATCATTTTGATACTTGTATTTTGTAGCGCAACTGCAATGGCGTTTTCTCAACAGGAGTCACAAGTAACGGATACCGCATGGAAACATATTTACCGCGGTACCTATCCCCGGATCAATGACCTGGTTAATACCAAACTCTCTGTAAGTTTTGACTACGATAAGCAATGGCTTTATGGAGAAGAATGGGTGACGCTTGAACCACATTTTTATCCTACCGATTCCCTGATACTTGATGCCAAAGGAATGGATATAAAAGAAATTGCCTTAATGAAAGGTAATTCGAAAACTCCGTTAAAATATGCTTATGATAGTATGCATTTAAGAATCACTCTTGATAAAACCTATAAAGGCGGCGAAAAATATACTTTGTATTTGAAATATGTTTCCAAACCCAATGACTTGAAACTGCCCGGCAGTGCGGCAATTACGGATGCAAAAGGATTGTATTTTATTAATCCTAAAGGATTGACTAAAGAACATACTGAGATATGGACCCAAGGTGAAACCGAATCGAATAGCGTATGGTTTCCTACGATTGATAAGCCCGACCAAAAAACCTTAGAGGAAATTTCAATGACAGTTCCGGCAAAATATATAACGCTCAGTAATGGGCTTTTGATTCATCAGAAGAAAAATGCAGATGGAACGCGCACTGACGACTGGAAAATGAAATACCCTAATTCGCCCTATTTATTTTTTATGGGTGTAGGTGATTATGCGATTGTAAAAGATCATTATAAAGAAATAGCCGTGGATTATTATGTAGAAAAAGAGTATGCGCCGGTTGCCAGAAAAATTTTTGGTGAAACTCCTGCCATGATTGGCTTCTTTTCTAAAATTTTAGACTTCCCTTACGTGTGGACCAAATATGACCAAATAGTAGGTAGGGAATATGTAAGCGGAGCGATGGAAAATACAACCGCTACGCTGCACCAGGATGGAGCTTACCAGAATGCCCGCCAGCTGGTAGATGGAAACGAATGGGAAAATACTATTTCTCACGAACTGTTTCACCATTGGTTTGGAGATCTGGTAACTACTGAAAGCTGGAGCAACATTACTTTGAATGAATCATTTGCCAATTACAGCGAATATTTATGGCGCGAACACAGATACGGAAAAGATGATGCGGATGCGGAAAACTTTGACGAGATGCAGGGCTATTTATTGAGCGGAAGCAGTGATAAAGACCTTGTAAGATTTTATTATAAAAACAGGGAAGATGTTTTCGATGCCGTGAGTTACAATAAAGGAGGACGAATCTTACATATGCTCAGGAATTATGTAGGTGATGCTGCTTTTTTTAAATCATTGAATGAATACCTGAATCTTTATAAATTCAAACCTGCAGAAGCGCAAGAACTAAGACTTGCGTTTGAAGACGTAACAGGCAGGGACATGAATTGGTTCTGGAATCAATGGTATTATGGCAGTGGCCAACCGTCTCTCGACATCAATTATGATTACCAAAATGGAACCGAAAGGGTGATTGTGAATCAAACTCAAAACACCGGGAAAATATTTAAACTGCCTGTTGCTATTGACGTTTACAGTAAAGAGGCCAACAAGACAAGATATAACGTTTGGTTAGATAATCCATCTGATACTTTTTATTTTGCCAGCGCTCAAAAACCTTCTTTGGTAAATGTAGATGCGGACAAAGTTTTGCTTGCAATTAAGAACGACAACAAATCTACTGATGAATTTGAGCAACAATATAAGTATGCGCCGAATTATCTTGACAGGCGTGAAGCGCTTGAGTATTTTGCAAAAAATAATTCCAGTAATCTTTCTCTTGGTCTGGATGATAAATATTACGGTTTGCGATTGTTGACATTAGAAGATTTGGATATGAACAATGGTTATTCAGATGCAGCTGTGCTTAAAAAAATTGAAACAATGGCCATCAAAGACCCGAACAAAAAGGTGCAGGCCAAAGCTATTGGAATACTGGCCAAAGTGGAAGACAAGAAATACCAGCCCATTTTTCAAAAATATATTACAGACTCTTCTTATTCAGTTGCCGGAGCAGCGCTCACGGGCCTTGCGGCCCTCGATCCATCACAATCTTACGCTCTCGCAAAAAAATATAGTACTGACGCGCTGGGTGATTTGGGAACAGAAGTTTCAGCTATTTTCATGAGCCAAGGCTCCGAAGGTGATTTCGATTTTCTTTTAAACCAGTTTAAAAAAGAGCCCGTGGGACAGGATAAAGTAATAAGCGGGTATAAATTTGCAAACTATCTGATAAAGGTAAATGATCCACAAAAAGTAAGAGAGGCGGTAGATGAGATAATGAAATTCCGGAACCAGATACCTGAGAAATACCGCAGTTATATTGATCCTGGATTTAAAAGGGCATTTGATAATATAAGCGCTGCACAAAAGGCCAAGGGAAATACAGAACTCTCCGATTATATTGACAATTTATTGAAATAACTGCGGTCTGTTGGCATCGGATTATGATCAATTATTTTCAATTTTCCGAAGAAACGATCTTTGGGAATAACCTGCAGTAAACAAAGAAATAAATGAGATTTATAGTTTGATCTCTGGGTCTTTTATTTGCAGTTGAGTAATTTTTTTTTCAACTATCCTGTTGTTTTGGGGCATTTACAAATGCGTTAATATCAGCCTTAGTCAATTTGATAAGGAATTTCGCTACTGCCAAAAGCACATGAGCTGCTAAAATCTATCCGGATTAAATGCGCTGACATCAATCGTTGTACTTCTTTTTTCAACGATATCACTAATAATCTGCCCTGTGGCTGCTCCTTCCGAGATGCCAAGCATTGCATGGCCACCTGCCAGTAATAAATTATCATACTTAGTTGTTTTGCCGATATAGGGCAGTCCATCGGGAGTTACCGGGCGCAGGCCGGTCCAAATTTTATCTTGCGGTGGGAAATCAATTTTCAAACCCGGATAAAATAACTTGACTGAATTATAAATTCCTTCCATCCGTTTGATTAAAACTTTATCATTATTGCCGCTAAATTCCATGGTGCCTCCAATACGAAGGTTATGCCCCCAAGGAGTGACGGCACAGCGGCCATCTACCAAAATAGCCGGATAGCGAATATTTTTTTCGACATTTTTATAAGTGTAACTATAACCCTTTCCGCCTTCGAGCAGTAGATGGATACCGGCCATTTTTGCGATTTTTGGTAGCCAGCTACCGGCGCACAAAATAATTTCATCTCCCGCAAAATCTCCTTTGTCAGTTAGTACTTTTTCAATTTTTGTTTTTTTCCTTTCAAAACCGGTAACGGTCGTATTTAATTGAAATTTCACTCCATTTTTTTCCAAATACTGTCTAAGCGCTACCATAAACTTTCCGGGATGAATATGCGCGTCGTCTTTAAATAATACAGCGCCGCAAATATCCAATTCTACATCTGGCTCCCTTTTTTGCAATTCTTCACGGTTCAATATTTCAACATCAAGGTTAAATTTTTTTGCTTTTTTTGCTAATTCTATTTCGTCGTCAAAAGCTTTCTGTCCATGACACATCATCATACAGCCAATTTCTTCCATTTCAAAAACATCCCCAATATCATCCCTTATCTCATTCATTAAGCGCCGGCTCAGATTTAAAATATCACTTAAATGCGGTGCATTTTTTTCAACGGTTTTTTGATTGCTGTTTTTATAAAATTTCAAAGCCCATTTAATGAAAGGCACATTTAGCCTCGGCTTTATATAAAAGGGGCTTCTGCTGTTAAGCATATACTTTAAACCTTCGGCTACAATACCGGGCGAAGCCAATGGTACAAAATGGCTGGGCGATAAAAAACCCATATTCCCAAAAGAACAGTTGTTGGTGATATCGCCCTTGTCGATAATGGTAATGTCATAATCTCTTTTTTGTAAAAAATAAGCGGAACACAGGCCATTAACACCTCCTCCCACTATTACAATCTTTTCCATTGCATTTTATTTTAAAATGAAATTCTTACAGTGAACCAACAAATACTGTGAATTTCTAATTAGCCATTCTTGAAAACGAAAACATTGTAAAACGATCAAATGCTACTTCTCACACTCCAACCTGGTTTCTGAGCAGGTCTTCAAATACATCTCTCTTTCTTATTAAAACAGCTTTTCCATCTTTTACCATCACTTCCGCCGGCTTCAGGCGCGAATTAAAATTAGACGACATCTCAAAACCATAGGCGCCGGCGTTGTAAAAAACAAGAAGATCGCCTTCCCTGATTTCATTAATTTTTCTATCCGTGGCAAAAGTATCCGTTTCACAAATATTACCTACTACGGTATAAATTTTTTGCGGTCCATTTTCACTACTTATGTTTTCAATCCGGTGGTAAGAATTATAAAACATAGGACGTATCAGATGGTTGAAGCCACTATTAACACCGGCAAATACTGTTGATGCGGTTTCTTTCAAAACATTTACACTGGCGATAAAATACCCTGCTTCGCTCACTAAATATTTTCCGGGCTCAAACCAAATTTGTAAATGCTTGTTGTTCGGATTAGGATGTTTTGCAAAGGCATCTTTTACTTTCCGTGCCAATAAATTAATATCTGTTTCTGTGTCGCCTTCTTTGTAAGGAACTTTAAAACCGCCGCCTAAATCAACAAATTCCAATTCATGAAAATGAGGAATCAATTCAAACAATTTACCGATACCCTTCACAAATACTTCCACGTCGCCAATTTCGCTTCCCGTGTGTATGTGCAAACCGCGGATGAATAAATTATTGTTTTTGACACAGTCCAACACCTTTTGAATCTCGTCCACAGGAATACCGAACTTGCTTTTATCATGACCGGTAGATATTTTGAGATTGCCGCCGGCCAATATATTCGGCCTCAGACGAATGCCGACAGGGTAGGAGTGACCAAATTTTTTACCGAATTTTTCCAGGTTAGAGATGCTGTCTATATTGATATGTACACCAAAATTCTTTGCCTCTTCTATTTCGTCAAAGGAAATACTGTTGGAAGTATATAAAATATTTTGAGGGGCAAACCCTGCAAGCAATGCAAGTTTTACTTCATTGATGGAGCTGCAATCTACATTTGCGCCAATTGATTTTATGTATTTTAAAATGCTTACATTGGTTAATGCTTTTGAAGCGTAAAATATAACGACGTCCTGATCAGCAAATGCTTCTTTGAGTTTTTTATATTGCGCTGCGATTCTTTCTGCGTGGTAAATATAAAGTGGCGTACCAAATTCTTCCGCGATAGCAGCAAGTTGAGTGTGAGATAAAACCTCTGGCATTTATTAGTAACGTATTTAAAAGTTGAAGGCGTTGTTTAAGAAGAAAAACAGAGCGCAAAGTTCTTAAAATCTCCTGAAAAAAAGACTTAGCTTCCCAGGCTTTTATTTTCTTCTTCTATTCCTTCAGATATTTTCTTTGACTCATTTGAGTCTTCATCTTCCGAAATAACTGTTTCTTTCTCTTCTTCTTTTTCCGCCTCCTCTTCTCTCTCTATTTTTGTAGCCTCAATTATTTCCTGGTTTAGTAACTCTTTTATACGGGGAAGATCTTCCGGAGAATTAATACCAAAATAATCCATAAAACTTTTAGAAGTGGCATATATTAAGGGCTTTCCTACTGCATCTTCCTTTCTTCCGGAAATGACAATGAGCTCTTTTTCCAGGAGTTTTTGAACCGCATAGTCACAATTTACACCGCGTATTAATTCAATCTCGGATTTAGTGACGGGCTGTTTATAGGCTATGATAGAAAGTGTTTCTATTGATGCTACCGATAATTTTTTCAGGAATTTGTCGCCGTTAAGTTGTGCAATAGTTCTATGATATTCCTGCTTAGTTAAAAATTGCCAACCGCCTCCGCTTTCAATCAGGCCAAAGGAATAAAATTCTGAATCGTACTTTTCTTTAATGGCGTTAATTGCCGCTTCTACCTGCTCAGGATTGGCGCGATCCTCTATAAAACCCATTGCATTGTTGACCAATTCAACGATTTCAGCAATCGACAAAGGCTTATCGCTTGCAAAAATTAATGCTTCAATATGTGGGATAATAATACTTAATTCCATTGTGTAATCGACTAATGTTAGCCAATTAGCTGACCAGCTAATCAGCTAATTAAATAATTATCCCTGCAATGCTGCGGCGCCACTAACAATTTCCGTAAGCTCTGTGGTAATTGCTGCCTGCCTTGCACGGTTATAACTAATTTTCAACGATTTTAAAAGCTCATTCGCGTTTTCAGTCGCCTTATCCATCGCAGTCATTCGCGCTCCATGTTCGCTTGCATGCCCATCTAGGATGGCTTTATATAACTGGGTATTTAATATCTTAGGCATCAGCTCCTGCAGTAAAATATCTTTACCCGGCTCAAATATAAAATCGGCTTTTGTAGCTCCCTTTTTATTTTCTGATTTTTTTACGGGTAAAAATTGCTCAGCAATAAATTTTTGAGTACCTGCATTTTTAAATTCACTGTAAACCAAATCAACAGCATCTACATCTCCTTTTGCAAAGGCGTCCATAGCGTATTTGGCGGCCGCTGCTACATTCTCAAAATTGAGATCAGAAAATATATTCCAATATCGATCAACTACTTTGAAATTATTTTTTGAAAAATGCTCGTATCCCTTTTTTCCCAAAGGAAGAATTTCTACATTTCCTTTAGCCAATTGTGCCGCATATTTTTCGTGAATATCATGCTTTACGAGCTTTATCAGATTACTGTTGTACCCTCCACACAAGCCCCTATCGCTTGTTATTACAATGATCAGCACTTTTTCAACCGGTCTCTGTTTTGCAAGTGCCAGATTAATGTCCCCATCCGCATTACCGACGATATTGCTTAGCATTTCCTGGAGCTTTTGGGCGTAAGGCCTCATTTGAATAATAGCATCCTGTGCCCTTCTCAACTTGGCCGCACTTACCATTTTCATGGCTTTGGTAATTTGTTGGGTACTTTGAACGCTTTTTATTCGGTTTCTTACTTCTTTTAATGCGCCACTCATAATTTTTTCTGTTTATGGGGTGCAAAGGTAAGTTAATGGAGGTATAAAACCATCTTCACTGATCAACAAAAATAGGGGCGATCCAGGAGAAAATTCATCTTCGAAATAGTATAAATTACCCAGGTTAATTTCTGTATTAAGAAATATTTTTAAAAATTAATAATAAATTTAATTTGTCTTCGTGACAAAATTTTAAAGAACAATATATTAAATCAACAATTTCCGGCATTTAGAAATTTCTTCCAGGTATCTTTTGTAGCAAATAAACAAATAATAGAATATCTTAATTAATTTCATTTCTTGCAGCGTCTTTTTGCTGCCAAAATCCTTTGCGTTAATTTTACTTTTATGGAAAAAAAATTATTTCTTCTGGATGCAATGGCATTAATATATCGTGCTTATTATTCATTAATCCGAAGCCCGATCATAACTACCAAAGGAAAAAATACCAATGCTCAGTTTGGTTTTACCAATACATTAGCAGATTTAATAAAAAAAGAAAATCCTACTCATCTTGCGGTTGCTTTTGATACTTATGCCCCTACCGAAAGACATATTGACTTTGCCGCCTACAAAGCGCAGCGGCAGGAAGCTCCCGAAGATTTATTAGCCGCCATTCCTGATATTAAAAAAATTATTGAAGGTTTTAATTTGCCCGTTGTAGAGTGTGATGGTTATGAGGCCGATGATATCATTGGCGCGTTGGCACAGCAGGCGGAGAAACAAGGGTACCAGGTGTTTATGGTAACGCCGGACAAAGATTTTGGCCAGTTGGTTACCGAAAATATTAAGATTTATAAACCGGGTTACCAGGGAGGCAGCGTGGAAATCATGGGCGAAAAAGAGGTGTGTGCAAAATGGGGCATCAAAAATGTGAAACAGGTAATTGATATACTCGGATTAATGGGCGACGCAGCAGATAATATTCCGGGGATAGCAGGCGTAGGCGAAAAAACGGCAGCGAAATTATTAGCACAATATGAAACGCTGGAGAATGTGTTGGCGGATGCTGAGAATATTAAGGGTGCATTGGGAAATAAAATAAGAGAAGGAAAAGACATGGCTATTCTTAGTAAAAAATTGGCTACCATTATCACGGAGGTTCCGTGCGAATTTCATGAAGACAATTTTAGAATAGGGCCATACAATACAGAAGCGCTTAAAAATCTTTTTGCGGAACTGGAATTTAAGACTTTGGGCAAAAGAATTCTGGGTGAAGATTACAGCGTATTTGAACCCGAAAAGAAAATCGTACAAGGAGATCTATTTGGCAATGCCGTCGAAGTTGCGCCTAAAAAGTCACCTGAAGCCGAAGTGCCGGAAGAAAAAGCAGGACTTGCTGCGGATAAGAATATTCATAACACGCCTCATAATTATATACTGGTAGAAGGAGAGGAAGCAATAAATGATTTGGTAAAAAAATTATCGCTCCAAATAGAAATTTCTTTTGATACCGAAACCACGCACATTGACCCGAATGAAGCGGAACTCGTCGGACTTAGTTTTTCGTTTAAAAAGGGCGAAGCCTATTACGTTCCCTGCCCGGCAGACCAGGAAATAACAAAGAAAATACTGCAACATTTTATACCGGTGTTTAATAATGAATCAAAAATATGGATTGGTCAAAATATAAAGTATGATTTACTAATGTTGAAATGGTATGGCATTGAAGTAAAAGGAAAATTGTTTGATACAATGCTGGCGCATTACCTGATTGAAAGTGAAGGAAGAAGAAATATGGATTTGTTAAGTGCTCAATACCTGGGATATGTGCCGGTTTCGATCACAGAATTAATCGGGAAAAAGGGAAAAAGCCAGGGAACTATGCGCGATGTGGAATTGGAAGATGCCAAAGAATATGCCGCAGAGGATGCGGATATTACTTTGCAATTGAAAGAAGCTTTCTTTCCACTGTTAAAAGAAAAGGAAGTAGAAAAGGTATTTGAAAAAGTGGAAATTCCCTTGCTTAATGTGCTTATGGATATGGAGTTTGAGGGCGTAAACGTAGATACTGAATTTCTGAAACTCTATTCAAAAGAATTGGAAACAGACGCTAAAAAATGTGAAGAAAGCGTTTATCAACAGGCAGGCATCAAATTTAATTTAGCATCTCCAAAGCAGGTAGGCGAAGTGCTGTTTGAAAAGATGCGCATAGATTCTAAAATTAAAAAAACCAAAGGTGGCCAGCATGCTACCGGGGAAGATGTTCTTTTAAAATTGGCAAAAGAAAACCCGATTGTGGAAGATATCCTTGGTTTCAGAGAACTCACCAAATTAAGATCCACTTATGTAGATGCATTGCCATTATTGATCAATAAAAAAACCAGCAGGGTGCATACTAATTATGGTCAGGCCATTGCAGTTACCGGAAGGCTTAGCAGCAATAATCCTAATCTTCAGAATATACCTATACGAACTGCAAGAGGACGTGAAATAAGAAAAGCATTCATTCCCCGCAACAAAGATCATGTGATTATTTCTGCAGATTATTCGCAGATAGAATTACGCATCGTAGCAGCTATTAGCGGCGACCCGGCTATGGGCGAAGCTTTCAGGCTGGGGAAAGATATTCATACCGCGACAGCAGCGAAAGTATTTAACGTAGCCGAAGAAGAAGTAACCAAAGAAATGCGTTACAAAGCCAAAAGCGTCAATTTCGGGATTATCTATGGACAAAGCGCTTTTGGGCTTGCAGAAAATATTGGTGTAAGCAGAACGGAAGCCAAAGAAATCATTGATGCTTATAAAAAGGAATTTGCCAATATTCAAAAATATATGGACGAAACTATTCAGTTCTGCAAAACTAACGGTTATGTACAAACGCTTATGGGACGCAAGCGCTGGCTGAAGGATATTAACTCTTCTAACTGGACGGTGCGCGGCTTTGCCGAAAGGAACGCCATTAATTCTCCGATTCAGGGCACCGCTGCCGACATGATAAAGCTGGCTATGATTGATGTTCACCGGGAATTCAGGAAACATAATTTTAAATCAAAAATGATTTTACAGGTGCATGATGAATTGGTTTTTGATGCGCATAGATCTGAAGTGGAAATAATAAAACCCATTATTCTGCAGTCAATGAAAAACGCAATGAAACTGCCGAATGAGGTGCCGGTGGAAGCAGAATTGGGAGTGGGGGAGAATTGGCTGGAGGCACATTGATTATTGAATTAAAAAGATTGCATTTTAAAAGTTGGTTAATCACCAACTTTAATTAACTTTACAATTAGTAATGGCCCTCCTTCAATATGACAATAATTTATCCCGAAAAGCTGGTTGACTTTGCCAAAAAACAGGCTGACTCCAGGAAAAGCCTTTATGTTTGGAGATTGGTAGTTGAAAAAGTAATTTGGGAAAAGCGGCAAGATGTATTATTTGACTTCCCGAAAGCAAAAATGATAAAGAATAACAGAGCTCGATTTGAAATAGTTCACAATAATTACCGGTTGATAGCGCATATTGATTATACCGACCAGATTGTAGAAGTAAGATTTGTTGGAACACATAAAGAAAATGATAAAATTAATCCTGAAACTAAAAATGCCTGCACAACAATGGTTTTTAATAGAAAATGAAACTTCATACAAGAAAGCAGTTGCCCGTTATGAAGAATTGAGAAATTCGCCTAAAGGATCAGATAACCATAAAGAAAAAATGCTTTTGGTCTTACTGATGAAGAAATACCAGGAAAAGAGGTGGCCGATTCCTGATATTGATCCCGTAGAAATAATTAAAATAAGAATGGAAGAATTTGGTTACAAGCCTGCCGATCTTGCAAAAGAATATGGGGATAAAGGAACGATAAGTAAAGTTCTCAATTATAAACAACCTTTATCGCTTAAAATGATCAGGATATTTAATAAAAAATTGCGTATCCCGGCGGACCTATTGACTCCTGAGTATAAACTGTCCTAAGCAATTCCATTTATGCTAACATTAATTTACTGTTACGATGCTTACTGCGGCTGGTGTTATGGCTTCAGCGAAGTCATCAAAAAAATTAATTCCCAATTCCAAAGCACGCTTTATAAAGGGACGAGAAGAATTTTCATCTAATACCCAGGGACACATTTTCCACGACGGATCACCATAAGACATACATCCCAAACATATACGACTTACTTGTAAACCAGAATTACCTAAATTTACATAGGGCATAGCACCATCGGTTACAAGGGATATTTTACCATCAGCAGTCACACTGGG